>Ga0307377_10006774_pt1 | contig 11937 bp, 8 predicted proteins | sample TR3MG_FD_202535 | JGI IMG/M metagenome (GOLD analysis project Ga0307377, IMG submission 202535) | Soil microbial communities from Risofladan, Vaasa, Finland - TR-3 | ecosystem: Environmental > Terrestrial > Soil > Coastal area > Acid sulfate soil | place: Finland: Risofladan, Vaasa | collected...
AGGTCGACATAGCGCTGCTCTATCGCCGCGCTGCTGTCGTCGATGCCGGTGGCGAGGAAATAGACATTGAGTTCGATCGCGTCGGCGCCGGCCTGCTCGAACTGCTTCGCCATCTGCGTCCAGCCGCCGGGGGTGAAACCGTTGAGGCTGGGTATCACCGGCACCGCGAGCGAGCGCTTCGCCGCGCCGATCAGTTTCAGGTAATTGTCCGGACCGGTGTTGTAGTTCTGCATCTCGGGGAAGAAGCCGCGCGCTTCCGGCGAAAGTTCCGCCCCCGACAGCATCAGGTTGTGGGTGGCCATCTCCTCGTGTTCGATCTGTTCCTCGAACAGCGACGGCAGCACCACGGCGGCGACGCCTGCGTCTTCCAGCCGCTTGAGGTTGTCGATCGAGTTGGTCATGGGCGAGGCGGCGGCGACGATGGGGTTCTTGAGTTCGAGGCCCAGATAACGGCTGCGCAGATCGGTACTCATTGTCGCTCCTCCTTAACAGCCGGCGCTGCCGCTGCGGGTTCGGCATTGGCGCCGACCTCTTCGCTTTCACCATTCTCGGTCACGGTACGGTGCACGCCGGCGATCTGCTCGTACAGGTTCCAGCGCGCGTCGGCAGCAGTCTGCGCTGCTTTCGCCAGATACTTCGCCCGCGCCGGGTCGGCCTGGGCAAGCATGGCATAGCGCCCTTCCTTCATGGTGAAGCGCTCCACCGGCATGGTCGGCTTGCGCGAATCGAGCTTCAGCGGCTGACTGGCGCCGCCCATGCCCAAGCGCGGGTCGTAGTGATACAGCGTCAGGTAGCCGCTCTTGACCGCTTCGCGCTGGTGGCTCATGCCGGTCGCCATGTCGATGCCGTGCGCGATGCATTGGCTGTAGGCGATGATCAGCGACGTTCCCGGCCAGGATGCCGCTTCCTGGAAGGTGCGCGCCGTATGCATCGGGTTGGCGCCCATCGCCACCTGCGCGACGTAGACATTGCCGTAGGCCATGGCGATCATGCCCAGATCCTTTTTGCCCGAGGACTTGCCGGCGGCGGCGAACTTCGCCACCGCGCCGCGCTGGGTGGACTTCGAGGCCTGCCCGCCGGTATTGCTGTACACCTCGGTGTCGAGCACCAGGATGTTGACATTGCGCCCCGAGGCGAGCACGTGGTCGAGACCGCCGTAGCCGATGTCGTAGGCCCAGCCGTCGCCGCCGACGATCCACACGCTGCGCGTGATCAGGCTGTCGGCCACGGCCAGCAGCTGCTGCGCACGCGCGGAGCCGATCCGCCCCAGGACGGTCTTGAGTTCGCCCACACGGTCGCGCTGCGCGCGTATCTGCTCATCGGACTCCTGCGGTGCTTCGAGCAGCGCCGTCGACAATGCGTCGCCGATCTGCGCGCGCAGTTCGCGCACCAGCGCATGCGCGAGGTCGCGTTGGGCATCCAGGGCTAGGCGCATGCCCAGCCCGAACTCGGCATTGTCCTCGAACAGGCTGTTGGACCAGGCGGGGCCCTGGCCCTGGTGGTTCTGCGCCCAGGGTGTCGACGGAAGGTTGCCGCCGTAGATCGAGGAACAGCCGGTAGCGTTGGCCACCAGCAGGTGGTCGCCGTAGAGCTGCGACAGCAGCTTCAGATACGGGGTCTCGCCGCAACCGGCGCAGGCGCCAGAGTACTCGAACAGCGGCTGGCGCAACTGCGAGCCCTTGAGCGGGTCAATCCGGTTCCAGGGCGGGCGCGTCTCGGGCAGGGTGAGGAAAAACTCGTAGCTGCTGCGCTCCACTTCCAGGTGGTCGAGCTTGGGCGCCAGATTGATCGCCTTGTGCTTGACCTCCTCCTTGCTGCGCGTCGGGCAGATGTCCACGCAGATGCCGCAGCCGGTGCAGTCTTCTGGCGCCACCTGCAGCGTGTAAGCCCAGCCTTCGAGCCCGTCGCCGTCCTTGCTTCTCCACGGCACGCTCTTGAAGCCTGCCGGCGCCCCTTTCAATTGCTCGGGCCTGTACACGTTCATGCGAATGGCAGCGTGCGGGCACATCAGCGGGCACAAGGCGCATTGGGTGCAGATTTCCTCATCCCAGATTGGAATTTCGTGCGCGATGCTGTGCTTTTCCCACTGCGAAGTCGCGGTGGGGAAGGTGCCGTCGACCGGCAGCGCCGAAACCGGCAGCAGGTCGCCCTTGCCGGCGAGCATCATCGCGGTCACGCGCTGCACGAAGTCCGGAGCCGTGCGCGGCACCACCGGCCTGCGGTGCAGCGCCGAATCGGCCCGGCCGGGCACCGGCACTTCGCGCAGCGCGGCGAGCGATTGGTCCACCGCGGCGAAGTTGCGGTTCAACACGCTCTCGCCGCGTTTGCCGTAGGTCTTGCGGATCGAGTCCTTGATTTTCTTGATCGCCTCTTCGCGCGGCAGGATGCCCGATATGGCAAAGAAACAGGCTTGGGTGACGGTGTTGATGCGGCCGGCAAGACCCGCTTCCTTTGCCACCGCGAGCGCGTCGACGACGTACATCTTGAGTTTCTTGGCGAGTATCTGCTCCTGCGCCTCGCGCGGGAGTTTGCCCCATACCTCGTCCGGCCCGTAGGGGCTGTTCAGCAAAAACGTGGCGCCGGTGCGCGCCAGGGCGAGCACATCGAGCTTTTCCATGAACTCGAACTGGTGGCAGGCCACGAAATCGGCCTCGCGGATCAGATAGGTGGACTCGATCGGCTTGGGCCCGAAACGCAGATGCGAAATCGTGACCGCGCCGGACTTCTTGCTGTCATAGACGAAATAGCCTTGCGCGTGCAGCGGCGTATTTTCGCCGATGATTTTCACCGAGTTCTTGGTCGCGCCGACGGTGCCGTCTGCGCCCAGGCCGTAGAATAACGCGCGGGTGACGCCTTCGGCCTCGGTGTCGAAGCCGTCGTCCACCGGCAGCGACAGATGCGTCACATCATCGACGATGCCGACGGTGAAATGCCGCTTGGGCTGCTGCTGCGCGAGTTCATCCAGGACCGCCTTGGCCATGGCCGGCGTGTACTCTTTGGAAGACAGGCCATAGCGCCCGCCGATCACGCGCGGCATCGCTGCCTCCCGCGGCCAAGCTTCGACCAGGGCGGCGACGATGTCCTGGTACAAGGGCTCGCCCACCGCGCCGGGTTCCTTGGTGCGGTCGAGTGCCGCGATGGCGCGCACGCTGCGCGGCAATGACGCGACAAAAGCCTCGGTGTCGAACGGCCGATAGAGCCGCACCGTCACCAGTCCCACTTTCTCGCCGCGGGCGGCCAGGGCGCGCACTGCTTCGCCGGAGGCGCCGACGCCGGAGCCCATTTGCACCAACACCCGCTCGGCATCGGGAGCGCCCTGGTAGTCGAACGGCCGGTAGCGGCGCCCGGTGAGCTTGGCGAATCGCTCCATGCTTTCGCGCACGATCCCCGGGACGGCAGCATAGAACGGATTGCAGGCTTCGCGCGCCTGGAAAAAGACGTCCGGATTCTGCGCCGAGCCGCGCAGCACCGGCTTGTCCGGGTTGAGAGCGCGCGCGCGGTGCGCAGTTATCGGCTCTTCGTCGATCAAGGCGCGCACCTCTTCCTCGAGCAGCAGCTCCAGCCGGTTTACCTCGTGGCTGGTGCGGAACCCGTCGAAAAAATGCATGAACGGCACGCGCGAGTGCAGCGTCGCCATCTGGGCGATCATGGCCATGTCCTGCGCTTCCTGCACGCTGGCAGAGGCGAGCATGCCCCAGCCGGTCACGCGCGCGGCCATGACGTCGCTGTGGTCGCCGAAAATGGACAGGGCATGCGTGGCCACGGTGCGCGCAGCGATGTGGAACACCGCGGGCGTGAGTTCGCCTGCGATCTTGAACATATTGGGCATCATCAGCAGCAGGCCCTGCGACGCGGTGAAGGTCGTCGTCAGCGCGCCCGCCTGCAGCGAGCCGTGCACCGCGCCTGCGGCACCGGCTTCGCTTTGCATTTCGATGACTTCGGGCACCGCGCCCCAGATGTTTTTCTGTCCGGCGGCGGACCATGCGTCGGCAAACTCGCCCATGGCCGAGGACGGCGTGATCGGATAGATCGCGATCACCTCGTTGGTGAGGTGGCCAATGCGCGAAGCGGCCTCGTTGCCTTCGAGGACAGCCAAGTTTTTGCTCATGGTTTCCTTTCAACTTTCATTCATGTTCGGGGAACTTCAACAGGGGCTTATGCCCCCTTGTCCCCCAAGGGGACGTTCCCCCCTTCAGGGGAATCGGGACCTTCGGGGCGCAACTTCCGCCCGAGGCGGAGGAAGCTCCGAGTGCCTTGCGGATTTGATCGGAGGCTTCCCTCGTCGCATCGCCGCGTCCGCGTCGCTTACAGCAGGCCGGCCTTGCCGGCCGTCCAGCGGTCGTATTCCGTGGTCAGCAGCGCCACGTGCTCGCGCTCTTCGGCGGCGAGCTCCTTGTACAGTTCACGCTCGACCGAACCCTCGGTGGCCTTTGCGCCCTGCTCGCTGAAGAACTTCACCGCGCGCTCTTCGAACGCGATGGCGATGCGAAACAGGTTGGCCGGGTCTTCGGGCTTGCGCTCGACGCCCGCGAAAATCGCCGCGTGGTCGATCTGGAAATCCTCGCCCGGTTGCGGCAAATCCGCGTGGTAACGCCTGGACAGGGTTTGCATGTGTTCCTGCTCCATCGCGGCAAAGCGGCCGAACAGTTCGCGCAGCGCCGGATCCTTAGCATCGCGCGAAGCGCGCTGGTAGAAGGCATAGCCGCCGAGTTCGATTTCGAACGCCGCGCGGATCGCGTCCAGACCTTTCGCGTCGTCGATCGACCCGCGCTCGAGCAACTCGAGCCTGCCGTTGCAATAGGGGCACATGCCATAGGGAAAGGCGAAGCCCTCGCTCACCTTGCCGCAGGCACTGCACCGCCAGCTGAGCTCGAGGTTGGCGCAGCAGACGTAGGCTTCGTCGCCTTCGATCGGGCGGTGGCACTTTGGACAGAAGGTCATGGCTGGCTCTCGCTGTTTGTGGCGGGCGTGGCGGCCGCGGCCGGTGTGGCGGCGCCGAGCGCAAGCGGCGGTGCAAAGGCATCGGCGTCTTCCTGGGTGACCGGCCATTTCTGCTTGCCGCTCTGCAGATATGCGCCGATGGCCCTGGCTGCGCGGCGGCCGGCGCCCATCGCCAGGATGACCGTCGCCGCGCCGGTGACGATGTCGCCGCCGGCGAACACGCCGGGCAGGGTGGTGGCCTGGGTCACCGGGTCGGCGACGATATAGCCCCATTGGTTGAGGCCCAGCCCCTGGGTCGACTGGGTGACGATCGGGTTGGCTTTGGTGCCGAGCGCGTAGATCACGGTATCGCACTCGAGTTCCACGAATTCGTCCAGTGGCACGGGTTTGCGCCGGCCTTTTTCGTCGGGGTCGCCGAGCATCATCTTCTGCACCTTCATGCCGTGCACGTTGCCGTCGTCGTCGGTGAAGATCTCGACCGGCGTATGCAGGAAGAAGAACTCTATGCCTTCTTCCTTGGCATGGCGGATTTCCTCTATTCGCGCAGGCGCCTCGGCTTCCGAGCGGCGATAGACGCAGCGCACGGTCGGTGCGCCCAGGCGTTTGGCCACGCGCAGGCAGTCCATGGCCGTGTTGCCGGCGCCGATGACGACCACGCTCTTGCCCAGGGTGATCGGCGTGTCCAGAAAGGGGAACTTGTCCCCGCCCATCAGGTTGACGCGGGTGAGGAATTCGTTGGCCGAATAGACCTGGCCGGCGAACTCGCCCGGGATACCCAGGAAGGAGGGCGCCCCTGCGCCTGCGCCGACGAACACCGCGTCGTAGCCCATTGCGCCCATGAGCTGTTCGATGGAAAAGGTCTTGCCGATCACTTTGTCGGTTTCGAACCTGACGCCCATGCTCTTCAGGTTGTCGACCTCGCGGCTGATGATGTCGCGCGGGAGGCGGAAGGACGGGATCCCGTACTGGAGCACGCCGCCGATCACGTGCAGCGCCTCGAACACGGTAACCTCGCAGCCGTAGCGCGCCAGATCGGCGGCGACTGCGAGTCCCGAGGGGCCGGAACCGACTACCGCCACGCGTCCGAGTTTGTGCTCGAAGCTCGGCGGCGCCGCCCGCGGCGCGCGTGCATTGTCGCCGACGAAGCGTTCGAGCCGGCCGATCGCCACCGGCTCCATCGGTTCCTTCTTGTTCTTGCCGACGACACACTGGGCCTCGCATTGCGATTCCTGCGGGCAGACGCGCCCGCATACCGAGGGGAACAGGTTCGATTCGTTGATGACGGCGAGCGCCCCGTCGAGGTCGCGCACCAGCAGGTGGCGAATGAAGCGCGGAATATCGATCGACACCGGGCACCCGGCAATGCAGACGGGTTTGCTGCACATAATGCAGCGCTCCGCTTCCTCCAGCGCATCGTGCATGCCGTAGCCGAGGTTCACCTCTTTGAAGTTGCGCGAGCGCTCCAGCGCGTCGCGTTCCGGCATCTTCACTGCATGGGGCGAGAGATCCTTGTACTTCTTGTAGTTGCGCTTATTCTGCTCGAACAGCACCTTCTCCACGTTGCAGACATGCGCGTAATCCGCGCTCGCCTGCGACTCCTGTCCCTTGAACCGGCGCTGGCGCAGGACCAGTTCCTTGAAGTCGACCCGATGTCCGTCGAAGTCCGGGCCGTCGACACAGGCGAACTTGACCTCGCCGCCGACGCTGACGCGGCAGGAGCCGCACATGCCGGTGCCGTCGACCATGATGGCGTTGAGCGACACCATGGTTTTGACGCCGTAGGGCCGCGTCGTCTCGACGCATGCGCTCATCATCGGCAGCGGCCCGATGGCGATGACCAGGTCCGGCCTGTCGCGCTCGATCACCTCCTTCAGCGCCGCAGTGACGAAGCCCGGCGTGCCGTAGCTGCCGTCGTCGGTGCACACGATCAGCTGGTCGCAGAATTTGCTGAAACGGTCTTCCCAGAAGACGAGATCCTTGTTGCGAAAGCCGATAATGCCCGTGGTGCGATTGCCCGCGTCCTTGAATGCGCGCAGCTGCGGATACACCGGCGCCACGCCGAGCCCGCCGCCGACCAGCACTACGTGTCCGGCCTGGCTTACGTGCTGCGGCAGGCCGAGCGGGCCGACGAAATCTGCGAAGCTGTCGCCCTCTTTATAGTGATCCCGCATCTCGATCGTGGTCTTGCCGAGCGACTGGATCACCATGGTGATGGTGCCCTTGTCGCGGTCGAAGTCGGCCACCGTCAGCGGAATGCGTTCGCTGCCTTCATGCAGGCGCACCATGACGAAATGTCCGGGTTGCGCGGATAGCGCCACGTCGGGCGCTTCGACTTCCCACAGGAAGGTCGTGTCGGAAAACGCTTCGCGGCGGACGATCGTGTACATAGATTAGTCTTGCGGCCTTGGTCAAGGGGTGGATCGGGGTGAAGGAGAGTTGCCGTGCCGATGGTCCTCGCGACAGCGCCGGCCGAATGCCGCGGTACCGCGCAATCCGCCTGCGGTCGCGGCAGGCGGGCTTGCCGCTGCCGCACGCCAACATCGGTGACGCCGCTTCCTCCTGCGACGACCCAGCAAGCATATTACCAGCAGTCGTCCATGCATTGACACAGATCAAACGAGGGCACGCGGCGCGTGCCCTCGGCCGTTCGGCAATGCGGATCAGAACATCTGCGCGCGCACGTCGGCGGGTTTGGGTTTACCCGCAAGCCCGTTCGTCGGCGGTGCCAGTGAGGCGGCGCTGGCGCAGCGCCACCTAAAATTGCCCTTCGAGCATTGCCGCGCTGTTGGTGCCGGCGCGCAATCGACGCTGCCGCATGCACCGGTATTCAATTCGACTTCGACATCGTGTGCTGTTGGAGGTTTTCAGCTCGATATTTGACCTGGATCAACAAAGCATAGCCTTACGGGCAGTAAGTTCAGCTGCGCGGTTCCCGAGTTCAACATTGGATCATTCATGGCGAACAGAGGGGCAATAACAGACTCATCGGTGGATCGCATTTTCAATGACGTGCAACTACGTTGCCGCCTCAGATCGTGCTTGTCCACCACTTGTTGCAGTGGCACAATGGGCGTCAGTGGCGACTGCATCAAACGTGTTGCGAACGACCGAAGGCTGTAATGATCGAAAGAAACGAAAATAGTCGCCTACCGCATCCTCCGGCCAACGGCGACGATGCGCCACCACAGCCCAAAACCAGCCCTGTAACCAAGGAAGTCAACGGCCCCAAAGGTCCGGAGCCTACCCGCTACGGTGACTGGGAACGTAACGGCCGTTGCATTGATTTTTGACGCCTTCTTACTTGACGCATTTTCAAGCGCGGCGTAGTCTCCTTGCGTTTTACTCGTAGCTTCCCAGAACTACTTTCAGAGAATTCCCAATGCCTATGACCATGAATGAGCGACCGCTGTCCCCTCATTTGCAGATCTACAAAGTCGAATTACCCATGCTGCTATCCGGACTGCACCGGATCACGGGTATTGCACTGTCGGTCGGCAGCATCCTGCTGGTCGCGTGGATTGCGAGCGCTGTGTACTCTGCGCAGGCATTCGCAGCTTTAAGCCACTTTCTCGGGAGCTTCATTGGCCAGTTAATGCTGTTCGGCTGGACCTTTTCGCTCATCTATCATTCGGTCAGCGGGGTTCGGCACCTGATCTGGGATACCGGCAGGCTCCTTGAGGTCAAGCAGATATATGCCAGCAGCAAGATTGTGGTCGCAATCACGATCGTTCTGACCGTGCTCGCGTGGATTGTCGGCGGCGGATTCCCCGGAGGTGCGCTGTGAATCATAGATATCGGACCCCACTTTCTGTCGCGCGCGGACTTGGCTCGTCGAAGGACGGCCTGGGCCACTGGTGGAAGCAACGTCTGACGGCCGTCGCCCTGGTGCCACTGGTACTGTGGTTCGTGGTGTCCGTGATCGCCGTCGCCGGGCAGGATCGCGCTCATGTCTTGAGCTGGTTGCATTCTCCTTTGCACGCGGTGGTGTTCAGCCTGTTTCTGATCGTGTCGCTTTATCACGCCAACCTGGGCCTATCGAAAATTTATGAAGATTACGTTCAGGTGCGGTGGTTGCAGTTGAGTTCACGTATTGCGACCGATTTTGCGGCCGTATTCCTGGGGTTTGCAGGAGTCTTCGCCCTCCTGAGACAGGCATTTGGAGGCTGAGAAGAGAATGAGCCAAGCGTACGAGATTATTGAGCACCAGTACGACGTGGTAGTGCTGGGCGCCGGCGGCGCCGGACTGCGCGCCACCTACGGCATGGCCGAACAGGGATTGCGCACTGCCTGCATCAGCAAAGTGTTTCCAACGCGCAGCCACACGGTGGCGGCCCAGGGAGGCATCGCCGCATCGCTGGGCAATATGGCCAAAGACACCTGGCAGTGGCATATGTATGACACTGTCAAAGGCGCCGACTGGCTGGGGGACCAGGACGCCATCGAATACATGTGTCGCGAGGCGCCAAAGGCGGTCTACGAACTCGAGCACGCCGGCCTGCCTTTTTCCCGTACCGAGGATGGGCACATCTATCAGCGGCCCTTCGGCGGCCACATGAGCAATTTCGGTGAAAAACCCGTGCCCAGAGCCTGCGCGGCAGCAGATCGCACCGGACACGCCATGCTGCATACGATGTACCAGCAGGCACTGAAGTATCAGGCGGAGTTCTATGTGGAGTACTTCGCCCTGGACCTGATCATGGACGATGAAGGGGTCTGCCGCGGTTTGCTGGCCTGGGACCTGAACCGCGGCACGCTGCACCGCTTCCAGACCCATATGGTGATCCTGGCAACAGGCGGTTACGGGCGCACCTACTTTTCTTGCACCTCGGCCCACATCTGCACCGGCGACGGACACGGCATGATCGCGCGCGCCGGACTGCCGCTGCAGGATATGGAATTCATGCAGTTCCACCCCACCGGAGTCTACGGCGCCGGCATGCTGATCACCGAAGGGGTGCGCGGCGAAGGCGGCTATCTTACCAATTCCAAAGGCGAGCGCTTCATGGAGCGTTATGCGCCTACTGCCAAGGATCTCGCCTCGCGCGACGTGGTCAGCAGGGCCATGACGATCGAGATCAACGAAGGCCGCGGCGTCGGTCCCGAGAAGGACCACATCCATCTGCACCTGGAGCATCTGGGCACAGAAGTGATCAATGAGCGCCTGCCGGGGATAGCGGAGACGTCGAAGATCTTTGCCGACGTGGATGTGACGCGCGAGCCCATTCCGGTAATTCCCACGGCGCATTACTGCATGGGCGGCATCCCGACCAATTATATGGCGGAGGTGTTGCGCCCCACCGCGGACAATCCCGACGCGGTCGCCCCCGGCTTGATGGCCGTCGGCGAGGCGGGCTGCGTGTCTGTGCACGGCGCAAACCGGCTCGGCTGCAACTCGCTGTTGGATCTCGTGGTGTTCGGGCGCGCCGCCGCTCTGCGTTGCGGCGAACTGATAAAGCCCAACACGCCGCACAAACCGCTGCCGGATAATATTCTCGAACCGGCGCTGCAGCATTTAGATCGCATACGCAACGCCAAAGGCTCCATCAGTACCGCCGAGCTGCGCTTGCGCATGCAACGCACTTTGCAGCGGCATGCTGCGGTGTTTCGCACCGAGGCGTCCCTGCGTGAGGGGGAAAAGCTGATCAACGAGTGCGTCAAGAGCTTCGGCGATGTCGCTATCAAGGACCGGGGCATGGTCTGGAATTCCGACCTCGCGGAAGCGCTGGAACTGGAGAACCTGCTGGTGTGCGCCTCGGCTCTGATTACCAGCGCGGCAGAGCGCAAGGAGAGCCGCGGAGCCCATGCGCGCGAGGACTTCGCCAAGCGTGATGATGCGACCTGGATGAAACACACCTTGTCGTGGACGCAGGGTAGCGGCTCGCCGGCAATCACCTATCGCCCCGTGCATACTTACACCCTCACCAAAGAAGTCGAGTACATCAAACCCAAAGAACGCGTTTACTGAGAGACACGAGAAGATAATGCACAAATTTTCACTTCCATTGAAATCCCGTGTCGTCAAGGGAAAGACCTGGGCGGCCGCGGCAGGCAGCACCAACGTGCGCAAGTTCCGCATTTATCGCTGGGACCCGGATACCAAAGATCAGCCTCGGCTCGATACTTATGAAGTCGACATGGACAAATGCGGTCCGATGGTTCTGCACGCATTGATCAAGATCAAGGACGAAATCGATTCGACGCTGACGTTCAGACGGTCTTGTCGTGAAGGAATTTGCGGTTCCTGCTCGATGAACATCAACGGCACCAATACGCTCGCCTGCACCCAGAACTTGAGCGATCTGGCTCCCGGGGATGTGACCATCCATCCGCTGCCGCACAGGCCGGTGGTCAAGGATCTGGTAACGGATCTGACGCACTTCTACGCTCAGTACGAATCGATCAAACCTTGGCTGCAAACTCAGTCGGCGCCGCCGCCGGACAAAGAGCGCCTGCAATCGCCCGAAGACCGGAAGAAACTCGACGGTCTCTATGAATGCATACTGTGCGCGTGCTGCTCCAGTTCCTGCCCGAGTTATTGGTGGAATGAGGAACGCTATCTGGGACCGGCCATATTATTGCAGGCGCAGCGCTGGCTGGTGGACAGCCGTGACGAGGCAACGGGTGAACGCCTCGATGAATTGAACGATGCCTACCGCCTGTTTCGTTGCGACACCATCCTCAATTGCACCCGGGTCTGCCCCAAGGGCTTGAATCCGGCCAGAGCTATTGTGGAGATCAAGAAACAGCTTCTGGAACGCGAAATCTGAGGGATGCCGGGAATCGCGGCTAGGCTACCATGACGGATCTCAGCGTCCGGGTCGGGCGGCTGCGCTGGCAAAGTCGGCGTGGCCTGCTGGAACTGGACCGGTTTTTCGAACCGTTCTTCAGTCGCGATTTGTCCGGCTTGGATGAGGCGACGATTACAGCATTGGAACGTCTGATGGAATGTCAGGATCTGGAGATGCTCGACTGGCTGCTTGGCCGTTCGGCGCCGCA
>Ga0307377_10006775_pt1 | contig 11937 bp, 8 predicted proteins | sample TR3MG_FD_202535 | JGI IMG/M metagenome (GOLD analysis project Ga0307377, IMG submission 202535) | Soil microbial communities from Risofladan, Vaasa, Finland - TR-3 | ecosystem: Environmental > Terrestrial > Soil > Coastal area > Acid sulfate soil | place: Finland: Risofladan, Vaasa | collected...
CTCTGACGTGCATTTCGCTCGGCACCCGCGGGATTCTCCGCGAACGGGGTTTTCATGTCACGAAACGGCATGAGCTTGTCCATTTTCTCGTAGAACTTCAGATCGTACGCGACGAGTGCCACAACCGGAGCCTGCCGGGTCTTTTCACGGTTTCCTTCATTCATGAGCGGCACGAGCCTCTCCTTGCTCGCCTCGGTCGTGAGAAACACGAAACGGGCGGGTGTCGAGTTTGCCGCTGTCGGACCGAACTTGACCAGGTCGTACAGCTCCCGCAGAATGCCCGGATCGACCGGTCGTGACTGCCACGAATTGAAGGTTCGCGCCTCCCTGAACAGGATATCGAGTGCCTGAGCATCAAGTTTTCGTTCTTCCGCAACTGCAGTATTCATTTATCGCCTCCACAATAACTCATTTGATGTCTATAAGATCCTGAGAGTTTGCCGTACGGAAAATAATTGATTATGCTATTTTCATGCGCAATCGTTCGCCACGACGGAGGCACAATGGACATACTCTCTGAGGTGCTCAGAACAATCCGGGTCAACGGCACCGTGAACCTGGTAGCGGATCTCTCATCACCATGGGGGATTGCGGTGCCCCGGGCTGATTCCGGAGCCACGTTCTATCTCGTCTCTGGCGGTTCGATGTTTATCGAGGTTGGTGAAGGTGACGATCAACTGCAGCTTACTGCGGGGGATTTTGTCATGCTGCCCGGGGGTGATGCGCATCGGCTGCGAAGCGACCCGCACTGTCAGGTCCGACCGATCGCCGAGATTACCGGATCGGAGTGGACGGGAACCTCGTTTGCAGAGGATCATGATCCGGCACCGCTACTGCGCTACGGCGGCGGTGGACCGCCGACTGAGCTGTTTGGCGGCAGTTTCCGGTTCGATACAGATGCGGCACTCTCCATACTGCGAACTATGGGACCTCTGCTGCACGTGAAATCGGATAGCGAGGGTTCGCCTGACTTCGGATCCCTGCTTGGCCTCAGCTGCAGGGAGGCGCGCCATCCTTTGCCCGGGTCCCGATACGTGATGTCCGAGCTAATCAAGCTTCTGTTCATTCAGATGCTTCGATCCGCGCTATCGCAGCGGCGCGGACAGACTGCCTGTGCGAGCAGCCCATTTGCTCTCATGTTTCAGCCGGGAATGGAACCGGTGGCTGAGGCAATACACCTTCATCCGGAGCGGGACTGGACTGTCGCCGAACTTGCGGAACGTGCCCATATGTCCCGAACCTCCTTCTCAACGCGCTTTGCCGAGATCACCGGACTTTCACCGCTCGCCTATCTGACGCGCTGGCGAATGATCAAGGCGTCTGAGTTGTTGCGAAACCGTAATCTCGGCATAGCAACTGTGGCCACTGCCGTGGGATACGGTTCCGAATCGGCGTTCAGTATCGCGTTCAAACGGCAGATGGGTGTAGCACCGGGGCGGTACCGCTCAGACGCATCCGCGCTGGTCGGTGCCCGCACCTGATAGCGCAGTCGATTGACGCGAGCCGAAACATCAACGTAAGATCAACCTGGAGGCGAGACATGATGCGAAAACGGTCTATAGCAGAGATTATGTGTGCTGCAGTGTCCACTGCCCTTGTTGTGGCGTTGTTCGCCGGATGCGCGAGTCAGGGCCCGGTGGTTCCGGTCGAACCCACGGTGCACGTGAGCTATTTCAATTCAACTGTCATCACGCCCGAGCTTGTGAAGTTCGTCGCGAAGGTCCGCATCGACAATAATATGCGCGGCCCGCTCGATTTCGACAAAATGGACTACACGGCCGACCTGTTCGGCAAGCAGTTTTTCAGTGGTACCTTTGCCGGGATGAACCGGACTGATGCCGGCGGCTACGAAACCGTAACGGTGCCGTTTCAGATTCCGATGAAAGAGGTATTGTCAAAAGGAGTTGCAATTCTTGCCGACGGCAAAGTGAAAGTTGCATTCCAGGGTAACGTCTATCCGAGCGTGACCTCGGGGCTCATGCCGGTGCCGTTTCGCGGGACGCTTGAAATTCCGATACCCAATGTGCCGACCTTCAGTCTCGAAGGAACACGTGGTTCGATCGTCGGTACCGAGTTCTCGGCAGTTATTGCAGTGCACAATACGAACGACTTTCCAATGTCTGTCGACCGTATCGATTCCTACATCAATCTGAACGGTCAGCGCTACACGCTGCTGCACAATCGCAACGAGGCACGGATTGAGCCGAACGGTACCGGTTCGGTGCTGCTCACCATGCACAACTCCGTGGGGAAGACACTCAGCTTTGCGCTGAATGCCCTCACCTCACAGAAGAATGATTTTGCCGTCGGCGGAACTATCGTGTTCGGTACGCCGTATGGATACTTCTACGTTCCGGTTTCAGTCGAGGGCGCGTCGAACTGACCGCTCTCCGCGATCAGCCCTTTGCCGTGGGGGAGATCCGGTAATCGACCCTGAAGCTGCCCGAGCCGGCGGTTGCGGCTATTTCTCCCGCTTCATCCGCAAACCGGAGTCCGTCCGAGCCTGTCACGCTGCCTGCGGCAGGCTCGTGCAGGACTACGCGCGCTCGGCTGTTCGGCGGAATCGACAGCTCGATGTGAACCTTGTCCTGGTCGCGCTGCCATTCGAGCGTAATCGGTCCGTACGGACCTTCGTAGCTTGTTCGGGCATGAGTCAGTCCGCCGCCTGGCCGCGGTGACAGAACCACCGATTCGAATCCCGGCGCATCCCGGTCGGGCGAAAGCCCGCCGATCGTGCCATAGATCCATTCACCAATCGCGCCGTAGGCATAATGATTGAAGGAGTTCATGTTTGTGCTCCACATCGTGCCGTCCGGTTTCATGCCGTCCCAGTGTTCCCATACTGTGGTCGCGCCCTGCTTTACCTGGTAGAGCCAGGACGGAAAGTCCTCTTTCAACAGAAGTGCGTACGCGCGGTCGAGCCGACCGTTTTCAGCCAGTGCGCGGCAGATGAACGGTGTACCGAGGAAACCGGTTGTGAGGTGTCCTCCGTTCTCATCAAGCAGCGCCACCAGATCGCGAGTCACGCGTTCGCGGTGCGCTTCCGGAACGAGTCTGAACACGAGCGCAAGTACGTGGGCGGTCTGTGTACGTGCGGCAAGCCTGCCTGAAGGGGTGATGAACTCATTACGGAACGCAGCGGCCACTGCATCGCCGAGTTTGCGGTAGATCGCCTCGTCTTCGGTCATCCCGAGAGCGCCCGCCGCACTGGCAAGAAGCCGCGCTGAATAGGCGTAGTAGGCAGTCGCCGTCAGGTCGTTCGGCGTCGCTCCGAAGTAACTCCCCTCTTTTGCGTCAAGGGCGACCCAGTCACCGAAATGGAATCCGGTGTTCCAGATCAGCCCCTTCTCGGCATTGGCTCGAATGAACTCCACCCACGCTTTCATCGACGGATACTGCTCGCGAAGCAGATCAAGGTCGGCGTACCGCTCGTAAGCAGTCCACGGACAGACAACAGCTGCATCCCCCCAGCCGGTGGACGAATGGGAATCCTTCACATTGGCGTCCGCAACCATGACTCCGGTAAGTGCGTCGGGAACCACATAGGGGATGCCGCCGTCGGACCGCTGCTCGGAGGCGAGGTCGCGGAGCCACTTGCGGTAGAAGGTGATGGAGTCGGTGAGGTAGGTGGCGGTCCCGATGAACACCTGCGCGTCACCAGTCCAGCCGAGGCGCTCATCACGTTGCGGACAGTCGGTGGGCACATCGAATGCGTTGCCCTTCCAGCCCCACAGGATATTGTGGTGGAGCTGATTCAGGAGCGGCTCCGAGCAGCTGAACGAGAGTGTCTCTGCCATTCGGGAATGGACGACCACTGCGGTGAACGCAGAAGGATCGAGCTCACCCGGGTACTCTTCGACCTGTACAAAGCGAAAACCGTGAAAGGTGAAATGCGGCGCGTAGGTCTCGGTTCCTGTACCCTTCAGGATGTACTCGATTCGCGCGCGTGCGGAGCGAAGGTTCTCGGTGTAGAAGTTGCCCTTTGCGTCGAGGATCTCGGCATGACTGAGGACAACCCGGTCGCCCGCCTTCCCTTTTACGGCGAACTCGACCCAGCCGGTGAGGTTCTGACCGAAGTCGAGCACCCGCTCGCCTCGCGGTGTGGTGAGGAGCTTTACAGCGGGCAGCCTCTCCTGCATTCCCACAAAGGGTCCGTCCTGCGGCGTAACGCGCTTTGAATCAAACTCCCTGATTACGGCTTGAGACCAGCCTGAATCATCGAAACCCGCCTCGCTCCAGCCGTTGTTTTCGAGTCGCGCATCATATCGTTCGCCGTGGTAGATCTCTGCAAACAGAATCGGTCCCTCGGCGGCGCGGAAGCCTGCATCGGACGCGAGGTCGAAAACTGATTGCGAGCCATCCTTCACGACGAGTTTCGTCGATAGTGCTGCGTGTTCGCCGTAGAGTCCGCGCACCCCGAGCCACGTGAGCTCACCCTTGTACCAGCCGGGACCGACTACCGCACCAATCACGTTCTTCCCCTTCACGAGAAGGGAGGTCACGTCGTATGTCTGGTAGGCAAGGCGCTCGCGGTAGTTCGTCCAGCCGGGCGCAAACTGAGCGTCGCCGACTCGTTTGCCATTCAGGTAGAGTTCGTAGACGCCGAGGGCGGTCGCATACACTCGCGCGTTCTGCGGGGCTTCCGCAAGCGTGAACTCCCTTCGCAGGTAGATCGGTCGTGACGAGTACTTCTCGTTCGGCACATCCATCCCGATGAATGCCGATGCCCAGCCGCCGACCGGAAGCGCAGTTTCAAACCAGGAGGGCTTGCTCCACCCGCTCTGGTCGCCATGGTTGTCGCCTGCCTGCACGCGGAAATAGTACCGAGTTGCCGGCGCGAGCTCAGTTCCCGAGTACGCCGCAAGGTGTGATTTCGATCCGTTCACCACTCCTGAACTCCAGACCTGCGCATGGAACTCGGGATCAGTGGCGACCTCGATGCGGTATGTCTTCTGAACGACATCCCGCCTGTCGCTGCTCAACTTCCAGCTGAAACGGGGCAATGCAGCTATAACGCCGAACGGCTCGCGTTCGTGCTCGCACCGAAGATCGTAAACATTCAGCATTATGATTGCTCCTTGGATCGAATCGACTTAGCCCTTGACCGCACCGGCAACTATACCGGCAACGATTCGCTTGTTGAAAATTATGAAGAGAATAAGCGGAGGAATCGAGATGAGCAATACGTTCGCGAACAGTAAATTGTACTGAGTGATGAAACGACTCATGTAGTTGTAGAGCGTAAGCTGAATTGTCGCATTTTCGGCTCCGGGAAAGAAGTAGAGCGGATTTACGAAGTCGTTGAAAATGTTCACCCCGGACAGAACAATTACTGTTGCAGTAACCGGTTGCAGGAGTGGGAACATGACGCGAAAGAACAGTGTCGGTCCGTTGCAGCCTTCGATTATCGACGCTTCATCGATCTCACGCGGTATCGTAACCATATGAGCGCGGTACAGCAATGTTGAGAACGAGAAGGCGAGCGCAGTCTCGATGAACACCATGCCAGTCATTGTCTTGTAGAGATGAATTCCCCTTACAACCCAGATTGTCGTAACAACCGACGGTGGTATCATGAGGCCCGCCATAATCAGGAAGCTCACGAGTGGCATGATGCGGCTCTTCCGCCGCTCGAGGACAAAACCGCTCATTGCACTTACTACCACGATGACAACGATCGAGAAAGCAGTCAGTTTGGTGCTGTTGTAGAACGCAGTAATAAGCATGCCGTTCGCGGCAACCAGTACATCGTGAAAATTCTGCAGATATTGCTGATGTGCGGCGAACGACATGTGCATGACTGCAGACTCACTCACCGACTTGCCGGCGTTCAGTATCACAAAGAGGAAGGGAACTCCAAAGATCAGGAGCGCGAAGCAGACAGCAATGATTTCAACGCCGATTTTTGCCAGGAGAGAGTCCTTCATAAACCGACCTCGCTTTTCGAAAGGAACTTGAACAATGGGACAGCGAGGATGGCAACCATGAAGAACAGGATGACATTCCCGGCAGTGGCGAGGCCATAGAATCCGCCTGAATACTGCTTGTAGATGATCGATGCAATGAGGTCGGTGGTAAATCCGGGGCCACCGCCCGTCATGGTCCAGATGAGGTCGAAGGTTCGCAGTCCGCCGATAAACGCGAGCACGATTACAGCGTTGGTTGCCGGCCGCGACAGTGGCAACATGATGTAGCGCAGTTTATCGAACGAGGAACCACCGTCGATCATAAGCGCCTCGTAGTACTGTGCGGGAATCGCCTGTATGCCGGCGATAAAAATGACTGTGGCGATACCGACGCCTTTCCACACGTCGACGAACGCGACCGAAAGTAACGCAATATGAGGATTTCCAAGCCAATCGGGTCCCTGCAGGCCAATGAGTTTGAGCCCTGCGTTTATGGCACCCAGAGTCGGATGCATCATATTGCTGAAGGTGATGCCGACAGCGATGGTACTTAGGATTGTCGGGAAGAATATCATAGACCGGAGAAAACCGCGACTCTTCAAATTGGTGGTGAGCAGGGCTCCAAGCAGAAAACCGACTACTACCTTCAGTGCACAGGTGACTATCGCGTAGATAAACGTATTCCGAAATCCTATGCTCAAGGAAGACTCGGAAAAGAACATACCGAAGTTCTCGAATCCGGTGAACGTCCAGCTGAAGAGCGTCCATCTGGTCATGCTGAAGAAGAAGGAAATAATCGTCGGAAGAAGAAAGAACACGAAATAGATGATGCCTGCTGGGGCCAGAAACCAGAATGAGTAGAATTTGTTTATTGCTCTTGTCATTGCGTTCCCTGTGAGCGTTGCCGGCGGATAGTTTGGCGGAAGCCCTGTGCGGGCGTGAGCCCGCACAGGGTCGCTGGCAGCTTGTCAGTTATAGCTTGTCAGTTATAGAGAAGCGTGCTGATCTACCAGCCGGGGAGATTGAGCTGCTTGGCTTGCTTCTGGACATCCTTGTCGTAGTCGCTCGCCGCCTGGGCTGGTGATTCGAGTCCGAGTCCGTCCGCAACACAGATCTGCGGCAGATTCGGCCCCTTGATCGGAGACAGGAACTCGAGTGCGGGTGCGGTGGCTCCCGAATCGATATACGGCAACATGTCCTTCACACCTGGCAGTACTGTCGAGGGAAGCGTGATGCCCTTGACCGCAAACGGACCATCGGGCGTCTGCGCCGCCTTGAACGCGTCCATACCTTGCGTCGATTCAAAGAATGCGACCCACTTCTTTGCCGCGTCGATGTTCTTGCCCTGGCTGTAGATCGAGAACGCAGCCGGCATCCAGACCGTCAGTCCGTTGCTCGATGCGGAATCGCCCGGCTGGGCAAAGAAACCGATGTCGTTGACCTTTACCGGATCAATCGTCTTGAGGTTCGAGAACGCAAAGGTCAGCATTGGATACTGGGCACCCTGCCCGTTCAGCAACATCGCAAGCGCCTGATTGTAGGTCGTCGAAGCGGCGTCCTTGTTGATGAACCCACGCTTCCATACGTCCTGCAGCTTTTGAAACCCGGAGAGTGCTGCCGGGTTGTTGGCAAATCCGGTTTTGTGCGCGGTAAAATCTGCAGCAAAGGTCGGATCGGAGTGCTGAACGTTGTAGTAGTCGGCAAGCACGATGAGCTGTGATGTCCAGTCATCCTTGTATGAAGCAATGATCGGAAGAATGCCGGCAGCCTTGATCTTCTCGCTGTTGGCCATAAGCTCGTTCCAGGTCTTGGGTACCGAGAGACCGAGTTTTGCGTAGATAGTCTTGTTATAGAGCCATCCACCGCCCATGATGGTTTGTGCAGGAGCTGCGTAGACCTTGCCGTCCACCGCGACTGTCGATTTGAAAGAGTCGAGGACATTGCTCATGTACGGCTCATTCGAGAGATCGACGAAGTTTCGTGCCGGCGAAAGTTGTTGGAACAGAGAGCCGCTATTGAAGAAGTTCAGATCATCCATGTCACCGGCAACGAGTCGGGTCTTCACGATGTTCTCTCCATCCGGCCCACCCGGTCGCAGGTCGATCGTGAGCTTCGTGTTCAGTGCCTTCTCCGCCGCAGCAGCGACAGCCTTTATTCCGTCCAGAGAGGTCTGATTGTCGATCAGCAGAGTAAGCGCCGTCGGCCCACTCTGCGCCGAAGCGGCCGGTGCACTCTTTTCGGCACTTCCGCCGGCAAAAGCGCTCATAGCGCCAAACAATGCCATTGCCAATGTCATGACAAAAGCGATCCACATTTTCGATGAAACTCTGTTCACGAATTTCCTCCTTCGCAACTATTGTGTATTCAAGGTAGCACGGGATTCCGAAAACGCGACATGGAGGATCGAGCACAACAGTTTGGACAGAACGCTACTTTGGCTGATTTTTGCTATGGCCGAACGTCGTGGGAGACTCCCCGGTCATCTTCCGAAAGACGCGACTGAAGTAGAACTGATCTTTGAACCCTGCATAGCGTGCCACGTTCTTCATCGGAACCAATGGATCCTCCAGCATGATACGCTTGGCCGAATTGATCCGGCACTCAGTCAGATATTCGTTAAACGACTTCCCGGCGTGTTTTCGAAACAGTTTGCTGAGATAGCTCTGCGAAATACGGAACCTCTCGCAGACTGAGCCAATGGTGAGTGGATCGGTGAAGGTCGCATCCACATATTTCCGGATTGTCTCAAAGTAGGAGGGGACGTCACCTTCAACGCCACGTGGATCTCCCAGCCCCGCGACATGCTCCGCCAGACGCAGGAAGTCGCGACGAAATCCTGCAAAGCTGCCGGCGGTTGCAAGCAACTCATCGACGCGCGAATCGAGTTCCGAGTCATTGGTCCCTCGGTGAAACGCCTTTTGAAGCTGTTCGAGAAATCGGCGTGCGACCCCGTAGACTTCCACGATCGGAAGTCCGTCCTTCTCCCAGCTAATCGTTTCACCGTTCACCGTCGCCTCCAGCAGGTCGGCCCGCCCGGATATCGCGGCCTCCTCCAGCCGTGCAATGAGACTCTTCTCAATTGCGGGCGAATGCCTGCGTTGGACCGGCGCACCGAGAGTCTGCGTCACGCCAAGCATGATAGCTTGATCAAGCTGGCGGTAGAGGGTTGTTGTGGCCTCGCCGAGATCGATACCTGCTATCTTGCGAAGATCGTAGACAATCGTGTGGTACGTCTCGGAGTTTCTCTGCTGTTCGGCCGCGCAACGGGCAAGGAATTCGGATCTCGTCATCCTGTCAGCGAACGACGCAAGGACGCACTCGCGCGAGTCCCGGCCCCGTAGCCGGAAAAAAGCATCAGTTGCCTGCTGCTCGGCTGCAGGCTCCTGGTGCGCGATGAACCGTGATGGGAGGCCGCCCTGACGTGCGACCGCGACGAAGAAGGAGGACGCAGCAAGATCTTCGGTCAGCTCGGTATCCCTGTTGTTCTCCATCAAAGCTTTGACCGACGCAAGCAACCGGGCAGATCTCTGCGCCTCAAGCCGCGGTCGGAGCGTCTCGTACACCGCGCGAAGCTTTCGAGCGGCCACCGGTTTGAGAAGGTAATCTACGACACCGGTATCGAGTGCCTGTCGTACGAAATCAAACTCTTCATGTCCGCTTACGATAATGACCGGAATCTCCGGCAGTTGCTCCTTGAGCCGACGCACCAGGTCAATCCCGTTGACGATCGGCATCTTGACGTCGGTAATAACCAGATCCGGATGCAATTTCCGCGAAATCTCGAACCCCTGCTCTCCATCGCCTGCAGTCGCTGCGACAGTCAACTCAGGGCAGGTCCGCTCGACAAGAGTCTGCAGGTAACGCAATGCCGCAGGTTCATCCTCAACCAGGACGACGTTGAACATTACCGACCTCCTCGATCGGTCTCGCCACTCTTGCGCCGATCGTGACTTTTGCGCCTCCCTCCGGTCTGTTCTCCATCTTCCATTCAAATAAACCACGATAGAACAGGTGCAGGCGCATGTAGGTATTCATCAATCCAAGGCCGCCGATCTGAAGTCCCGTCTCTTCATCTCTTCCGGCCGGACGAAGATTGAACTCACGCATTTTTGACTCCAGCCGTTCGAGGACCTGCCGGTCAAAGCCACACCCGTCATCGGTGAGCTCAACTGTCCAATCGTCACCGATGCGATGTCCGCGGACCTGGATGCGAATGGGTCCAGTGCTGTCCCGATATCCGTGGGTTACCGAGTTTTCGACTATCTGCTGGAGTACTATCTTCGGCATGGTGACATGAAGGATCTCTTCGTCGACGTCAATGTCACATTCGAGCCGGTCTTCGAGCCGAGTCTTCATCAGAAAGAGATAGGACTGGAGATGGTCGATCTCCTCCGCAAGGGTCGCCGACCGGATCGATGTTGAAGTCGAATAACGGAGCATCGCCGCAATCGCATCGCATATGTCACCTATCTCCTCGCTGCCAAGTTCCAGTCCCTTCCCGGCAATTACCGTGAGCACATTGTACAGGAAGTGAGGATTCATCTGGGCCTGGAGTGAATCCAGACGGGATTTGAGTGAGAGCGTACGAAATCTCAGTTCCCGCGTGATCGCCTCATCGAGTCGCGCCCGCAATCGCTGAAACGACCTGTCGAGCGCGACAATTTCGTCGTTATCGTGCTCGATCGTAACATGGCCGGGAAGGTTGGAGAGTTCGGTCGCCTCCATCCGCTGCCTGATCAACCGCAGCGGTTCAGTCAGACGCGCCGACGAAAACCAGGTGTAGAGAAATGAGACGAGGATGATGAGGATAGCGACACCAACTGTGGTCCAACCGACAAAAGCAAGCGGCCCGAGCAACACATCCCGACTGAGAACCAGCAGGACGGTGATGCCGGTGTAGCTTGATCGCGAGGCAATCACCAGGACGCTTTTCCCGGTGAGCGGATCCTGTTCAAATCCGTTCTGCGCACCGGAGTGAGACATTCCCAGATAGCTTGAAATTACCGCAGGGGAAGTGGCCCGACTCTCGTAGAAGGGCGAACTGTCGTCATGAATCGCGAGAATGCGAACGTAGCTCGGATCAGGCACCTCGAAGAGGGAGTCCAGATCGGTCACCGGATTCTGAACTTCAATAAGCGCAAAGTTCCCGCCTTCCCCCGGAATCACACGCGCAAGGCCGTACTGCTGCGTCAGTTCACTGGCGTCCCAGGGGTCGTTGTGCGGAGAGACGACGACAGCACGGCCTCCGGCGGCATCGGCCGCGGCATACCCCGGATAATCGCTGAACGGACGCGGATCGTGGGTCATCTGCCCATGATTCTCGAAGTTGCTCGAGAAGAAGTCGCCCTTCCGAGTGACCACAACCACACTGTAAAAACTCTTCTGAATTGAATAGGTCAGAAGATCGCTACGGACCGACTGTTCGGCTTCATTTATGTAGGATGCATTCTGTGGTTTGCTCCGATCAAGTGTTGCCAGTGTGATGATGTTGGATCTGAAGGCGGCGTCGGAAATGAGGTTCTCGGTGATGAAATCCATGGGGCGAACAAGGTTATCAAGGTGCAGAGCCATTCGCGTGGAAAGCAGCCGGTACGTTCTTGCGGCATTGTCTTCAAAAAGCTGCGTCGTATAAAGGTAGAAAACGACTCCAAGCACAACCACGAGAAAGAAGACAAGGAGCGAATACCTCACAAGCAGCCTTGTACGAAATCTCACCTGACCTCCACTCTATTCTGGTTGTCCTGCTATTATTCGGTCCGCTCTTTCAGTCTGTCAAGTTCAGGTCACCCCGCGTTCGTCCATCGAACGGAGTGGAACGCACGGCGGGATCGTTGACGGGCACAAGTCACGTTCTTCCTCGCGCACTACGCCCGCAGGCAGTACTGCGCGAGTGCTCTCTACTTCTTCACGAGGACATCGGGCTGCCGGAGACCGTTTACAACATCGAACTCGTCCCACATGCCGAGGCCATCATGGCCGGGTACTCCGCATACAATGGCGTATTTGCCCGCGGTCGTGGCGGTGAAACTGA
>Ga0307377_10006777_pt1 | contig 11936 bp, 20 predicted proteins | sample TR3MG_FD_202535 | JGI IMG/M metagenome (GOLD analysis project Ga0307377, IMG submission 202535) | Soil microbial communities from Risofladan, Vaasa, Finland - TR-3 | ecosystem: Environmental > Terrestrial > Soil > Coastal area > Acid sulfate soil | place: Finland: Risofladan, Vaasa | collected...
AACAAGAACTCCCGAATGGAAAAAAGAGAGGGAAGAAATGATAAAAGCTGGATACCCTATTTGTTTTACCGAAATAAATGATTTAGGAGAAAAAATTCCTTTTCATTGCAATTCTTGTATAAGAAGATATAGAGCCAGTTTAGACCATTTTAATTGAAAGGAGAAGTATGACAAAAGAAGAAGATGATAAGGAGATTATGGAAGAGTTTGATCAAAAAAGCACAGCCAACGACGTGAATAATACTTTCTTTAAGGTTAAAAAAAATACCTATGACAAGGAATACAGAGATGCAATGGGGATCGCCGAAGATATGATGGTTTTCGTTCAACCCTTAGAATTAGATTTAGAAAAAATAAGAAATTTTATAAAAGAGAATTTAACAATTTAATTTTGAAGTAGGGGCGTAGCGGAATAGCTAAAAAAAGAAAGGTGGTGATAAATATGAGCGATACAAGAATTATTGAAACAGAAGAATTACGTGTAGATTATACTGGAAATATGATAAATCAAGTTATACAAGGAGATTGTCTTGAAGTAATGAAAGAAATACCTGATAAGAGTGTGGATATGGTTTTAACCTCCCCTCCTTATGATAACTTGCGAGACTACAATGGATACACCTTTGACTTTGAAGGAATTGCTAAAGAAATATACAGAGTATTAAAAGATGGTGGGGTTTGTGTCTGGATAGTCGGAGATGCTACGATAAAGTTTTGTGAAAGTTTTAGTTCGTTTAAGCAAGCATTATATTTTAAGGAAATTGGGTTTAATCTTTTAGATACAATGATTTATTATAAACAGAATTATGCACCAGCCTACCCAACATTAAGACGATACGCAAATCAGTTTGAATATATGTTTGTTTTTTCTAAAGGTAAGCCAAAAACATTTAATCCTATACAAAAAGACAAGGTTAGAAATAAAGAAGAAAAAGTAGCTTACAGACAAAAAGATGGCTCGTTAATTCGTAAAACAAAGTTAAAAGGCAGAGAAACAAAAGACGCAAGTAATGTTTGGAGTATGCCTGTTGGATTTAAAAATTTAGGTCACCCAGCTGTATTTCCAGAGAAACTAGCAGAAGACCACATCCTTTCTTGGAGCAACGAAGGAGATACAATCTTAGACCCAATGGCAGGTAGTGGAACGACATTAAAAATGGCAAAGAAAAATAATAGAAATTACATAGGAATAGAAATATCACCTGAATACATAGACATTATAAATAAAAGATTAAATGAGACACCCGATAAATTACTATGAGAATAGAAATTAAAAAAACAATGTCATTTTTAGGTTCTATAAAGACCACCAAAAAAGCGAAAGCTTCTCGTGAGAACGGGAAGAAAGGTGGTCGTCCGTTAAGTGGAGTTTCAAAAACTTGCTTAACTTGTGGCAATGTTTTTTATATTCCTAAGTGGCGATTAAATCAAAATCCCAATCGTGGAAGTTATTGTTCAAGAGAATGTCAGGGCAATCCGAGAATAGAAATAAACAAAGGATATTTTAAGAAAATAGAGGATAAAATAAAGGAGATAAAAAAATGACATCAGAAGAGATAAAAAACAGAATAAAATATCTTGAAATGTATGCGTTAATATCTGAAAGGATGTCAAGATTATGCATTCAATCAATGGAACGAAGTTTTTGGTATATAAGGCCTTCTCACACAAGAATAATGAAACGGTGGGCTTTTATAAATAAAATGTTTGAAGAATTTCTGGAGACAAAAAACTCTTAAAACATTGACTTTTCACCTATAAATATGGTAAAATAAAGGTAATGAAGACAGAAAAACAAAAACTTATAGACAAAGCAGATAAGTTATGGAGTAAAGCAGTTAGAGAGAATTATAATAACAGGTGCGTAAAATGTGGAGGAAAGGCAACGGCATCACATCACATTGAAAGTAGAATACACAAAAATACTCGTTGGGATATAGATAATGGTGTTAGCGTTTGTTACCCTTGCCATATACACTATTTTCACGGAAAACCAGCAGAGAGTATGCGTTGGTTAAAAGATTTTTACGGGGATAGAATAAAAGATTTAGAAAAAAAGTCAAAAATAATATTCCAACCAACTATAGAAGATTTAGAAAAAATAATAAAAGATGTTGACTAATTTGTTCAGTTGCGGAATAAAATAAAGAGCCCGCTAATTAGCAGACTCTTTATCCTCCCGGTATTTCTTCCATCTCTTTTCAGCAAGTTTTTTGAAATAATCTTTCCGTTTCAATAATATCTTAGCAGTTTTTTTACCGCCTAATCTACCGAGAGCGACAGCATTTTGGTTTTTCATTTAATCACCTCCTTTTCAAACAGTGTTTCATCTCTTAATAGATTATAGTAGGCACTTGATAAATTGCACATTTCCGTCCTTTCTGCCAACGCACATTCTTTAAATTTTTCAGAGAAATGTCCATTTTTACCGTCTCCCATATATATGCTTTCAAGAAATTCTATTTTTGATAATACTTTCCTATGACCATTTTTAAACGCTTCCATATCCTCTATAAATCCGTTGCGAATAAAACTTTTTATCTCATTCTCATAGTTTTTAATAGTTTTCATAATAATATACCTTAATAATTATAACCCGATTTTTTAGAGAAATCGGGAAACTCAGAGGATTATTTAGATATTTCAGATGTTAGCCAAGATATAACCTTGTCAATTATCTCTTCAGGAGTTATCTGTAATCCAGCAGGATCAGTTGCATTCTCTTCTGCAAGCATATCGGAATATAGCTCGAAGTAGGCGATATTATCATTCTCCTGTAGCCATTCACTTCGCTCATTAGCGGGGAGAGATAACAATTTTTCTGAAAGTTGTTTTGACAGATTTTTTTTCAGAAATTCCTCATCCTCGTAATAAGCATCTCTCATACCACTATCATCACAATTATAGCCAGAATATAATCCGTCTAAGCCCTCGAATATAACCTCGTCGTCTATATATTTCTCAATATCCTCATCGTAGTACTGATTGGTTGCCATTGGTATAATACGATCGAAGTCGCAGTGATTACTGTCGGCTATTCCATAACATTTTAATTTCGCTGTATTCAGGAATTTGTCAATTTCTTCTTCCTCTGTTCTCTCGTCTAGGGTTATATCTAGTGATCCCGTATTCTGTGGGTATTTTCCAGAGTAGTAATATCCAGCTTGTATATGTAGATTATCTTGATGAATATTGTCATACTTATTGATTAGATTGATTAGTCTTTTTGACTTTTTCATAATTTTATTCTCCTCGCCCCATTGGGGCAATTATAATTAGTTAGTTAATTCAATTGTTAAGGTTCATCTATTGAGCCAAGATACCGAAGTCTTATCGTATATCCTCGCCCAATCTCATCTGACTTAAGTATATACGAACCGCCTCGCATTGTCAAGGATACGGCTGTGGATAACTACAATAAATAGCTTAAATAAGGTAATAAAGGAAGTAGTAAATGGAATATTGGATAGATGAAAATGAAAGAACTTGGTATGATAGTAATGATGGTTGTTTTCTCAATAAAATTAAGAATAAGTAAACTATGCCAAGCGAAAGACAAAAAAAATTAGCAAAAGAGCTAATAAATAATCAAAAAAGGCAAAAACCTTTAGGAACAACAGCCTTGACGGAAAGTGTCGGATATGCTAAAGAAACCGCAAGAGCTAAACAAACTCGCACAATTAAGTCAAAAGGAGTTCAAACTGCTTTAGAAGATTTAGGTTTTACAGAAGAAGGAGCAAAAAAAGTTGTAGAACAAATAATGTATAAAGGAAAAGAAGAAAATAGATTAAAGGCTTGTGATATGAATTTCAAAATACACGGATCTTACGCCCCAGAGAAAAAACAGCTTGAAATAAACAAAATCAACCAATTATCTCCTGAAGAACTAAAAGAAAAAAGAGAAAAAATAAACAAAGGAGAATTGTCAGATGAGGAAATAGATGAAATACTGAATAATTAGACGCTTAAAATTACGTTTTAAGAGTCTAAAAAAATAATAGATACATAGTTAGTAGTAATAATAGAGCAAAAAACCGCTTAAATAAGCCAAGTGGTGTCTGATATACGGGGGGTTTAATTTACAAAGGAGTTAAAATATGAAGTTTCAACTAAAATATAATGGATTAGAAAAAGATGATGAATTCGTGACAGGTATCAACAAAAACAGGGTTATGATAACGAGTATCTTGTATTTGTTAAAAATTAAAGGACTTGATACACCAACAGAAGAAGAATACAACAAAATGGATAATTATGGGAAATCGTTGTTTATCGGAAAATAGACCCCCAAAAAACCGCATAGATAAAGGGTCGGTCTCCGATTTACGGGGGGTTCATTTTACATAATAGTTAAAGTATGGCACACACACAAAATAAAGCAATTTTTCATAAAGTGAATATAAAGGACGGAATTACAGACGTTGGTTCTATGATTGTTAGATGTGAATGTGGACGAAGATTCGCATTATTGGAATATAATATAGACAGTGAACAGGACAAGCTTTATTTTAGATTATGTGAATGCGGAAATGTATTTTACTATTGTTCAGACAGAATTAAAGACTTGTTAACACGTAATACTCTTTAATGACAGAACAACAGAAACAATTAGCACTCCTAAAACTGGATGCTAAAGAAGCCCAGCTGAAGAGAGATGAGAGATACAGATATTTTATTCCGAATGGTAAACAGGAAGAAATGCTATACCTTAATAATTTTATACGTATGTTCTTAGGAGGCAACGGAACAGGAAAAACTGCTTGTGAGGCTAATATAGTAGCTAACATCTGTGTCAAGGATGACAATCAAATGACAGAATGGTTTAGACATATTCCATATTTTAGAGACTTGAAGCGACCAACAAGGGGAAGAATAATATCATCAGCTACAATAGCCAGTGAGGTGGTGATCCCTGAATTAGAGAAATGGTTACCAATGGATAAGGTTACAAGGAATAAAGAGTTCAAGCCCTATTACAAAAAATGGAGATTGAACGGACATGAGTTTGATATCATGACCACAGAACAAGAGCCAAAAGAACATGAGGGAGTAACTCTTGATTGGATATTATTTGATGAGCCACCGTCTAAGCAGGTATTTGATGTTTACCCATCAAGGTTTAGAGGTAAAAATGAGGGTGTGATATTTATGTTTATGACTCCATTAACAGACGCAGGTTGGATTTATGACGATATTTTTAACAAGCAAAAAGAACGTGATGTAGGTGTAGTTTACTCAACCTGTTGGGATGCAAGCAAAAGCAAGGGTGTGAGAGGACATCTAAGCGATGTATTTATCAATAGACTGATAGAACAGTACAAAGATATGCCCGAAGAACTGGATGCAAGGTTAGCAGGAAAGTTTATGCACTTGGCTGGATTAGTATTTAAGAATTTCCGTAGAGATAAACACGTAATCGCTCCAGCTAAAGTTCCAGAATGGTGGGATATTTATGAGGTAATAGATACCCACGCAGAAACTCCGGACGCTATTAGTTGGTTTACGATAGACGATTTGGGATATAAATATCAATTAGATGAATTATGGTTTGATGGTACTTTAGAAGAAGAGGCGTTGGCGATAGCAGAAAAACGGGCTCAATGGAAGCAGAAACCATTTGTAACTATCATAGAGCCAGCGGCTAAAAACAGAGACAGTCATTCAGGGACGTCTGTAATGGATCTATTAGCTAATGCTTTGGCTATGTTAGGGGAACAATTTGCGTTTGAATTAGGGAGTAAAGATTTAGACGGGGGGATAGAAGCGATAAGGAATGCCTTTAAACCAACTAAAGCAGAAATACCACTGTTGAGAATATCGGAAAAATGCACCAAGACTATATGGGAAATAGAGCGTTTGGTCTGGCAAAAAAATACTGGAAAAACAGCAGACAGAAAAAGTCCACCGAATAAGCCAAAAGACAAAGATGACCATTTCGTAGAAAATATGAGACGATTTTTACTCTATAATCCGTCCTTATCTAAAAAACCAATTAGCGAATTTGAACGAAGAGTACGAGAGGCACAGAGATTCAATCCTAACAATGCCTACGGGAGTTGACTAATAATTTAAAATACTATATAATGAAATTAGATATTAAACCCACCGCGACTTGAGCGCTATTTGTTAGCGTTCAGGTCGGTGGGTTTTAATTTGAACGCTAATAAATAACATTCAAGGAGTAAAATGATTAAACCACAGAATAATTACGTTATATTTGAACCAGTAATAATTGAGAAAAAATTAGCAGGTGGATTAGTTCTACCTGATGATATAAACAGTTCAGATAATACCAACGTGCAGTTTGGTAACGTAGTATCTTCAGCCGTAAAAGAAATTAAAAAAGGTGATTTAATTCTCTGTAATAAGTTTACCCCTACACAGTTTAAGTACGATGAGATAATGTATAATGCCGTCAAGTACACAGAAATAATAGCAGTAATAACTAAAAAATGAGTTTAATCATAAAAAAAGACATAGAGATAATCCCCTATTTACCAGAGGAGAAAGAGAAAGAAGTCTATAATGCACTAAAGGTAAGATTTGAACAGTTAGAATTAGCTAGGACTAACTCTGCTATTGAAGCTATCTGGACAACCGCAGATGAGATTTATCCACCGCATGAATTTAATGATGCTTCCCTTAAAGAATGGATGAGCAAGAACTCTGCGTCTATATGTTTCGAGAAATTACAGACAGCATTAGCTATTTTTATGGAAAGAAATCCAGAGGTAGGGATAACAGCAAAGACATCTCAATATCAAGGAAAAGAACTTTTGATTAAAGAACTTTTCAAGCACAATCACAGAATAACAAAATTTGATAATACAAAAGAAAAATTTGAACTCAACCTATTAAAATACGGGACAGCATTCGGTAGGACTTATAAAAAAAAGATAAATAAATTAGATGAACCATATTCAGAAACGTTAAACGTCAGGGATGTCTGGATAGATGATATGGCTAAACCGTTGGATACGACTACTATCAGGGATTGGATGTGGAGAAAGATATACCAATATGAGGACTTAAAAGAACTATTCCCAGCGTCAGAATATCCTAATATAAAGTACGTTACAATCGGTGGGCATACTGAGAAAGAGGTACCAACATCAGATAAAGAATACACATCAGGTAATCAGGTAGAGGTAAAGTTTTACGAGACTATAAATCCTATGGACTTTCAGGACAACGGTGGAAGACAGGAAAATATGTTTGCTGTAATGGCTAACGATGTTCTCTTGTATTGGGGAGAACTACCATATAAGCATAAAAGATTATCATTGTGGATGACACAATTCTATCTACGAGACACAGAAAGTATTTACGGGATAGGGATACCAGAAATATTAAAGGGTGAACAGAATATCATTGACAAGATATTGAATATGTCAGTAAACGAATTAGCATTAGCTATACACCCAACAGGGTTCTTTAGCGGGACTACATCATTTGATAATGATTTTTACGAAGTAGAACCAGGTAAGCTTCAAAGAGTAGCGGACACAGATAAATTAGTCTTTATAAATAGAAATTCTAACTCTACTATAGGAGTAGCAAATGACGCAGTAGATAGAGCTACAGAGCGTATAGAACGTTCTACAGGAGTGTCTAAAATACTTTCAGGTCAGGAAGTTTCAGGTAAGACAGCTTTTGAAGTAGGACAGGCTAAAGAGAGCGGATTAAGACGGTTAGTAATTCCTGTTAGCCATATTAAAGACGCATTAGAGGTAGAAGGAAACTTGACAATAGACCTGATACAAGAACTCTACACCCAGCCAACTGTAGAAAAATTAGTATCACCTGAAAAACTGGCTGAGTATATGGAAAAAAATAAAGAAAATCCTTTAGTAGAAACAGAAGAGGGATTTAAGGAACAACAGTTTAGAGAGATACCATTGAATGTAAAAAAGGATAAGGACAAAATAGTTCCATCTAAAGACAAAGAGACTTGGAATATCACTCTAAAGGAAATACAATTTGAGGGAGAATTAGAGATAGACGCAGAAAGTCTGTTGATCACATCCAAGGAGGTAGAAGCACAGAAGATAGTTGAGATGTACAGCATGTTACAACAGAGTCCGAATATTGATAGCCGTAAATTAGATGAGATACTAATTAAGGACGGCTTCCATAGAGACCCATCGGAAATCTTAATATCGGAGAAAGAAGCGTTAGAGAGACAAAAAGCTGTAGTAAAAGCTAACCAAGCACAGGCTAAAATATTAGGAGTTCAGCAAGAGGTATCAGCAATGGGAGGTCAAGGTGAATAGAGAATTAGCGCGCAATATAATCAAGAGTGGTCATTTAGACGAAATTATTAAATTAGCTGAAGGGATTAGAGAAGATATAATCACTCAAGGACTTAAGGGTAAAACATCAGAGGAGACAATGTATAATGTCGGTAGATTGGACGGCGGATTAGAAGCGTTAAGTCAGCTAATCAGTAAAATTAAAAAAGGGGCAGAATGACATTTAATAATATTCAAAAATTTGGAATAGAGAATTATGCCAATACAGGTGAGGTCGTTTATGAGGTAGGTTGGAACCCAGATGCAATTAAAAAAGGAATGGTAAAATTGCATATAGGCGATAAAGAATGTATAATCAAGAGGAAACACCTGATATCGTTGTTATTTATTACCGATAAAGAAGAAAACCAACACAAGTACGGGACTAGTATTTTACACACAGTCAAAGACGAATACTATGACGTAAAATTCAAAGCACAGTATGATTACAGGAAAGGCGAAGAAGTAAAAGCAAGAGTTAAAATACCAAGAGTTTATTTATAATTAAAGGAGTAAAATGATACAACAATTAAAATCAACTAATTTAGATGATGCAAAAAAGGAAGCAGAAGAAATGCTAAAAAGAGAGAAAGCACAAAAGCATTCAAACGTTAAAAGCCTCCAAAAAGAAGTAGATGAGATAAAAAGTGATATAGGGGATATTAAAAGTTTAATTATTGATATGTCTAAAGCACAATATGTCAATAAGACTGTGCCGGATAAAGTAGAACCAATCCAAGAAACTCCAAGTGAGCCAGTCAAACCGAAAGTAACACAGGCAGAAAAGGACTCTAAAGCGATTGAAGACGCTCCAGAGGGATTAAGAAAGATTATCGCAGAGGAGTTATCTGCTAAATTAGGCGGGATATTCAAAGTAGGAGTAAGACAAAGAATCAATGATAGCTATAATTATGACGTAGATATTTTTATTCCAGAAGAATTAGCAGAAATTAAAGGGAAGAGAGACTGTAGGAGTATAACTATTTCTAGGGCAGAAGGAGACGCAGGAGTAAGAAGACACTGTATTAAAATAAGAAAACATATTGCGAATAGACTAATGAATAAAGGACAGTTAGTAGATGAGAACCTCAGGAACGAAGTAATTGCAATGAAGGCAAAAGCATTTTCAATGAATAAATAAGTTAACAATTAAGACGTGAGCACTAATTGGGTATTTGATTATATCTGACAATAGAAGCTCACGTCTATTGTTAGATATTATCAAGCACCCAACGAGGTGCTTTTTTAAGGAGAAAATATGGAAGACCCAAAAGAGACCCGAGAGGACATCTCTACAGAGGTTGAAGTAAAAGAACCAATAGTTGAAACAACTGACCCTGAGGTTACAGGCCAAGAAGGACATCAGGAAATTACAACTGAGGAAAGATTAGCGAACTTAGAAGCTACTCTTAAACAAAAGGAAGAGGAGTGGAAAAGAACAGCTACGGGCTTTAGAGAGTTGTCAGAAACTCGTAAAGAGCAGATAGACCAACTTGAAAAGCAAAACGTAATGCCAGAGGAAATCGTTGATATTGAAAAGCAAGTAATTGCTTTAGAAGAAAAACGACGTTCTGGCGATTATACAGAGGACGATATTTTAAAATTAGTTGAACTTAAAAGCGATTTAAGGGCAGCTAAACGAGTAGAGGCAAAAATGCGTCCTATATATGAACGATATGAGAAAGAGAGAGAAGTTAAAAAGAAGAGTATTCTTAGAGACTTTTTCTCTGAAAATGAGTACCTAAAAGATAATCCAAAGTTTACTGAATATCTTAGTTCGTTCAAAGCTGAAGATAGCAATGATATTACTCATGGCTTAAATGACGCTTTGAATAAGTCAAAGGTATTATATGACTTTGATGTTTCTAAAGGGACTATAAAACCTACCCAAAAACCAGACTCTCATGCTGCATTAGGAGGAGGTGGCGGAGGAACGCCATCATCCCAAAGAGCAGTAGGTGGGCAAACTCGTTTAACTCAAGACCAAATCAATATTATGAAACGGTCTGGAGTTTATGATGGTGAAAAGTTTATGGAATTAGGCAAAAAATCGTTCACGAAAAAATAGCCTCATTTAATCAATTAAGCTAAATATATGGCTTCAAGACAACATTCTAATATACATGGTGGACAGGCGATGAACAGAAAATATCCCATTGTAGCTTCTACAGCATTCGCTCAAGGGGATGTATGTTATCGTTCTAGCTCTGTGCTAAACCCATGCGATGGTTCTACCGAAACAACTATTTCAGTATTTGGTGTATGCCAAGAAACAAGTGGTTCAGGTTCTGACGCAGATGTTTTAGTAACACCTATCACACAGGGAACTCTTTGGCTTATAGACTGCACAAATGATACCGCAGCTAATCAGTTATTGAAAACTCACCTATTGACTGATGCAGCTACACTTGCAAACAGTAGCACAGAAGATGCTACATCTGCTGCTGTTACGTTTATGCACGAAATAGTCGGAGCTGGTTCAGACAAGAAAGCTATCGTTGAATTTATACGAATTAACGGAGTTACTTCATAAAGAGTAAAGAATAGTAAGGGAGGACATTAACAATTAAGCATAAAATTATGCCCGCACAAACAATATCAAACGTACCTTTAGATATTGAGAGCACAACTGATGCGCATGATCCAGCAATTCAGAAATACTTTCTAAAGACAAGAGAGTTGGAAGACCAAGCGCAATGGAAGCAAATTGTTGCTATTGAATCAGGCATTACTGACCTTGACTTAAAGGACAGTTCAATGGCTGGTATCAATAAGGCTGCAAGAAAAGCTGAAAATGCCTCTGCTATCAAACAGGTACCGATAGAAAACTTTGACCAAACATATTCTCAGGAAGAATTTCAAGTTATGATGCCTTTCACAAAGAAAGCATGGCAGTTTGGAATTAAGAAACGAGATATGGAACGTGTAACGAAAGAATTACGAATGGCTTGTATTCGCAGACAAGAAGAATTAGTTGCTGACCGTCTAAATAATGGTTGGTCAACAACCTATACCGACTCTGATGACTCTGGAGCTGAAACAATAACTATCACTGGCGGTGATGGCGCAGCTATGTTCTCTGCTTCTCATACACGAGAAGATGGAGGAACTAACTGGACTAACATTATCACTGATACAGACTCTACATCTAACCCAATCTTTGACTATTCACCTCTAAAGGGGGCAAGAATAACAGCTTCTGCTATCCTATCTCCTGTTGGCGAAAAGTTTAGAGTAAACTATGATACTTTAGTTTGCAAAAAGGACTCTACTGTTCATTCAAGAGCTGAAGAAATCCTTGCTTCTAAAGGTATCCCAGGTTCAGCTGACAATGACGGAAGAGCTAACGTGATGTTTAAGATAATTGCGCTTGATTATCTTGATAACGATACCTATTGGTATATGACCGATACATCCATGAAAAATTACGATTATGGACTACAAGTAAAAATTTCTGAAGAGATAAATATGAAGGGACCTGACATCGTATTTGAATCAGACGAAATCAGATATAAATCTGGCTTCCAATGGGCTTTAGGCGGAAACGATTACCGTGGATGGGCTGGTTCTGATGCATCGGAGACAGCCTAGTCGAACTGTCCTTAATTAACCAAAATTAAAATTATGAGTGTAAAATCTAATACT
>Ga0307377_10006779_pt1 | contig 11935 bp, 8 predicted proteins | sample TR3MG_FD_202535 | JGI IMG/M metagenome (GOLD analysis project Ga0307377, IMG submission 202535) | Soil microbial communities from Risofladan, Vaasa, Finland - TR-3 | ecosystem: Environmental > Terrestrial > Soil > Coastal area > Acid sulfate soil | place: Finland: Risofladan, Vaasa | collected...
GAGGTGCGGCAGCACCGCCGGGCAAAGGGCACTCCAGGAATATGGCCACGCGAAACGGATCTCCGCCGCGCTCTGGAGCAGCGCGAGTTTGTCCTCTACTACCAGCCGGAAGTCGAGCTGGGAACCCGCAGGATTGTCGGTCTGGAAGCGCTGATCCGCTGGGTGCATCCCGAGCGCGGACTTATCCCGCCCATGGATTTCATTCCGCTGGCCGAGGAAAGCGGGCTGATTCTGCCGATTGGCGACTGGGGTCTATCCGAAGCGTGCAGCCAGATTCAGAAGTGGTGCCGCGCTGATTCCGCCCACAGCTCACTGCGCGTCTGCGTGAATCTCTCCGCGCGCCAGTTCTCGCGAGTGGGCCTGGCCGACCACGTCGAGGCACTCCTGCGCTACTCCGGCGTCTCCAGTCGCCAGCTCGGCCTGGAGATGACAGAGTCGAGCTTGATTCCGGACAAGCAAACTGCGCTGGAGGTGCTTGGCAGCTTGCGCCGGCTGGGAGTGTCCCTGCTGATGGACGACTTCGGCACCGGCTACAGTTCGCTGAGCTACCTGCACTCGTTTCCGCTGGACGTGCTCAAGATCGACCGCTCCTTTGTTGGGCGCATGACGGACGGAGAACAACCTCTGCAGATCGTACGCACCATCATCGGGCTGGCCCGAGTGCTGGGCATGGATGTAGTGGCAGAGGGCATTGAGACCCTTGAGCAGTACCGGCTGCTCCGCGAGCTGGGTTGCCGGCATGGCCAGGGGTTTTTATTTGCCCGCCCGCTGCCGGTCGAGGACGTTACGCGGTTGCTGTCGCTGCCTGGCCGCATTCTTCCCGACCCCGCCGCCGCACTCTGATTTTTGAGCTCTTGCCGGGTTTTCAGGGGCTTTGGCAGAGGGCCGGGTTTGCTCCGATCGCCAGTTCCATATCAGGAATCAAGGCGCGTGCTTCCGTTTCCGGGAATGACGCTGCGCTGCGCATGTGAATTTCCTCACGGTTGCGATGCGGCAGCGCTATGCTTCATCCCATGCAGCAGACAAATACCAATCAGCCCTCTCCTGCCTCTTCCAGTTTCGCCGGACTGCTTGCCGCGCTTACCGCGCCGACGCCCAAGACCGCGTGGAACAACGACGACCTTGCCGACGATGTGGCAACCCTGAGCTACGAGCATGCCCTGCGCAACCACGCGCGCTACAAGCCAGCCGAACCGGCTGACTGGGGTTTTGCGCAGGCTGCCGATCTGGCCGCTCAAACAATGATGGATCGCCAGGCCGAGTCGGCTTCCTCGCTGCACGCGGCTGCCGCACGAGCAGACCGAGGCTGGAGCGAGGCTGTCGCGCCGCGATCAGAACAAGGCGGCTCGACTATGTTCGCCGGTAACCTGAAGCGCGCCAGCATCACCATCCGGCTTAGCAAAACGGAGTGCGAGCAACTGCACCGGCGCGCGGCCGCCGCTGGGCTCACCGTGTCCGCCTATCTGCGCTCCTGCACCTTTGAGGCCGAGACTCTTCGTACTCAGGTGAAGGCGACTCTGGCTGAGCTGCGAGCCGCAGCCGCGGCGAATGAACAAAGCAAGCCTGCAGTGTCTCGCCGGTCCATGATCGGATCCAGGTTCGGATCAAGGTTCGAGTGGCTGTCGCGGATCTTCCACCGGGGGTCTTCCGGCCAGCGGCTGGCGCAGGCCTGATTACTCCACTTCGAGCACCAGGCATTTCAGGTACTCGGTTTCAGGCAGGTTCAGCACTACTGGATGATCGGGTGCGGCGCCGCGCCGCTCGAGCAGGCGCACGCGGCGCGAAGCATCGGCTGCCGCTGAGGCTACGGCGCCTTCCAACTCCGCCCAACTCACATGGTGCGAGCAGGAGCAGGTCACCAGGAGGCCACCGGGGTTGAGCATCTTGAGGGCGCGCAGGTTCAGCTCCTTGTAGCCACGCAGGGCGCCTTCGACGGCGCGCTTTGTCTTGGCAAAGGCGGGCGGATCAAGAACGATGGCATCGAAGCGCTCTCCTGCATCGGACCAATCACGCAGAATCTGAAAGGCGTCTGCTTCCACCCAATCCACCTGGGCGGTGAGGCGGGAACGGTTGGCCTGGAGGTTCCGTTCGGCCACTTCGAGCGAGGCGCGCGACGCGTCGATGCCGGTGACCTGGCCGCAGACCTGGCCCAGATGAAGGGCAAAGCCGCCCTGATAGCAGCAAACGTCGAGCGCGCGGCCGCCCCCGTCCCGATTTCCGAGCCCGAGCGTACGCGCCCACTCCCGCGCGGCGGCATAGTTGGTTCTCTGATCGAGGAAGGCGCCGGTCTTCTGGCCGGAGTTGGAGTCGAAATGGAAGAGGAGTCCGTTGAGGCTAAACTGTGTGGCAGAGAAGGATTTTGAGGATTTCTTGACGTAAAGAGGCTCTGGCTGAGGCGCCGACAGCCCCTCAAGCTCGCGCATGCGCGGGTCGGGCCGTTCCAGAATTGCGTCCGGCGCCAGCTCTTCGCGCAGCACGCGCACACAGGTCTCCCGGACGGCGGCGGAGTCAAGGCCCTTGGCCAGCAGTTGCAGAATCACGAGTCCTGCGTATTTGTCCACGACCACGCCGGGCAGTTCGTCGGCCTCGCTGAAGCAGAGGCGGCAGGAGTCGTTTTCCTTGTCGAGCAGCGGTTTGCGCTGGGCAATGGCCTTGCGCAGGCGCGCGTCGAGCAGGGTGAGCCATTGTGCGTCATTGAGGGCTTCGCGCGAGACCATACGCAGGGCAATCTGCGAGGCTGGACTGTAGAGGGCAGAGCCCAGCAGCAGACCGCGGCTATCGGCCACGGGCATCAGCGCTGGCGGTGCTTCGCCGGCCGCATCGGGCAGCGAGACGGACTCGATGTCGGAGGCATAGACCCACAGGTGGCCGCCGCGCAGGCGATCGGCGGCCCGGCGATTGACGATGGCGCCGGGATTCCCCATCGCCCCAGAATTGCCCTTTGTCCGGGAAGCGTTCGAGCTTGCTCTGTTGCCTGCAGAACGCGCATCCAGTTTGGAGGGTACCTGGGGCTTGTCAGCCTTGGGCGCCTTCCGGTTTGTGACCGGCCTTGGTTCTTGCGGTTTTGCCATGAGCTCCCTCGGGGACTTTGATCGTTTGAGCCGGGAGCATCCTGGCCCCGCGGCCGCTACTTGGCCTGCATCGTCTCCAGGTATTTGCTCAAATTGGTGATTCTGAGTGCCTTTTCCTGAGAGTTGGCCTGGTCCATCTTACCAAGGACAGGTCCCCATACCGGCATATCAGCCGTGCCGTGGGACGGAATCTTCACGCCGTACTCGAGAACGGAGGTCACGTGCGCCCACGGATACTTGCCGCCGTTGTTCCTGGACAACTCGGTCAGGTCGGCTGGCGGAGTCTTCAAAGAGGCAGCAATCGGGCCATTGCCCTTTCCATTCAATCCATGGCAGGACGCACAATAGCTGCGGTACATCTGCTTGCCGCTGGCGGGCGAGGTCTTGCCGGTTGGGAGAGTGATCGTCGCTTTGGGTTGATTGGCGTCTTCAGTGCCTGTGGCCGCAGCACCGGTCGCGAGCACGCCTGCCGCCGTTGCCACGGTCATAACAGTAAGTATGAGGCTTTTCAGCATAAAGTCCTCCATTCTGGACCTCTACTCCAGTCGGAGAGGTTACACCCGATTTGGGATTGACAAGATGTGATCCAGAGCACGGCGGACAGGTCTATTGGACACTGACAAGCCCAGATGAGGAGAACAAGACTACATGGTGCGCTTTATGCGGAATTGGCATTGTCGAATCGGCCTCCGCTGAGATTCGTCCCGGACAGCAGGCACGCATTTGCAGCGGAAGCGGCCTATAATGAAGCATGGCGACTGTCCGGCAAACCGTACCGGAAGAAGTTCCCAGCGCGCCCCCCGCTGTTGCGGGGGATTCCGAGGGAGCAGTGCGCACCGCTGGTTCGCCCCCGACGGCCTCGGATCCGCACTCGGCTCCTGGTCAGCTCCCGCTTGATACGGCTGCAATTAACCAGCGCTTCGAGTCGCTTCTACGCCGCGTCCAGGCCCACCGCCCAACTGAAGATGTCTCCCTGATCCGCAAGGCTTGGGAGTTCTGCGTGAAGCACCACGAGGGCCAGATGCGCGCCTCGGGTGAGCCATACATCATTCATCCGCTGGAAGTAGCCGAGGTGCTGGCGGAGATGAAGATGGACGCGACCTCGATTGCCGCGGGCCTGTTGCACGACTCGGTGGAAGACACGCCGGCCACGAACGAAGAGATTGCCAAGGAGTTTGGCGACCAGGTGGCGCACATCGTCGAGGGCGTCACCAAGATCGACAAGATCCAGTTTGCCAACCGGGAGGACCGGCAGGCGGAGAACGTGCGCAAGATGCTGCTGGCCATGGTATCCGATGTGCGCGTGGTGCTGATCAAGCTGGCCGACCGGCTGCACAATATGCGCACCCTGGAGCACCTGAAGCCGGAACGCCAGGAGGCCATTGCCCGCGAGACCCTGGACATCTACGCGCCGCTGGCGCATCGGCTTGGCATGGGCAAGGTGCGCGGCGAACTTGAGGACCTGGCCTTCCGCTACACCGACCCGGTGAGCTTCGAGAAGGTGCAGGAAGCCGTGGAGGCGCGGCGCATCGAGGGCGAGCAGTTTTTGCGGGGCGTGGAAGAGACATTGGTGGAGCAGTTGCGCGAAAACGGCATCGAGGCGCGAGTCACGTGGCGCATCAAGCGCTTATATTCCATATTTCAGAAGATCGAGCGGTCCAAGGTTTCCTTCGACCAGGTGTACGATTTGCTGGCGGTGCGCGTGATCACGCAGGACGTGGCCTCCTGTTACGCGGTCTTCGGGATGATTCACACGCTATGGCGGCCGGTGCCGGGGCGAATCAAAGACTTTATCGCCATTCCTCGCGCCAACCGCTACCAGTCGCTGCACACGACTGTGATGGGCGAAGGCGGTCACCAGTTCGAAGTGCAGATTCGCACCGAAGAGATGCACCGCACCGCCGAGGAAGGCATTGCGGCGCACTGGAAATACAAGGCCGGCGACGGCGTGGTAACGGCGCGCGACGAGGAGCGGCTCAACTGGATTCGCCAACTGGTTGAGTGGCAGAAGGAGATGACCGACCCCAACGAATTTCTCTCCAGCCTGAAGATGGACCTTTATCCGGATGAGGCCTACACCTTCACGCCCAAAGGGAAGGTGGTTGTGGTTCCGGCCGACGCGACGCCGGTCGACTTTGCTTATACAATTCACACCGAAGTGGGCCACACCTGCGTGGGCGCCAAGGTGAACAGCCGCATGGTGCCACTGCGCACCAAGCTGCGCACGGGCGACATTGTCGAGATCGTCACGCAGAAAGATCACAAGCCAAGCCGCGACTGGCTTACTTTTGTGAAAAGCCCGCGCGCGCGCAACAAGATCAAGCACTGGCTCAACGAGGACCAGCGACGCCGGGCTGTTGAGATCGGCAGCAAGCTTCTGGAGCGCGAGGCGCGCAAGTTCAAGGTTCCCATGGCGCAGATCGGCGACCAGGACCTGGGCCGCATCGCCAATGAATATGGGGTGGCAACGGCCGCCGACCTGCTGGCCACACTGGGCTCGGGCAAGCACTCAGCGCACCAGATACTGAACAAGCTGGCGCCGGAATACATGAAGCTGGCCGGCGCTGATAGCGGTTCGGAAGTGAAGCCTGGGACGGGCGGCGAAGGCGGCATGTCCGATGCGGTACGCAAACTGCACCTGACCGGCTCTGACTCGCTCCAGGTGGAAGGCCAGAACGATTTGCTGGTCTATCGCGCCCGCTGCTGCAACCCGATCCGGGGTGAGGAGATTGTGGGCTATGTGACGCGCGGCAAGGGCGTGGCCGTTCACGCGCGCAGCTGCCCCAATGTGCAGAATCTGCTCTACGAGAGCGACCGCCGCATTGACGTGGAATGGGCGCGCGTGGGCGACCAGGCGACGGACAAGGCGCAGCGCTACCCGGTCAAGGTTACAGTGTTTTGCGACGACCGCACTGGGATGTTGAAGGAATTGACTGCCGTTATATCCGACGACAACACCAACATTCGCGGCGTGGAAATGCGCCACGACAAGGACGGCGAAGCCATCATCGAATTTGTCGTCGAAGCCGAAGATTTGCGCCACCTGAACCGCATGGTGCTGGGTCTGAGGCGCGTTGCCGGGGTACGGACGGTACAAAGAATTCAGAAGCTTTAGAAACCCAGCCTTCCCACCAGCCCGCCGGAACGCCAGGCAGCTCTCCCTGCCTCTCCATCATTCAGCCTCGTGACCGTCCAGATGGGCAAATCAAGTCAAAAACACTAATGGTCCGAACTGCTCAGACTCTCGTCTGTCGCGGTGTAACACTTTCTTCCAGTGCGAGATTATGTGCTGAGGGGGAGCGAAACTATAGCCCGTCTTAGCGGCACTAAATGGAGATCAGCCCCATTGACAGCATAACCGCATCGAAGAGGAGGCCGTTTCAATGAATAGCGTAACCGGCAGGCATTTCGACACTGCAACTTTTCTCGCGACCGAAGGATCCGGAACAGACATCCTTCGTCACACAGCCAAGCAGGCCATCTTTCGTCAGGGAAACCCTGCCGATGCCGTGTTTTATCTCCAGAATGGCCAGGCAAAACTCACCATCGTGTCCAAGAGAGGAAAGGAAGCAACGGTCACGCTGCTTACTGCAGGGGACTTTTTTGGCGAGGAGTCTATAGCGGCCGTTGAATCGCTGCGAACGGCCACAGCATCAGCTGTCTCCGTCTGTATGGTGCTCAGGATCGAGAGGGACCGGATGCTCCGCGTCCTGCACGCGGAACATGCGTTCTCCGACTTCTTCATGCAGTTCATCTTGACCAAGGGCATCCGCACTCAGGCGGATCTGGTCGATCAACTTTTTAACTCCAGCGAAAGGCGCCTGGCGCGGGTACTGTTGCTGATGGCGGAATCTGGGAAGGATAGCGAGCCGGAGCCGTTCATTCCTCACGTTACCCAGGAGACACTTGCGGAGATGATCGGGACAACGCGTTCGCGGGTAAGCTTCTTCATGAACCGCTTCAGAAAGCTCGGCTACATCGAATACAACGGCCGCATTCGGGTTCACACCTCGCTGCTCAACATGGTTCTGCGCGACGCACTGCCCGATGAGAGCGCACAAACGCCGAAGCTGCTCGATCCTCCGCCCAGTGAGAAACAAACGCCAAACGCGCCAAGCTAGTTTGAATTCCCGGCGCCATTACCTCGTCCGCAAAACCGGACGCGCAACTGCATGATCGCTGACCAAGGAGATATCATGTCATTCGGACTGTATTCTGCCGGGTTCGCAATCGTCATTGTTGGACTGGCATATGCCGCGCATCTGGTGCACATGCCAGTGCAATGGATTCTAGTGGGCGCGATTATCATGATAGGCATTGGGATATTGTCAGGCGTAAAGGCCACGCGCTCAAGAGACTCCGCCAAGTAATTGCATGGGACCATCAGATCCACAGCGTCAGCGGTAACATCTCCTTATGGCAGTTGGAACTGAAAATCGGAACGCGCTTCTGCGCGGCTTCCACGTCATCGACGGCGGGCTGGCGTCGGAGCTAGAACATCTGGGTGCGCGCATCGACGGGCCGCTTTGGTCAGCGCATGTTCTTGAGGATGAGCCTGAAAAAGTTGCCGGCGCCCATCGCGCCTACATTCAGGCCGGCTCGCAGTGCATCGCTACGTGCAGCTATCAGGTCTCGCGCATGGGCTATGCGGAGGTGGGACTCGGGCCCGAACGCGCCGATGCAGCGCTTCTGCGGTCTGTGGCACTGGCCCGCTCGGTGGTTGCCGAATTTCCTGAGCGCCGTGTGCTGGTTGCGGGCTCGCTAGGACCCTACGGCGCGGCGCTGCACAACGGCGGTGAGTACACAGGCAACTACGACTGCTCTTATGCCGATCTGGTCCGGTTTCATCGCGAGCGGATTGAGATATTTGCCGGCGCTACCAGTGCGCAGGCTCCCGATTTACTTGCTTTTGAAACTTTCCCATCGCTGGAAGAGGTTCGCGCCGTCGGCGAGGCGATGGCTCCGTGGCCGGAACTGCGGGCCTGGTTCAGCTTCTCCTGCCGCGATAAAAAACACGTTTCGCACGGCGAACCGCTGGCCCAATGCGCCGCTCTGGTTGCCGCATTACCGCAGACGGTGGCGATCGGAGTGAACTGCGTTCCACCCAGTTGGCTCCCTTCGCTCATCGCAGAACTTCGCTCTGCTTCCGATAAGCCGGTGCTGGTTTATCCCAACTCCGGAGAGGGCTGGGATACGGCGGCGCGCTGCTGGACGGGCCAAACCGATTCGGCGGAGTTTGGGGTAATGGCGGCAGAGTGGTTCCGCGCCGGTGCGCAGATCGTGGGCGGCTGCTGCCGGATCGGGCCGGCGCATATTCGCGAAGTGGTGCGGGCGGCTGAGTCGGTCTTTGCGCGGAGTTGAGTAACCCATGAGCTCTAGCCGACCAGCGCCAGGGCCGCGGTTCCCTTGTGGGGCGGGACGAAACGGTCGGCGCGCGCGGCGATGGAGAGCTTTTCGCGGCTGAGGAGTTTGCGAATCTGGCTGCGCGCGTGATCGGCCCAGGGGCCGCGGTTGTCGAGCCGCAGGTAAGCCTGCCAGTGGCGCAGCGCGGGACGATGCTGGTTTTTGCGTTCGTAGGCCAGAGCAAGGTTGTAGTGGGCGTCCGCGTAGCGGGGCGAAAGAGCGACAGCCTGCTTGTAGGCGGCGATGGACTCATCCGGGCGCTCGAGCTCGTCCAGCACATTGCCCAGATCGAAGTAGGCGAGCACATACCCAGGATCGGCGATGGTGGCGCGGCGGTAAAACTCTTCGGCGCGAAGATACTGGCGCATGTGGAAGTACAACGTGCCAAGATTGATGCTGGCGGGTGCGTAGTCTCGATCAAGCTCAAGAATCTCTTCGTAGAGGGCAATGGCGCTCTGTTTCTCGCCGGCCTCCTCGGCCTGCACGGCGGCCAGGAATCGGTCCTGAATTTGACGCGATCCACCGGCGGCCGAAGCCCTCAGCGGAGACGGACCGGAGGCCGCAGAGTCGCCGTCAAGCTCGCCCGATCGGTCGGACCGTCCAAAGTCGAAAAGAAACTGACGGCGAATAGGGTCTACGATGACGCCGTGGTGGCGGAAGGCGAGCCGCGTCCCGGTACGCACCAGGCCAGCTTCGAGTAGTGGGTTGGCCATGCCGGCGACCGCTTTCATGGCCAGAATTGAATCTCTGATCGAGGCTGCGGACACATCGTCTTCGCGCAGGACACGCAGAGTTCTCAGCTGTCCCAGATCCTGGAATGAATAGGACTGTTGCTGCGGGATGAGTCCGGCTCGCTCCCAACCCTGGAGTTGGTGGGCACTGATCTGCAAGATGCGTAATACGTCCTGACGGTTATAGCTGGTCACTCTTGATTACTCCCACAGGCCGTTACAACCTCAGTAAAGAAGACCTGTTGCTATGAACCCAGCAAGCAAAATCGCTTCCTGCTGACCCCAATCACTGGGGACCCCGGCATGCATTGCCATGGGTTTTGAATTCCAGGTCTCGATCTCATTCCCGAACCGGAATTCCCGCCCCACGATCCCAATGCAGCTTTTGCAACGGTTACGGAAAAAACTGCTCTTGCAGCGATTATGCCAAGAGTCGGCGTGGATAAGCAGACCAGAACTGCTATCGCAACAAAAAATGCGTGGATAACAGGTATCGGTCTTGGTTCGGGGAGGGCAGATGTGGGCTGCGGGTGACAGGGAGGAACGTGATTCGGAAGCTTTTCGTCAAATCGGGCCACTTTTGCTGCGTGGGCTATGTTGCCTTCGCGATCTTTCTGCCGATGTACTATTATCGGCGTGTACACCAGTTGCACACGGAAATCAGAAGGGTAGGACCGGGCTCCTGGTTCAGGCCAAGTTTCAGTTCGCGCTCCATGAGTACCTGACGGTGCTTTCGGTTGACGATGGCATCGGGCCATTGCTTGGCTTCAGCGCCGAAGATTTTCTCGCGTCGAGAGTGAACCTCAAAGACCGAATTCATCCTGACGATGCCGATATCGCCGCCCGCTTGTTTTCTCCGCAAATAGAAGATGACTCCGGCACATTCAATATCCGCCTTCGTCATGCCGACGGGCGGATTCGCTGCGTCAGGGGGGAGTACAGCAGAGTACCTGCCGTGCCCGACAAAGCAGCGGTTCTCGAATTGTTTCTGCAGGACGCCAAAAGCCTGTGGAGAAGCCCGGCAGCCGAACCCGTTCCAGCCCATTTCAAGGCGTTGATGGAAAACACCGACGACTTCATCTTCTTTAAGGATCGCAACCATGTTCTGACTAGCGCGAGCGAGAGTGTTATGGATATCCTCGGCGGCGATGGAAAGGGCTTTAGCGCGCTCGGCCAGACTGACTACGATCTGTTCCCTGAAGAATATGCGGACCTTTATTACCGGCTTGAAAAGCAGGTTTTTTCAGGTATCCCTGTTGCCAGCGAAGTGCAGAAAATTTTGAGGCCGAACGGTAGCCAGGCCTGGGTGGACAACCACAAATACCCCATCAGGAATGACAAAGGAGAGATTACCGGCCTGTTCGGCATTGTGCGTGACGTGACGGAGCGCATGAAGGGAGAGCAGGCGCTCAGGGCTGCCGAGGAAAAGTATCGGACCATCTTCGACGGCGCGCTCGAAGGGATATTCCGGGCTGTAATCGGGGACCGGATTTTGATCGCCAATCCCGCCGCAGCCCGCATTCTGGGCTACGATTCTCCGGCGGACCTCTATGACTCGATCAAAGATTTCATGCGGGATCTTTGGGTAGACCCGGCGGAGCGGGCGGTGTTTCTGCGGAAGCTCAGTGAGAGTGCCGGCCACGCCGTTCTGAGATACGAGTGCCGGTTCAAGCGCAGGGACAGAACTCCCATCTGGATATCGCTCAACTGCCGGCTGGTCGTTGGGGATGATGGTCAGGAAGACTACGTCGAGGGCTTTTTCACCGACATCACCGAGCGCAAGCTGGCAGAAACCGCGCTGAGAGAGCGCGAGGAATCTCTTCAGGAAGCGCAGAGGATTGCCGGGCTGGGCAACTATGTCTTAGATGTCCCTGGAGGAACCTGGACAAGCTCGGATGTTCTGGACCTATTGTTCGGAATCGACAAGGAGTATGAGCGCACGGTTGAAAACTGGGGTGCACTGGTGCACCCCGATGATCGAGTAGCGATGGTTGCTTATTTCGGGGACGAGGTAGTTGGCAAGGGCAAGCCTTTTGACCGGGAGTATCGCATCGTTCGTCCCTCGGACGGGGCCGTGCGTTGGATGCACGGCATGGGACGGCTGGAGTTCGACCCCCAGGGGCGGCCCGCGAAGATGCATGGGACGATCCAAGATATCACCCAACAGAAGCGAGCAGACGAAGCGCTGCGCGAGAGCAAGGAAATCCTCCAGCTTTTCATCGAACATGCGCCCGCGGGCCTGGCCATGTTCGACCGCGGGATGAGCTATCTGGCTGTCAGCCGGCGCTGGCTCGAGATGCACTCGCTCCTTGGCGAGGAGGTGATTGGCCGCTCTCACTATGAAATTTTCCCTGAGATTCCAGAGTTGTGGAGGGAAGAACATCGCCGCGCCCTTGCGGGCGAACCGGTCTCGGCTGGGGAAGGACTTCTGAAACGAGCCAATGGCACGGCGCAATGGGTGAAGCGGGAGATCATCCCCTGGCGGACGAGCGATGGCGCTGTTGGCGGCATCATTCTGTTTGCCGAGGACGTCACGCGGCAAAAGCAGACTGAGCAGAGGTTGCGTCTGGCCGCCAGCGTCTTTACCAACGCCCGCGAAGGCATCATCATTACCAATCCCCACGGCACGATTCTGGAAGTAAACGAGATGTTCACGCGTATCACTGGCTATGCGCGAGAGGAAGTGCTGGGCCAGAATCCGCGCCTTCTCAAGTCGGGCCTGCAAAACGA
>Ga0307377_10006783_pt1 | contig 11932 bp, 11 predicted proteins | sample TR3MG_FD_202535 | JGI IMG/M metagenome (GOLD analysis project Ga0307377, IMG submission 202535) | Soil microbial communities from Risofladan, Vaasa, Finland - TR-3 | ecosystem: Environmental > Terrestrial > Soil > Coastal area > Acid sulfate soil | place: Finland: Risofladan, Vaasa | collected...
TAGGACGGCTGACTCTGGATCAGTTAGGCCAGGTTCGAATCCTGGATCCCCAGCCATCTTTGACGACTTGAACAAGCGAAGACCTTATCAAAGGGTTTTACGAATTCAAATTTAAGCTTTTTGCCCTCTAATTCCAAGTTCTGAAGTGTCAATTTCAAAAGTTGCCTTTTTTCTTCTGCTTCAGAACTCATGAAGAGTTCATAGGATCGACTGGCAAGCTGAAGAAGATACTCTGAAGTGAGATAGTATTCCTCGTCTGCTATACCTAGCTTGGAAATCTTATCGGTTATCTCTTGCTGCTTTGACCGGTACTCTTCACGCTTTTTGTCATAGAAGCTCTCAGTAATACTACCGTCAAGCTTGTCCTCATACATCTTCTCAATGCGAGCCTCTAGCTTCTGATATTCACTGTGATAGCTGTCTAACAGCGTACGATGGAACTGTGTCTTATCCTGGTGCGACTTCCGTAACGAAGTTGTGATTTCCTCGATGATATTCTGAGGAATTTGAAGTGATTTATAGATTTCCGCAAACTGGCTGGTTATTTCCTCTTCCCGTAACCATTCAGCATCATGGTTGCCGTGATACTGAGTACAGTGGTAATAAATATAGCGGTCTTTTTTCCTTTCCGGTGTAATCGCACAACCACAATCAGAGCACTTGATAAGACCTCGATAGGCATAAGGTAATCCGGCATATTTGGAATGCTTCTTGTTGTAACCAGCTTTGATTTCCTGAACTTTATCGAATAGTTCCCTGGAAATGATACATTCGTACTTGTGCGGATATTCCTTTCCAGCGTAAAGCATATTTCCGGCATAAAACGGATTCTTCAGAATTGCATCAATATATCCCTTCGAGAACTCAAGGTTGAAGTCTTCCTTCAGCTTATCCCGTACTTGAAGCATTGAATAACAGCCTAAGCCATACCACTCATACATCTTCTGAACAACTTTAGCTTTAAATGGCTCGACTACTACCCATTTCTTTTTATCTTCCATAACAACACGCCAGTAACCGTAAGGCGCATTACCAGGTAAAAGACCGTTTCTTAGCATAAGGGAAGCTGAATTTCGAGCGTCTTCTTTGAGTCGGTTTAGGTATTGCTTAGCAAGATATACCTGAGTATCCCAAGCGAAAATTCCCATGCCAACTGTATCCTTGTCAATCACGAGCCGGTCATGAACAAAGTGAATCTCCTTGCCGTAATCCTGTAATAATTCATCTACCAGCACAGCATCCCTGAAGTTTCTCGTGATTCTATCTACCCTGTAAGCAACAATTGCTTTAATGTCTTCGTTTTCTTTGACATATTTAACCATTTCATCGAATTTCCTGCGTATCTTGGAGTCAGCCGTTTCACTGAAGACAAATTCTTTTTCTACAGTCAGTCCTTTGCTTTGAACGTAGTCTCTTAATACCGGAAGCTGGATTTCTTTCAGGGACAACCCTTCCCTTTCCTGCTTGACCGTTGAGACGCGGGCTAGAATTACAGCTTTAGTCATGACTGCCTCATCGCTTGTTCGCCACTATTCATAAAATCCGTTGCCTTAGCTTCGCCTTCCTCTACTGCTATTTCTACAGCGTGCTTGGCTTTCTCTAGTATTACCTTTGCTTCTCGTCGTGCCCTATGCGATTGTTGAACCATCTGTGAAATCATATCCCGCATGTCAAGTGGAATATTAGGAATAATTATATTCCGGAGTGATTTTGCAGGAACTGCCGCGAGGATGGTACCCGATGACTCACAGCGCATTTGCTCTCGAACAACGATGCTTTTTGTGAGCGCTAGAAAATAGCCACTCGGGACAGTCCTCGGTCGCAAAACAAAGAAGCCTGTTGAGCCAATCGCGCCGTGATATTCTTCCGACACAAGCGCAACCTTATCTAAAGAACCTTCAACCGTTGAAGCAATTACATCACCAGTTCGCAAAAACATACGGGCGCGGCTTGGCATGTCCTTGCCTTTGGTTTTGTTTGCGCTTTCAACCATGCCAATACCTTGATTAACATTTGCCAGTTCGATGTAATTAAACTCCTGTTCGGAATGGGTTCGTGGCTCTATTGTCTCATCCGAATTTGTTGCAGTGTCAGTTATTTTGAGATAGCCATGCGGATAATTACAAATGTGAGTCCTAAGCTCTTCATACTTCGGCTGAAAATGCTCAGCGTCTATACGCCGTGCCCGAGATGCCTGATTGTAGCTTTTCACATACGCCAGTGTGTTAGATGGTCGCCAATCCTGCAAGCCAAGTTCTGAAAGAAGAAGCTGCTCTGCTTGCGTGTAAAGCTCGTCTGCTTCCGCATATAGCCCCCATGAACGCTCTGAAAAACGCGTCAACGTGCCTTGGAAAGCCGAAGAAAAGCGAGGCATGAGAATAGACTGTAATTCCTGTGCGTTTACATTGGCTTGATTAACGGCTCGTCTTGATAATCGCTTGATAGATAACACCCCATATTTGCTATTGAGAAATAAGTTAATCGTATCAGGACTCATAGCGCTATTGGCTCGTAATCTAACGAGATATGAAGCGAAAACGTAGTTGCCTTCGAGTTTAAAAATCCCAGTCCTCCCAACAAATTCCTCGGAGTTGACTCGGTTAAAAAGTATGTCATTGCGCTGAAGTTTGAATTTCTGAAAGGTTACGTCATCAATTGGCGCGTATTTCATCTCACTATCCAAAACAAAACCATTTTTGAGGTTATCCATGCGAAAGATTTTTTGCCCATCACCATGTTCATTCATCTTGATTGAAATTCCATACTCGCACAAGTCAAGGTATTTTCGAATAGGAAGCCACTTACCACGTTTATATAGTTCACCAAGCATAAGATACTTTGGCTGGTAGTATTCTCCATCAATACGCTTAGCGCGCTCTAATCGTGCGAAATAAATAGTGCTAAATACCGCCATTGGTTTACTCTTCCACCCAAAACTCAAAGCTCTGCTCTCTGGCAAAAGTAACAAAGGCTTCGGCAATCTCATCGAGGTCGTGTTCGATAATCAAATGCCCGTAATCATCAAGAGCCATTCCGCCGTCCGCGTCTCTCCTGTAAACTGGGTCGCCGGAGTTTTCCTTTCCACCTTTCTCTGAGACGGCAAAGAAAATCGGGTAATCCAGGTCAGCAACAGCTTTATCGGCTAACCATGATTCACGATAGCGCGCAAGCAATTTTTCATCTTGAAGCAGATATTTCACTTGACCTTTGAGTGAGCGTGAAGCCTGTTTGCGTTGAGCTTCCGCCAAAGCACGTTTGAGTGCTGCTTTGCCTCTAGTGCGTGAGGGCATTTCATTCAACTGCTTTTGAAGGTTCTCAATACGCTCTGCAAGTTCATCTTCATTTTCGGTTTGCGTGTCTTCTTCGCTAGTTTCGCCCTCGTCGTTCTCGCCAACTCCGGCTTCTTCAAATTCGGCTTGCAGGAATGAAATCAATAGAGGCAGTAAATCATCTTCAGCAAGTTCCGTTTTATTACTCAAAGCCTGGAGTTCTATTAGGTGATTTTCCCATTCAGCCTCATGGCGGCTTTTAACAGCGCTAATTTCAGCTAACTCTTCATCGGTGTATTTCTTCAAAAAGACTACACTGGTTTTCGTGCCGGTGTGTGGCTTGAACGTGTTACCATGCAAACCCACAACCGCCAAAATGCGGGCTTTGTTGAAAAGAAAGTTGCGAATGGGTAAGTCATTGGTGTTATTTAACCTACCCTGTGGCAGAATAATCGCCATTCGCCCACCTTGTTTCAGAAAGTTCAGGTTCCGCTCGATAAAGAGTATGTCACGCCCGATTTTGGAAACCGTGCGCCCGTTTCTTTCGGCAAGACGATATTGACGTAATATCTCACGTTCACTGATACCACCTGCAAAAGGCGGGTTGGTCATTAATATATTAAAGTCGAAGTATTGAAACTCACGCTGATTTTGCTCGTCGTCAGTTCGGCTTTCGAAACGGGTTAACAGTGGGCGGAAAGCTGCTTTACCTTCATCGCCCCACTTCGGCGGATTTAGGCTATTGAGTTCATAAACATTCGACTTTCCATCTCCTGCGATCAGGTTCAGAGCTTTGGCGATTTTTACGGCTTTAGGACTAGAGTCAATCGCATAAACCATAGTGCCTGCATACTCGGTTATGGCAGGCGGCAAGCCACTAGTCGTGAATTGGTTGCCCCCCACATGGAAAACCGAGTGAACGGTAAAGCCAGAAGAACCACAAGCTGTATCAACCACGCGCTCGTGTATTCTTGGGTTGAGCATTTTTACGCACATATCAATCACCCAGCGCGGTGTAAAATACTGTCCCTTTTTACCTTTGGCAACTTCGGTAATCAAATATTCAAAGGCTTCGTCAATCACCTGTAAATTAGCATTGAACAATTTAACATCCTGCAAAAACGACACGCACGTTAACAGGTGCTCAGGCTTAAGGCGAATACTTTCATCACGCTCGAAGATGCCACGCCATTTATCTTTCGCTCTATTGAATAGTCCGTTTGTTTTATCGTAGAGTTCGCGCGGTGATTCCCCATAGATACGGAAGTGAATTCTGTGATTACGGGTGGGGTCATTTGTAGCCGCCCATTCATCATACAATTTGGCATAAATCAGTTTGAAAACCTCATCGAACGTGTCGTCAATACCTTCCGCATTGGCTAAAACAAGGTCTTCAAGGTCAAGAATAATCTTCTTAAGTGACAAACGTTCTTTCACCAAACGGTTTTCTTCGGTCAGTTTATCAATCGTCCATTGTTCAGTGATAACATCTTGAAGTGTCTGGTCAATAGTTGGTATGGAAGTGATTTGACTGTAAACATTTGGCTCTTCGCGATGTAGAATTATAATGTTTTCGCCATTCGACCAAACCGCAATGGGCGAGCCTTCAGCCTGGGCATAAGACTTTAGTTGTTTCAAGCCATCCTTTCGCTTAGGTTTCTTAACCTCAAAGATAATATAGACATGCTCACCATCGGTATGCATGATAGCAATATCAGCACTCTTATCGCTTACACCCGAACCAAACCAAACGGGATATTCAATTTTCATACGAGATTTAGGATAATGATATTCGTCAAGTAATTTTTTAATCCACAACTGCCTTACAATTTCTTCAGGCTTGGCAGGACGGTCTTTGTCGCTAGCGAGACATTTCAGGTAGGGCTTACCATTCTTATCAAGCAGTTTAGCATCTAGCCATTGAATATCTTCAGGCTTAAAAAGCGTTAGACGGTGCTTGGTATCCTGACTTTTGAATATCTCATCGATTGAATACTGTGACATATGTGCCTCGCTTATCAATCTTATTCGCAAGCATCTTTCAACTATTCCGTTACCTTTTTGTTGGCTTCCATGAACTTCTCGAAATCAGATTCTCTTATCCGGTATTGTTTTTGTACCTGGTATGCTTCCAGCTTACCGGCTCTTATCCAACGATAGACCGTCATATAATCTACCTTCAGAATGTCAGCAATCTCTTGTATTGTGTAAAATTTATCTTCCATATTATCACTTATTCTTTACATTGTTTTACTTTATTATACACCATTTTTCTTGAAAGTCAATAAGTTTTAGCGGTTTAAATTCTTCTAGGCATTGCCGGATAGGTTCGAATGGCTGTTGGTGTGAAACATCACATATTGTTGCCATATCTTTATTCAACCTGTACCAATTAGCTCTGCCGTACTTCCTCATAATCTCTCTAAATTCTCTTACCCCTACTTCCTCAATAACTACCCTAGCGCCAAGCATCTCTAAAGCCTTCCTAAACCCTATTTTCTTTGCTCGTCTATTGCTTATCAATGAATCCGATAAAAAAGTTTTAGCGTCCTTGCAATCACATAAAAGAATAGGGGGATAGCTTCTTTCTATTCCGGTCATATACTGAAGAAGCACTTTTTGAGCGATTTTCCGTTTAAACAGCGCTTGAAATGTAGGCTCTATCTCAATACCTACGCTCTTTAAAACCTGCCTTAGCTTCTGTCTTCTATTTAGCCTTACCTCTAATCGCAAGACTTCAAAAGGCTTTCGGATTTCCACTTCCTTAAACAGATTTAGCTGAATAGCGTTTGCACTCTCTTCAGCACGTTTTTCACTAATCTTTGCCTTGCTCAAGTCCTTCATCTTATCGTAAAAAGCCACTTCAAAAGAGTTGGCTCTGAATTTCAGGCTATGCCCTTCGTTGCGAAAGTCCGTTTGATTCAGGTCTAGCCGTTGGTTAAGGTTAATCTTGGCTAATCGTTCCAAATAGGTATAGGGCGTTGTGTGGTCAACAAGAGGGATATTCTTCGAGAAATGGATAGCAGAGACCTGGGCATTTATTAAAACTGGCTCTGAGATGATTACACTCATATCCCTGAGACTCTGTTTCAACTTTGAGATGACCAGAGCGAAGTCATCATCTTCTAGTTCATCAAAGTTATTGCCGTATAAGAGCTTAGGTATTGAGAACTCAACCTTGAGAGTAATCTGAAACTGATGGTGTCTGTCTATCCTTTTGGTAACTGTTAGTCTGGGCTTATAAATGCCGTTCCTTAGCTCCGTAGAAGTCGGGTTTTGCACGCAGGTTAGGTTTGCTCGCCCGCCTAACCTGTAGTATCCAGTAGGGGAGTACAGACCCTCTGTGGAAGGGCTGAACTTGTCATGTTCAACAATCTTGAAGCTATCTTCATCAAGCGTTAATACTATTGTGTCTATCATTTCTTTTGTTCACTACATCTTCAAAATGCTTTATCACTTCATCTTCAACCGCTTGAGCGAATGCCTTATTAATGGGATGAAAGACATTTATGTCCTTATCTCCAACTCGTCTTGTAGGATAAATAAGCCGGTAACCACCTTGAAGCCTCGTCGCAATGCCAACCGAGCCTAGATATAAGCTATCGTCCAAGACAAAGCTTGCGAAAGCAACAAGTCCATTTTTGGGCTTTATAGGAGCTACTTGAATTTCAGTTATTCTTACCATCCCGTTTTTGCCTCTGGTCAATCTGCACCAAAATTTCAAAAAGTTTAGCCAGCCTACCGTTATCCCGTAGCTCTTCATCCAAGCTACCGGACTCTTGGTAGGTTCGTTCGATTACCGATTTCTTACTTTTGGATTGCATTTTAAATATTTTTAAAAACCAAATATAAATAAAAGAGGCGAGCTTTAGGCATTTCTGCCTTAAACTCGCCTCGGTTTTTCCGTCAAGCGAACTTTAATTATTACTTAGCATTAACCATCCTGCTCTCAATAAACGGAGACGGCTAGTTAAGGCATCTCTACCTTCTAAAACCGCCTCCAGTTCCTATTGCTGGTCAGCGCTTCCTAAGAAGAACTCATCTTACAACACGTTCTCGAAGTCTACCTCCTGTTAACCAGGTCAGTAGTGATTACTCCGCTTTTCAGGCTGTCTAACCTCTCCGGTATCCGCCTCCTATTCACTAGGTCAGTAGTTACCGCAGGGATATTAGGCTATAAAGCCTTCAAGTACCCATCCCAGCCCTTCTTAGGGTTACCTTATTCAGTTTTTAAGTTACTTAAGAAAAACTCTTACTTAAGATATTATATCACAAATGAAAAAACACCAAAAGTTATCTGCACTTCTGGTTCAGTATACTCGTGGTTGATAGACCCGCAAGGTGGTAAAATATGAATGTATGCGAGAAAGAATTAAATAACGTCTGGGGAAATTGGGAACAGTGGGGGTGGGGATAGAGGGCGTTTATTCAGTCTAGTGTAACAACACTTAGAAAATAAGGAGGTGAATCGTGAACAATACTACACTGAGCCTCATCGAAGCTGAAAAGAAAGCAAAAGATATTACGACTAAAAACCATCCTGAGGTATTTGAGCTAGTAGAAATAATGATGCATATGTACATTAGTGGGTTCAATCTAATTGGGAATTCAAGAATCAAGAGAGATACTGATAGGGCTTGGTCGGCTTTAATAATAAGAAGCTACCACTCATTAATATGCTCGGTAGAACTTATGGGAAGAGGATACTATGCACAATCGATGGCTTTAATACGGATGGTCGTTGAGGCTTACTTCCTTTGTGGAAACTGTGAAAAAGACAAAACTATTGTGAATGCAGTAGTACACAATAAATCAAATAGACCAAATGGTAAAACAATATTTAATTACAAAAAACTAGCTATAAAGATGGGCGACTTAGATTGGTATAATAATGACTACGTATTTGCTTGTCACTTCTCGCATATGTCCCATCTGACCCTTGAAGTAATGACAACTGAAATCAATCCCGATTATCGTAGCTTGAAAATCGTTCCTTCTTACGACGAACTATCGTTTATCGCCTGTTGTAAATTACTCCTTAGAAATGGACTGTTAATGACAAAGTTTTTAGGGAAACTATTAGACAACTTGTCTAAGGAAAATGCAAATGCTTGGCATATTAAAGCGACGACAGCAGTAGAGCAAGCCCAAGAATGGTTAGACGGATTGAAAGGAAGATATGGAAATCGCTAAATCAACCACGTTTATACTTAACCGCACCTCTGGTTCTGTTGCATTTGACTATCAGGAAAATGATAGAATAATTCGCTTTAGGTTATTTTCTGTCATTTTCTTAATCCGACTTTAATAATTGAACAAACGCATATACAGCAAAAACAAATAATGCTATCTTCAACAACTCTTTTACCCAATCTTGATTTGGATATTCACGGGAGGCTCTTTCCGAAAGCTCTCTAAATTGCGTAGCTTGCTCTGGAGTAAATATTTGTCCTTGTTGAGCTTGTAATGTATATGTGCGCAAAGTATCTAATTCTTCTTGGTTAAATGGATTTTCTTTGGGAACAACAGTATCTAATCCCTCGCATACTAATGTGAATTTAGCTATCATTTTCTGAACTCTTTCACGTTTATTAGCAGACCAATCACCGGTTACATCAGCAATTATCATATGAAATACTTCGGTCATAGCGGACACGTGCTGGGTAAGATTATGCACATCACGAATTAGTAGATTTGTGCCTGAAAGTTTTCTAGGTAACCAACAAATAATACTCCAAATACGATTTTCAGGAATGGAAAGCACCCCTACGTTTACTGAAATTTCGCTCATTTTTTTACCCCCCCTTTGAGGCAGGCACTATTTATCATTGCCCACCTCTTTCAAGGGCAATTTTATCACTTTCGGAGGGCAAGCACTGCGATAAAACAGAATCGTATATCCAAAGGAGTATATTATTGATTCTCTTAATCATTATTACGCTCCTAGTAGCCCGATGCAACAGAACCACGTCTGTTAAATATGAAAGGGTTGCTTCTTTTTTATTGTGTGTAATTTATTAAAACCACCTTCGGAAACTGGCTGAATCATTCATCACCCCCCACCCTAATCTGCGAAAATGTGCGTGAGGTTGCCCTCTCGGTATACAGGCTAAAATCTCATAGAAATCTAATGTCCCCTATCCCTCTTTCTACTCTCACTCTATTTCGCTAATCTCCATTTTATGAAGTGTATTGACAGGTCCCCCCAGTTCCCATACGATATATTAATAAAGGATAAAGAAGGGTGGAATGAGTAAGAATAAACTGGCAGCAATCATCGTAATTTGCACCGTAGCTATTATCGTAGCGATAGTCTTATCTAGCATTAAACCATGGGAGGGAAGACCATCTGCTCGAACTTATACGCTTACCACAATTGTGAGTCCCTCAGGAGCAGGTTCCGTCTCCCCTTCTGGTGGCGAATATGAATCTGGTGAGCAGGTAACACTGACTGCTACCCCCGCCAGCGGTTACACATTTGATTATTGGCGGGATCTTGCTTCAAGTTCTTCGAATACAGTCACTATCACTATGAACGCACATAAGGCTATCACAGCTTACTTCAAACCTCTAGACGACTCACAAGGACCCAATGAACTGCCGCCCGGCTCTATATCTTGGAGCGAGGCCAAATACCACATTGGTGAAAGAACTACGGTATGCGGGCCTGTTGTTGATGCTACTTGGGCTAGTGGTAGTAATGGCAAACCCACCTTCCTTAACCTTGGCAAGTCTTATCCTGACCCAGACCGATTTACTGTAGTTATCTGGATTCAAAATCGTGGTAATTTTCCTCAAGCTCCAGAAGACTATTATTTGGGTAAAACCATCTGTGTTACAGGATTGATTACGGAGTATAGTGGGATTGCTGAAATTGAAGTTCAATACCCTTATGAAATCCAAGACCCCTAAGCTATTTATTGCCGTTTCGCTTGTTTTGGGTATTGCTGCGGGGCTGGTCATTGGATATGGCGTCTGGCATGTAAGTGATACTCCGAGTAGTGCTCTAGAGAAGGCATTGGTTGTTAGCGTAATTGATGGAGATACCATTGAGCTTCAGGGTGGTCGCCGTGTCCGCTACTTGGGTATTGATACGCCGGAGCCGGGAGAGTATTACGCTGATGAAGCCACTGTGAGGAATATAGAGCTTGTAGAGGGTAAGATAGTTGAGCTGCAAAGCGGTAACAGAGAGGAAGACGAATATGGTCGTCTTCTTAGGTATGTTTATGTGGACGGGATATTTGTAAATGCTGAGCTAGTAGCGCAGGGATACGCAACAGCCTATATATTTGACCCTGATGACCGATACAGCCAGGTGCTGGTACAACTGGAACAGTATGCGAAGCTGAGAGGGCGAGGTTTATGGGCAATCTACGAATAAGCTACTACTGTGGAAAGAAAACCATTGTGGAGGTGTCTAAATGAAGACATGGTTGATAATTGTCTCTGTTGTAGCTGTGCTGCTCGCTGCCAGTACAGGTGTTGGCTTCTGGATGTTGGCGGATGTCAAGGCTGACCTGACGGACACCCAGGCTGAGCTAATCGTAACTCAAGAAAAACTTGAGGAAAATTTTGGTTACTGGTGGGAAGAGACAGCCGGAGAGGAATACTGGCAGCAAAAGGTAATATTTCCTCAATGGGGGAGAAAGAAAACTGCCGAGGAAACTATTTACGACCTACAACTAAGAGTCGAGGAGCTAGAGTGGACTGTCCAAGACCTGGAGTGGACTGTCGGGGACCTAGAACGACAAATATCACAACTAGAAAGCACACTACATATTCACGGTATTTATTGATTGGCTTGTAGGCTATTTATTCCGAAAGCCTTCAAGGACTTGATAACCCTTTTGATTACTCTGAAAATTCAAGGTGGTTAGACACAGATATCTGAATATCAAGAAGGGGTATGCCCTTTGGGTTGGGGGATGGTGCTCGCTCTCATTATTTTTACAGTTAAAGAGGGCTAAAACATGGTGACATAAACATTATTTCGGATTTTGGAGTTGGCGTTATTTTTACGCAGTGCACCATTATTCGTTATTGCTGTTTTTATTGCTATGGTATTATCCTTATTGCCCTGTCTAATGTCTATGCTATCTTCTATTTGAGCTTGGTTAGTGGTATAAATGGAAACACTCCCTCGGTGGTGCACTCCAAGGGGGCCGTTAACTAGTTGCTACAATCGTGCCACAGGCGCTTTAGAGGCGATTTTAGGGGCATAGACGGCGCAAGATATGTTCTTTTACCTCAAACTTCACCCCCATTAACCTGCCTATAGAGTTGAAGGGCATCATCGAAAGTCAGTGATTTCGAGTAGTGTTCAACCATTGAAAGTTGTTCCCATCCACCAAGAGCTTGAGTGGACGCCACGTAACATTCTGTTTACGTATACTTATCCTGAAGGGATAATTACCTAATATAATTTTAGAAATTCGCATACACCTTACCCTATGTAGATACTATAGGAGACAGGTTAAATACTTCAAACAATCGCTTCAACTCTGATATACTGAACTGAATTTCAAGCTCATAGTTGCGGAATAAGTCAACTAGGGGCAGCCAATACGGCGCATTCGTCTAGAGGCCTAGGACACCTCCCTCTCAAGGAGGAGATCACCGGTTCAAATCCGGTATGCGCTACCAAATACCTCTTTTAGCTGATA
>Ga0307377_10006784_pt1 | contig 11932 bp, 12 predicted proteins | sample TR3MG_FD_202535 | JGI IMG/M metagenome (GOLD analysis project Ga0307377, IMG submission 202535) | Soil microbial communities from Risofladan, Vaasa, Finland - TR-3 | ecosystem: Environmental > Terrestrial > Soil > Coastal area > Acid sulfate soil | place: Finland: Risofladan, Vaasa | collected...
GGATCTACCTTAATATGATTGTTGGAGTCTAGAACAATTAATTTTGTATGAGTAGGACAATTAACAGCTACATCAAGGATGAACTCCCTGACATCTTTTTTATTGGGGATGTCCTCAATGATGACGACTTTATCTTGGACGAGCCAGCCCTCCATACCTACCTCGGCCCTGATATCATCCAGTGTATCTTTGCTCGCTGACATAGTGACCCACTCAATATCTGGGTGGTTTTTCTTGGTTGCTACTATGTTATTGCGAGAAAGATACTCGTCGCCAAATATCAAAATCGGGGTAGGTATTTCAGCCATAGCTTAAATGTACTTTGGGTTACTTGTTGCCATTGTAAGGTAAGTGAATGTATCGTCTCCATCCCAAGTCAATTGCATACTTTTGACAATGGGGTCGTCTGGAATCGAGAAAGTAACATTGTCTTGCTTAACGCTCTTTAAGCATTCTGACAAATGTCGGACGATCCATACAGCCTTGCTGCCCCTATCAACGCTATCAAGCTTTGTTTTAGTCAGACTGGGCTTATACTTGCCATTCTCGGAAATAGCCTTGACCTTTAAGGCATCATCAGCCTCAACAAACTCAAAAAGAGCTGAAGCATCATTGACCAATGCGGCGGTATAAAGGATCTTACTAAGCGCCTGATGGGATATCGTCGCCATTTTATGATACTTCTTTGACTTCAACATCTCGATGGGAGGGTACTTCTTAACGATTGCTTCATCAGGACAGATCAGCCTGATTTCCATATCCGGCAAAGAGAAAAATACCCTTCCTTTTCCGCTATCATGGTGAATTGTTAACTTCTGGTCTTTTTCGACGATCTTCGTAATTACTGAAACCAAACTACCCTGAACCAAGATAGGGTCTTTGGACTGAAGGTCCTCGACTAACGGAATCTTATACAAGGCGCATCTTTTCTTATCCGTGCCGATCATGTAAACGTCGTCATCGTGACATTGGATAGATACATTGTCATATAGATGCTGAGCGTCTTTCTTCATGATAGAAAATGACGTTTTACCAAAACCGTCCATTAAGTGCTGAGTATACATGTCGAAGAGCTTATCGCCCTTCTCGGTAAAATCAACAGATGGAAATTGATCAGGATCGTATGAATCCAGCTCCCATTTGACGCTAGTATTGTTTTCATCCTTGGAGCCAATCTTTAGATCCCCAAGTTTCTTGATGGAACTCGTCATCTCATTGTCTTCTTCTTGATCAACACCAAGTAGCTGAGGAGTGTCGAGCTTATTGAATACCATCTTGATGACAGTATCCTTGCCTTGGATTTTAACCCAATCCATCAACTCTTTGGCTGGGACGAAAGCTGAACCCTCTTCGCTAACAGAAATGCCGTTCTCTTCTTTGGCCTCAACGAAATACCTTGATGCCATTAGATTAGTACAAGATTCCACTGAGAAATTAGTACCGAAATTGATTTTCAAAGATTTTATCAATAGGGCAAAATTACTTACATCAGACTGAGCCTCTTCTGAAAGAGCGGCGATTCCGCCCTTTTCAATTGCTTTCAACAGTGTTTCTTGTTTGATTTCTACCTTCATTAATTTGCTCCTTTGGTTTTCAACGTTAGGTCATATTATACATAGTTAATACATGCGTTATTCGATAAAAATAAAGAATTTATATTTGTTGTGAGCCATAGAAGGGACCATCACATCGAATAGTTCTTCTGACTTCTTCTGCGACAGCATACTCGCACAATCGACAACGACAGCCTCACATGAATGTCCTCTTAGGGCTGACAGGAAACCATTATGAGAGTATCCAGCAAAATGGTATTCTCTCCCGTCTTTAGTCCCAACGTAGTTCATCGTTACTCTGTCAAGTAGAGTTTCTTTTTCTCTTTTTAATTCTTCGACAACGCAATTATTTAAGCGCATTGCCATTTCCATTCTATGAGTTAGCAAAATAGCTTTATTGAAATACTCTGGTATTACTTTAGCTATGGCAGTTGTATGGCCGCATCGTCTAGATGATGTCAGCTTAATAGTACAGGCTTCTTTTAAAAAGCCCTTTTCGGACATGCCTAAGTCCCTCATTTCTCGTTGAGCGTAGATCGAATTTTCAATCAACATACTTAGGCACTTGGCGGTATTCTCACATGCATTATTCCAGTTCATAGGAACGGCTCCTTTCGAGTCTTACGGGACTCATTTTGTTATTAACTGTCGCCTTAAGTCAAGAACAATGGTATATCTTCTTTTTTTCCGTTCATTATGATGCTATACGCTTTCTTGCGTATTCTTAATAAGGCATTATCTATACTTTTCGCATTATACCTTTTTTCTAGCCTTCTAGAAATATCTTTAGCCATTTCTTTATAGGACGAACTTGAAAGACGCTCCTCTAAAACGACCCTCTCGAAATCAGATAACGAATTCATCAGGGTCCTTAAAGTTACACTATATGCCTCGTCATTCTCTATTACATTGTCTTGAGTCTCAGACTTATCCGAAATGATATTGGCGTATGTCATACTATCTCCGCTATCATTTTCGTTACTCATAGGCGAACTATCTAGCGATATAGCCATATTCATTGTTCTGTCCTTGATCCTGTTTTTAGAGGCGTGCAGAAGAGTTATAAGGTGTCTTCTTATACACATCTTGGCGAAATTGAGGAAACTCATACCCTTTGACTTGTTAAAGTTAGGAATAGCCTTAAACCTTAAAGCTATTAGTGTTTCCTGATATATATCTACACTTTGATATCCGACAATAAACGGGAATTTCTTAAGCACCATATTGATCAAATACCCATGCATATAAAGGTGCATTTTATCGAACAAATGATCAAGATCTGGATCTTTCTTAATCCTATAGGCCATCCCATCTAATTCTGTCTGTACTTCTTTTGGGGTGCCGATCAGTGGGTCGTGAACGTCTGGTATCTTGAACATCACTTGCTCAAGCATATCCTGCGCTTTTGTTCTTTCTTTAGTTTTCTCCTCGGGAGTGTCGCCAAGAATATCTTCGTTTATTTCTTCGACTTCTTTTTTGGCGAGTTCTTTGCTTCCTCTCCCGATGGCGATTGATATATCTGCACCCTTAGGATTATTCTTGGAACCCTTAGGCCTGCCACGTCTCTTAGTGACCTTCTCATCGACAAGGGGGGAGATAATGGTCTGAATGTCATTCGCCTTATTCTTGGAACCCTTAGGTCTGCCACGTCTCTTAGCTACGACTACGACTATTTCTTTAGGCTTATTTTTAGAACCAGCAGGTCTACCTCTCTTCTTAGGTAATATCTCGGCTACTTTAGATACTTTAACCTTGTTTTTGGAACCTGATAGTCTATCACGTTTCTTAGATACAGCCACTTTCGGCTTATTCTTAGAACCCGCAGGTCTACCTCTCTTCTTATCCACCTTCTTTTCAGTTACTTTTGAACTAGATATTTCTTTTTTTGAAGAAATTTTTGGTCTGCCCATGATCTTCTCTCCTCTAGAGAGAGATGATAAGGTTTAACCGATGATATTCTACTTTTTTTGTTTGAGTGCGTTTGAACAATAAATAAGTGTAGTCTCCATTATCAATCTCTCATTTATGTGGTAAACCATTTGCGCCTCAACATCTGAGAACAAACGGGATATTTTGTGGATCTGATTCAAACTAAGAGATTCGCCCATTTTTTTAAGCTCCTCTATTTCGCCATCTGGCAAATCTACAAGACTAATATTCACATCAGGTATCTTCAACAACATGATGTCACGTAATAATTCGGTAATTTCAGACATAATATCCTTAACGTCCGCAGAGGCCAGAACCAGATCGTTGACCTGATTTATAATCAATGGTATATTGCCCACGATAATAGCCTTTAAAACGTTAATGATGCCCTGTCTATTAGCAGCCCCGAAATAAGCCTGCACATGCTTAGTTACAATGCTTTTATCATCTGCAACTGTAGCTATTTGTTCAAGACTCCCAATAGCATCCCGCATTATTCCTCTGGATATTTTTGACAACAAGAACAGAGACTCATCATCAATGCTTATTTTCTCATTATCAGCGATAAACCTCAGCCGTTTTGCAATCTCCCTATTAGGTATTCTTTCAAAATTGTGGCGTTGGCATCTAGATATAATTGTCGGGATTACCTTTCTTGGTTCTGTTGTACAAAATATAAATTTAAGAAATTCTGGAGGCTCCTCTACAATTGACAATAATGTGTTCCAAGCTTCCGTTGTCAACATATGGCACTCGTCAATGATGTACACCTTATAATTAAGTTGTGATGGAAAGAAATTTGCGCTATCCTTGAGCGCCCTAATCGCATCAACTCCCCTATTGGTTGCCCCATCTATCTCAAGCACATCAAGAGATTGCTTGTTCGGTATTTTTATACAGGCAAGACATTTACCGCATACTTTCCCGTCTATTAAATTTTCACAATTCATGAGGTTTGCTGCAATTCTAGCGCACGTTGTTTTACCGCATCCCCGAGACCCCGCAAATAGATACGAATGAACTATTTTGTTATTTTTAGCAGCCTTTGTTAATGTCGCTGTAACCCTTTTTTGCCCGACTACTTCTTCTATCCTTATCGGTCGATATTTCAAATAGAGTCGCCTTGATTTTGACATTGACATTCTCCTTAGTTTATACGATGCATTATACACATTTATTAGAACAATTATTATTATACTTAGATGAGCGCTCTTCCGACTCCAGTAAAAACCTCTCCAGCGTAAAATACGCCAGTAGAAGTGCTTACCTGCAATGGCGTTTTAACGGCGTTAATACCAATTGTCAAATTTGGAGCGACTATAGTTATTAGCCCTTCTTCAGTTTCGTCATTCATTGTGAACTCTATAGGTTTTAAATAAGTATTTATTACCCCGCTTACGTTTTGCTCCCCAATTCTTAGGTCTCTAGGTCCGAATTCATTACCACTAAAGACGGTTCCGTCAACGGTATAGATAGGGATAATTTCATTCGTTATATTAAGATTTACTGACTGGAGATTCCCGTCTGCTCCAGTAATGTCTACTTTATCCCATGTTATTAGTTTTTTAGCATCTTCATAACTTTCTGATACACCGATATCATCAGAAGATGTTGCAACAAAGGAAACAGATATATTCAGCATATCTCCTGCTGTAACGCTCAGGGTAAATTGAGACAATCGGCAATTCTGAAAAGCGATCCCAGTTCCGCAACTATATTTAAATTTTATTTCGGGGACATACTCGCCAGTTTTTATATAGTCGTATAAAACTCCGGCGTTATCCTCGTCTGCCGGAAAACTGAACGATCCGGCCAGAAGATACATCCCTGGACGCCAAAGAATTTTTTGATCTATTATTGCCCCTATCGTCTCTCCCTTTGTCGTACTTCCAGATCCTGAATCGTTAAGTCCATAGATATGCTTGTAGTCCAAAACTTGTTGAGTTGGAGTAGAACCCATATTGTTACATCGGATTCTGGTTCCGCCGACCTCTACTATTCCAAGATAACCTACTTCTATTTCTGCCACGACAATGCTCCTTAATGGGGATAATAACTAGACGGTAGTCATCGTGGTGTTATTCTATGCTGGCTGTCAATGTCCTCTATTAAAAAGGCGTGTCCATGTCGTCATCTGCGTCTACGTCTGCGTCTGCGTCTGGTTTCTTCCAAGCTGCCTTCTTGCTCCAACCTTTTACTGAAAAACCGCCTTTATCGTCCTGTATATATATTGTTTTACATTTTGGGTACTTGTCACATGCATAAAACGCTCCAAACTTACCCTCTCTCTCAACAATATCTCCTTTATCGCATTTCTGGCATTTATTGCCAGTTTTCTTAGCGACCGCTTTTACTTTAAGTGTAAATTTGTCATCGTCTCCCTTGATGAAAATACTCTTGCAGCTCGGATAATTGCTACAGGCGAAAAATTGACCATAACGTCCTTCTTTGTCAACAATATTCCCGTCATCGCATACAGTACAAGACGAACCAGTATCGACGGACTCTTTCTTCTCTGTAGGCATATCTTTCGCATCCTTAATATGATCTTTCAGTGTTTCATATACAGCGGTGACAACCTCAAGGAATGTCTTCTTACCATCGGCTATAGCCACCAAATCGTCCTCTACGTCTGAAGTGTATTTAATATCCATGAAGAAGTCTTTAAAACGAGGTGATAGGTAATCAGATATTTTCATGCCAAGGGGAGTTGCCACAAACCCTTTCCCCTTACCCTTTTGTTTCTCGACATATTCCTTCTTCTGAAGCATCCCAATCAAGTTGGCTCTAGTAGATGGCCTTCCGACCCCTTCTTTCTCCATAATTTTTAGAAGACTAGCATCGTTATATCTCGCTGGAGGCTGAGTCTGATGCTTTGTTCTCTTACTCTCCTCAAGAGACAGGCTATCCCCTTCGCTAACAGCGGGGAGCAGCTCTTCTTTTGCCGATACGTACTTGTAAACCTTCTGCCATCCATCAAATTTTATCGTCTGTCCAGTAGAGAGTAGCTTATGCCCGCTAGACGCCTTCATATGATATGCCACCGTATCAACAACCATAGGGGTCATTTGACAGGCTATGAAACGATCTCGTATGAGCTTATACATCTTCTGCTCGCTAGGGTCGCCTATATCATTACCTTTTTCATAAATATGAGTAGGCCTGATGCATTCATGGGCCTCTTGTGCGGCTACCCCAGACTTCTTGGAATATACATTTAGCTTAGATGGAAGGTATTCTCCAGAAGAAGCTTTCTTGATTAAATCACGAACTTCATCAATTGCTTCTGATGAGATATTGTAAGAGTCTGTTCGGATATACGTGACCTTGCCGTTTTCATATAGACTCTGGGCTATCGACTGCGACCTTGTTGCCCCCCAACCGAATAATGTCGAGCATGTCGCCTGTAAAGATGTAGTGTCAAAAGGTGGATATGGCTTATTGTACTTTTCTTTTCTTTCAATATTATCTACCTCGAAGGACGCCTTCTCGATTTTTTCAAGATCTTCCTTTGACAACTTGTCGTCTATATACCTGTTATCTTTCGCTTTGGTTACGACCTTAGACCAAAATGGATCTCCTGATTTACCTTGCAATAGAGCTTCGATATACCAGAAATCTGTGGAGTTAAAGGCGTCGATTTCCTTCTGCCGTTCACAAATTATTTTGAGAGCCACCGACTGAACTCTTCCAGCAGATGTTCCTGAACCGACAGTATGCCATAGTACGGGAGACACCTTGTATCCTATTAACCTATCCAATACCTGTCTAGCCTTTGCCGCTTGCACCCAATTATCATCAATCTCCCTCTTATTATTAAGAGCCTTGAGAATTGGGGCCTTTTTAATTTCAGAGAATGTTATTCTTGTGCATTTCTTTTGGTTCTTAACGCTCAATAAATCATATATATGCCAAGCAATAGCTTCTCCCTCTCTGTCTGGGTCGGTTGCTAAAATTATCTCATCTGCTTTCTCTGCCAAACTCTTGAGTTCTTTTACAACACTCTGTTTACCAGTAGAAACTTTATACAGAGGTTCGAAATTGTTTTTGATATCAATATTAAGTCCTTTTTTAGGGATTTCTCTTACATGCCCTACGGAAGCCTTAACCTTATACTCAGGACCGAGATAACCTTGAATATAACTACACTTACTAGGACTTTCCACAATGAATAATTTCATATTATCCCCTTTTATAGTATTTTACGACATTCTAACAAAAAATTATTATGAGTCAAGTATTTTTTTAAAAACCAAAGGAATCACACTCATTTAAATTGAATATATCTCCTAATGGATTGAAAATACGTAATCTCGCTTAAAGGAATTATACATGAATTCTACAGAAATAGATACATCAAAAGATATAAAAGACGAGTGCAGGCAATATAAGCTATTAGTCCAAAATCTAAGTGAAGGCATTTGGGTTATAGACAAGAACTTAAAAGTAGCATTTGTGAACACAACCATGTCCGACATGCTTGGATACGATACTAATGATATGGTGGGTAAGCCGATGTTAGATTTCCTTTCCGATGAATGCTCCGAAAAAGTCAAAAAGACATGCGCCGATTACAAAAGTGTTGATGGTGCTGGTCATGAAGTAAAAAAAAAATGTGAATCCAACCTGTCGAAAAGTAACGGCGAGACTATATACGCTTCAATTCAGTGTTCCTTTTTCTTTGATTCAGAAAATAATTTCAAGGGGATAATTTCTAGCATATTAGACATTTCGGAGAAAAAAGAGACAGAAGAGAAACTAATAAAAAATGAAAAAACGTTTCGTGAACTAATAGAGTGCACTCAAACAGCCTATGTCGTCATGGATGAAAAGCTATTAATACAAGAGGCAAATACTATTCTTTCTGAAATGATGAATTTAAATACTTCAGACATTATCGGTCAGAACCCCAGAACTTGGGTCGACAACAATGACATTGAGCGTTTTGACAGAATCTTTGCAGGCGTTATAAACGGCAGGCCCATCGAAGAATCAGAAATTAAATTTAAACTACCAAATGGTAAGTCGCTATACGTCATAGTAAACGCCAATATTATAATTAATGGTGGCAAAAGAATAATGTGTTTGATCAGAGACATAACGGAAAAGAAAAATATAGAACAGGTACAATATGTAGCAGAACAGCATAAAAAAGACAGGATTAAGCAAAAAATTTCAGAAATAAGAACTCAACTTAAACAGAATATGTCATAAGGGGAATGGAATGGCACTACCTATTATACCAAATATAGAAACCACTTTTGTACAGATAAATCTCACTTATGTTTTATCAGTGATAGTGTTTTGTTTAACCACTATGGCAACTCTTATAAAGATATTTGCTCGATCTCAATCTTCTGAAGAAGACCTTCCTGGCAAAAACGAGACTTGCAAGCGGCACGAAATTGATATAGCCAAATCAGAAAAAAATCACGATGATAATAGCAGAAAAATAGAAGAAGCCAATAGAATTATCGGAGAAATGAGAGTTCAAGTAGCCTCATTAGAAAAAGACAACGAAAATATAAATAGGAATATCTCTGATATGAAGGATACCAACAAGGAGATAGCTGTCAGACTAGATGATCTCCTGAAGCAGCTTATCGAATGGATGAATGCCTAATACAGGCCTATTACTCCGTGTCCTCTTAATATTCTCATGCAGTCAAATGTATTTTTTCCGCTCTCAAGTATGCAGGATGCTGCAAAGTGGTCATTGCAAAGAACTGTTGGCCTCTTTAATGAAGGAAACCCTGTTTCGCCAGATTTACCGCAAATCTCGCATACACTTCTGCTCTTATATTGCGCAGCAGCGACTACAGATGAGATAATTCTTAACTCTTGTTCTTTTGGCGATCCATCTTGGGACAAAACAGTACAATAAAACCTCAAGAACCCTGTGCTTTTCTTCGTTTTTACTTGATCGGCTATAACCATAACGGATAAATGCTTACAGAGCAAAGAGATATCGTTACATAAATCGACCAATAGCTCCTCCCATCCTATACCAACGCATATTCCCCTGCCCATACAACTCTTGCTGGCAGGTAGATCCCTATGGGCGAATATATCGGGGTACTGATCGCAGAGTCTGTCTAGATCCATCTTGCCAGTCTCTCTCCAATCATTTCTTTCGATATCAAAGATTTTATCTTTGTTCTTATCACGCCATTCATTAATTAGATTGACGTTCTTGTCCCATTTCGATTTCTCTTCAGTCATGAGCAACACTTCTTGTACTTCTTTCCACTCCCACAAGGACAAGGGTCATTCCGCCCGACTTTAACATCTGATCTTACGACAGAAGGTATTGGCTTGGCTTTTATGTCCTCTATTATTTTTCCGTCGAAATGATCAATCTCATGCTGAACCGCAATAGCAGTCAGATCATCTTTATCTTCGCCATAATAGAAATACTGTCTTTCCGTGACAAATTCTCCGTCAACTATTTTCTGATTGTCGATTATGACACCTCGATGTCTATTAGTATCTAATCTGTCGCCAGGAAAGCTAAGACATCCTTCTCTCACAAAAACGAATTCATCTTCCTTTTCGATAACGACTGGATTAATGAGGACTACATCCTTCTTGTTCTTCTGTCTGATTACCCCAACTTGTTTAGGCTCCCCTATTTGGACTGCGGCGAGGCCAATACCATTACCGCAGTTCTCTAGTTCTCTACCTAGTTTGTCAATAAGCCTAGTAGCCTCTTCAACAGAGGCTACAGGCTCAGACTTTTTTCTTAACTCGACGACATTCTTAACTATCATCATCGGAAATCTTTAGCGTCGAAGTTTTGAGAATCAGTATTCTCGGAATCAAATGGCGATGGCCCATCTGTCGCCTCAAAATCCAAAGAATCAGGATTGTCGGTGGGTTTATCTTCTTCCTCATCCGCATCCAGTACCTCTACGACCTCTACATTAAGTTCTGTAGATTCTTCTGGGTCTTCTGGTTCTGGAATTTCATCATTTGCCTCGGGATCATCGTCAACATCTAGTCCAGGACGCATATCTAGATCGAAATCAGCGTCTGTCACCAAGATGTTTGGCAATTTAGCGCTTGTTCTATCCCATCCGACGCCGAATACATCCATTAGTACTCTGAAGCCAGTACAATCATATGCGTTGACTTTTCCAGCATCAGGAGAAATCTTAACAAGTTCATTTGACAACATAGCCTGTCTTCTTTCGCTATCCCAGTCGTTCCATTCATCCCAATATGTTTCGATGATGGTCCGCACAGAAATATTGTTTTCGATAAAAATGGCCTTCTCTGAACCTTTGATCGTCTTGAGTTTCATGAAGAATGGTGCCTTCTTCTTCGCTGACTCGCTCCTCTGCTTATTATCAATACCTTCTACGATAATTGTATCAGGCTTTACGGCCCAAAATACATCTGGGTACTTTTCCTGCAATGCCTTAATCATTGTTTCGGCTTCAGTAATTCTTGAGTAATGTGATTCTTTTGCCATCTTCCTGTTCTCCTATATGTATCTTATTTCTACTTTATCACTTATCTCTTTTACAAGATCCTTTATTTCATCTTCCGAGTATGATGTCAATGTCTTATCCTCAACATTCGGCGTCTGCCTAAATTGCTGCAAGATCCATCTTTCATTCGGGACTATTATACTGTTTATTTCAGAAACCATCTTCTTATTTACATATTCTGGTATCAAAGTTGTCCTTATCTCGTAATCAAAAGCGTCTCGCTCTTGTTTTTCGGCTAACAACATACTCTTAGATAGCGTTACCTTCTCTAGGGCGAGGCTGTCGCCGTTCTTAGTCCATCGGCTATACAATGCGGCGTCTGCTATCTTAAAGTCCATTGTGACGTATTCTACGGCCTTAATCAACTTGCTTAGTTTTTCTGGATATGTTCCGTTAGTGCATAGGTTTATGCTGCAACCCCATGATTGCATTACCTCAATCAATTCTAACAATGACTCAAGATTAGCTAAGGTTGGTTCACCTCCGCTGATAGTAATCCAATCTATCTCATTATCCATGACGTATTCCTTGATAGTTCCAAGTGGAACTATCTCTAAATCTGGAACAGCTTCGCATACTCGACTATTCATGCAATAAGGGCATTTCATATTGCATCCGTTGAGGAATATGGAAATTCCAAAGGAATCTGGTCCGCTTTCGCTCGATTTATTAAATCCGTATATTTTAGGAATTCTCATCTTCCCCCTCTGCTATTTGAGCATCGACAGCACTTACGAGAGAATTAATCATCGAATTCATCCCACGCATAGTATTCCCGGCATGCTCGGCGGCTACAGCTATTGAAGACCCATTACCCATGTCGATAGTCCTTACTAATGAGACCCCTCCATCCGATGTTCCGGTTATGAAGCCACCCTCTATCGGATATTCCAGCTGTGAAATAGACGCAACGCTTATGCTAGATCCATATGCCGGATCTATACCCATATACTCGAC
>Ga0307377_10006785_pt1 | contig 11931 bp, 20 predicted proteins | sample TR3MG_FD_202535 | JGI IMG/M metagenome (GOLD analysis project Ga0307377, IMG submission 202535) | Soil microbial communities from Risofladan, Vaasa, Finland - TR-3 | ecosystem: Environmental > Terrestrial > Soil > Coastal area > Acid sulfate soil | place: Finland: Risofladan, Vaasa | collected...
CCCATGGGCAAGATTCAGCGGAATCCCAGCCTCCCGAGGAGGGCCTTCCGCTCCGCCCTCAGCATCCTGGACTCGGGGGTCCAGTACTTGTCGCGCTCCTCCCATATCTGGAGCACCCAGTCCGGCGCCCACGTGTACACCTCGACACCCATCCCCGGGGCTGCGGCCTTCACCCACGGTATCGGCGCCGGGATGAGCAGGTGCATCAGGATCGGCTTCTTCGCGAAGACCATGAGCTCGGGGCTCATGGGCACCAGGGAGGCGTACACGGGGAGCTTCGAGAGGCCGTCCATGTACTTGAATATCTTGGCCTCGATCAGCAGAAGGGCGCCCGCCAGGATGACGAGGGCGTCCACCTCGGGCCGAGAAGGGCGGTAGACCCGGGCGGCCTTCGCCGGGCCGTAGAGCTCCGACAGCTCAGGCGGGATCGGCCCCAGGGGACACCTGAGACGCACCTCAGCATCCGGGTAGAACTCCTTAATGTAGGCGCTCACCCACCTGGGCTCTATCTCCCGCCGCAGCTTAGTGAATCCCAGGGCCTAAAACTCCAGCTTCCATGATGGACGCACATATCAACCTCTCATCTTAGTATAAAAGGAGGGGTTCAAACTTCCAACGTGGAGAATAACATGCCGAGAAGAATATCGGTTAAATCGGCTACACAGATCGCAGCCAAATGGGCAGAGGTCACACCCGCACGGGCGGGCTACTACGAGGCGGAGGCACCCGCCGCAGGCGCAGAATGGGAGTCCAACACCGTCGCAGCGGGCGGAACCTACAAGGCAGGCGTCAGCGTCGCCGGAATCGAAAAGCGGTTCGTCGGAGGCGTGAAGCGCGCCGGAGCTGAGAAGTTCAGCCGCAAGGTCAGGGACGTCGGAGTCGCCAGGTACGGACCGGGCGTCGCCGCAGCCAAGGGGGACATGGAGAAGGGCGTCGCCGACTATGTGGCGGTGCTCGAGGGACTTGAGATCCCCGACAGGGGACCCAGAGGTTCAGTCACCAACTACGCCATCGTCCAGAAGGTAGGCGACGCGCTGCACAAGAAGAGGCTCGCTGTTCTGGCGGCCACGTCGTAACCACCTCCACCATGACATGGAGATGATATGAAATGGTTGTAAGAATGCGACAGCCCTACCTACGGCGCGACTACTCCCTACCGGACGCTGGCACACATATCGAGGACATCAACATCAAGGACCCGATCATGGACTTTATGATCGCTTTTGAGGCGACGAACGGGGCGACCTCGAACATCGAGAACAGCCTTATCGACGTCGTTGACAGCATCGAGGTAATCGACGGCAGCGACGTGCTGTGGGCACTCGACTCCGAGGAGATAATCGCCAACCAGTTCTACCACTACAAGGAATCCCAGCAGCTGGGCATCGACGAGAGACCCGACAAGGTGCAGCGCACCGTGTTCAAGATACCCTTCGGTATCGGAAGGACATCCCCCGAGATCGCCTTCGACCCGACACGGTTCGCCAACCCCCAGCTCGTCCTAGAGTGGGACCTGGCGAACATCAGGGCCGCCGGCGCGACCGGCTTCGTCACCGGGTCGCTGGACGTCACCATCATGGCGGACGTCATCGACCAGGCACCAGTGAGGCCCACGGGCTACCTGATGACCAAGCAGATCACGGAGTACAATACCGCCGTTGGAGAGGAGCGCGTCGAGCTGCCTAACGACTACGCTTACAGGACCATGTATCTCAGGGTCTTCGAGGACGCGAAGGACCCCGAGACCTACATCTCAAAGGCGGAGCACAGCATCAACGAGCAGAAGTACAGGCCCTTCGACCTCTACATGGACGACTGGACTGAGTGGCTGAAGGAGTGGTACGGGTACTGGCACATGAGCGCGTGGTATTTCACCGCCATCAACGCCACCGAGGACAGGAACCCCTACCTCAGAGGTAATATGGGTGTAGCCCTATCGCATGATGCGGGCTTCACGCTCCTGAGCCTCCTCAGCTACGCGAACGCCCTGGTCAACTGGACAGGTGCGAACGCCGCAGCCGCAGAACTTGTCGCCATGGTGCAGGGCAACCTTCCCATGGGAACGTGGGCATGGCCCTACGGCGACCCCGACGACCCCGAGGAATGGCTGAAGCTGGAGTACACGGACAAGTCCAGGCTCATCGTGACCGGAGCCATCGCAGACGGCGCAGCGCAGGTGTTCCTGACTCAGCACCGCATGTACTAGCAAGCCGATTAGGAGACGATAGATATGGAAAAGATCCCATACACCAGATCCCTAAAGGGCGTCTCGAACGGAGACGCCATTTTCTACTTAATGACTGAGCCCATCCCATCGAGCACGATGATGATGGTCCAGCACACCGTCGAGGAGGACGAGACCACCAACTTCGACAGCCTCCGCGTGGGCTACGGCGAGCAGGTCGCCAACTTCGTGCCCTGGGAGGAACATCTCGTATGCTTGGCCGGCGTCCTATACTGGCAGGACAAGGAGATCCACTTCGTCCCCGAGTTGAACCGTGTGATCTTCGCTTTCTACGGCACCACGGCGGGCGATCGCCTGAGAGCCCTGGTGGAGGGCTACACAACGCCCAAGGTCCTGAGCAGGGAGCCCTTCAAATCACGGAAGAGGACGGGGTAATTAAATGCCCGTCCATGGAGGGATCCCCATCCATGCACCCCAGCACGAGGACGGCGGAATCGACGAGATAGACGTCACCGGCCTGGCTGGCCTTCTGGCTGACGATCAGCATGTCCTCGACGCCGAGGTCCTGGCGGTTGCAGCCGCCCTGGTCCACGCCGGGCGACATGAGGACGGCGGCGCCGATGAGGTCAACGTGGGCGGACTTAGCGGAGTCCTCGCAGACGATCAGCACGTCATCGACGCAGAGGTCTTAGCGGTAGCAGCTGCGCTGGTCCATGCGGGGCGCCACGAGGACGGTGGGGCCGACGAGATCGATGTCGGCGGACTCAGCGGAGTCCTCGCAGACGATCAGCACGTCATCGACGCAGAGGTCTTAGCGGTAGCGGCTGCACTTGTACACGCTGCAAGGCACCAGAATGCTGGGGCCGACGAGATAAGCGTCCTCGGCCTATCCGGGCTTCTCGCCGACGCGCAGACCCCGCTGGCCCACGCGACAACCCACGAGCCAGGAGGCGCCGACGAGGTCAGCGGCATCGACCTGCCCAACGCCCCCGCGGCGGACGAGACGGGCTGGGGCCTGGAGACGACCGACACCGTCGGGGAGATAGTCGAGGCAGGCGAGATCCTCTACATGAAGGCGGACGGTAAGTACTGGCTCGCCGACGCCGACGGCGTGGCCACCATGCCCGCCCTCGTCATGGCCATGGAGGACCTCGCAGCGGACGCCTCCGGGAGGCTCCTGCACATCGGGTACATGCGTCAGGACGCATGGGACTGGACCCTCGCGAACGGCGAGGCTAACCTTCTGTGGGCGTCGGTGACGCCTGGAGCCATGAGCCCCGACCAGCCCGTGGGCGCAGGGGACCAGGTGCAGGTCGTCGCCTACATCGTGTCGGCGGACAGGGTGTTCTTTAACCCGAGCTACGAGCTCGTGGAGGTGGCTTAGTTTGGCCACTGAGCTTCTGAGGCCCACCGCCGCCGGCGACGAGTGTAATATACCAGTCAATATGGGGTGCTCAGCGTGTCCCAACCACTTTAACTGTGTATTCGAGGTGGTGGCTGATGATGCTACAACGTACATTGCACAGGACGTTGACGCATGGGCGAGGGACCTGTACAACGTCGCGGACTCAGGTGTGGGTGCTGGGGTGATTAACTGGGTGAAGGTCCACGCGCGGTGTAAGGATAGCACGGTAGGAAACCAGACCTCGTTGAAGATAGCGGTCAAGACGGTCGGCGTGGCCCACGAGGGCGCTGAGATAGATGTCGCGGAGGCCTGGACTAACTACGAACAGCAGTGGGTCAATAATCCGCAGGCCGGCGGTGCCTGGACGTGGGCGCAGATAGACGCTATTCAGATAGGCGTAAACCTCCGTCGACCCCTCAGCTTCGCAGGTAGTGATATACAATGTACCCAGGTTTGGTTGGAGGTGGACTACACGGTGGCGGGCTGGACTGGCTCGATCAGCGGCGTCGTCAACCCGGCGAAGGTCATGGGTAAGGCCGTGGCAGACATCGCCACGGTGAAGGGGGTAGCCTAAAAATGCCGAGACATGGATCCAAAGCGTTCGAGATAGACCACATTTATCACTACACCCACCACGTCAGCGACATCTTCCCCGACGACACCGACAAGACGGTGACACTCACCGCTGGCGGCGTGGCCGACACGTTCGGTGCCTGGGCGCCGGTGGTGGACAACTTGGCCGCCGAGTTCAGCACCGTGTTCGCAGCGGCCCTGGGCCACATAACGGCGATCAGCATCGAGGACGCCAGCCTCACGGACGTCCGGTACGAGCTGGAGATCAGCTACGGCGCCACCCGCGTCATGGTGTGCCGCAGCCGCTTCATGAAGATACTGAACAAGCTCAACGTAAACCACAAGGTCATGATCCGCAGCGAACACATACACGCCGGGGAGACCGTGTACTACCGGCTCAAGTGCGAGACGGCCCTCGGCACGGCGGAGGTCCATTTCAGGTACTATTTGGTGTGAGACATGTGGTACCGCTATTATCTGACGGTCCCACGTGGGACGGAGAAGACCGCGCCCGTGAGGAAGGAGATAGAGCTCCCCGAGGGCGTCGTCACCAAGGTCAGGGTCAGGTTCCCTCCTGGGCCCCGGGGCCAGGTGTTCACCGCCGTCTACCAGGGAGCTCACAAGATGTGGCCCCGCGGAGAAGGGAACTATGCGTGGGGCGACGACGAGCCCATCGAGATGTCCGAGCACGTCAGGAACATCACGGGCTGGCACTACTTCCTGGAGGGCTACGCGCCGCTGACGAGCTACGATCACACGATCTGGTGGGACTTCAACGTCCTGGAGAAGGAGTACGCGGAGACGTGGGGCCCCATCCAGGAGCTGGTGAAGCTCCTGAAGGACGTGATAGGACTATGAGGTGGATGAATTAGCTACGGAAGATCACCCTGACTGGTGGAGGCCGGTGGGAGGCCAGAACAGCCAGGACAGCACCCTGGAGCGCCGCAGCCTCGCGTGGAACGACCCCAACATCGTCGCGCCGGCGGTGCCGGACAACTTCTACACCGACGAACATTATAAGGGTAAATTCTTCCCGCGTGGTATGCGTGGCATGATCGAGCAGATACAGATATACAGCATCGGTGGTCCTCCCGGCACGATCTGGCTTCGTATCAGCCCTCACCCGTGCCTCGGATACTTCCACGAGATCCCGGTGGCCGTCGGGGCTGCGTGGGCCTGGAACGCCGGCGACTTCGAGGAAATGTGGGACTACGACAGCCTCTTCGTCTGGATACGTGGTAGCAGCGCCGGGCAGTCCTGGGCATACGACGCCGAGGAGCCCTACGACGGCCACGAGGCCACGTATCCCTCCCCCACATGGGCGTACCTGGACATCAGGCCCTTCATCAGGATCGTGTACACCGGGCAGACGCCCGGGGACGTCCCCGTGAGCGGCATATTAAACGTGATCCCCATCCCATCCGCATCGTCATCAACGAAGGAGGACGACATAGCGGTCGTCGCCGACACTCAAAGGCAGGTCGTGTTCTGGGATGGCGCCGGGTACTGCGACTACATCGAGGCCCTGGTGGACGCTGCGGTGAACTCGCATTTAACGTATATCCGCGTCTACTGTGACGAGGTCCTCGCCATGGAAGAGCAGTTCGCCGAGTTGAACACCCGGGGGCACACCACGGCGACGCCCACGGTGAGTCTGCCCATCTTCCTGGATGACGGTTTATGCGTGATGCTGATCCACAAGCGGTTCGAGTTCCGCCGGACCTTCAGGGTCGATGCCTACAACCTCCCCAACGCGCAGACAGTGACCGTCGTCGGGCATCCGACGTTTAATAGGTGATAAAAGTGAAGGATAGAACCATCGTGGCGCTGGTCAGCATCGTGGTGATCGGTGGACTTCTGGCCCTGGGCCATAACAGCGCCCTGCCCGGGCTGCTGGGCGTGATATTAGGCTTTTATTTCGGGCGTGAGACTGGAGATCAGGAGGAATGAGCATGGGACTGAAGGAGATCACCCGGATCCGCGAGTACGTGGACTTCGACGTCGACGGCAAGATGTTCAGGGCCATGGAGATCACCTTCCGCACGGAGAAGACGGAGGGCGAGTTCAAGCTGGACATCCCTGTCAAGGAGTACACGGCTGAGAAGGCGAGGGAGCTGGCGTCGGCCCGGGCTGAGGAGATAGACAAGGCCGTCGGTTGACATGGGGCTCTTCGAGGACATCTGGGACTGGATGAAGTCTCTGGTCCAGGGCCTCATCAACGCAAGCCTGGCCACGTTCAAGTATTGGGTGAACGCGGCCATCCAGTCAGCCATCAACGCCGTTGACTGGGTAGTGACGAACATCACGAACGTGGTGAATAATGTCTATAACACGTTCAAGGAGTACATAACGAACGTATTTAACACGGTTAACGAGTACCTGGCGAATGTCTATAACACAGTGAATGAATACGTGACGAACGTATCCAACACTTTTAATGAGTACGTCACAAACACGACAGAATATATCACTAATAAATATTATAACGACACCTACAACACGATCCAGTACATCACGAACGTGGTCGGAGTCCTGGATCCCCTGGGCTTCCTGAAGGATCCCCGGGGCTACATCACGGGGGTGTGGAACCTGCTCATCGACCCGTGGGCCCACGGCATCGTGAAGTCGTTCTATGAGGGCTTCGAGCAGGGTTTAGAGGAGTAGGAGGGACAGGTGGGACATGGCGGACGTGTGGGCTGAGCTCGGGAAGGTCGTCGGCAGAGCCCTTAAGCCGCTGGCCGACATGGCGGCCGCCATCTGGACGTCGTTCGGAGACGCCGCCGGCGACCTCATCAAGGGCTTCATGAGCGGAGCCCAGGACGTGAAGGCCGCCATCGAGCCCACCGTCGCCGGCCTCCTGCCCGACGTCTTCGACGAGGCGGCGTCCGCCCTCGGAGAGCACAGCCCGGACCCGAAAACAAAAGAGGCCGTGGACAAGTTCATCGCCGAGCTCATGAAGATGATCGAGACGAAGGCCAAGACGGAGGGTAAATCGCTGCCCACCGCCGCCCAGCTGGCGACGACGCAGGGCTCCCTCGTGGCGGGCATCATCGGCATGTATGCGGCGACCCACGCCATCAGCATCGCCCTGGACGCCACGCAGCCACTGAAGGACTGGGGCTTCAAGACGGCGATAATGGACATGCTCTACCAGTTCAAGATGAGCGACGTCATCGGCCCCATGATCCAGGCGCCCATCTGGTCCAGCACCGTGGTGCCCCTGCGGATGAGGGCGAACGCTAACTATCCCTACGCCGTCCCCGGGACGGCGATCCTCCCGTACTTGAAGGCGAAGGACCTCCTCACCGACGAGGAGTACAAGCTGAACATGTCGTACAGCGCCTTCGACGGGACCTGGAGCGACCGGATGCTCGAGAACACGTGGCGATACCCGAGCTTCGGTGAGCTCCGCACCATGGTGCATCGAGGCGTCGCCACCGTGGAGGACTTAAGGGGCGCCCTGAAGAAGTCCCTGGTCCACGCCGACTTCCTGGACGGCTACGACCAGCTCATCCCCAGCATCCCCAGCGTCAGCGACCTCATCAGGTTCGCCGTCCGGGAGGCCTACCCCGACGCCGTGACCTTCGAGGAGCATTACGCCGTGATGTCCGGGTGGATGGCTAAGACAGGGTTCAGCCAGTACTTCGCCGACGCAGCCTGGACGGCCCACTGGCTCATCCCCACCGTCGGCCAGGCCGACGAGATGCTGCACCGTGGCATGATCGACGAGGAGGCCCACCGGGCGCTTTACATCCTGAACGACATCAGGCCCCAGGACATCGACAACCTCAGGGCGCTGACGTGGAAGCTCCCGGGGCGCATCGAGTCCAGGTGGATGTTCCGCTGGGGCGAGGTCGACGTCACCGACCTGCGGGACGCCCTCGTGATGGACGGGCTGGATCCTGCCTACGCCGACCAGGTGGCGACCGCGGTCGCTAAGAACCAGTTCCTGAGCGACATAAACCGCCAGATAGCGAACTCGAAGGCCAGCTTCGTGAAGGGCTACACGCTGGAGGCGACCCTGAGGGGCGACCTCGAGGCCCTGGGCATCCGATCGGAGATGGTGGAGTACCACGTGGTCGACGCCCTGGCGGACCGTGAGAGGGGCATCCACGACGATGAGCTCAGCACCCTGCGCGCGCAATACGCCCGGGGCGCCATGACCATGGCGGACATCATCACCGCGGTGACGACGATCATCGTCGACCCGGTGGCCCGGGACGCCTGGCTCGCCGCCCTGCCCACCGCCAAGCAGGTGGTCATCATGGAGGAGACCTTCGGCACCGAGATAAACCGCTTGGTGGTGAACGCCAAATACGACTACGTCAGGGGCTACATCACGAAGGCGGACATGGTGAGCAGGTTCACGCTCCTCGACCTCCCCGACGGGGTGATCGAGTTCCACGTCATGGACGCCGACGAGGACAGGGAGCGGAAGCGCAACGACGAGCGGCTCATCGTCATCAAGGACATGTGGATGAAGGACGTGGAGACGGACTTCGACGTCATCGAGGGCTGGGTCGACCCCATCGTGGTCGACGTCGACGCCCGGGAGCTATGGCTCGCCGACACCTACTTCGACAAGCTGAAGGCCCCGCTGAGGCCGCCCACGCCTCCGACACTTCCCACCGTCACGCTGGCCACCATAACCAGGGCGTTCAGGGAAGGCATCATCTCCGAGGCTGACCTCCGAGGCGAGCTGACGAGGCGTGGCTACTCGGCGGTGGACATAGAGATCATGGTGGCCGTGGAGCTCGCCAGGATGGGAGCGTGAGATCAGGACATGAGTGAGAAGAAGAAGAAGGTCGAGTACTCGACCCCCGCCGAGGCCCTGGCCAGGGCGTTCACGATCGCAGAAACCAAGGCTAAACCCAAGTCCACCCCCAGCCCTCAGCCTAGTGAATAAACCCGTTTATCCTGAATCATTTACAGCTAGGACTATATACTAGGTGGACCCATGTCATCTAGGAGATAAGGAGGAAATGTAATGGAAAAGAGAGAAGTAAACACCGTCGACGTGGCGGTGTCCATGACTCCCGACTTTCTGGAGCGTATCAACGCCCACATGAAGAGAATAGGGATGTCCAACCGATCCGGGTTCATACGGGCGGCGATACTCTCCCAGATCGTCCGGAATATCGACGCCCTCAGGGAGCCCGACGAGAAGGTGTACTAGATGAGTGATCTGACTAAGGACCCCAACGAGCTGATGAGGCGGTGGATGGTGGTTTACATGAACCTGAACATAATGCGCTCGACGGACCCGTCCGTGACGGAGGTCCTGGACGAGATGAAGATGAAGCTCGCCGAGTGTAACGAGGTTGCGATGAGGTTCTTCGACCTAGTCGGGGCTGAACTGGAGGAGGAGGACTGAGGTGTCAGACAGGGATAACAAGGTGAACCCGCGGTACTTCATGGCGTGCAAGACGTGCACCGCGGCCGAGTGGATCGACGCGGACCTGATAGAGGCGTACATCAACAAGCACACGGGCCACCAGTTTTACCTCCTCGGAGCCGAGGAGTTCGAGAATCCTGAGCACTTCACCAAGTGGTTCATGAACTTCATGGGCTGGGGCGAGAAGGAGGAGAAATAACTGGCCGTCAAAGCCGGGTTCGTCGTGAGGCATCCACCTCTCGAGGAAAGGGTCGCGAAGAATGAACGCCGACTGACCCGCCTCGAGGGGATCCTCATTAGGCTATCACAGGCTGCGAGAAAGACCTTCAACGAGACCACGAAGCTCTAGGGAGACGTGGGTGAAAATGCAGCGGTATAAGGTCTACCACAAGAGTGACCCCACCAGGCACGTCATAGTGAAGAACGCCGGATTCTTCCCCATGGAGATAAAATCGAAGGCGATAAAGAACAACCCCAGGTTCAGCCAAGCTGACTGGTCCCAGCTCAGGGTGAGGAAGGTCGACAAGTGAGAGTCTGTAAGGAGTGCGGGCTGAAGTGTGAGGATCTGAATGTATTTCGGAGGGCCACGCGAAGCAAGAACTGGGTGATCGAAATCGCACTGATCACTTATGGGGGGTAATCCGGTGAAATGACGTCCATGACGCGCAAGATACTGCACTACCTCGAGGTAATAGACCGACCTCAAACACCCCGTGAAATAGCCCAGAATCTGAAATTAAACCCGAATACGGTCCGTGCACGCCTCTCAGAACTCCGTAAAACAGGTAAGGTGCTCAAGGAATTTGAGCATCATTATGTGATCACTCCCACATACGGTGTGGGAGGCAAATCGCCGCCTCGAGTGCAGAATCTGAGGGTGTCGGTGAGAGGGGTCCCGGTCACGAGGAGCGAGACGGTCGTCAGGGACCTGACGGGCCCGGGCGTTGTCGACGTCGACACCCTGCGCATCAGGATCACGTTCGGGAAGAAGCGCGGGATCATCAGCTACACGGTGAAGGCGCCCATGGGCCTCGACCTCTACGGGCTGCGCCTCGTGCACGAGCTCGTTTCCATGGAGACGTGGCTTCGAGGATACGAGGACCTGGACTGGAGGGCGGTTAACTTCGAGTTTCTGTGGGACGATCAGAGCATCCGCCTCGAGGGCGTGCAGGCCGTGACCTTCGACGACTTGACGGGGACCCTGGAGAAGTACTACAACAAGGGACTCGGCCACCGTCGCGAGCTCAGGGGATCCGGGGGAGCCCGCATCCAGGACCTGGAGGCCCTCATCCAGGGAGGGATCACGACTCATCAGACGCTCCAGGGCCTGAACGTGCTCCGCGGAGAAGTGCAGAACCTGACTAACGCCATGAAGGGCATACACCACCAGTACAGGGACATGATGGAGATGTTCAAGGCGAGCCACGAATCCTCGGTTCGTCTCATCGACAGGGTTGATGTCCTGCTCAGACGTGACAAAACGTAACCCTTTTTAGCTTTTGGTCCAGACCCCAGTAACGATGAGACAGTAAGGTGATGGTGATCGAGATGAGTCTATATTCGCGTGAGCGTGAGAGGAGGGCTCCGCCTCGAGTGTCGAGAGATGAGAATGGTCTGCCTGAGGGTCACGCCTGCTACGGCTGCGTCGTGGCCGGGGCGCGCGATCCTCTCCACTGTGACCCCTGCAGGGTCAACCCCGACGCTGAAAGGCTCAAGCGGGTCGGACTTCTCTGATTTCTCTCCGTTATTCCGCTGTTCCGCCCTCTGGGAAGGGTGAGGGGAAGCCCCCTAATCCACATGTATCCTACGGCTGATGTATCGGAACTGCGATATGTTTTTGCCCATGGGCAAATTACTCAAGCAGGAGGCCTAAACCCGGGTTCTCTTCGCGACCCGGGGCGCCGTGAACCCGGCGGCGTCCTTCACCAGGCACCACACATAATTCCGGTAGCTTCCGTCCTCGAGGTAGGGCTCGAACTCCTGCGCCAGCCTCTCGGAGACCACCGAGAAGGTCTTGTCGACGGGAGCCCCGTCCACACGGTCCACCAAGAAGACCAGGGACGTCACCGTCCGGGGGACCCCGAACATGGGGTCCGTTATCTGCCGAGGAGTGACCCGGTACTCCCTGAAGTGCATGCAAACCACTTTTCCGACCGGCAGCTTCACCCAGTTCTCCAGAGTCACCCTAAAAGACCTCCTTCCTCTTCTTGAAGGGCGCCACTGATAAAGCGATCTGACGACGTCGCCGCCACGGATCACGACTATTCGGATCCCAAGTCAAGACACCCTGGCCCTGACCCTGTCGAGTCCGGCGGGTCCCCGCCACCTGCCCCGCAGAACTCAGCCCAGATCCCACCCCGCCCACAAGAGAAT
>Ga0307377_10006788_pt1 | contig 11930 bp, 6 predicted proteins | sample TR3MG_FD_202535 | JGI IMG/M metagenome (GOLD analysis project Ga0307377, IMG submission 202535) | Soil microbial communities from Risofladan, Vaasa, Finland - TR-3 | ecosystem: Environmental > Terrestrial > Soil > Coastal area > Acid sulfate soil | place: Finland: Risofladan, Vaasa | collected...
TGGCCGCACCGGTGCGGTCTGGGCAGCGGCGGTCAGGGTCATGGCGGCAACTAGAACCGCGGAGAGAAAGTTTCTATGCATCCTGCACCTCGAAAATCTATGGCCTGACAACAATAAATCGCTTCACCGCCGCGCGCAAACAGAAAAGCCCCGGCCAATCGATTCGGCCAGGACTTTTCACTGCATGTCAGCAACCCGATCGCGCCTGTCTACTTGTATTGCGCCGCGAACGCGTCCGCTTCCTTGTTCAGTTCCTCCGCCGTCGCCGCGTGCGTATAAAACACAATGCGATAACGGAAGGTCGCCGATTGCCCCTTCTCAAGCGTGAAGTTCATCGGCGGCTCTTTCTTGTTGAAGACGCTGATCCCCAGCGGATTCGCCGCGAACAGCCCATACCCACGCGCGTGCCAGGTAGTCGGATACCCAGGGTTCTTCGGTTCATCGAAGATCGCGATCGTCGCCGTATGACCGTCCTTGTTGTGTCCGGTCAAAGAACACCAGCGCCCGCGCGTCGACCACACCGCATCGCCCTTTACTCCTTCGCTCGTCAGGTACTCGCCCGTTGCGTCCGGAGAGGCAGAGGCCGTCTTCGTTTGCACGCCGTGCGAGTCCGTGTAAACGCCCCCGCCCGCCGTCGGAGATTCAAGCCAGCTCGCAACTCGCAGCCCGAGCATTCCGTCCTTCTCATCCTCGAACACAACGTGATCCAGGGCCTTCAGGGTCGCAATCCGGTCGATCACACGCGCGCCCCGATCACCCTTGATGCGCGAGAAAACAAAGTGCGTCGTTTCCTCCAGAATCGGGTGATCGTTGCCGTCAATCCACGTCGAAAGAGTCGTCAACTCGCCCCGGTTAGGCCCGCTCGACGTCGACAGAATCTTGTCGAAGACAATCGTACCCATCTTGGCATGGTTTGCGGGCTTGATGGCTTCCGAGTTGTTCCAGAAATCGAAATTGTTGACCCGCGCATAATTGAACCAGAGCCCCACGTGATGAGGATGATCGGACCGTTCGCCCGGCCGCGGCGGAAACCCGCGTGTCAGCGTCACCCCGTCCGCATCGATAATCGGATAGAGCACAGGTTTCTTCAGCGTCGTCGGCCAGATGTACGACGTAAACGCTTTGCCGTCGATCGTGATGTCCACGCGGCGCTGGGCCTGGTCGGCAATCACCTCAATACCCTTGCCGGGCGTCGCGGCGAGGGCGCTCGCCGCCAGCATCGAGCCGGCGGCAAGCAACCCAAGAACTGCAAAATTATGCATAAACCTTCCCTCCCGCCATCACCTGCTGGGTCTTGTCGTCGAATGTCACCTTCTCGCCAGTCTTGATCGCGGCCACATTCATGCACAGCGCAATCGAGTGGCTATATCCCGCTTCGATTGACGCGTTCGGCGTCTTCCGCGACCGTACGCATTCCATCCAGTTCCGCATGTTCGCCGCAGTCTCCGGGTCGCCGTGTGTGTTGGCGTCCGTGCTCACCGCTTCCACCTTTTCAACCAGCGAAGAACTCGGCAGCAGGTTGGCCTTCATGCCCATCTCCGCCGCGCTCCGCGCGGTCAGACCGCCCGTAGGCGTCACCGTTTGGTTGGCCATGTTAATCATCCCGCCGTTCGAGTAGTAAAGCTCCTTCACGCCTCCCGCCGAGTTGGTGAACCGCGACGAGTATTGCACCTGGAAGCCCTTCGTCGGGTCGTCCAGTGGGCCGTAGTCGAACACTGACGTCATCGTGTCCCAATTCATGCGCCCGTCTTTCCACAAATAGATGCCGCCGTTGGCAACGCATGAACGCGGGTGCGGCAGCCCTGTGAACCAATGCACTGTGTCGATCTGGTGGACCAGCCACTGATCCGGAATCCCCGAAGAGAACGGCCAGAAAAGCCGAAACTCAAGATAGTGCCGCGCATCGAAGCGGCCCATGGGCCCATCCACGGTCCGGCCCAGCAAATAGCGCTTCCAGTCTGTGTCTTCTTCCTTCAGCAGCGGCACCTGGTCCGGACGCCGCCAGCGCCCTGGCTGGTTCACGTTCCACGTCATCTCCACCATCACAATGTCGCCAAACGCACCTGATTTAATGTACTCGGCCGCCTTCATGTAGCTCGGCGTAGACCGCCGCTGCGTACCAATCTGCACAATCCTCCCAGTCTTGTGCACCGCGGCGCGGAACATGCGCGCATCCGCCATCGTGTGAGCGGTCGGCTTCTCAACGTAGGCATCGCGCCCCGCGTTCACCGCCTCAGTGCCGTGATACGCATGCTGGAAATCGGCCGTGGCAATAATCACCGCATCCACATCCTTGCGCGCATACAGTTCGTCGTTGTTCCGCACCTGGTCGGGCCGGTTCCCGCACAACTTCTCGATGAACCCTGCACCCTCATCGCGCCGCCGGCTCCAAATGTCGCTCACCGCCGTGATCTGGAAGTTCAATTCCTGTGCGCTCTTTTGAAATGCAGGAAGATCCCCACCCTTCATGCGATCGCCGCAGCCCACGATGCCGACGTTCACGCGATCGTTCGCGCCCTTGATCGCGGCGTAGCTGCGAGCGCTCGATGCAAATGCGGTCGCGGCCAGTGCCGCGCCGCCAGCCTTCAAAAAATCCCTGCGATTGTTTTCAATCAATGCCATGAACGGACCCTCCCAGTGGTCGGTTGAAGATGTGAACTTGAGATGCGGAAACCGGACTTCAAAAAAGGTGAAGCGAAGCATGTCCGATTCGCGTGCCTTTAGGGATGCCCGCCATCGGAACACCCATGGTCAGACCACAAGCCTACCGCAGTCAAGCCCCAAGTGAAGTTTTTTTGAGGCCAGCGATTCCGGCCCTGGAGAGGCCATCGAAAAGTGCCTTGGATGGAGGGGATTTGCTGCAGAGGTTGAGCGACGTATTTCTGCGGATTGGAATCGGATCATCTCGTTCGGTCACCCCGTCCGTCGGTATGTGCGGCGAACGGGGTAAACCTGTTGGAAAGTGAAAAGCCGGAAGTCTAGAAGGAGACCTTGATGCTCCCCTGGAAGACTCGGGCTGCGTTGGTGGTGGACGACACCTGACCAAAGGTCGACGACGTCAGGGACGAGGTTGGATTGCTGAAGTTCGGATGGTTCAGAACGTTGAATGCTTCCAGACGCAAGGTCGTATTCAACCTCTCGTAGATCGGGAAGGTCCGGGAGATCTGAGCATCGAACTGCAACTGTTTGGGACCGCGGAAAGCGTTCCTGCCAATGTTTCCATACGTCCCTATCGCAGGGCAGCCGGCAGTCACGTTGCCAGGGCAGATCTGAGCGAAGGCCGCCGGGTTGAGGTATTCGCGGTTGGCTACACCAGTCCCGCTCTTGAATTTCACTTCCGCGTACGGGCTCACTCCCGCCACCAGGTTGGGGCGGTCGTTGCCAATATCGGTCAGGGAGTTATCTGCTCCGGCGGTTACGTTGACGGGTGAGCCGGTCGTGATGTGCACCAGCGGAGCGAATGTCCAGTCATTGATCACGGCCTTCGCCAGCCTGTTGAAGCTGGTGAAGTGGCTATTGGTCACAATCGAGATATTCTCAATGTGCCGGTAGTCCGAACCGCAGGGACCGTAATCCAAGCCGGGGTTGTTGGGGTTCTCTACGGTTGTGCTGGCCAAATCGCCCTGCGCATCTTCGATGTTCAGGCACTTCGACCAGGTCCAGTTCGCCAGCAGGCTGAAGGTGGATGAAAGACGATGGTTAAGCGAGGCAACCAGGCCATTGTAGTTGGCCGTCGCCGAATCACCAACAAGCACTGAGCCGCCGCCGCCGCCAGAAAGCTGGTTGCCTTGCGCCGGATTCGCGATGGTGAGTTTGAAACGCGAGGTCTGGTTCTTGGTGGTGGAGCAAGGAGTTCCAGCCGCGCCGGGCTTAACTGCGGCCGGCCCCGTGGTCACGATACCAGTGCAGCCGGTCCCGCCCGCTCCCCATACGCCGGGGATGTAAATCGCCGGGCTAAGCGGAGAGCCAATCGGATTGTGTCGTGTCGTGTTTCCGATGTAGTCCAGTTGCGCCTGCCAGCCGTGCCCGAACTGATGCTGCACGCTCATGGTCCACTGGATGGTGTAAGCAGCGTGGAACTGCGCGGGCAATACGATGTACTGCGACTGGGCAAAGAACTGCGCCTGAGCCGGCGTCGGAACAGCAGGCTGAGGGAACGGACTCGTGGTAATAGAGCCCACCGACCACGGCGACGTAAAGCTGATCGGACCCGTTGACGATGTCTGCGTCTGCGAGATGGCAGTCGCGAACGGCGGGTTCTGCTGGTTACGCTGGCCCGTGAAGAAGTTCGGATTGTCGAACATCAGTGCGCCGCCCACACGAAGCACCGTCTTGCCGTTGCCTCCCGGATCGAACGATGCGCCAAAGTTCGGAGAGAACTGCAGATAGGAGTTCTTGGTGAACTGCTTGGTCACGCCCGGATCGCCGTAGTACATGATTCCCGCCGGTGCATTGGGATAGACCTTGCTCGCCGTGTTGGAAAGGAAGTTGGCCATGTTGAACTCGAGGCCGCGGTTGAAATAATCGTGCGGCATCACATTAGGGCCCCAGCGCAGGCCGCCGGTCAGGGTCAGCCGCGAGCTGGCATGGTAAGTGTCCTGGGCGTAAAGGTTGGGAATCGGCCCGCGCAGCGCGTTCTGCTGCTGCTTGCTCTGCTGGAAGGCGCTCAGGGTTCCCTTCAGGAAGTCCAGGCTCTGGTCGCCAATCGTGCTTCCGCCGTTTGGTCCGCTACCGCTATAGGAGCCGTTGAAGGTGAAGTTGCCGTTGCCTTCGTAGGCATTGCCAATATTGAGCTGGTTCTGGACCCATCCTCCTCCAAAGGAGAACTGGTGCTTGCCTCGCACCCACGTAACGTCGTCGCCGATGGAGAGCGTGTTGTCGTTGAAGTGGGAAACCGAGTTCGTGCCGCCGCCAATCGTGAACTTGCCTTCGGAAACTTGCAAGCCGGCCGGCACCGAATAATTCAAATTGATGCCCAAAGCACTTCCATTGATGGCGTTGGCGTTGTATCCGCGGTTGTTAACCCGCCGCAGAATCGTGAGATGGGCCGCGTTTACCAGGTTGGAAGTGATCGTGTAGGCGTCCCCGAGCGTAAACGACTGCACCCGCTCAATATTTCCCGTTTGCGTAGTGACCAGGATGTTGGTCGGAGAGAAGTAGGCCGGGAACTGGTAGCCGTCAACCAGGTACCGGCCGTAGAGGTTCTGCTTGTTACTGACCGTGTAATCAACCCTGGTTACAAACTGGTTGTCAAACAGTTGGTACGGGATGCTGTAGGAGACAAACCCGCAGTTATTTGTATCGTACGCGGAGTTGATCGCGGGCAGATACTTCTGGAGTGCAAGTGCCGACGCATTGTAGGAAGGTGTAGTTGCATACTTGTTTCCAGCCAGCGTTGCGCCGGTAAGGGGGTCCACAAGTTGAATGGGCGCATGAGACGAGTTGCAGGCGTTGCTTCCTGCCACTCCCGGGACGCCATCCGTAACGGAAAAGTCGCCCGCCATGTTCGCCGCCGTGGGCACCTGGGCCTGCGTATTTGCTTGCGCCTGACGAGCTATGGTGCGCTGGTATGCCGCAAACGCAAACATCTTGTCGCGCTTGATCGGACCGCCGAACGTACCGCCAAACTGATTCTGGTGCAGCGAATCGGGCGAGGTGGAGTAGAAGTTGGTGGCGTCGAGATAGTTGTTGCGGATGAACTCGAAAGCCGATCCGTGGAACTGGTTTGTACCCGATTTGGTCACAACGTTCACCAGTCCGCCAACGTGTCCGCCATCCTGCGCGCCAAGAGCCGTCGATTCCACGCTGAACTGGCTCACTGCATCGGGGAAGGGGTACGGCAGGTTGCCGTTCGCCATGTAGTCCTGGTTGTCGCCGCCGTCCAGCCGCCAAAGCGTCGTATTTCCGCCGCCGCCGGCAATCGAAACCGAAATCGTCTGGTAGGAGTACTTGCTCCCCGTGAAATCGCCGCCGGGTGCTGCGCTCGATCCGCCGGAAAGCGTAATCAAAGCTGTCATCTGCCGCCCGTTCAGTGGCATTTCGGTCACGGCCGCGCTGTCAATCGTCTGCTTGAACGTCGGATCTTCAGTTTGCAGCGCCAGCCCCTCGGCCTGAACCTCGACCGTTTGTTCTTTGCTGCCGACCGTAAGTGTGGCATTGACGGCAATGCTACTGCCGACTTCAAGGGTAATGCCGGTCTGTTGGTAGCTTTTGAAGCCGGGTGCCGAGATGCCAAGGTTATATTTGCCGATCGGAATGCCAGGGAACAAATAGGCGCCGGCCGAATTGCTTACCGCGCTGCGTTTTACCTGCGTCGCCTGCTCGGTTAGGGTCACCGCTGCGTTCGGGATAACTGCGCCCGTTGAATCCGTTACCGTGCCTTGAATGTTGCCGGTTCCGGCCAATTGCGAGAAACCGTTCGTTGCGAAAAGAAGTCCGGCCATGCAGCAGAAGACCGCTGCCCAGCGTGTAACTAATCCTTGCTCACTAAAGCGTTGTAATTGCATTGAAGCCTCCAAAGTTGTGATTCGATTCCGAAGATGAGCCAACCGATTTTCGGTTGGGAAGTCTTGCCAGGGCTTGCTAGTAAACAGAGAAGTGGTTTTGCGTTGAATTTCAGTCGTTCATGTAGCCCGGTACATGTTTAGCGAGGTCAGTCCACGTCTGTCAAGAGTTTTCTGTAAGTGGCCGATATTTTTCCGGATTTTATCTATTGGAAGCAGGTTTACCCTGGTTGCTAACGTCTGGATCCCTGTCAAAGGTCAGACCTTCAATATGCTCGGGAAACTATGCGTGAGAGGGTATGCTGTCGGGCAAGACTCCGCTCAGATTCAGAGCGCCGAACCTCAACCAACCAGGAATTTCGATTCAAATATTGACAAAGTGGTCTGCGAATTGAGCCCTACGAGCTGACCGGCGCGCGCATCGCTTCCAATGCCGCAGTCAGATCAGTAGCAAGAGTTTGCTGGGCTTCTGGAGCAAGTTTTTCCCCATGGCTGGTAAGGTAGAAAACGTCGATGGCTGTCTCGCCTTCGGTGTCGATCAGGGCAACCTTGATATTGCAATCCAGGGTCGACAGCGTCAGCGCAATCTGGCGCAGCAGACCCGGAAGGTCCTGCGCCACCACCTGAAGAAGAGTCGAGTGCGTCGACGATTCGGAATCGAACTCCAGACGCGTCGCCACTTCCACCTTGAGGTTGCCGGGGTGGTTCATATGGCTGCGCCCCTCAAGCAGTTCCTGCACAAAAACCTTCTGCGCTACCACGTCATGAATATTCTTCAGAAACCTGTCTTTCTCACTTGGGTTCAGCTCAATCGTCCGGAAGGCGTCGGAGAAGTGGAAGCTATCCACAATAACGCCGGCCTCGTTTGAAAAGGCTCCGGCTCGGACAATGTTCATTCCCCATGCCGCAAGCGCACCGGCCACATCCGCAAACAGCCGGCTGCGGTCGCGCGCAATCACGGTCAGGTCGAAGAGCTGGCGATTCGGCCGCAGGTCAAGCTGGACGGGGTCCTTGTCCAGGTTGAGCGCCATCTGAAAGTGATTCCGAATCTGCTCCGGAAGCCGCGTCTGAAGATAGCGCTGCGGCAACCCCTCTAGAAACTGTCCCAGCGCGTCGTACTGCGCCGACGGCACCATCGAGCGCAGCCGGTTCAGCAGCGTCGGGTCGATCGCGGCGTGGTAGCGCACCTCGTCCACCGACCGGTCCATGAAATTCGCCGTCGACATGTAGAACTGCCACAGATTCTCGGCTTTCCATGGCGTTAGTGCGTCCGGATTGACGGCCTTGATGTCGGCGAAGGTCATAATCGTCAGCATCTTCAGCAACTGCGGGCTGCCGATCTTCTCGCAGAATTGGCGCACATTCTCAAGGTCGAAGATGTCCCGCCGCAAAGCCGACGACATCTCCAGATGAAGCCGGATCAGCTTCAGGATGGTCTCGCGCTCCTCGGCGTCGAAGTCCAGCCGTGCCAGGAATGCATCCGCCAGTTCCACGCTCTGTCCCGCATGCTCGCCCGTTCGACGAGCCTTGCCCGTGTCGTGCAGCAGCAAGGCCAGCAGGAACAGGTCCAGCCGGTCAATTTCCGGCAATAACTGCCCGAGCCGGGCCTCAAAGTCATGCGTCGGCTGCCGCAGGCTATGAACGTTATCGATCGCCAGAAAAGTATGCTCGTCGACGGTGTACCGGTGATAGCTGTCCCGTATCACCAGCGCGTCGATGCCGTGGAACTCCGGAATCAGCATCTCTAGAACGCCCAACGCATGCATCGTGCGCAGAGCATGCGCTGCGTGCGGCCCCAGCAGAACCTCGCGCAGTGCGTTCCAAAGATAAGGCCCTTCCGGGATATGAATCGCCAGCACCGGCAGTGCATCCGTTATCCGATCTTCGGCCGCCTGCGAAAGCATGTACCCGTGCGTCGCCATCAACGAGAAAATGCGCAGAATTGCGCTCGTGTCGTTGAACTGTGCCCCCGGCTGGACGTCGATTCGGCCTTGGTCGAGCAAAAAGTCCGTGCCAGCAATCGGAGTCCGCCGCCGCCGGAACTGGCGATAGAAGCTTACCGGGGCGGGCAAATGCTCCATCAGCAGCGCAGCCCGGCGGTAAACAATGCGCGCATGCCGGTAGTACGTACGCATCCAGTACGAGGGGTCGGCTGTACCGCGCGTTTCAAGCCCAATCGACAGTGCCGCCGCCTCGTCCTGCGACTGCCAGTCCAGCGTATTGTCGTCGCGGCCGTGGCGGAAATGAAGAAAGCAGCGCGCCGCCGCAAGAAAATCGAAGGCTGCTTCAGCGTCGCCACGCGCGCTCTGGAACACACCCCCGCGCTGCCGCGGCCACTCCTTGGTCTCCTTAAGATGGAACAGAACGGCAAACCACACCGCCAGGTGATAGTCGCGCAGCCCCCCTGGACAGTCCTTCAGATTCGGCTCAAGGTGAAAAATCGTATTGCCGAATTTGGCGTGACGCGTTCGAGCAATTTCGCCCAGCTTCTGCGTAATCGTTGACCACTCGCTCAGCACAAGGCCCGGAAATACAACCTGGTGCAGCTGCTGATAGAGAGGGAACTGTCCCGCCAGAAAGCGCCGGTCCAGCGTAGCTAAAGTGAATTCAAGGTTGTCCGGGTCAAAGCGCCCCGCTTCCTTCACAGTGCGGGAGCAGGGGCTCGCCCGCAGACCCACGTCCCACATCCCCTGTATAATCGCCCGTACCGCCTCTCTGGACTGCTCCTCGGTCTTCTCGTCCGCAAAGGTGAACAGCACATCGATGTCCGAGTAGGGGAACAGATCCTTGCGGCCGTACCCGCCCAAAGCTAGCAGAGCCGCATTCTGTCCCGGGAGTTCGGCAAAGGCGCGCCGCCACATCTCGATCAGGATGCGGTCCACAACCGCGGAGCGCCGCCGGATCGCAGCCGTCCCGTCACCCGTCCGCTCGCAGGTCTGGCGAACAAGCGCCATCTCTCGAAGATACTGCTCCCGAAGATCGTCAACCGCTAAAGCGACTGGATTCATAAGTGATTGTGCGTGGCTCGCCGAAGCAACAAGGATGTACTTCCAGCATAAGCGATGTTTGCCCGGATGTGAATTTTTGAGTACTCAAGGCCCGAAAAAGCACCAGATCAAGGCCTCGGAGAGCAATTGCGGGCACGTCGCAACCATTTCCGCCTCATCCAAGGAAAGATTGCGCTTTCGTATTCCCCTGCATGCAAAAGACGCACCTATCTGCATCCAAATTGATTTGAGGTTCTAGAATAACGAGTTGTAGCCACTGCTATCGTCCTGCGGCTTGTTGCGGCCAGTCCGGTCTGTGAGTTGCAGGCAACTCCTGGGCGCTACGCCATCGAAGGCGTCACACGCCCGGGCTCGATGAGGCAGTTTCAAGGAGGTCGTCCTCGGTATGCGAATGCGGTTGGGAGAGCTGCTGGTCCAGGCAAATCTGGTTAGCGTCAAGGATGTAACCAGCGCGACGGAGCGAATGGTTGCCAGCGGCGGCCGGTTGGGTGACAACCTGGTCGCCATAGGAGCCGTCGATCAGCGCGTGCTGGATGCCTTTCTGAGTCGCATTCCCACCGAGCCCGCCAATATTGCGGCCACCGGAATCGACGAACTCGACCTGCTGACCCTCCTCATGAAGGTCATCTATTCCGGCCGGCTGGAAACCTGCCGCCAGTTCATCGACGCCATTAAACTCCCCTACCACATCGTGGCCGAACTTGTGCAGATGGCAGTCGACCGCATGCTGCTGCGCACTCTGGGAATGCGCGACTCAAGCAGTCCCCTCGATATGGTCTACTCGTTTACCGACGAGGGTAAGCGCTGGACCCTCGATGCCCTGGAGCGGTTGCGCTACGTCGGGCCTGCGCCCGTCGCCCTCGAGGATTTCACCCATCGTGTGAACCTGCAAAAGCTGACCAACGAACTCGTCACCTACGACCGCATCCGCAACGGCTTGGGAGACCTTACTTTCCAGGACAGCATCATTGAGCAGTGCGGGCCGGCCTTGAACTCAGGACGAGCCATGCTTCTCTACGGACCTCCCGGCAATGGCAAAACGTCCGTGGCCCACGCCCTGGGCAGCATCTTCAGCGACGTAATCTATGTGCCCTACGCCATCTCCGTCGAGAGCCAGATCATCCGTTTCCACGACCCCAGCGTGCATGTCACCCTCGACGCCGAGCCCATAGGCGAAGAAGGTGCGCCGTCGTTTGTCCGCGCTGAGGATTTCGATACGCGCTGGGTTCCCTGCCACAGGCCGTTTGTCGTCACAGGCGGCGAACTCACCCTCGATATGCTCGACCTAAGATACGACTCCACCGGCCACTTCTACGAGGCCCCTCTTCACGTCAAGGCGCTGGGCGGATGTTTCATCATCGACGACTTTGGACGCCAACTCGTCAGCCCAAGAAACCTGCTCAACCGCTGGATTGTGCCCCTCGAAGGACGCGTCGATTATCTCAATCTGCACACCGGCAAGAGCTTCGTCATCCCCTTCGAGGAACTCGTCATCTTCTCCACCAACCTCGAACCGGAAGACCTCATGGACCCGGCCTTCTTGCGCCGTCTCCCATACAAGATCGAGGTCGGAGCACCAACCCTTGAAATCTACAAGCGCATCTTTAAAAAAGAATGTGACAAGCAGGGAATCGAGCTGTCCGATGAGGTCTTTGACTTCATTGCATACAAGGTCCAAAAGGAAAAGGACCTTGAACTCGCCGCCTTTCAGCCGCGCTTCATCGTCGATCAGGTCGTCGCCACCTGCCGCTTCATGGGCCAACCGCCCCACTTCGAGCCGCGCTTCATCGAGTACGCACTCAACAATCTGAAGGTGCATCGCACCTCGCCGCCCGCCCCCACAGCAGCCATCACCGGACACTGACCGTCGCAGATTGCCACGCACAAAACCGCGCCCCTCATTGCGGAAACGCAACAAACTTCTTCGCGCACGACGCCGGCTCGCCCTCCGCCGGCTTTCCCTCAACCGTCGAGTCCACCCCGCCAGCCAACTGCAAATTCGTCGCGCCCGGCCCAAGCCGTACGTCGGCGTGATGCAGCGAATACGTGTATGTGTCGTTGTCCATTAGTTGCACGCCATCCAAGGTCGCTTCCACCCGGTGCTCCGCGTCGTAGCCGTTGAAAGAAATCTTGCCCCCGCCCGAGATCCGCACGTCCCGCAGCGTAATGCCCCGCATCGTCGGCGGCGAGTTCCCCTTCACAGTTCCGGCTGCCGTGTACCCCGTGTCCAGCGTAATCGGATTCGGCGAGTTGCGGATGCACACATCGTCGTAAACCACATCCTGCGTCAGGCCCCCGCGCAGGGCCATCGCATGAAGAAAAGGCGAAGGCGCAGCTGGCAGCGTTGACGAAAGGGATACAGGGATACAGTTAGATACTTCTGCACGTGATCTTGGTCGGCTGTTCTGTTTCCAGGAGG
>Ga0307377_10006789_pt1 | contig 11929 bp, 10 predicted proteins | sample TR3MG_FD_202535 | JGI IMG/M metagenome (GOLD analysis project Ga0307377, IMG submission 202535) | Soil microbial communities from Risofladan, Vaasa, Finland - TR-3 | ecosystem: Environmental > Terrestrial > Soil > Coastal area > Acid sulfate soil | place: Finland: Risofladan, Vaasa | collected...
CATAGCCGGCCCCGCACTGAATGAGGCCGCTACTGACATTGTTCATTTCGAGTTTCTTTTGGGCAATAGTTCCTTAGACTAGGAGGTAGACTATGGGAACTCCTAGAAACAATATAAAGGGCTATTATCACAGGGAGCGAAATCCAGTCAAAATCATGGGTCGTTTCACCGTGGATGCCGCCCCTGCTGTTAACGCTGATGATGTAAACGGCAAGGGATTTACGGTAGCTGTAACCGCCGTGGGTCGATATACTATTACCTTTGCCGATGCATCACCCAGAATGATCAGTGGCAAGGTGTCTATTCAGTGCGCCGGTGCAGCCGTAGACCTGTCCCCACAACTGGGAACGTTTACACCTGGAGCAGCTCCAACCCTGGTAGTACGGTCAATGACGGCCAACGCCGAAGTAGATTTGCTTGTCGGTGATTACATTCACTTTGAAGTTACGCTTTACAGCGAAGCTTTAGACGCTTAAGGGAGGTTACGATATGACAAATCCAAGAAACCATCCCAAAGGCATTTGGCACAAAGAGCAGAACTTGACCAAGATTTCAGGCCGCTTTGCTGTAACTGGTGTGCCTGCAATTGGTGTGGTAACTGGCCATGGTTTTGCTATAACCCGAACCGGAGCCGGTGATTATTTAGTCACATTCACCGACGGATTCACGCACTTGCTACAAGGTCAAGTCGGTGTAGCTGCCATCTCTGGTGCTGCTGTTGATATGTACGGACAACTGGGTGTTTTTACGCCTGGCGCAGCTGGTGCCTGTACACTTCAGATTAGAACCAAGACCGGAGCCGTGACAACTGAGGTTGCTGCAACAGATTCCGTTCACTTTGAAGTCACCCTGTACGGTGAAGATCTAGAGGGGTACTAGTTATGACAATACCCAAACATGAACGACAGGGTTTCTACCACGAAGAACCCGGAGCCATGAAAATTATGGGCCGCTTTCAAATAGTGGCTGGGCCTGTGATGGGTCCATTCGAGGGTAACGGTTTTACTCCAACCCGTGCAGGTGTGGGAGATTATCTAATTACATTGGATCATCCCTACACTGAAATCAACCACGCAGTGGCAACCGTACAACCAGCAACACACACAATTGATCTGTATGCCCAGATAGGGGCGATAACTGTAGGCGCAACTCCCACGGTGCAGATTCAGACAAAAGCGATTGCGGCAGATGCCGAAGTCACAGCAGACGACTGGGTAGCTTTCGAGATCACTGTAAGAAACGAAGACCTAGACGCCGTTTAGCGTTTGAATCTTCTGGGGTGGCTGGTGGGTCTAAAATCCTGCCAGTCGCCCCCCTTTTAGGAGTAATCATGGCAAGCGTTTTGACTATCGAGCAACTGCAACTTTTAGCCGCTGACCGTGTGGACATGCTAGAATATAACGGTGGAGTTGCAAGTCTTTCTAGCTTCTTGAACCCCGGTATGTTTTTGTATTCTGTAAACCACGAGCTTGCCGCATTATGGGACCATCTAATAAACGCACACGAGGACTACGTTATCCGTCGAGAGATGATCTCGGTAGTGGCTGACCAGGAAAACTACATTTTGCCAAAGGACTTCTATAAGGCAAGAAAAGTATTTCCGATTGTAAGTGGCCGCAGAGAAAAGTCGCTAAAGAAATTCAACTTAGACGAGACAAACTATACAAGTAATATTCTCGTGACCGCAACAGACATAAACAACCTTAAATATAAATTCATGGGTCAAAGACTTTGGCTTTATCCGACGCCCTCTTTTGCTGGCGACTTAGAGCTTTGGTATATTCCTCAGTACAAAGAACTTGTAAACAACAACGACCTAGTTAATTTTATATATCCAAATGGCTGGGAAGATTATGTTGTAAATGGAATTGCAGCCAAGGCAGCAGAAAAAGAAGAATCTTTTGAAATGGCGCAAGTGTGCATAGCCGCGCAGGGACGGGCTTTGGGCCGCATCCTTCAAACCGTACAAGACCGTGACGAAGGAGAGCCAGAGGAAATGATTGACGCCGAAGGGTTTTCCGGGGATTATTCCTAAATGGCACTAAACCAACGTTACCGTAGCAACAACATTCGGGAGCCTAGAGAGTCTAGCTTGATGGAGCTAATCACTGAGCTTGATCTCCATCCCTTGTTTGGTGGTAGAATTATCAATGATATTACCCTGACCGCTGCGACTCCCTTGGTGCTAGAACATAAGCTAGGGAAAGTGCCACAGGGATTTATAGAAATAAGTTCGACGTCTAACAATAAAACGAAAACCAATGCAAAAAACCGCAATTCAATTACTATCGAAAATGCGGCCAATGCAGCTATTTCAATATATGTTTTTTAAAAGGTGAATTATGCCTAGCGAAAAAATGAATATTTCAATTCCAATTGGTGGTGGCCTCGATACCAAGACCGACCGGAAACAGGTAATACCAGCAAAAGTTCTCGCTTTGAAAAACGGCGAATTCACTTCAATAAAAGAAATTAGCAAAAGAAACGGATTTGAAAACGTATGGAATCTAAACACAACTTCCGTGAATGGTGCAATTTCTGAAGCGTCAACATTACTAACCAGGGGCAACGAAGTAATCCAAATGGCCAGGCAAGAAACCTCTTCTACTATTACCCCTCCAGATGGCTGGGTGGCGGTGTCAGTAGACGGACAACTTAATAACTGGCAGAAGATTGGAAGAGTAGAACCAATACAGCAATCTGTAGAAACCGCATCACCGTCAAAAGAGGAAATTTATCAGGTAGACATGGAGATAGAAAACGGCTATGCGTGCTACACCTGGATAGATGTTGCTGGGTATATACATTATTCAATAATAGAAGAGGAAACAGGTGCTAAGATAATTGAAGACCAAATACTCGACAGGGTTGCAACTGCCTGCCCTCATGTTGTTGGGTTTGATGATAATTTTTATATTTGGTGTTTAGCTGGTAACGCGCTCTTTTGTGCCGTAGTTGATTCGACTGACCTACAAAACCCCACAACGGTTATGGCCAACATCACAGTAAATGAAGGACTGTCTTTATCAAGTGGTGACTTGATGGACGTAACAAAGATTGAATGGGACGGGGTTCCGGGTGACTGGCGTTCAATAGTTGCCCACAAAATAGGAGTTGGTAACACTATTCAGGTTTTAGAGATGAGTGCTGCCGACCCCCCTACACTTATTACGACCACACCTATTGCCCAAGTACCAGTCGGAGCACTTGCCGTTCAAAGGGTAGACGATAGCGTTTTGGGTGTTGAATACATCGGTGTCAGTTGGCAACAAGGAACGTCGCTTAAGTGGCAAGCTATTATTTACCAGCCTGTGACAGCCTTGGGGATTATGGTTGCCAACACCGGGATAATGACGCTATACCCGCTCATGAACCCATTTGGTGGGTTTGGCGAGACAATCCGAAATATCACAATGGTTGAGGATAGGTCACTTGGTTATGTTACCGCTTCGCATATTAGGTTTTATGCGGAATATAATACCGTTGTTGGATACCCCCATTTGAACACTGTCAGAACTGCCTTTACTCGGTCAGACGGTGTTACCATTGTAACCCCTAACGTTACGTATAGGAATTGCTGTTTAGCCTCTAGGGCCTTTGCTTATGATTTCAAGGCCCGTGTGTGGGTGACGTATGAGAGCGACTTGCAGTCAACTATGTTTCTACACTCTTGCATTTCCACATCATATGACACAAGGCCTTATCCTGTTGACGCTAAGCTATTAGCTCTCAACCATGACGGTCAAACAAATAGTTTGGGATTGCCTCAAGTTGTCGAAGTTGCGACCGGACAGTATGCAACAGCAGCTCTTAGACGCGACAGATTGACCACTGGAGAAGACGACGGTATTGACGCACAAATACCAATCAAATCAGTTGTCCGTGTAAATACCACCTTTGGCTTAAATGCAATGGATAACGACACACTAGGACCGACCAGGGCCGTTGCTACGGGTGGATACATCGGAGATTTAGACGGTAGATTCCAGGAGTTGGGTTTCCATTTATACCCGGAACCAGTGTCATTATTTACGCCACATGCACATATACCACCCGGACCTGGTAACGGAGATTTGTCTGGTTATCCGATTTGGGCATTGGTTTATGAGTGGACAGACGGCCAAGGGCAGGTCCACAGAAGTTACCCGCACATAATTCAATCCGACGAAGAAGTAACAGGATTGGATGATTCTTGTTATATAGAAGGTATACCATACTTACACAAGGGCGAACATGACAAGTTAGAAAATGTTTATGTAGACGTTTATCGGCAGTGTTCGGACGGTCTTTTTCATAAATTACCAAGACAGGCCGGACCACAGGGCAGCTTGAATGATTTAGATTGGCCTAGTTTTGTTTATGATGACCATCACAATGAGTCTACAGACAACTTGCTTGCCCGGGAACTGCTTTATACTACCGGCGGTGTTTTGGGCAATGACGGGCCACCGGCTGCTGAGATTTTAGACGTAAGACAGGATAGGATAATTATTGTGCCTTCGGACGACCCAGACAATCACTGGTATTCTAAAATCAAAAAGAACAAAGTTGGTAACGAGTTTTCAGCCTTACTGACCAAGAGAATTTCCACAGGTGGGCCGACAAAGGCAATATCAACCCTAGACGAAAAAGAAATCATATTCAAAGAATTCGAAATACACGCCTTTAGTGGTCCCGGTCCAAATGATTTAGGTCTGGGATCTTCGTTCACTGAGTCTTATTTAATTAGCTCTGATGTCGGATGTGTTGACCGTGCAAGCGTAGTCAAGTTTGACAAGGGTCTGATGTTCAAAAGCTCGAAGGGAATCTACCTGCTAGACCGAGGGTTGCAAACATCGTATATTGGCGCACCAGTTGAGTCATATAATCAATTCGATGTGGTAAAGAGTTATTTGGTAAAAGGAAAAAACCAAATAAGATTCTTACTATCAAACAACGAAACCCTGAATTTTGATTATCTAGTTGGGCAATGGTCGGTATCTACATTCGCCGGTCTTCTGCCTTCTTCAGATATGCGGGATTGCGTAGTACATAACGACGCCTTCCACATGCTTGGGGTAGATGGAAATATCTGGAGAGAATCGACCGCAAGTTACGCAGATAATATCAGCTACTACCCGCTTGATATTACGTTTTCTTGGATAAAGATGAACGGGATACAGGGCTACCAGCGGGTTAGTTGGATGTCTATCTTGGGAGAGTTCAAGGGCAATCATATTCTAACCGTTGACCTTTCTTACGATTACGATGACACAGTTGTCGAAACAAAGATACTCAATGCTACTGCCGCTTTTGGTGCGTTGCCGCCGTATCAATTTAGATTTAAACCACAGCGGCAGAAGTGCCAAGCAATTAAACTAAGAATATATGACACCCTTGAGCCTGCCTGGGCCGGAAGCTGGGAAGGTTATTCGTTATCAAGTATCGAGATGGAAGTAAGAGTCAAACGAGGAATGAATAAATTAGCTACGGCTAAAACTATATAACGAGGTCGCCTATGACTGTTTATCAATCACAGACAAACCCAGATTGGGAAGACTCACAAGAACGAGCCAAAAAGGAACGAGAGAAGGCTATACTTGATCGGGTGATGCCAGATGGCTACGGGGTTGGCGATCTGGGTAGTGACTTCGTAGATGCAAATGTCTCTATCTATGACACCCTGCATGGTACAAAGCCTACAGACCCAGACTTCACGTTTGAAAAGCTAGACGCTCCTTGGGATCCCCGGATGGGTGAACAGGGGCAATCTGGAGTCTATGAACAAATGCGTCAGGCCATAATGGGTGAGGGTACCAGCGTGGCGCAACAACAGATGCAAGACGCACTGTCCCGCTATAGGTCTGGAGCACAGGCTCTGTCGGTTAGTAATCCATCGGTTGGAGTTGGGGTTGCTAGAAGGAACGCTATAAACTCTTCGGCCATGATGGGTGGACAAGCCAACCGCGACATGCAGGCACTCCGGGCACAAGAAATGGCCGGGGCACAAGGTCAAATGGCCAACTGGTTAGCACAACAAAAAGACTTCGAGATGCAAGATCAGGAACGGCGTGGACGCGAAAATAACCTAATGAATGAGTTTATGTATAAACAAGAACTATTGAAATCACAGATGTCTAGCGACGAAGGGTTCCTGGGCAAACCAGCTGACATCGCATCACAACTAATTGGTGGCTGGTTGAGCACAGATAAAAACAATAAAGCAAGCTAGATATATAGTGAGGTAATTGTTATGGGTAGCTCAGAGAAAAAAGGCATTGATACAAGTAAGCACAGAAAACCAGGCGAAACCGATGCAGAGTTTTTTGAAAAGGGGTTAATGGCAAGCGATAGCAATAGGCTGAAAGATGCCTGGGAGTTTACTTTTGGCAAGGATGCCCGACCTCCCGAGTATAAGTTTCAGAGGCTAGACGGTGGCTGGGATCCCCGAATGGGTGGCCCGGGTAACGATCTGTCTGAGCAGATGCGTATGGCTATGATGGGAGAAGCACCGAGCGCGGCGCAGCTGCAAATGCAGAACGCCCTTGGTGGGGCCATCGGTGGCGCACAGGGTGCCTCGTCTAGCAACCCCCTACTGTCAGCAGGACTTGCCCAGCGAAACGCAGCAAATCAGTCCGCAGCGATGGGTGGCCAGATTAACCGTGACACCGGGGGACTCCGCGCACAGGAGACTCACGACGCCAGGGGTAAAATGGCAGCTTGGATGGCGCAGCAAAAACAGTTTGAGATGCGAGATCAAATGCGCCGGCAAGAAGAGCAAGACCTAATGAACAAGCTGATGTTAGAACAAGAGCTAAAAAAAGCCAGATTGTCTGGGTCAAAAGGGCTGCTCGGAAGACCTGCTGATCTGGTATCAAAAGGACTGGGTGCCTGGTCTGCGTCAGGGGAGAGTTAGACATGGGCCGCACACTAGAACAAATAGAGACAGACAAACGGCTTGCCCTGCAATATAAACTTGATGAAGAAGAAAAGCAGGCAGCAGAAGTAAGAGCAATGTCTATCGGGGCGCAAGAAAGAAGGAAACAGATTGAAGAAGAACAAAGGGTACCCGAGCCAGAAAGAATAATATCAGGACTCCCTGTTTCAGATCCAACAGTACATGCTCCCCCTCCCTCTCCTGCTCCTGCTTATAAGGGCAAATTCACAGGCCCGGTTCCCTCATTCGCAACTCCGGTGGAACAGGCGGCTGGTGTTAATTATCTTGTTGACGAGGTTGGAAGTAGTAAGAACAGTCCAAGTGAGGGAAAGGTGTCGAACAGGGGTGCTATTAGTGACATTGAAAAAAACATAGTAGACAACCCCCACCTGTATAGCACCAATGCAAGTATGGACACTACCAACATGGGAATGATTTCCCCAGTGTCGACTAAAGACCTTCGCGATCTCAGGAACAAAATAGGAGAGTCAGCAACTGGTTCAATGACTAAAGCAGAAAATTTTGGCAGACGGATGAGTGAGGACGCCATACAACAAAAGTTGGGAATAGAAGAACAGTTTCTTGCAGAGAACCAGCTGGCAATTGATAAAAAGGCAGAGCTGTCAAGCCAGGGCTTACAAAAAGACCTGGAGCGGAATGCTGCACGGAAATACGAAATAGCCGTAACCAGTAAAGTCAACGAAGACATGAAGGCAATACGTGCCGAAATGGACGAGTTAAAAAACACAAAGATTGACCGTAACAGAATATTTAAAAACGCAGACAATACCAGTAACTTTGGAAAAAGGATTGGGGCCGCGATAGCTATAGCCCTTGGTGGAAGGAATGGTCCCAACTATGCGATGCAGATGATTGATAAGGCCATCGAGAGAGACATGAGGGCGCAGCAACAAGATATAGACAATAAGAGGGCTAGCATCCAGGGAAACATAAACATGTTGGACAAATACACACAAATGTTTGGAACTCCACAACAAGCAAAAGCCGCGTATAAGTTGGCGTACCTCACCGCATCCAAGGCCAGAATCGAAGAACTAAACGCAGAAGCAATGCCAGCAAGGATCAGGTCCAAGTATAACCAAACCATTGCAGCTATTGACCAGAAGCTACACCTGGCAGATTATGAAGTACAACAAAACGCCATAACTAACGCAACAAAACTGGCAAAAGAACAGGCAGACATAGCATCCCAAGAAGCCAGTATAAAGTTAGCCAATAATAGAGCCAAGGCAGAGAATGAAAAGCTAAAGTTATCAATGATGTTCGGTGGTGATAAAAAACTCGAAAAGTTACCGGTGTCGGTGGTTGATAAAATAACCGACTATGACAATGTTATGGACATGTTCGAGGAAGCCCTAGATGTATTTGAGCAGGCAAGGGTATCGGGGAGCATGAACTGGGCTGGAGCTAAAATCCCCGTATGGATAAAAGACACCAAAGCCAATAGGTATGATCAGGTAGCAAAGGCATTTGCCCAGTTTATAGGTAAAGAAATCGAAGGGCGCATGACCGATCCAGATTTTGCAAGATTCAAAGATATGGTCCCGGTTCCCGGCGAGTTGGCTGAAGCTGCTCGTGCCAGAATTACCAGGGTAGTCAAACAAATGAGAAACAGAAAGACGATGTATCTAAACAACCTTTCTGCTGGTCATTATGATGTCAGCGGGTATGTCAGTATGATGAGAACCAGAGAAAAAGAAAGGGCAGACAGAACCCCTAATACTGAAGGCCAAACGGGGATGCCGGATAACCTATAATGAACTATAAAATATACAAGAAAGATGGCAGTCCAGCGTTTGTCTCTGAGAAGGAACTGCTCCCGGCTCTTAAGTCTGGCAAGTATGGATTTGATACGTCGAAGCCCGTAGGCATCTATGATCCTAGCGGAAAAGGGATGGGGCTACCTCCCGACCACGACAACATAGTTAAGGCACTAGAAAACGGTTGGCGGCTAGAGAGCGTCGAAGAAAACAAAGAAAGAAAGCTACAACGCGACTATGGAGGCATTGAGGGACAGGCAATAGCCGCTGCGCTTGGGGCCGCGAAGGGTCTTACTTTTGGACTATCCGACCTCGTACTTGACGGGGCTGGTAAGCAGTACGAAGAGGCCAACCCTACATCGTATGCAGTTGGAGAGGTAGGATCTATTGTTGGGTCTTTACTTATTCCCGGTGGGCAGGCCAATGCAGCAAAGGCATTTGGAGGTCTAAAGCTTGGCAGCGGAGTAAGAGCTGTCAATAAGCTAGGACTAAACATTGAGGCAGCTGTCGGAAAAAGACTTGCCGCTGGAGGCGCAGAGGCCGGGGTAATGCGTCAGATAATGGCCAGGGGTGCCGGGGTTGGAGCCGGTGCCGCAGTCGAAGGTGGTATCTATGGAGCGGGAGAGTTTATCTCTGGATACGCCAAGGACGAGATAGAACCGGCAGTAGAGAACTTGGTCGGCAACGTTGGAATGGGTATGCTCTGGGGTGGTGTCGCAGGGGGTGTGCTGGGCAGCAGTGCAGAACTAATAAGAAAAGGACTAGGAACCGGCAAGGCTTTTAGCAAGAACTCAGTAAAAGGCATTATAAAGAAGTGGGAAACTGCAACAGATATTAAAGCGGTTGAGGGTATAGAGGCTGAACTCGCAAAGATTATAGACAACCCAAGTGCGTGGGGCAAAATAGAGGGAAAGCTCAAGCTAACAGATCCCGGCTATGTCAGCTTATTTCGTCGCAAGGACGAGCTGGGGGATCTGGCAAGAAAAATGGCAACCGAGTCAGAGCAGGAGATCGGTAAACTTACCGAGGTATTTGCCGACCTGTTACAAGAGAGCGATGACCTGGGCCACAAAGTGTTTTCCGGTAGCTACGGCAAGCTGAAGGACAAGTTTATTCTAAAAACTGTCTCCAGCGAAAATCATGCAAACGTATTTAAAACAGTTTCTGACATGATTGGATATGCCACAGAGAAAAACAAACGGATTGTTGGCCACGATGGTATGATGGGTAGAATACAGCAAGCAATCAGCTTGGCCGAAAAGAACAACTCCTTCGGTCTTAGCCCGATGCTCAAGCACACAAGAAAGGCAATGAAGGGCTATACCGACGAAATCATAACTTCACTAGTACGAGATCCCACAGACGTAGGTACTGTCTATGTCAAACTTAACCACATGAAACAAAAGCTGGGATGGTATGCAAACCTAGCAAAGAAAACCTACCGCAAGAGCCGCAAGGCTGAAGACCTCGTCACGTTCAATATGTACAAAGAAGAATATTTGAAACTAGCCAATACCCTCGAAGACCCTATCCTGTTTGGTAAGAAGATGACAGACCATCAAAGGATCGCTAACGAGGCAATGACGGAATACCTCACCTATAATACGGCAGATATCAAATTCAAGTTCGACAGGTTTGAGGGGGAGGTTCCCTTCGGAGAGTTAGAAGACGCTGCTGATTTTAGACCTCTATTCAAAAAAGACCCGGGAGAGGTGAAGAGATTTTTGAATTCCCTTGGGCTGGATGAGTCCAAGCTCGATGAACAAATGTTTGTAAGAAACTTGCAGAACAAACTGAAAGCCGCGAAGGCACAGGGTCACTCTTCTGACTTGGTGTCAAAAGAAATAATAGACAAACTACAAAAGAACACAGACGCTATAATGCTGCACCTGAAGAAAACAGCAGTTGGTGTTCGTATGAGAAATCAGCTTGGAGATATTATTAAGAAGTCGGCAGAACTCAGTGGCAAGACAGGGATCAACACGATGACCTCTGGAATGATGGGATATATGACAGGTGGGCCGCTGGGGGCGTTAGCGGGAGCAGGGCTTAATATCTACACTGACACAGGAAAACGCGCCACACTAATGGCTGCAACCGCGAGGCTTGTATCTAAGAACCGAGGTGGTGTTGATAGTGGTGTTCGTTCTTATCTAAGAAAGCTATCTGGAAAGTCTCCCGGCAAAACAAGAAAGCTTATTGCCCCGACGTCTGTGCTTATTAATTCTAACTGGGGAGATAAAAAAACAAAGGACAACAACAAGAGGGAAGCCATAAGAAGAAGAGGCAAGGAACTGTCCGAGGTTATAAACAACCCACAGCTGGCGGCTGACAGACTCGCTGCCAATTCAGCAGCACTGACTGAAGTCGACCAGGACATGTCAATAGCGGCGCAAGTAAAATCAATGCAGGTTGCTCAGTACCTAGACAGTAAGTGGCCCAAAGAAGATGAAGACGGGATGCTCGTGCAGTCAAGGAAGAAGCTCACAGACGTAGAGGTAAACAATCTAGAATCACTGACAGCCGTTCTTACCGACATCACTCTGCTACCGAAATACTTAGAAGAAAACAAAATAACCAGAGAGATCATGAAGGCGGTAGAGGAATTATATCCAATCACCTATAGAGATATCTCAACCCAAATTGCAGAGGCAATTCCTGACATAAGAAAAAGTAAAGACATCCCGTTCAAGTACATGGCCTCGTTGTCTATCTGGTTTGGTATGCCTGTTAGCAAGGCATTTAGCCCAGAGTTTATGACCACGATACAGTCAGTGTCCAAACAAGGCCAACAACCGCAACAAGATCCGGGACAGCCACAGGGCAACACCAAGGTAGCGGCGAATGCTTTTAGAAAAATAGGGAAAGAAATTGGAAGTGTAAGTAAAATGGTAACTGATAAAGTATCCGAAATAACATAAGGAGTATTACAAATGAAAAAGTTTATGGCAATAATGATTCTGGCTTTTATGGCAATTTCGACCCCGGCAGCAGTTATGGCTCAAGCGGTTATGAAGGCGCGACTTGCTACAGGCAATCACTGTGCTGTCCGGGCCGATGCTAACTGCAATCTGTTGACCGGGTTTGGAACTACCCCTGGAACTATGACCATGGATATTGATCCTGGCAACTGTCACGCAATTACAAACGGCACCCTGCCGTATGTGCTGCCGGTGGCCACTGACGTGTTTAGGATCTGCGCTTATGGTAATGAAGCATACGTAATGTTTGC
>Ga0307377_10006790_pt1 | contig 11927 bp, 10 predicted proteins | sample TR3MG_FD_202535 | JGI IMG/M metagenome (GOLD analysis project Ga0307377, IMG submission 202535) | Soil microbial communities from Risofladan, Vaasa, Finland - TR-3 | ecosystem: Environmental > Terrestrial > Soil > Coastal area > Acid sulfate soil | place: Finland: Risofladan, Vaasa | collected...
AGTCGAGCACACTACCCAAAGGCTGATGCAGTCAAAAGAGGTTATTGAATCGGCATTAAATAGTATTGAAACCGGGTCCTCGCGGTATCTTGCCGAGACTCTCAAAGAGCTCCATGACAATATTGATAACCTGCAAAGCTGGCTCTCAGGGTTTGATCCCAGGAGTTTTATTATCCTCAATTACGCGGAGATATGTTCTCATATTGAGCCGGATTCGATGAAGAATGAGGATTCCGTATCTGAAATACATAATGTTCTTTCACTGGCGGGGGAAGGCAAATTTGACGAGGCTGAGTCAGCCCTTACCTATCTTACGAGCAAATGGCGGGAGATAAGAGCTGTCATTACAGGGGACAGGCTGGAGTCAACTTCCACAGTGCAATAGCCTTGGTCATGAGAAAATTTCCAAAACCTACAGTTGTTACAAGCAAATGCTTTGAGTTTGACGCCTGCCGTTACAACGGAGTTATGATCCCCAACAATTTCGTACAGAGGCTGGAGCCGTTCGTAAAATTCGTGCCGGTATGTCCGGAGGTTGAGATAGGGCTCGGGGTTCCGAGGGATGTAATCAGAGTTGTAGAAAAGAAGGGCAAAAAATTGCTCGTTCAGCCCACAACGGGAAAAGAGCTGTCAAAGCAGATGTATAAATTTGCGGATGGATTTTTAAATTCTTTAAACTCGGTAGACGGCTTTATATTAAAGAGCCGCTCCCCTTCATGCGGAATTAAGGATGCTAAAGTATATAGCGATAGTGAGAACCCCAGCCCCATAGGACGAGGTACCGGTCTATTTGCGGAGAAAGTGCTGGAAAAGTATCCGGGTGTTGCAGTCGAAGACGAGGGCAGACTCATGAACTTTACAATAAGAGAGCATTTTCTCACTAAGATTTATACACTTGCCAGGTTTAGAGAAGTGAAGAAGAAAAATACAGCTAAAGCTCTTGTGGAGTTTCAATCGGACAATAAGTTTATTTTCATGTCTTATAATCAAAGAGAGATGAGAAGATTAGGAAGAATTGTCGGAAATGAAAATAGAGAGCCTATAGAAAATGTAATTTCTGAATATGAGACTCATTTACAACATACTCTCTCTAAAAATCCCAGAAGAGCAGCACATATAAACACACTCATGCATGCGCTTGGCTATTTCTCAAAAAAGCTTACATCTAAAGAAAAAGCTTATTTTCTGGATCTTCTTGAGAACTACCGAAATCACAAAATACCCTTGAGCTCAGTTCTGACCGTGCTTGAGTCGTGGATTATTAAATATGATGAAGAATATTTAGCCCGCCAGACATTCTTTGAGCCCTACCCGAGGGAACTTGTAGAGATTTCAGACTCAGGCAAAGGCAGAGCTCTTTAATTAGTAGAGACTATTTGGCCAACTTCCTATTTCGATTGAGGTAGATTAGCGCTATTAATCCCAGAAACAGAGTTGTTATAATTACTCCCCATTCTGAAAGTGTCGGGACATTTACAGCAAAAGTCATAGCTCCAAACTCATAAGCGCCCGCATCGCAGTTATTAGGAGGTCTGACAAGACCTCTCTGGTCTTCAAGTACAGGGTCACCATTTATAAACGTGCAGTCGGTTACAATATCAATCGCCGCGCTCGGAGGGATTAAAGCCTGAGTTTCTGTAGGACCACCGTTATTCTGAAGCGGACCCAGATTTAAGTCTCCAGAGGTAACAGCGACAAATCCCGGACATGTGCCGTCTGTGCTAACATTTACGCCCAAAGCAGTCAACATCCCCCCCCATTTAGGATGCAATTTATCTGCTTACAATGAATATCGATTTATCTGAACAACTTTCGGAAAAGACTTTAACCACCCTGGCCCTACACAGGGTTAAAGCTGTCAGACTGCTCGATGAGAAATTTGATTATCCTTATGAACTTGATCTTAAAAATGAATTCAAATCCAATTCATTTAACTTCGCCGACGAAGTGCATAACATCAGGTTAAAATTTCCTGCCCGTACCAGGGAATATATACTTGAAAGAGAGTGGTACCCCAACCAAACCAGTAAGGTTCAAAAAGACGGAAGTCCAATACTTGAATTTGAAAGCGACCTGAATTTAATCGTACAGGGTTGGATTAGAGGATTCGGTCCAGATGTTGAAGTTTTGGAACCTCTGGTGCTTAGAAAGAAAATAATTGAAGATCTTAAAACAAATCTAAATCAATATTGATTTAGCAGATTTAAATCTTTCCGTCAAGCATATCATCTTCAAAAGCTATGATCCCTTTAAGATTTTTTGAGTACTCGCTTGTATCTGGGAAATCGAGTTCTCGAATCTTTTTATAAACTATCTTAACAATCTCACTAATCCTGATGGCATCTTCTCCTGTTATATTAAGAGGCAATTCAATTAGCTCTCCGTTCTTTGGTTCTACAAATTCTAATATGCCTCTGTTTACCTGATATTTGTCGCTAAAGTCTTTAGAATTTTCTACAAGTATTTTGTAAAAAATAAGCTGCCTTTGATAATTATGTAGAAGTGTTTTCTCATAAGGACTACTACCCTTCCAATCTGTTTTTGCTTTTCCTGTTTTATAATCATGTACTGATATTTCTGAATCACCTATAGGGACCATCTTATCAATCTTCCCTGTTAAATGAGCATTCCCTATGATTACACCCTGATTCCTAAAGTTGAACTCAGATAAATGCGATTTGTGGAAGGTGTTAATTTTCTTATCATAGAATATAGAAAGAGCATCGGTCCCCTTCTTGGAATAGAAATCATATTCCTTTTTACTAAGTCTTTCGTACTCCAGTTCTTTATGGAACCACTCTAATACATCTTCCAGTGTTGGAAGAGATTCGGTTTTCTTTACATGCTTATAAATCAATTCCAATGTTTGGTGTATTGCAGATCCGAAACAGCCTGCTAAATTCTTGGACTGAGGGAATCTGAGTAGATTTTGTTCAAAGAACAGCTGAGGGCCCCCTCTCTCTACATTCAAGAAGTTGTTTAAATGTGTCACACTTAGTTGATAGTGTTCAATAATCTTCTCAAATATTGCTCTCTCATCATGCACAATAGGAAGCTTGTTAAAAGACTCCCAAGAAGCTTCTAATACTTGCTGAGTTTGAGACAGTTCATCGTCGACATTGGGCTTCTTAAAAGTGAGATTTTCAATTAATTGATTTTGTGGCTTGCTTTCATCAACAGGCGGGATAAGAAATTGAAGTAAAGAAGATTCTTTTCCAGTGGTTCCAAATTCGTGACTTGTAAGATATAAATCATTCTTAGCCCTTGTAAGGGCAACATAAAACAACCTCAATTGATCATCTTCTGTATCCCCAGCGGGTGCAATCGGCAAATTCATTGGTAGGGGAAGGTTCGATCCACTCCTACCTTTAGTCCAAACTTGCTCCTGGCAATTAATAACGAATACAGTATCAAACTCTTGCCCTTTTGCTTTGTGAACAGTCATTAAACTGACCGAGTTATGAGCATTAACATAAGGACTACTATCAATCACAGGTAGGTTGTTCTTTTCATGAAGTTCTAGAAATACCAGGAGATCATCTATATTTAAAACATGATCTTTTTTATGATCCCTTATTGCCTGCACAAATGCACGTAAACTAGAGAGAAACTTTAAGTAGTTAATGCTATTGTGTTTCAATTGTTCTTTGCCAAAATAATACTGCTTAAATGTACTTATAAATCTCTTGTCATCATCCTCAGAAACAATCTCTTCCCCCTCATCTTGTTCACTTTCAGGAACTAAATCACCAGAAGCTCCCATCATTTCATCTAAGACCCGCTCAAGTGTTTCGTGTGAAGACAATGTTCCTAGATAAATTAAGAAATCAGCAATTTGTCTTATATATTCATCTTCATGTTGCTGCATAACATCGAGCCACGGCGTTCTCTCCTTCCCCGATCTTTCAGCAGTTTTTGCAATCTCCCATATTATATTTCTCTTTACTCCCCAAAATGGATAACTGATAATTTCAGGTAGTAACTCATCCGCTTCGGCCATAGCTTTTCGACACAATGAGCTAACAAATTTGCATATATGTATTAGTTGATGAACATGTGGTTCTTCCAGAACATTATTGTTCCTGTCGTAATTAATCGGCAACGCAAACTCATTGAATAATTGAGCAATTTCTTCAAGATTTTTGTGCTTTCTGGTGATGACAGCAATGTCATTGGGACTTTTTCCGCTTTCAATCAGTTCCTTTACTTTGGATGCAACCCAATAATACTCATGCAGGATAGTGGGCAATAACTTGCAGTAAATAGCTCCTCCACTGCCATTATCTCCTGCTGATACAATTTCTTTATCTATATGAGAATACTTATTCTCTAGACGCTCTTTGCCTTGGAGAATCACATACCTAGCTATGTCTAAAATTTCCTGAGTGGATCTATAATTAGAAGTAATTGTTACTATTTTTGTTCCAGGGTATGTATCAGTGAAGTTAAGAATATTAGACAGCTCCGCTCCCTGAAATTTATATATCGCTTGATCATCATCTCCAACTGCCATAATATTTGGGATACGATCTGACTCATCGTAGATTGTGATCTGATTTATTAGTTTCATCTGCGCATCGTTGGTGTCTTGAAACTCATCAACAAGAATATATTCGTATCTATCCTGCAGTTCATACTTCAATGAGTTGTTTTCTTCTATTCCACTTATCGCATTTAAGATCATGTCATCAAAATCGTAATATCTTCTTTCATACATCAACATTTGATATTTCTCGTATACATCGGCTAAGGAGAAGAGCTTCTCTAAATACTTAGTATCCTTAAGTTCCTGATTTCCAGAGTCATCTTTCGTGGTTTTATCCCTTTTCCATTCGGAGAGAGGTGTATTTTTACCCAACATAGAAACATTTTCCATTGCTTCTTCTAATGAACTTTTAAGTATTTCGGGTATTGATTGAAGATTTAAAGATATCGCATAACCAAGATCAACCGGCTTTAGGTTTTCAATAAAACATTCAATTGAACCAATTAGCTTATTACTAATTCTTTGTGAAAAAATTGAGTGAATCGATGGGTTTAAGGATTCTAGAGATTTTTTATTTATAGCAAGGATGTTTCTAAATTCATCAGGTGTAATACCAGCTTTTTTTAATTCGCCAATAACGGACTTAATATCTTTTAAGTAAACATATCCACCCTCAGGATGTAGGTTGCCCAAATCATTATCATATGGTAGCTCAGTAAGAATTTCCTCTAATATCTCTATCTGAGAAACATCATCGACAGGGTTAAATGTCATCCCTTTGTAAAAATATTCAGGGTAGGTGCTGATAATATCAACACCAAAACTATGAAATGTATTTATTGCTACTTTGTAAGCATCGCGTCCTATAAGTTTAGTAAGTCTTTCCCGCATATTATATGCAGCAGATGTAGTGAAGGTCAGACAAAGTATGTTTTTAGGAGCTGTATCCGTTTTTCTGAGAATATTGGCTACTCTAAGACTAAGTATTTCAGTTTTGCCAGTTCCGGGCCCAGCTACTACTAATAGAGGGCCATAGATAGAATCAACGGCATCTTTTTGTTCTGGATTAAGATTTGAATAGCGTTCTTCAAAAGTTGTCATTATATATCACCTCTATTCGTGTTTAGATTCTCTGTTTAAACAATAACGTTCAAGACACCAAACTAACATTTTTTTACTACTTTTTCATTTTGCACATTGAAATGGTCAAATACTGTCCATCTAACTTATTAGTCTTTTTGACCTGACCCCCTATAATAGGTACACAAGTTAGGCATAAAAAGCCTATAAGCAGTGGATCATGAGAATGGCAAGTAGGCAATTCATTCTTAAAATTCCAACTTAATTTGTTCTTGACAAAAGGGGAGCAGTACAAATGAATAACACAAAACTATTAGCATTTGGCTTAACCTTTACTATCCTGTGGGCACTCCTCTGGGTTGTGGTTAACCTAGCTTTTGCTGATGACTCTAAAAACAACTATGAGATATGCTCATCCTGAGGATACATTAAAAGAAGCTGTAGAGGCACTTGCGACTTATAATCCAGATTCATTTACTGACATATCCACTGACTTGGCTGAATTGGAGAATTGAGAGAGTGTTGTAAGTCCCTGTAATCATTGGTGGAGCCGATCGGGATCGAACCGACGACCTCATGAATGCCATTCATGCGCTCTCCCAGCTGAGCTACGGCCCCACGGATGCGTATTAATTTAAGTCCGGTTGTATTCAATGTCAAATAAAATAATGTATAATTCCTAATTCAAAACCTTCTGATAATACCTTGTGAAATAAGGAGATTTATATGAGTGTAGTTAACATAGGTCTGATTGGAGCCGGAACTGTAGGCTGCGGCGTGATAAAAATACTTAATCAAAATAAAGAGATTATTAAAAACAGAACCGGATTAGCACTTAACCTAAAGAAGATTGCCGACAATGACCCGGGCAGAAAAAGGCCCGTTAAGCTCCCTAAAAACAAGCTAACGTCTGATGCCTGGGATGTAATAAATGACGACTCTATAGATATAGTAATTGAACTTGTCGGGGGAACCACAATAGCCAAAGACTTCGTTCTGGGGGCTATTAAAAATGGTAAGCACGTTATTACAGCAAATAAAGCTTTACTAGCTCATCACGGGAAAACCATTTTTGGCGAAGCGGCTAAAAAGGGCGTAGAAGTTGGTTTTGAAGCAAGCGTTGGTGGTGGTATCCCGATTATAAAATCCACTCAGGAAAGCTACGCTGCAAATAACATCCTCTCGATTCACGGTATCATGAACGGAACTTCTAACTACATTCTTTCAACTATGACAGAGCATGGATACGAGTTTGAGGATGCGCTAAAAGAAGCACAAGAAAAGGGATATGCTGAAGCAGATCCGTCATTTGACATTGATGGAGTAGATGCTGCGCACAAACTATCTATTCTCATCATGCTGTCTTTTGGGACATTTTTAGATTTCGACAAGATTCATGTAGAGGGTATTAGAAATATAACTTCTCTAGATATCACATATGCCGACGAACTCGGATATCAAATTAAGCTCCTCTCTATCGCCAAATCAAGAGAGCAAGGCCTAGAAGCGGGTGTGTATCCCACTCTTGTTAAGAAAGGCACTCAGTTAGCTGATGTTTCAGGTGCCTTTAATGCAATATATGTTGTAGGTGACGCAGTTGGACCAACAATGTTATATGGAATGGGCGCGGGAATGATGCCTACAGCAAGCGCAGTAGTCGGTGATGTTATCCATGTGGCCAAACATTTGAGCTTAGGAAACACTCATCCAGCCGTGCCTCATCCATACAAGAGCAAAGGAAATTCATCGCTAATCAAAACTAGTGAAATATCAACTAAATATTATTTACGTTTTCAGGCAGCCGATATACCAGGAATATTAGGAAATATCACAAGCTGTTTGGGCAAAAACAACATAAGTATTGAATCAGTGATTCAGAAAAGCAGACACCTAGGCGGAGGCGATGTGCCGATTGTAATAATGACACACGAAGCTAAGGAAAAAAACCTTGTATCGGCCCTTAAAGAAATCAGCAAATTCAAAGCTATTACCGGCAAAACCAACTTTATCAGAATAGAAGAGCTTTAGGTAGTCCTTAATGACAAACACTGCAAGCTTGAAAAAAAAGGTTGATTATAAAGATATATTTGATTTGTTCCCTGAAAGTATAATCATCCTTGATAAGAGCTTCTGTGTTTTGGATATGAACGGCAATGCCGAAACTACTTTTAAAATTTCCAGAAAACAAACAATAGGAAAGAGCTCTAATCTATTTATGCCTATTGAAATTGAGGAGCTTGCAAGAAGATCTCTAGAAGAAGAAAGGACTATATTTGGAGATGAGATCAACCCTATGTTAAGAGGTGGAGATAAAATTTCTATTCAAGCAGTAGCATCTCCTTTATTTACAAACACAGGCAAGATAGACGGCGTCATTATACAGATAAAAGATATGGCAAGCGCTAAATTTCTAAGCAGCAAGAGTACACAGGAATTATCTGCCTCAAGATTTGAAACTCTTATGCTTGGACTTGCACATGAACTCAAAAACCCACTTAGCGGCATTAGAGGAGCCGCCCAATTACTGGCGGGGGAGACTGAGAATATAGAAATGATTAAATGCGCACAAATAATAACAAAGGAAGCAGACAGACTAACTTCTTTACTAGATTCACTAAAACAACTAGAACCCTTTGCCGAAGAGGTTTTCGAACCACTAGACATACATGACATTCTCATGGAAATCATATATCTTGAGTCATTGTCGGGTTCACAGAATAATGTTCAATATTCGCAGAACTTTGATATTACACTTCCTCCGATTCAAGGTGACAGAAACTCTCTGAAGCAAGTCTTTTTAAATCTGATCAAAAACGCCTCTCAGGCAATAGAAGGCAAAGGGAATATAATAGTTTCTACAAGATGGGTTACCGGGCATAGGCTCAAAGGTCAGAAAGCCATTTCTGTGGAAATCAAAGATGATGGAGATGGAATTCCTACAGAGTCTCTGGAAAAAATCTTTAGTCCCTTTTATACTACTAGAAAGGAAGGCTCCGGGTTAGGTTTATTTCTAGCATATCAGATCATAGCAAAACATGGCGGAGCTGTATTTGTTGAGAGTGAGCTAGGAAATGGTACTGTTTTTAAAGTATATCTCCCAGTGAATATAAATTAACATTAGCTAGTCCACATTTACGATCGAATAGGAACAAAATGAAAAAAAGAATCTTAGTCGTAGACGATGAAGAAAGTATAAGGTGGGTACTTGGTAAGTGCCTGGAGAAAGAAGGATACACAGTAGAGTTTGGAGAAAACGGCTCTCAGGGCATTGACAAAGCTTTATCGGGCAATTTTTCATCAATAATACTTGATATTACTATGCCGGACATGACTGGCTTTGATGTATTAAACGAAATCAAATCCAAAGGTATTGATTCCCCTGTAATAATTATCACAGCTAAAAATACGGTTAAAAATGCAATCGACGCTATGAAACAAGGCGCTTATGATTACATAGCCAAACCCTTTGATCTTGATGAAGTGAAAATTACCGTTGCAAGAGCTATAGAAAGCTACGAGAACTCTAAGAAATTAGACTTGTTACTAGATGAAAATACTGAAATTGATACTCTTCAAGATATAGTAGGACAATCACAGGCAATGCTGAATATCTATAAAATGATAGGACGCGTCGCTGAAAGAGATATAACGGTTTTGGTAAATGGTGAAAGCGGAACGGGGAAAGAATTGGTTGCTAGAGCGATTCATACCAACAGCATGAGAAGAGATAAGAAACTCGTTGCTGTAAATATTGCCGCCATCCCTAAAGAGCTTCTAGAAAGTGAACTATTCGGATATCAAAAAGGCGCTTTTACCGGTGCATCCATATCTAGACAGGGGCGTTTTGAAGAGGCTGACGGGGGCACGCTTCATCTTGATGAAATTGGCGACATGCCCCATGAGCTTCAAACTAAACTGCTTCGTATACTGGAGGAGAAGAAACTCTACCGCCTAGGTAGTGAAAAACCTTCTCCAATAGATGTAAGAATAATAGCTTCGACTAATAAGAACCTTGAGAAAGAGGTTGAAAACGGCAATTTCAGAGAAGATCTTTACTACAGATTAAACGCAATAACCATTAAAATACCGCCACTAAGAAACAGGGTTGAAGATGTAATTCCACTTGCCGAACATTTTTTAAGCAAATATGGCAAAGAACTTGGCGTTGGCACAAGAACGCTCTCGGACAAAGCTAAGGAAACGATTACGGCCTACAATTGGCCCGGAAACGTAAGGGAATTAGAGAATATTATAAAGCGTATGTTAGTGCTGTCATCTGATACAGTTATCACTCGCGTAACACTACTTGATGCAGCCCCACACCTTGAGGGGAAAGCAAGAGGGAGCCAGGAATCCCTAGATAGTTTGATAAGAGATGAGGTCAACTTCCTACTTGATAACCAAGATGAAGAATCCTCAGAGAAAGTCTATGAGACAATAATAAAGAAGGTTGAAAAACCACTTATTGAACTGGTACTTGAAATAACTAAAGGAAATAAGAAAAAAGCGGCTTTGATTCTGGGAATCAATAGAAATACACTTTCGAAAAAAATGGAAGAATTAGGATTTCAAGAAAAAGATAAAGAATAGATAATATTCATTATTTAGATTTCTTAAATCTTTCCATACTCTCAAGACTTTGTTTGGCGGCTTCCTGTTCTGCCTGTTTTTTGTTTCTACCCACACCCTTACCAAAAGATTTTCTTCCCAACCTTACTTCAATATGAAAGTTCTTATCATGTGGTGGGCCTTCTTCGAGAACTACTTTGTACTTAGGCACTTTCTTAAACTTCCTTTGCGCTACTTCCTGAAGCTTAGTCTTATAGTCCTTAAATATTTCCTCATCGCCATTTAGGCAGTTCTTGAGCAACGTCGTAATAATCTTAGAGACTCTCCTATAACCGCCGTCGATGAAAATGGCTCCGATTACCGCCTCAAAAGTACCCGATATATTAGATTCCCTTTCCCTCCCACCAGTATTCTCTTCGCCTTTTCCTAAGAGTACTTGTTTATCAATTTTCAGCTCTCGCGCTAAATGGGCAAAATTCATTCTGCTAACAATAGAACTCCTCATCTTGGAGAGCTTCCCCTCAGAAGCGTCAGGGTAACGTTTATATAAAACATGGGCTACTATGAAACCTAAAACCGCGTCCCCGAGAAACTCAAGCCTCTCATTACTCTCTACAGAGGTTTCGTTAGCATAGGAACTATGAGTGAGTGCAGTTTTAAGGAGTTCTAGGTCTTTAAACTTATAATCGAGCTTTTTTTCAATCATGAATGTAAAAAATTATCATTAAGCGGAGTGAAAATCAATATTAGACAAAATCAAAGCATTAGAGAACTTACAGCACTTCATATTTAAACCGTATTGCTAGAGCAAATTTCCAGGAGAAATTTAATTAAAGCAACTAGAAAATCCTTCGGTATAATATCAATAAAAGTATTAGCAATAAATTCTGCTATGAGGTGAAATATGGTCAACAATAAATTTTGGGTAATAGCACTGATGTTTATATCTACATTTCTTTTTGTAACTAGCTCGAATGCTCAGGACGGAAAATACGAGCAGCACACAATAAACGTAACTGGAAGAGGGGAGGTTTTTATCACCCCGGATGTAGCTAATATAAGTTTTTCAGTAGAAACTAATGCAAAAACTGCATCTGAAGCCGTAAAACAAAATGCAGATAATACAAGTAAAGTACTAAAAACCCTAAAAGCCCAAATTGGCAAAGACGATAAAGTGTCCACAACCGGATACAACCTGTCCCCCGTATACGAATACAACGACCAAACAAAGAAGTCTGAGTTAGATGGCTATAGAGCTTCAAATGTAATAACGGTAAAAACTTATAATTTAAGTAACTTGGGAACACTTATTGATTCTGCTGCCGAGGCTGGTTCAAATAACATACAAGGGTTGTCCTTTGACACAACTAAAAGAGATGAATATAGACGTGAAGCACTCGTACAGGCTGTAAAAGATGCCAAAACTACAGCGGACACGGTTACAACTGCTGCAGGTGTACAAATAACGAAGATATTTCAAATCTCCCCTTCTTATGACTATCCAACACCTATATATGGGGATTTAGCAGCAAGAGGAAAAGTGGCATACGCTGAGGCGGCCTCAACGCCGATTGAAGCTGGAGAAATTTCAATAAAAGCTTCTGTAAATATGGTATTCGGTATAGAATAGCTATTCGCTATTCGAAGCACATTCATCGCAGGCACAAAGATTTCTCAGAAATTCAAACGTATAAATACCGGTATCGTGTTTATCATTCCAATGAAATTTATAAGCATAAAGCCCAATAGGCTCTATCTCTATGGGCTTTATCTTCTCTGATTTAAGCTTAAG
>Ga0307377_10006791_pt1 | contig 11927 bp, 15 predicted proteins | sample TR3MG_FD_202535 | JGI IMG/M metagenome (GOLD analysis project Ga0307377, IMG submission 202535) | Soil microbial communities from Risofladan, Vaasa, Finland - TR-3 | ecosystem: Environmental > Terrestrial > Soil > Coastal area > Acid sulfate soil | place: Finland: Risofladan, Vaasa | collected...
AAACGTCAGCTAACTTCTTCGACGTACCAGCAGAAGAAACATTCAATGGTACAGGTACGCAGAAAGAGTTTACACTCACAACAACAGTTCCGACAGTGTTCTTGTTTGTAGTAGTTGACGGCGTTGAACAACGTCTAAATGTAGATTACTTCTTCATAGCAGATACGTTATACTTCCTAGTTGCTCCAGCAGCAGGCACAAACAATGTGCAAGTGTACACATACATCGAGGCAGGCGACCTAATCAATCCACAGGTACGCGAAGGTGTAACTGAGGAGATGGTACCGCTAGATCCACGCGAGAATCTTGTTATTCGTGTTGACACAGTAGACGTAACACTGGCAGGTGGCGGAAGTACGTATACAGCACTAGACGAAGTAGACGTAGTAGGCGGCACATCAACAACACCTATGACGATACGTGTAGACGCAGTAGATGGCGGCAATGCTATCACAGCGTTCACAGTTATCGAACAGGGTGACTACACTGTCTATCCATCAAGCCCAGTTAGTGTCGACAGCGGTGCTGCTACGTTTACAATTACACCTGTGTCCTTTACGATACACGAAGACACGCAGAACGCAACAAACTATTACCGCAACGAGGATGCGTCAAGCACCACGCTACTGTCGAACGTTAATCCTGCCGATAATGTTATTTCTATCGCAGACAGCGTTCCACTAGATCCACAGCCAGACTGGGACACACCTGCTCTTGCGTGGGTAGGCACAGAGCTTGTTCAGTATCACGGGGTTGACGCAACGTATAGCGTAAGCGGTATTGCAATCAACGCACCGGGAACAGGATATACAGCAGGTGACATACTAACTGTAGAAGGTAATACAACGGGTCCAACAAGTAACACGCTAATTACTATTGACACAGTAGGTGGTAGTGGTGAGATTACAGGTGCATCGCTAACAGTTCCGGGAGCGTACAAAGAGACTCCAGGAACAACAGCAGTCGCAGTAACAGCAGGATCTATTATAGCACAAGACGAAACAAACTTCGATGGTGCAGGCAACAACGGCACGTGGAATCCAGGCAGCGGCTACGTTGCAGCAGATACGATTACACTAGACGATGGCACAGTAGTTACAGTTGACGTGGTTGACGTAGAAGCACAGTTTACATTCGATACAAACGGCAGTGGCGAAGTTACTGGCGTGACGATTGTAGATGGTGGCTCAGGCTACGTGAGCGGAGGTAACTTTACTATTACCGTTGCATCCGATGGCGGCTTTGTTGCAGGTACGGCAGCAGTTATTACATATACTGTATCGGGTGGTAGCATAGATGCTATTACAAACATCGGAACGAACAGCGGCTACACGTTTAGCTTAGTAGGACAGGCAGTTGCATCGAGTGACGTTACTGATCCAACAGCAGGTGGAGTTCAGCAGTTTACAATTACAAGCATAACAACATCTGCCAGCGAAGCTGATGCAGCAAGCACTGACATTACATTAGACCAGTCAAGCACAAGCGGTGGTGGCTCAGGCTTTACACTAGTATTGAACCTAGACAACCAGTCCGGTGACGAGAACGCTACGTTCGATCTTACTGTGTCTGCTACGGGCTCAGCACTTATTGGCGTTCGCAGAGGATACAGAGGAACGCATCCACAGACGTTTGTGTCAGGACAGAAAGTGTTCAGTGCAGCAGACGGACAACTAATAAGCAATCCAGAAGTGCTATGGACTAGTTCGATAACCACAGCAAGCGACAGTGATGTAACTGGTGAGTGGCGCTTCGTTGGAGTAACAGAAGGCGGACGTTCATCAATACACTTCTACGATGCAGCAGGCATTACAGCATCGGTAGGTGAGACACTAGTAGTTACAGACGCAGATGTTGGCTTCAAGTATCTAGTTACAGACAACATTGTTGCAACAGAGTTGAGCATCATAGATATAACAGCAGCAGGCACAGGCTACGAAGTGGGTGACGTAATTGACATTCACTCTGTAGCAACAGCAGGCTCAGACGTTACTGCTGAAGTAGGTGCTGTCAATGCAGCAGGCGGTATTGTATATGTTCGCATTACAGACAGAGGCACAGGCTATACTGACGTAGGTGCTGTAGCAGTAACAGATACAGAAATTGCATCAACTAACGGTGCAGGTGCAACTATGAATGCATACTTTGATAGGGCAGCACTAGAGTGCGCACTACCAGATAGAATACTTGATGTCGCTGGTATCATTGCATCAAAGAGTGGACTAACGTGGCAAGTAGATAGTGTAACATACGGACTAGCAGATCCAGATGCAGGAAACCTAAACGCAATTTCGGTGTTCCTGCGCAACGGTCCAGGCAACGCTTTATAATGCATAAGATGTGATAAATACATAGAATGAAAGACGATAAGAAACAGCAGAAACAGGAAAGAAAGCCAGACGAAGAGCTTTCGGGTCACGCTGCCGCGCACCTTGTTATCAAAGATAAGAAGTCGGGCAAGGTCATCGTAAATCAAAGAGGATAACATGAAAGACTTTTTACAACTAAATGAAAAGAGTGCAATCGGTATTGTTAAGATTACAGATCTTACAACAAACGAAGTACTAGTACATCAGGAGAATGCTATTCACTTCGGTAATATCTCCTGGGCTATTACTAAGGCGCTTGAGGGTTCGGACGACGGACACATAACGCATATGGTGTTCGGTAGTGGTGGCACAAGTATTGATAGTTCAGGCAACATATCTTATCGTTCACCTAACACTAGCAATCTGCAGGATCCTTCCGCTGAGCCATACCAACCAACGTATTGGGAAACACTTAGCGCAACAGGCAACAGCATTACAACTATTGACGGCACATCAAACTTCTCCGACCTAGTTACAACAGTAGTTATAGGATTCGGACAGCCAGACGATTCAGCACCGCAGTTCTTGCAAGACTCGGAAGATACAGCATCGACAACAAACGATACATATGTATTTGACGAACTAGCACTATACACAGGCATAGGTACTTCCTCGCTAAATCCGTTTGCGTTCACACCAGGTGCAGACAGGATGCTAACTCATGTTATCTTCCATCCTGTGCAGAAGGCGTCGAACAGAGAGCTCGAAATTGAATACACAATTCGTGTGCAGATGGGGTAATAGACAATGGCTGATTATAACATTACATTATCCGACAGCGTAACAGTAATTAACATTCCTGAAGGCGCTGTTTCGAGTGCTTACTCTGTACCGCTCGTAGGACAGAACGCAACAACATACGGCGACGATGTTGCAGCAGGCTTCCTACGCCACTTAGAAAACTTTTCGGCAGCGACAGCACCACAGCTAAATGCCTTCCTCGGCAACCCTGCGGTACTAAAGGGTCAGCTATGGTTTGACTCTGCCAACAGCGTGTTGAACGTAAATATCGGTACAACAGCGACACCTAACTTTCAGCAGATAACTGCTACACAGAAAGGTGCTACAACGAACTCGATGCTACGTTGGGACGGCACCAAGTGGGCTGAAGAGAATCAAGCACAACTAACATCTGCAGGTGTATTTAGTCTGTGGGATACAGGACTATCGGACGCAGTATCATTCAATCACACAGGCACAGACTTTGATATTGACGGCACATCTACAACAAGCGATCTATCATTTAGTAACTTTAGCGGTAACTTTGAGATACGAGATGGCATGGAACTACGTGTTTCGGGAGATCCAGGCAATGCACAAGCAATCGAGTTTGTTCCCGGTGACGCAGCAGGTGTAGGACTTATTCGCACAGTAGGCGTAAACAGATTCCGCATTAGCGGCAGCATAAATAGGTTTGATGTTGAAGGTGCGCTAGGATTAGAAGAGAGAGCAAGTGCTCCTACAGACGTTGCAACGTTTGGCCAAGTATGGGTTAACAGCAGCGACAACGGACTTTACTACACAAACGAAGCAGGCGCAGATACGCGTCTAGACGTAACAGCAGGCGGCACCGTAACAGGATCAGGAAGCAACAACAGGGTTGCTGTATGGAGTGGCACTAACAGTCTAGACAGTTCTGCAGGCTTTACGTGGGATGGTAGTAACCTATCTGCTACAAACATTGGCGGAATTCCAGAAGCAAACTTAGTAAACAAGAATGCAGTTGAAACTATTTCGGCACAATGGACACATACTTCTGCAATAAACATGCAGGCCAATATAACATTTGAGGACAACGATCAGCTTCGATTTGGTACTAGTAATGACGTTAATATTGATTTCGACGCTACAAACTTTACCATTGATGCATCGGGTGCAGCGTTAACAGTTTACTCCGGTGCTCCATTCTTTATCAATGCAACGAATTTGGTTGTTGATAACTACGATGGTGAATCACTAAGACTACAGAGTAACCTAAATGGTGTTACTCAGCAAACGTATATTGGATTTAGAGATAACGCTAATAACTTAGATGCTAGTATCGGTATTTCTAGTGTAACACATAACAGACTAGTAATTGATGGTTATGGAAACGGTGTTGACATTGAAGGAACAAATAGCAGCACATCCATCGACGTCACAGATCAAATTGAATTCAACAGTACGCAGACAGCACTATCGACACTAGCTGGTGGTACATGGGATGCTGGTGTAGGTGCCGCGGTAACATCGAAGATGTTTGTTAAAGACATCGATGGTGTGTCACGTAACGTAGGCTGGAATGAAACACCAACACAAAATGTTGGCTTAGGAACGTATATACTTAACGAAGATGATGTTGCTAATTTCTTAACACACGAAGGCAATCTCGGATCGGTTCTTATTGAATGTCCTAACCGCGCGCAGATACCAGTCGGCGCAACATGGGTTATAGCAAATGACGGAGTAACAGCAGGAACTATGACTATCGATGGCGGAATTGGCGTAACACTGTATTGGTTAGACGGCAGTGGTGGCGGATCTGTTACAGGACTACGAACACTAGCAAGGCAAGGCGTAGCCACAATACGTAAGCAATCAAATACTCAATACCAAATTTGGGGCGCAGGACTAACTTAAGAGAAGAAGCATGGCATATAATATTACATTATCAAACGGATCAACTATTGTAACTATCCCCGATGGAGCTATTTACAATACGTATAGTGTTCCGCTAGTAGGACAGAACACATCGGCATACGGTGACGATGTAGCTGTGGCGTTCCTGCGAAGCTTAGAAAACTTTGCATTTACATCGCCGCCAGATACAAACCCAAACATTCCGGGCTCTGTCAAGCTAACAGGACAGCTATGGTATGACACAGCCAATGCACAGCTAAAAGTATACAACGGCGGTAGCTGGGTGCAGCTACTAACATCCTCTGCAGGCTTAGAAGGCATTGCAGGCGACATTACACCAGCAGCAGATAGCACTTACGACATAGGCACAACAGCACTACGTTGGGCAGAAGGCTGGTACGACAATCTACAGTTTGGCGGCACAATGACAGCCGAAGGCACCTCGACTATTACAACGAGCGGCACACTAACGGCAGACGGTAGCTCCACTGTAAATCTAAACGGCACGAACAGCATTGCTGGTGCAACATTTACTGACAGGCTAGACCTAGCTGCGGCATCCGGTGCTACAGCAAGTCTGCGTATTGGAGAAGGCAGTTCCACATCCACAACAACAGGCGATGTATGGCTTGAGACAGACGGCATTCACGCTGTTATTAATGGCGTAGAATACACGCTGGCTACAACATCAGGACTAGGTGGCGGTGTAACATCCTTTGGACCTACGGGCGTTCCGCGTTCGGGTAACGTAATAACAGCAGTAGCAGACTACTCTGCATTTTACACTGTTAAGGATGGTTCAAGCGGTACACAAGCTATTAGCTCGGGTGCTGGCTGGACGTTTAATAACGCTCCTTTGTTTAATGCTGCTGGCTCACCATTCACTGTTACTAATACAGGACTAGTGTCGAATCTAAATGCTGACTTGCTTGACGGACAGCAAGGCAGCTACTATGCAGTAGACACAGCGGTTGTTAAACTAACAGGTACACAAAATATCGACGGCAATAAGACGTTTACAAATAAAGTACGCATCAACTCCGACGACAACCAAGCACTAAGACTTATCGGTAGCAGCACAGGCAACGCTAACCAAGTATATATTAGCTTTTATGAAAGCAACGATAGCACAGAAACATTTAGACTAGGTGATGATTCCGCAAGCGACATATTTACATTTGATTACACAGGTGTAGGTACAGTGGTACACGAATGGCAATCAGAAAATCGAATCCGTCTAAACTCAGTCGGCACAGAGTTGTATGCCGATACAGGCATTGTTGCAATAGATACAGTGAATCCAGCAACGAATCCGCAAACCTCAACGAGAGCACGAGTATATGATTTTGCTGGCTCACCACGTAGCGTAGGATTTAACGATACACCTTCAGTAACAATTTCCGGTGCAGTAGTATTGTCTAATACGCACATTGGCAAGTTCCTTACACGAACAGCAGTGACAGTAACAACATTACAATTGATTGACGCATCGGATATGGCTATCGGTGCATCGGCTATGGTACACAACGATAACTCAACAGGTACACTAACTGTTATAGATGACGGTTCGTCGATCATCGAATGGGTTGACGGAAGTGGTTCAGCACCACTAACAGGTACACGAACAATTGCTTACAACGGTGTTGCAACAGTACGCAGAAAGAATTCTAATACTTGGCAGATTTGGGGCAACGGAATCTCGTAATGAGTATCATACACTTCGGAGCAATGACAGCAGCTGGCAGCGGCAATCCAGCAGATGATTTGAACTTGCCGGTCGGCGGCTTTGAAGCACAAGGTGCTAGTTCGCCGTGGAGTGCATATGGTGTTGTACAACTGTACGGCGATACAAACGATGCAAACGAAGGTACATACAGTGAATCAGAATCCTATATTGGAACTAGTACTGGCGACTGGATAACCGATACAAGCGAGATTGATCAGTGGCTTATTCGCATGGTTGACGCCACAGAGGTTAACGCCCCAAGCAACGACCTAACCTTATACTACGGTGGCGGCTGGACTAATGGACAATCGAACTGGGAAGCATTTGGCTCTGGATCGTATCTAGGTATTACAGTTGAGACAAATCCCACATTCGGTTGCGGTTGGTCCTATGGCTTAGGCGGCGAGACTATTGACGGCACATTAGAATTTGCTAAAGGTGCAAGGGGATTAGCGGAATCATTTGGCAACGCTGACGTAAGTACAGGTGGAGACACAATCACTATTACGGCACACGGCTTTTCACAAGGTGACGGCGTTTTATTTAGTGATGGCGGCGGAACAGCACCATCACCGCTTGTAGACGGTACAGTATACTACATTATTGATGATGGAGTAAATTCGATTCAGCTAGGTACTAGTATGTCAGCAGTTGATTCCACAGAATCGCCCATTAATATCACTACAACAGGAACTGGAACATTTTCACTTACAAGAATTGAAGCAGATGGTTCTTGTAGTATCTTTGTTGACGCCGACGATTAATTAATTAGATAAATAAGAGTAACAGGAGTTATAAACGAACATGGCATATAATATAAACAAATCAAATAGTGATCCAGTAACGATCCCAACAGGTGCTATCGACAACCAGTTCGATATACCGTTGATCGGACAGGATGCTATTAACTACGGCGATGACCTAGCACTTGCTTTTGTTCGACTGCTAGAGAACTTCGCGAACACATCAGCGCCATCCTTTGGATCGGGGCGTACAACGGGTCAGCTATGGTACGACACAACAGCAACAGGCACGTTAAAAGTATACGACGGCACATCATTTGTATCTATTCCAAAGACTAGCGAAGTCGTACAGAACACAGGCGATGAAAGCTTGTCGGGCGACAAGACGTTCACCGGCACACCTGCTTTCAACGGCGGTACAACGGGCGTTGACGCACCGTTTACAGTAGACAGCACGTTTATGGTTACGAACCTAAACGCAGAGTTTCTTGACGTTGGTGCAGTTCCGACAGCAGGTACAGCGTTTCGTCTAAAGACAGAGGACGTAGGTAAGCAGACTAAGTATGTTCCTGCTACAGAGATGTATGCTGCAACAACTAATGGTGCAGGTGGACTAACTACTGTAGAGCTAACAGCAGGTCAACCAGAACTTCGCGTGTGGAGCTTCGATCCAGCGGCAGTAGAGTCTGTACAGTTTACTTTTGCTTTCCCTAAGGAATGGAATGAAGGCACAGTTACGTATCAAATCTTTTGGACAGCAGATAACAGTCCGTCTACCAATGCAGTTGTTTGGGGACTACAGGGCGTGGCAATGGGAGCAACAGAAGAAATTAACGTAGCATTTGGTACAGCAGTAACAGTAACAAGCTCAAACGATAACGCAGTTTACAATCTTAACGTAACATCTGAGAGTACAGCAGTAACAGTTGGCGGCACACCAGGCGAAGATAACCTAACATACTTCCGCTTGTATCGTGACGCGGGCGTTGGTGGCGATGACCTTGCAGTAGATGCACATTTGCTAGGTATTAAATTGTTCTATACTACGGACGCGCCTACGAGCGATTAGTGATAAACAGTTAGATATTTCCACTTGTTGTATAAATACTTTTATGCAACAGTTGAGATACATTGAACCTGGGCTGAAGGGATATGGAGCAGAGCTAAGAATAAGAAACTTTTATTACAGCAACACGTTATCATTTTCCGTAAGCAAAGAAATTAAAAAGGACGCTAGTCATGTTAAAGATGACTGCGTCCTTTTTTACTTTATACACGAAGGTGTCTTACTAGAGAAGATCCAGTTACCGATCGACTCGCTCATTAAGTATGAGGAAGTTTGGGTAAGGCGACAGAACGAAGTAGAAGAAGCTCTACTATTTGCTACGAATACATTTAAGCAGTATTCTTATTATCTACTACAGCCGTTCTAGTTTTTGTTATTAGTGAATGCCCAAATAAGCGCGACACACCAGCCAATGAATGACCAGCCTAGTATTAGATTTAACACGCCTATTGCTAAGGTGTTGTTATGCCCACGAACGTGCGCAATGAATGTAGGTAGAAAATAAGCTAAGAAAAAGCTTACTAATATAAAGAACGCGAATACAATTTCCATTATAACTCCTGTTAACTGTGTTGGTGTCTAAACACACCAGCACACTATTATTTAGCAGTTAGACTAATATTAATGCGGTAATCATCTGGGTGCATTTGCATATGTTCTATGTTAAGCACCTTGCTGTTTGGATCCTCGAGCAATACGATGAGTTGCTCTTTTACCTTTACTTGGTTAGGATCCTTCAGCGTCTCTAGGAACTTTTGTGTATCATTCTTCATACGGTGTTAATTCCATTTCAACACCTAAATCATATATGAGTTGATCTACTTTCGCGGACAACTCATAAACTAAGTATTGATTGAACTCAAGCCAATCCTCTGTATCACCTTCTATCAACATTCGCAAGTTCACATCAACTTCAATTAGTTCACTGTAATACATCTGTATTAGAAGATTGTATGTGTCTAGCGAAGTTAGACGAAGTGACTTACTTATTTCAGATCGAATGTTTCCTAGAACATCACCTGTCTTCGCATCATATGCAGCAAGGGCAGCGACATAATTGGTTTGATCTTCGTGCGGCTGATAGTATGTTACATCAATTGCTAGGAGTTGATACTCCCACAGCAAGTCTGACAGATTATCTATCAGCTTTACCTGTGCTTCGATGATCGCATTTTCTCTAGCAAGTTCGGTTTCGTATAAGCGTTGCTCTAGCAATTGCTTATGTGCGATATTCTGCGTTACAACAGGAATAAGAAATCCAGTCAGTCCTGCAGTTATAAGAAAAAGTACAATCTTTTCAATTATTGGTTTCATTTGTTTGTTAACTTTAGAATACGTGCAATGTAGATAATCATTAGCGCGAAGCATCGCATACATATGATAATAGCAAGTGGTATTGCTATAAGCATAAGGAAGCCTATCATCTCGGTGTTAGGTGTCACCTCCGTAGACTCCGCCCACTTAATAAACATATTTGACGAGAATAAGAGTAAGAACGCAAGCATTCCTAACATCGCTAATTGTGCTATCCATTCCCACAGCGGAGCATAGCGCCAGTGACAGTAAAACTCTGTCCACTTCTCTAGCATGTATGCTTTGTGTTCTTTCCAGGTAATCATTGCATTGCTCCTTCTAGCGTCTTAGCACACGCCTCTATCTTTGCGCGTACAAGGCTGTCGTTCTCCACCGTGACCCAACTCTTCTCGACAATGCAAATGTACTTGCCGTTCGCCTTTGATAGCCTCACAGGAAATCCTCTGTCCAAGCATTCCTTCTCTGTAATGTATGCGATATGCTCTAGCTCGAGGATGCCCGATGCTGTATAACACATCTTGCCGTTGGGCTTGGTGCTATACATGCCGAACACTATGTCGTCGTGCTTGTTGATCAAGCCGAGGGTAGCGAGCAAGTCTGCCAACAGTTCATCTGTCATAACGTTTTACAACCTTGGCTACATCGGCTTCTAAGTCTGCACGATAATGCAGTAACTCTTTATATGCTTTGGGATGCTTCTCACGGAAGGTGCTCTCAGCAAGCCCTGTGTCGAGGATGCGTTCCACTGCCTTCTTTGCTACTTTAGCGTGATCCATTATTTACCCTTTAAGATTGATTTGAATAGCGCCTTTGGATCTAGTATAAGCTGAACTGGAACAACGATAGCATCTGTGCCTGCCGTGCCCTGCCACTGTCGCATAGCGTTCTTGGCATCGCACTCTCTGTTGTAGACACGCGCCTTCTCAAAACTATCTGCAAAGCGTAAGGTGTTACGCCCAGTGAGGAATCCGTCTCCAGGTTTATAGACTACGTATACTTCAGCTTCTGATTTCATTGTACAAGTATAGCACAATGAACGTTATATGTCAAGGAGTGACAGAACCTAAATCGTCGGGAACAGGAAATGATGGGAATGTTTCTGTTTGGAGTGTTAATGTATTTGCGTTAGTTCCTAGTATCAACTCGTGGAAAACATTGTGCGCGGCATAGTGACGAGTGAAAGAAGTTTCATCTAATGGCAGTTGGGTTGTTAAATCAAAGCGTGTCCATATAAGCCCGCCGTATTGATAAAATGTTTCCACATCGAACAGGTAGCGAATGTTATCAAAGTCGATGATAGGATTGACTTCTTCGTTTAGTACAGCGATGCAGCCTGCACGTACATTTGTAGTTAATTTGAGTTCTATAGCCATACTAGTATTTATCACGCTAAATATGTATATGTTCTCAATCATCGTGGCCTATGCCCTACACGGGCGAGCAATAGGCAAAGACAACCAACTCCTGTGGGATCTCCCAGAAGATCTTAAATACTTTCGTAAGGTGACGCAAGGAAAGGTTGTTATCATGGGGCGCAAGACGTACGAGTCCATACCAGAAAAATTCCGCCCACTTCCTAATCGTAAGACATTTATTCTAACACGCGATCCCGACTACAATGTAGTGCATCCTGATGTGAAAGTCTTCACTGATGTAGAAAAATGCTTAATGGTAGCAAAACTTGCTAGTGAAGAGGTAATGATAGCAGGTGGTGAGCAGATCTATAAGCTACTGCTACCATATGCCGACCGCATCTATGCGACAATCGTGTGTGGTAGTTATGACGAAGCAGATGCATACTTTCCCAAACTATCACAGGATGAGTGGGGCAAGACCCACGACGAAGATTTCGGTAGCGAGCAGTTAGAGTTATTCTATAGTCGTGTTGTATTCGAGAAAAGAAAAGGCGCCCCGAAGGACGCCTTTATTGACTAGAATAGGGCTTACATATTATTTTAGTGTTATCGCTCCATATAGGAGTGTTCGCACTATTCTTATGTACGCGACTGTTAGCAGCCGGTCAATGCCTATTCCGCCCTGAGGCTCTACAACTAGTGTAAGAGTTACTCCTCAGCGTTCGCTTCAGCTTT
>Ga0307377_10006792_pt1 | contig 11927 bp, 10 predicted proteins | sample TR3MG_FD_202535 | JGI IMG/M metagenome (GOLD analysis project Ga0307377, IMG submission 202535) | Soil microbial communities from Risofladan, Vaasa, Finland - TR-3 | ecosystem: Environmental > Terrestrial > Soil > Coastal area > Acid sulfate soil | place: Finland: Risofladan, Vaasa | collected...
TGATCTATCGGCGTACCAAGAAACTGCGGGCGTTTCAGTTGCTGCTTGGGCACACCAAGCTGGAAAGTACCGTGCGCTATCCTGGTATTGAGGTGGACAATGCCTTGGAGATGGCAGAGCAAACCGAAGTTTGAATTGCCCGTTGGGTTGCGTCTCGCAAATTAGTCGCGATCCAGCCATCATTGATATGCACTTTACTTGTGTAAAGTAATGCCTTACACTTTGCCGCATGATTGAATCATTCATGCACAAGGGGTTGGAAGAGCTTTTCGAGAAGGGCAAGAGTGCCAAGGTTCAAGCATCTTTGGCGGGTCGCGTTTTGCGACGTTTAGATGCGATCAGTAGTGCCAAAACACCGGAAGCACTGAACTTGCCTGGCTTTGACTTTCATCCTTTGAAGGGCAAGCCCAAGCGATACAGTGTGCATGTAAATGGGCCTTGGTGCATTACCTTTGAATGGGAAGGCGAGAATGCATTGCGGATCAATTTGGAAAATTATCACTAGGAGACATCATGCGTACACGCAAACCAACTCATCCCGGCGCGATCTTGCGCGAAGACGTTCTACCCGATTTGGGTATGTCGGTTAGCGCCTTCGCCCGGAACCTTGGAGTATCGCGCCAGACTCTTCATGCTGTGCTTGCCGAGCGTAGCGCTATCTCTCCTGAAATGGCGCTTCGCTTGGGTGCATTGCTTGGCAATGGCCCCCAGTTGTGGGTGGACATGCAATCGAAATATGATCTATGGCAGGCTGAAGACAAGCTTCACGACATACTAAAAGGAATGCATCGCATCGATAATGCGGCAATTGCCTAGGCTATGTCTGCTGTAGGCTGCACTTCGGTCATTGGCATTTTTGATGCTGAATTGGCAAAATCCGGCCCAGACTGTGTAAAAACTCGAACGTTCTGTGCGTCTAATGATGCATTGGATCACCCCAAGGATACCTGCGGTATCCGCGCTATCCATCTCCGACCTGAAGGACGAGGCTTTTCGCGCAAATCTGGTAAATCATTACTATTCACCAGATATCACTTCCAGTGAGGAACAAATACCTGTCTCCCGCTAGTTAACATTCAGCCGAATTACCATGACCTCCACGGAGGGGACCGGGTTGCCGTCCTTTATTGCGGGCATGAAACGCCAGGTTTTCAGTGTTTCGAGCAACAGCCTGTTGAGCCGGGGATTTTGCGTTGGCTTGACCAGCGTCACCGTGGTGGTGCCATCCACCGCGATCTGAAAGCGCGCGGTGGCCGCTTCGTTCATTGCCTCTTCACGCAATTCATCCGGTATCACCGGCAAAGGATGGATCAGGGCCTGTGCACCGTGATTTTCGTTCATGGGTACCGCAGGCTTGCTGGGCGTTGCGGTGACGGGTGGAGGGACCGGGGTTGGCGGGGGCGGTACCGCACTTGGCCGCGTTTGCAGTGCCGGTTCGACACGCGGTTGAACAATGGTTTTCTGCCGAACTTTTGGCTGAGGCGGTTCCGGAGGCGGCAGCTCGACCAGTTCGGCGGTGACCGGAACCGGATCGGGCGAATGAACGACAGGGCGCCACATCGAATAGGCAAACAGGCTGAAGATGATTGCGCAGAACAGCAGAGCCAGCGGCAGCGTCCAGTACAGTCTGCTCCATGGAGAATCGGTTTGGGCCTGCGCAACCCGGGGCAATATGCTAGTCGACATGTTTGACCGCGATCAGGAAATGCTGGGCGCCCGCTGCGCGTGCCTTGAGCATGGATTGCACCGTGATGCCGTTCGGGGCGCTGCTGTCGGCGGCGACGATGATGCTGGCATCCGGACCGGGCAGCATGGCTTGCAGCGTGGCGGTCAGGGTATCGAGTGTGACCGGCGTTTTATTCAGATAAATTTTGCTGTCGGCCGTGATGGTCAGGGTGATCGGCTTCTTGGCCTGGATCGGCGCCGCGTGACCCTGGGGTAGGTTGACCGGCAGCGAATGCAGGTTCTGCATCGACAGCGAAGCAAGCATGAAAGTGGCCAGCAGGAAGAACATCACGTCGATCATCGGGATGATCTCGATGCGGCCGCGTTTGTATTCGCGAGATTTGCGCAACTTCATTATCTGTCCCCGGATTCATGCTGGCTCAGCCTGATGTTGTCTATCATGCGTGTGCCGAGCCGCTCCATTTCTTCCAGCACGCGAACCTGGCTGCGCGAGAAGAAATTGAAACCGAACAACGCAAAGATCGCGATGAAAATACCGAAGGCTGTCGCGATCAGCGCCTGCGCGACGCCGCCGGTGACGCCGCTGGGATCGACCAGCCCGGTGCCGCCGATCAGATTGAACGCATGCATCATGCCGGTTATCGTGCCGAGCAGTCCCAGCAGCGGTGCGCCGGTCACGATGGTTTCCAATACCCACATGCCGCGCCCCATGCCTTCCTCGATGAGTTGCGCCTCGTCGCCGGCGCGCGACTCCAGCCACCACACCGGCTTGTCGAGGTTGCCCTGAACGATGCGGAAGAACCGCGCATAGTAGTTTCCGGGCGGAAGTGAAACCAGTTCCTGTTCCAGCTTTTCCCAGGAAAAATTATAGGTTTCGATCAGGCCGAGCAGGGTCTTCGGCAGGCGAATATAGCGCCGATAGAGATACAACTTGTCGATGATGATGACCAGTGCCAAAACCGCCAGAAACAGCAGCGGGTAGATCGTTATTCCACCGAATTTCATGGCCTGGATTGCTTGGCTAATTTCTTGCATGTTTGCTTCCTTTGTTTGGTTGTTTTATTGTCTTGGCGTTATAGCTGCTTGGTCAGGCCGATGAACAGTCCGCGCCTTGCGCCGTACTGCGGGGCGAATACACCGATTCCGGAACCGTCACGAATCTGGTAAACCTTGTCCAGCACGTTGTTGGCCACCAGTCTGACATCGATAGGCCCGATCCCGTCCAGGTTGATTTTTCGGCTTGCGCCGAGATTGACCACGGTGTAGCCGGGCAGGTGGGTGGTGTTGGCAAAGCCGTTGCGCAATCCGCTCTCATACAGCATGTCGCTCGACAGCCGGTAGCCGGACCAAAGATAGGATGCGCCGGCAGAGATGGTCATCGCTTGTTCATGATCGACATTCACCCAGTTGTTGGCGGCATAATCGAGCGTTTGCTGATCGAACAGGTACTGGCTGGAGATAATGTTCTTGGCCATGCTGACGGTTCTGGCCAGATTGGCATAGCTGGAAAAATCCCCGGATTTGTAGTTGCCGGTCAGTTCGGCGCCGTAAACTTTCCCTTTTCCATAATTGAATGGCGTCATGATCAGCGCGGGGCCGAATTGACCCTCGTCGATGGTGTTCTCGGACTGCTTATAGAAAGTGTCCAGCCCCAGATTGATGGTATCCGTCAACTGATGGGTGACCCCGGCATCGAAGTAATTGGACCGTTCGGACTTCACCGGCGAGTTCACGTTCGGCCCCGGGGGTGCGCCAGTGGTGCCCGTGAACAGGGCCAGGTCGGACGATGAAACCAGTTCGGTTGGCGGCGGGGTGAAGTACCGGGCGTATCCGGTGTGCCAGGTGGTCCGCTCACTGCTCTTGTAAACCAGCCCCAGTCTCGGGCTGAACTGGTGTTCGTTGACGAAGGCGTTGACCGTGTCAAAGCGTCCGCCGTAGTTAACGGTCAGCTTGCTGGTCGCCTTCCATTCGTCCTGGAGATACAGGCCAAACAACGTGTTGCCGTTCCTGGAATTGTTGTCGACGATATTGTAGGCGGGAGCGGTAGCAGTGCCGGGACTCCCCGGAAACACCGCCGAGGTGTTGTTGCTGACGATGTTCTCACTGCTGCCGAACATGCCCATGCGCAACGTATGCGTGTCATTCAGCCGGTCGCTGCCATCCGCCTGGAAGCCGTTGCTGACGCTGCTGCGAAAAGCATCCGAAGCGATGCCGTTGAAAGCCAGGTTGCCGTTCACATCCGGCATGTAATTGAGACTGGAGTAGCGCGTAAACAGCGAGACTTGGTAGTCGACCCTGTCGTTGAACGAGCTTTGCAGGGAAGTCACCGCATAACGGTTCACCTCACGCTGCTGATCGTTGACCGTGGCGGAGTCGTATCCGGACAAGCCCAATTGCGTCAGGTAGCTGGGATTGGCAGGTTGTCCGGGATTGTTGGGGATCTGAAACTTCCCGTCATAGCTGCCCAGCATGAAACTCAGCTTGGTGTCGGGATTCAGCAGATAGGACATGTAGGCGAAACCTTTCACCTGTTTGGTGGTGTCATGGATCGGGTTGGCGCTGGAGGTCGGGTTCTCGATACCGATATTGTTGGTCAGGTACGAACCGTCAAAGAAATAGGAAAGTTTTCCGCTGGTATTGCCATATTCGATGCTGGGGTTGTAGGTCTGGTTGCTGCCACCGTACAGATCGATATTCCCGCCGGACACAAAATTGGTTTTGGTGTTGATTTCAACGACACCCGCCGTGCGATAGCCATACTGGGCAGGCAGCGCGCCGGTCAGCAGGTCGATGTTCTGCGCGAAACGCGTATCCAGGGACTGGCCGAATCCGCTGATCCCTTCCGGCAGGACCACGCCGTTGATACGGTATTGGGTATTGCCGTGGTCGCCGCGTATGTGCAATTGGCCATTGGAATCATTGACGACTCCGGGTGCCTGGAGCAGCACTTCATTGACGGGCGTGGCTTCTCCCTGGGGCAGATTGTTGATGTCCTTGGCTGAGAACTTGTAGACGCTGCCGCCGGTCTTGGGCGACAGGCCGTTGCGGGCTTTTACCAGCCGGGCGGCGGTGATATCGATTTCCTGGGCCTGGGAAGACGCCAGCGTAATGGTGGTGCTCGCAACGCCGGCGGAAAGTGTCACGATAGCGGAGCCGGTTTCAAAGCCGGTCTTGTCCGACAAGACCGCGTAGATGCCCTGAGTCATCCCGGAAAAGTTGAAATGGCCCTGTGCATCAGTGGTGGCATGTGCCACCACTTCTCCGCTTGCCGCTTGCAGCGTGACATTGGCAAGCTTGATCGGCCGCCCGAGGGTATCCCTGACCAGGCCCCGGATGGTATTGGATTTGGTTGCTACGACGGCTGGTACATTTTGTACCGGTGCCTGGTTTGGTTCCTGGCCGCTGGCGGCGTGAACGTACAACGGCGCCGACAACGCGGCGCACAATAGGACGTGCTTCAACATGGTGTTCCCCCGATATATTGCAAAGCCTGTCGTTCCCCGAAACGGGGGAAGGACAGGACGATTAGGCGTAAATCCGGAGGTGAGCAGGCGGGCCGCGCGCAACGGCGGCCAAAAAGCGGGTGGTCAGGAAAGTTGTGGTGTAGAGCTGTTCTGCGATGCCCGATAGCTGCGGCGGTGTGAAATCGATCGGGCTGGCAGTCATTGCACTGCCTAAATGCGCATAATTGGCGCATTTTGGACATGCGTCGGGATGCGGTAGCTGTTTGTCCTGATGCGTCGAGATATCCTCAAACGCATGCCACACCGCATGTGCCGCCCCGGCTTGCTGCGCGAACAGCAACACGAAAGCCATGAAGAACGGCAGGTAGGGGCGGGCTAATTTCATGGCGGGCATGATACTCCCAATGAGCGGGATACAATGGCGACAGTGAAAATTATATATCCGCCAATTGTTTCCACCTACCCGTAAATATAAAGTTGTCTGCAGTGGATTATAGAGCTCTGCATTTATTATCGCCAGAATGTGAATTGTCGCTAGGGACAGGATTTGGCCCATCGCGGAAGTTCATGACTTGTATATGCCTCCTGTAAATCAGCCACACGCGACTGTCTTTATATTGACCGTTTATTGCCATTTTCTCCAAACTATCCTCTCCCCTTGAACTCGGCGTAGCATACGATTGCTGTGAGCAAAACAGGCCGTGCGCACGGCACACACAGCATCTTCGTTTCCTTGCTCCCGTGCGCCGCCGAAGATCTGACGCAGGCAAGCGGAGGTTTAGGCGAGCACTGATCGAGGGTACCCGAAGGGCGATAAACCGGGGGCGTCTTTTCTTTGGCTACTTTACTTTTGGCGCCGCAAAAAAAGTAACTTGCTGCCGGGCAGCGTGGTCGTCGGGGCTTCAGCCCCATACAACCGGGGCGTACTATTCACGAATGCAACCGCCGGCGGGATGAACTTGTTTTTCATACTACAACTACAAAAGCTCTACGATCACCGGCGTATGATCCGACGGTCGCTCCAGCTTCCTCGGTGCCTTGTCGATCACACAACTCCTGCACTGAGCAACCAGCGGCCCGCTGATCAGGATGAGGTCAATGCGCAAACCGTGGTTGCGGCGGAACCCCATCATCCGGTAGTCCCACCAGCTAAATGATTTCTCTTCCTGTTCGAACAGGCGGAAACTATCGTGCAGGCCGAGTTGAATCAGCCCGCGGAATTTATCCCGTTCCGGTTCGCTGACCAGCACATTGCCCTGCCAGGCTACCGGGTCGTGCACATCGCGGTCCTCCGGCGCGATGTTGTAATCGCCCAGCAACACCAGTTTCGGGTAACGCACCAGTTCCCGTTGCAGCCAGTCGTGCAGTGCGGTCAGCCAGTTGAGCTTGTACTGGTATTTATCCGAATCGACGCTCTGCCCGTTGGGAATGTAAACATCGACCACCCTGATATCGCCATAGGTTGCGGCAATGACGCGCTTCTGTTCGCCGTCATGGCCGGGGATGCCATACTGCACATCGACCGCCGGCTCGCGGCTCAAAATTGCCACGCCGTTGTAGGTTTTCTGCCCGCTGAACACGCTGTGATAGCCCGCCTCCAGCAATGCCGTCTGCGGAAAATCGCTGTCCTGCTGCTTGGTTTCCTGCAGGCACAATACATCGACCGGATTTGCATTCAACCAATCCAGCACATGCGGCAGGCGCACTTTCAGCGAGTTTACGTTCCAGGTAGCCAGGCGCATATAAAAAATCCAGAAGAAGTGGGTAAACGATGCGAAATAACTATGTTGCGGCAATCGGGGATTTTGGCACTTTAATTTAAAGCACCCGTTTGATTCTACCCTACGACTTTTCCCCCGTCATCGCGCATTTCTTTCACGCCAGTCGGCCAGCCAATAGCTGGTCAACGGAGGAATGACTATCGCATCGTGTTCCACAGGCACGGGTGTGCCCGAACACATGTCTTTCATCCCGTCATGCTGGAAGAAACCGTGCGGCCTTAACTCACCGACAGGCAGCGTCTGCGGTTCTACGTTGAAGTTGGCGATCACCAATATTCTGTTGTCACTGTTTTGCGGTTCAACCCTGGAGAAGACCAGCAGGTTGGAATTATCCACCGCCAGCAACTGGCGATTGTCAAAGTCCGCGAATGCTTTCGTCTCCTTGCGCAACGCGATCATTCTTTTCAGCGCATTGAATATGCGGAATTCCACCGTGCCGGGCTGGCGGCGCTTTTCCGCCTTGATCCAGTCGAAATGCGAACGGTTCGCCCAGCGGTTGTCATCGCGCTTGTACGGGTCGGCGAGGTATTCCAGGCTGTTGAGCGTGCCGATCGCATCGCCGTAGTAGAGCAATGGTATCCCGCCGAACGAAAGGATCATGCTGTGCAGCAGCAGAATGGTCTTGATCGCGGTGTCTATGGCCTCTTCATTCTGGCTTTCGAGCGCGCTTTCGAGCCCGACCAGGGATGCCAGAGAACCGGAGATGCGTGCATCGCCGGTCTTCGGATTGTCGCCGAACGGCATACCCCGGGCGGGCGAACCGGAAAATTTTCCGGTGAAATAATCAACCAGGAAACGGCGATGCAGGGTCGGGTCATAACCCGACAGTTGCGCATCGCTATCGGAAAAGCCCAGGCCGATGTCGTCGTGGCAGCGCACATAGTTGAGCCAGGTCGCACGTGACAGCTTTTCCGGCAGATTCTTGACACCCCGATTCAGCAGGTTTGCATTCTTCGTCGCGACCGCATCCCAGAGCAATGCCATGAATGTGGCGTTGTAGGCGATCTCGCATTCTTTTGCATTGATCGCGTCTTCACCGAAATACTTGGCTATCTCGCTGGGCGCGACAATGGCTTCCGCGATGAACAGCACGCCGGGTGCCGTCACCTGGCAGCAATCCTTCATCAGCTGCAACAGCAGGTGTGCCTCGCGCTCGTTCTGGCAGGTGCTGCCGATTTTCTTCCACAGGAACGCCACCGCATCCAGGCGCAGGATGTCAGCTCCCTTGTTCGCCCAGAACAGGATGATGTCTATCATTTCGATCAGCACCGCCGGGTTGCGATAGTTCAAATCCCACTGGTAGTTGTTGAACACCGTCATCACCCACTTGCCCATCTCGGCATCCCAGGTGAAGTTGCCGGGCGCATTGTTGGGAAATATCTCGGGCATGGTTTCTTCGTAGATATCCGGGATCTCCCGGTCATCGAACACGTAGTAGTAATCCTGGTATTTCTTTTCGCCGCTGCGCGCCCGTTGCGCCCATTCGTGCTCGTTCGAGGTGTGGTTGACCACGACATCGAGCACCAGCAGCATGTCGCGTTTTTTCAATGAACCGGCCAGCACCTCGACGTCGGCCGTGGTTCCGAAGCGGGTATCGATCTTTTTGAAATCACGCACCGCGTAACCGCCGTCGCTGCTGCCCGGGGGGCAGTCGAGTATCGGCATGATGTGCAGCATGTTGACGCCCAGTTCCTGCAGGTAAGGCAGTCTCGTGCGCAGGCCTTTCAGGTCATCGGCGAAGCGATCGCAATACAGCGCCATGCCGACCCATTTCTGGCTGAGGAACCAGTTGTAGTCCTTTTCCCGCGCCAGATCCGATTTGCGCAGGTGCGGTGACCGCTCGATATAGCGCAATGCGAGAGCTTCGACCAGGCTGAGCATCTGCTCCTTGAAGTCGGGACGGTCGCCGTACAGCAGGTGGAACAGGGAATGGATGGCGTAAAAATTCGCCCCCAGGCGGGTAAAGAAATGGCGCAGGCGCAGATTCCGGATCTCCGGTTTCAGTTCGACCAGTATGTCATTCAGCAACGAGTGTGAAACTTGTTCGTACATCTTTGTCCCTTGTCCGGTTCAGTTCTTTTCGCGCAACCAGGCATCCACATCCGGAAGGTAATGTGCAACGCCTTCGAGTATGCCCGCACTGTAATTGCCGTTCATGCCGAGATAGCCGCCTCTGGCAATGTAAAGCGTGTCCTTGTGCGCGCCGGCAGCCAGGCTCCTGACTTCCGCATCGGCGTTGGCAACCAGCACTGCCGGTATATCGCTCAGCAGCACGTCCAGATCGTTGCCGCTGTCGCCGGCAAACACGGTGTCCTTATCGCTGAACCCCTGTTGCTGCATCAGGAACCGGATGGCATGCAGCTTGTTGGCGCTGACCGGCAGCACATCCAGCAGCCCCTGCTTGTTCAATTCATCGATGCTCCAGATCAGGTTCGCCCTGATATCCGAATACTTCAGGCGCGCATCCACTTCTTCGAGCAATCTTTTCGCGTCCGTGTCCAGCGTTACGTAAAAACTGAGCTTGTGGCGGTTCTGCTTTTCCTTTTCCTGCAACTTCAGCGCCGGAAATACACTCAGCAAACGGTACAGCTCGTCATGCGTCAAGCCCTGCCAATCCGGTGCGATCTGTGCATCCCACCCATCCCACTGCCGCCAGCCGTCCGAGTCGATCCGGTAGATCGTCGTGCCCACATCGGCGATGGCGAAATCGGGCCGTGGCAGATCGAATTCCGCGATGGCCTGTTCGATGAGGGCGCGGTGCCTGCCCGTCACGTAGACAAGCGTTACTTCCCCGCAGTTCACCAGTCGCCTGAACCGTTCCATGGCCTGCGGCGACTCGGGCTGTTTGCCGTTGGGAATCAGGGTCCGGTCCAGGTCGGTACAGAGCAGAAAACGCTTCATGACACCGTTCCTTGCTGCGCTCCCGCAAAAAAATTGTAATGATCTATCGCTTCCAGTATACCGGCGGCGTGGTGACGTTTCGAAAAGTAGATGTTTTCGATATCTGTCAATCCGGATAATTCATCGAGATGATGGTCATCCACCACTGCCCCCAATGTATTGCCGAGCAGCATGTCAGCATCGGCGCCGGTTACCCCGGCGACCAGCGTATTTTCCAGCGGGAAGCCGAGCTGTTCGGCGCACCAGCGCAGCGCGAGGCCTTTGGATGCACGGACCGGGACCACATCGAGAAATTGCCCGAAGGAAAAGACCGCATTCACGGCCTGTTCGTTGCGCAACAATGCCTGCCGGATATCCTTGGGATTGATCAGTGCATGATCGACGTAATAGCTGATCTTGAATGTGCCCTGGTTGATTTTAGGCTGCATCTTGAGTCCCGGCATTTCGGCCAGAATGTCCCGTATCGCCTGCGGATTCCACTGATAATTGATGTGGCGTTCCCAGACTTCCGAACGGGTCAGATTCGGCGCATAGTTCACTTCCGTCCCCTGTCCTGTGATCAGCACGTCGGGTTGAGGAATATTGTTCTGGCGCAGCTTTGCCAGCGCGTCATCCAGGCGGCGTCCCGTCGCAATCCCGAAAATGATCGATTTGCGGTGCGCATGCATCGCTTGCAGGAACGCCGACAACGCCTCCGGATCACCGGTCAGGTTCAGGTCGATGCTGGTGAATAGAGCCCGGTTGCGGAACACGCCGGGTTGTCTGCTCAGGCTGATGCTGGTTACAGGCTCGGTTTTTTCCACCAGGGGACGAATGACCGAAAGATATTTTTCAACGTGCGCCTGCCACGAGTAATGGCGGCGCACACCCTGAATGCCGTTCTTAGCCAGCCGCCGCCATTCAATTTTATCGGTCAAGGTTTCAAGTATCGTGTCGGCCATCTCCGACTTGTCGAGCGGATTGATGACATGGCCGTTCTGGCAATTCTTGATGATATCGATCGGGCCGCCGTCTTCGGTTGCCACGATCGGCAGGCCGCAGGCGGCCGCCTCGATCAGCGTCAGTCCGAATGGCTCGGTCAGTGCTGGGTTGACGAACACGCCGTGAGAGGCCGCTGCAAGGCGATATAGAACGGCCACCTCGTCCGGCTTGTGGTGCTTGGGGTACGCCACCTTGCCGTACAGGTCATATTTGTCGATGGCCAGCAGGATATCGTTCAGGACGGCACCCGAAATGTTTTCCATGTCCTGAATGTCATCCCGGTTTCCCGCCACGATCACCAGGTTGGCGGCTTGCTGCAATCGGGGCGACTCACCATAGGCCTCGATCAATGCAACGATGTTCTTCCTCGGGTCGGGGCGAGAAAGCGCCAGGATAATCGGCTTGCTGGGCTGTTTCAGGAAGCGCTTGAGCTCAACCGCAATCTCGCTGTGCTTTTCGTTTCCCTGCGGCGGAAAGAATTGCTCCAGGTCTGTTCCGGGCGGGATAACCCGCATGCGCTCGGGCTGGTAGAAATCGTAAAGGCCGTATTGCTGTTCAATTTCCTGTTGCGTGCTGGTGATGACGCGTTCGGCGACACCCAGTGTCGTCTCCTCCGCTTCGATGCGGCGCGAGATGTTGTAGGTGGTTTCGATTTCGCTCCGTTTGACGCCGCTGGCCAGCAGTTGATTGCGTTTGCTGCGCCCCAGAGAGTGGCCGGTATGCACCAACGGAATACTCAACTGGTGCGAGAGCCGCGAACCCACATAGCCGGCATCGGCATAATGGCTGTGGATGACATCCGGGATGCGCCCCTGACTCTTAAGCCAGGAGAGCGAGTTGTCGGAAAAGTTTTCCAGGCTATCCCACAGCATCTCTTTGCGCAGATACTTTTGTTCGCCGCATTCGATACGCACGATGCTGACTTTTTCCGAGAGTCGCTCCAGGGGTTCGGCATAATCCGGGCTGACCTGGCTGTCGATAACCCGCCTCGTCAGCAGCACCACCTTTTCCACATCGGCACGCTCTCCAAGCGCACGCGCAAGTTCCACAACGTATTTGGTTTGTCCACCGGTATCCGCATCGCGTCCCAACTCCAAATTATGGCCGCGGATCA
>Ga0307377_10006796_pt1 | contig 11920 bp, 10 predicted proteins | sample TR3MG_FD_202535 | JGI IMG/M metagenome (GOLD analysis project Ga0307377, IMG submission 202535) | Soil microbial communities from Risofladan, Vaasa, Finland - TR-3 | ecosystem: Environmental > Terrestrial > Soil > Coastal area > Acid sulfate soil | place: Finland: Risofladan, Vaasa | collected...
GATGCCCGTCGACTACGAAAACTAGTCAGTGAACTCAAAGAGCTTTCGCTGCGCGCCGCCAATCAGATCGAGAACTGGGAGTCGCCTAAATAGCGAGATATCGCTCACTCGACGTGCGGAAAGAGAGCTCAATCTGAGGATCCGGCACCTCTTCCCAACTCTTCTGACCGGGGCCCTTGTAGACGAGTGCCTTCATGATGAACCTCCGAGAATCCTTCCGAGTGGCGCTCTGCCATGCGGGGTACCGACATCACACTGCTGGGGGCGATTCGATCGACATCCCTCAACCTAAGTTCGGTGCCAGGCGGTCAACAGGGGCCAAAGTCCCTTTGAGGGTGACCTGAGTACACGCCCACCCGAATCTCGAACGGCGCCGACCGCGCGGACGAACAACCACCACTCCAGGTCGCCGCGCCGTCGCCGACATCCTTCGACGGGCCCCGGGTGCATAGTTGTTACGTGACTTCGTTGCCGCTCGGTGCACTGGCGGGTGGCTCAGTCGGAAGGGACGGCTCGTCCATGGTCGAAGTGGTCAGCACGTCGAGCACCGCTTGGATCTGGGATCGGCCCCGCACTGAGGAGGAGCCCAAGGAGCCCACACGGAATACCCGATCCCGCCAGGTCGGCTTGGGAGTCCACGCGTGGGATCCGAAGAATGGCACGAGAAGGTCTTCCATCTTGTAGAGGCCTGGAGGCATCCCGGTGAGACGCTCGGCCGCGAACATTGCGCCGCTGCCGAATGCCTCTCGTGAAATTGATTCGTGACGCAAACGTATTGTCTGATTAGGCAGTCCGAAGAGGATCTCGTGGGCTCCGATGATGCCGCCTGCTCGTATCGACTTGATGTCCTGCTCGTCAACTCCTAGGGCGGTCGAAATGATCCTCGCAGTGCCCGAGACGCCGTTCTTGCCCTTGAAGTGCTCTTCGATGATCTCGATATCAGTGCCAGGTGCAATCCGGTGCAAGGTCTGCGCAGCCAAGATAAGGAAATTGACGCCGACGGTGATATTCGGTGACCAGAGCACCGCCGTGCGGCGGCTGAGCCGCTCGAGTTTGCGTTGTTTCACGATTGGATAATGAGAGATCGCGGAGACGATATTGGCGCCCCGATCGGCGGCAACGTCACCGTAGTAGTCGATCCCGTCCTCGGATGAGAAATCGATCACCACATCGACGGGCCATCGGTCCATTAACGCCCCGGCCGAGATTGCCGAGGCGGACAGAATTCGACCCGCTGACGTTGTCTCCAGGTCCAGGATTTCCGCTGCGGGTCGGTGATTTTGGGAAGTGCTCTTACGCAGCACCCATTCAAGTTCGACCAATGGATTCTTCATCAGCACTGCGGCGACCGACTTGCCAGTGTTGCCGAAGCCAACGAGTCCGACCTTCATAGCGGTGCCCCAATCCGTAGTTCGTTGGATGCTGCACTACTGGACTGACAGTACTGGGCACGCCGCCACCACCAATCGGCATTACCTCGAACTGTCTGTGAGGAGTCTGGGAATTGGTGGTGACGGCTTGGCGTTTCGCGTGCCTTGTGAACTATTTACCAACGGTGCCTCACTTTTGGACGTGGTCACTACCGCGTGCGTCCTGATTCGACTCACCGGTTCGCCTCGGCCGACGTGACGAGCACGGCACTTGCTCGCCGTCCGGATGACCAAATACCCCGGGCCCTACCCGGTTCGGCCCCGGGCCCCTCCTCTTTCGGGGCCTGTACCGGTGACGAACGGCTGGTCCACGGGCATCGCGGTGCAGAATCTGCTCCACCGAAGCGTTGCGAATCCCTTTCCTACGGCCCTGGTCCGGTGTAACACGGCCCTCATTGACCGGTCCCACTGCATGAGGAGACCGAACACACCTTGTTAGAAGTTGGTCAACGTGGGTGCCCGTAACCAGTGCGACCGGACTCCTTCTAACATCCGTCCGTTGTGTTCACTGCCGTAGAGACTCTGCTCATACGGTGAAGGACTCGTTGCAGATTGCGTACCTCATGATTACCGCGCAGTAGTCGTTGCCAGCGATTCACGTCGACCCTTTCGACTCCGATATCGAATCAACGAGTGACGCACCGTGCGAGTTGAGCACCTCACGAGCAGTGACGTTGTCGTGATGTTACGACGCTCCGAGGGTCCGCACGATCGTGACGCGACCGATACCGACTTGGGCATCAATCGACAGGTGCGGCGCTCGCGCCAATTGCACGGTGCTCAGACCGCGAGACGGCAACATGCTGAAGTTAATCACCTCGCGAGAACCGACGACGTAATTGGACGAGCCGATGCCCACGTGCGTCGTGACGTTCACCACCGCATTGGCCGGCACTACCACGCGAACACTCCCCACGGCGGTGGACGCGCTGATGCGGAATCCGCTCGCTGGGAAGTTCACCGCGCCGAGGTCGACCGTCGTAGCGCCGAATTGCGTTCTGTACTCGTGGCGCACGTCATTGATCGAGGTGGGCTGCCACACGTGCGCGCCATTGCCTCCGGACATGGGCACCCCGGTGGAGGCGAGAAAACCTACGAACGTGCCAACGACGAGGATCAGGACGCTCAGGCCCGTGAGGAAAACGACGGCGAAGAGTCGACGGATCGTGAGCCGACGACCGGTCGTGCGCAGGGCCACGACCGCGAGGGCGACTAGGAAGACGAGCCACAGCAGCGCGAGGCTCGGTCCGGCGGTGCGCACGGGTCCGCCGACGATGAGCAGGGCCAGCATGATCAGGAATACGACAACACCCGCCAGCAGGCCGACGGTCAACCGGTGCGAGGTGGACACCGGTGGGTGGATCCGCTGGCCTTCCGAAATCTCCCCATCTTCGGAGCGAGGAACGAAGACCCACATCGCGAGATAGATTGCCGCACCGAGACCCCAGAAGAAGGTCAGCACCACGAAGAGCACCCGGAAGATATTGGCGTCGATGTCAAACCGATCGCCGAGACCGCCAGCGATGCCGGCCACTACCTTGTTATTTGAACTGCGGTGCAGCCGCCGGGGCGAAAGGGCGGCTTCATCACCGTTGGCCATGGGTTCAGGGGCAGTGGTCATGGCCACAATGTAGGGCCGAACGACAACGGGGACCATCAGGGAGAACCCTGAGATTGCCACTGTCGGTCAGGGTTTACCCCTAGTGCAAGTCCAACGGCTAGGTGTCAGGCTAGAGCAACGAACGATGAGGATCGGTGCCAACATGACCAGTACTCACTATCAGCGCCCAGCCCTCGGAGTACCCCAGCATCCACTTCGGCGCAACGTACCCGACGCCGTGCTCGGTGGCGTGTGCGTCGGACTCGCGTGTCGCTTGGGCGTTCGGGCGCAAACCATCCGACTGCTCTTCGCGCTGTCCTGTCTCCTGTTCGGGGTGGGAGTCGGTGGCTATCTGGTGCTCTGGCTCGCTCTGCGTCGCGATGGCGAGGACGAACCGATTGCCCGCCGACTCGAACACCGAGGTCCGGAAACGCGGATCGTCCTATGGAGCCTGGTGGTCGTCCTGGTCATCCTGCTCGCCCTGTCCAACATGGGCCTCCACCTTCTCGGACCATACGCATGGTCGGTCCTGCTGAGTGGCGTCGGCCTGGTGGCCGTCTGGCGTGGGGCCTCACCCGCGGAGCGGACCCATCTCGAGGGCGTGGTGCAAGCCGTGCCGGTGCTGGGTGCCGCATCGGCTCGGGGCTGGCGCGCGGTGGTGTGGCGCGTCGTGCCAGCCACGATCATGATCGTCGTGGGGTTACAGATACTCAGTCGAGTCGGCGGAATCTGGGGGGCAGCGGTTCCAGCACTGATCGGTGGACTCGTCCTCATCATCGGAATCTTGATCATGCTGGCCCCTTGGTGGCTCGAGAACGTCCGGGATCTTTCACGTGAACGCCGGGACCGTGTGCGCGCCGAGGAACGGGCCACGCTGGTCACCCACGTCCACGACTCGGTCCTGCAAACGCTGACCTTGATTGAACGTTCGGCCGGGGACCGTGCTGAGGTGATTCGCCTGGCCCGTGCCCAGGAGCGAGAGTTACGAGCCTGGCTGTTCGCGCCCGACCTCATCGGCGTTGTCACCCGAGCGGACGGGAGTTTCGCGGACCAACTCCACGTGCTGCAACACGACGTTGAGCGAGACTACGGTGTCCGCGTCGACCTGGTCGTCGTGGGCGACTGTCCCACTGACCAACGCGTGCGAGACCTGGTGGCCGCGGCGCGCGAGGCCGCGGTCAACGCAGCCAAGTGGTCAGGTGAAGAGCAGCTCAGCATCTACGGCGAAATCGAGCCGCATCAGATCTCGGTCTACGTCCGCGACACCGGCATCGGGTTTGATCCGGACGCACCAGCCGGTGATCGGCAGGGTCTCTCCTACTCAATCCGCGAGCGGGTAAATCGTCTCGGTGGGTCAAGCGAGGTACGGTCGACGCCCGGCGAAGGCACTGAGATCACCCTGTTAGTGCCCCGCGAGAGCACTCAGCCGTGACGCGTCCTCGCGTCTTCCTGGTTGACGACCACGAACTCATTCGGGCCGGGATCAACGCCGAGATCGCTGACGACGTGGATATCGTGGGCCAGGCCGACGAAGTCACCGCCGCCATCGAGATGATCATCGAGCGCCGCCCCGACGTCGTGCTGTTGGACGTCCACATGCCCGACGGTGGCGGCCTGCGAGTGCTCCGTGAAGTGCGCGCAACCTGCGGCGATGTTCGCTTCCTCGCCCTCTCGGTCTCCGACGCTGCGGAGGACGTCATCGCCGTGGTCCGAGCTGGGGCGAGCGGCTACGTGACCAAGAACATCTCGGGCTCCGATTTAGTCGAAGCCATTTGGCGGGTGAGGGCCGGCGATGCTGTGTTTTCGCCGCTCTTGGCGGGCTTCGTCCTCGAAGCGTTCGCAGGCGACCCGGTCCAGCGCGATGCGGACTCCAGTGGCGACCCGGATCTGGACCAGTTGACGACTCGGGAACGGCAGGTTCTCCGACTCATCGCCCGCGGTTACGCGTACCAGCAAGTCGCTGCAGAACTGGGTATCTCGTCCAAGACCGTGGAGACCCATGTTTCCTCAGTGCTGCGCAAACTTCAACTCTCGAACCGCTACCAACTCTCGAACTGGGCCAACGAGCGCAGACTGACTTAGGTTCGACGACGAACTATCTACTTGGGTGTCGTTAGGGGCTCGAAGCGCGCAAGGAAGAACCGCAGATCGTCGGGCTCGTAGGTGAAGCGGAGTCCGGTTATCTCCTCTCGTCGCTCGTACACCTCGACGACGGACTCGGCCACGACGTCCATGTGCGCCTGTGTGTACACGCGACGAGGAATCGTGAGTCGAACCAACTCCAACTTGGGTAGATGATTCTCGCCAGTGTGAGGGTCACGACCCGCCGAGACGACACCACGCTCCATCGAGCGCACGCCGGAATCGACGTAGAGCGCCGCCGCCAGCGCCTGGGCGGGAAAGAGTTCCTGGGGGACGTGGGCCAATATGCTCCTCGCGTCAAGGAAGATGCCGTGACCACCGATTGGCAGAACGATGGGAATCCCGGCGCCGACGAGTTTGTTGCCCAGGTACTCCACTTGACCGACGCGCGCACGGACATGCTCATCGGTCTCTACCATTTCGCGCATCCCTTGCGCCAAGGCTTCCATGTCACGCCCCGACATGCCGCCGTAGGTGTGTAGACCTTCAAAGGCGACCAACAGTCCCCGCGCGCGACGTGCCAGCTCGGCGTCGCGCAGGGCCAGGAAGCCACCGATGTTGACGAGGTTGTCCTTCTTCGAGGACACGGTCGCCCCGTCGGAGAGACTGCAGATCTCGAGCAGGATCTCCCTGACGCTCTTGTCGCCGTAGCCGGGCTCTCGTTGTTGGATGAACCAGGCGTTCTCCAGTGCTCTGGTGGCGTCCAACATCAGGTAGATGCCGTGTTCACGGCAGAGTTCGTACGTAGCGCGCAAGTTCTCCATGGACACGGGCTGCCCACCGGCGAGGTTTACGTTCGTCTCCACCGAGATATAGGGAATCCGATCCGCACCGAACTGTTCGATGACGGCGCGAAACTTGGCCAGGTCGACGTTGCCCTTGAACGGGTGCAAGCTGGCCGGGTCGTGCGCTTCGTCGATGATCACGTCGACGAAGACTCCCCCCGCGTGCTCTTGGTGGAAGCGGGTGGTCGTGAAATACATGTTGCCAGGAATGACGTCTCCGGGCTTGATGAGGATCTGACTGAGAATGTGTTCGGCGCCACGCCCCTGGTGCGTGGGAATCAATTCGGGGTAGCCGTAGACCTCGCGCATCGCCGCTTCGAGGTGGTAATACGACCGACTCCCCGCGTATGCCTCGTCGCCCATCATCAAGGCGCCCCACTGCCGGTCAGACATCGCGTTGGTTCCCGAGTCGGTCAACAAATCGATATAGACATCGTCGGCATGCAGGAGAAACGTGTTCCAACCCGCGTCCGCAATGGCTTGCTCCCGATGCTCGCGCGTCGTCATGAAGATCGGCTCGACCATCTTGATGCGATACGGCTCGGCCCAACTCCGACGGCGCGCGCCATTTGCATTGATTTCGCTCATGTGTCCCCCCGAGTAGGCCCTTGGGACGGTTGTCCCCTAGCCTCGGTTGAGGTCTTGACCCACTTGGTTCGGAGCCTAGACATGCCCGGGTCCAACGACCGGGTGACCTAAGTCCTTACTGGTCCGGCGGCTCATCTACTGACGTGAAGAGTTCGTCATAACGGCGACTCCGAGTCAATCGCCGCTTCAAAGGGTGCTCGCACTGGCGAGTTGCGACTGTCATAGGCTGCTATCGATTTCGGATGATGTGGCCTAGCCACTTGTCCAAACGCCATGGAGGTGACGATGCAGCCGGTAGTGGACATGGGGTGGCTCACCACCCATCGCGACGACGTGGTCCTCGTGGACATCCGCTGGTATCTGGACGGTCGATCGGGCCGAGACGCATACGACGCCGGACACGCACCCGGGGCTATTTTCATTGATCTTGACAAATGGCTGGCGGGTCCGGCCTCGCCCACGCGGGGACGTCACCCGTTGCCAGATCCCGCAGCCTTCGCACGGGGCATGGCTGCCCACGGGATCTCGGACGACAGCGTCGTGGTGGCGTATGACGACGTCGGAGGCGTCATTGCGGCGCGCCTCGTCTGGCTGCTGCGGATCACCGGGCATACCGCGGCTTTGCTCGACGGTGGGCTCAGCGCTTTCCGCGTTGATTTGGAGATCGGTCCGGGGCCGCCACTGCGAACGGGAGAATTTGGAGTGACCGAGTGGCCCGAACAGCGACTGGCCACCATTGACGATGCAGTCGACCGTTCTCACGTCGTTCTCGACGCGCGCAATCGCGACCGATTCGAGGGAACACCGGATTTGGTTGATCCACGCTTTGGCCACATACCTGGTGCACGCAGTGTGCCCTGTCGAGACAACGTTGACCCCGACGGACGGCTGAAGCCAAAGGCCGAGCTGCGCGCCACGTTTGAAGCCGCGGGGGTACGTGCGGGAGCTGACGTCATCTCCTACTGCGGTTCAGGCGTTACGGCGTGTCACAACCTGCTCACCTTGGAGTGGGTCGGATTAGGACTCGGTCGCCTGTACGCAGGATCGTGGTCTCAGTACAGCAACGATCCAGTACGTCCACTTGCCACGGGTGCGATGCCCGGCTGAAGCGCCTGATTGATGCGGGGAACATGGAGCGATGATCTGCCGGGAGCCGATGGTCAATGCCAGGGCCCCACACGACTTCTTGACGTGCCTCGTGAATACCCGTCGAGCATGAAGGTCCACCACTGGCTTAGTTCACCACTAAGCCAGTGGTGGACGTCTTCGAATCAATTGATTCGCGACGTCGCAACGAATTCCTCATCGGTGACTGCTTCGGGTGATCGCTCGACGTCCCGGCGTCCCTTAGGACTCGGCAGCACGAGTTCAATCACGACAGTGACCACGGCCGCGACCGATACCTGACCGGAGTCAAGTTCACACAGTCGTGGAACCGCAAGTACCGACAATGGCTTTCATTAGCGCTGCGGCGATATATACATTCTTCGCCGCATGACGGTCACGAGACTTCTGGCCGTCATCCAACTGGCACTTCGTCTAGAAGTGCGCAGCCCGACAACGTCGACACGCTCGCGGAGCGCGAGGATCGAAGTAATGCCAAATGATCTCAGATCGCGCGAACGTTCTGCGCTTCCTCGCCCTTCTTACCTGGCACCGCGTCGAACTCGACTCGCTGACCCTCTTCAAGGTTCTTGTAACCGTCACCTTGAATGTTGGAGAAATGTACGAACACGTCGTCACCCTGCTCGCGCGAGATGAAACCGAATCCCTTTTCTGCATTGAAAAACTTCACTGTACCTTGTGCCACGAAAACTCAATTCTGAGGGCGACATACCGACCTATTCGGTTTGCTCGCTATCAGAAACTGTACTCGCCAGGGTCGAAAGTGCCAGCGGTCGGTCCGGACACCCTTGATTTCCCCGATTCGGCGGCGAGCAGACGTGACCACCTGGTACATCCAGGCCGGATTGAGAAGTCGTCAATCTGCGTTCAAATGGCCAGAAAGCACCCGCATTTCACCGTGGTGAAACTCGTCGAGTAGCGCTCGATTCCACTTCTGTCACTAGCCGGACCGCACGAGTTGGGCACGTCTTCCTTTGCCGGTCATACTGTCTACTGAACCATCCGGCCAATCACACTGCTGATTCTCGAAGGGGTCAGTCGCCAGCTTGCTCACTATGAGGCGGCTACTTCACTGACCATATCGGTGCAGAAGCCCGCCGCTCGATCTCCGTCCCCCTCGTCAGTGGGTAGCACGCGAAACCAATAACCACGGCCAAGAAATGGCCCGCGTCCGTAAAGCTACGGCCGACGAGAAGCGCCGTCATCGTGATGACGACCAGTGCCGCAACCCATATCCAGCGCCAACGCTTAGGCAAGCGATAACTGAAGACTGCCGCCACCGACGCGAATCCATAACTGACCCCCACGTCAATGGCGTTCTCGAGATGTTTCGCCGCGTAACCGTGTCGGATTGCCAGCCACAGTGCCCAGGCCACGCCCAGGGTTGCCAAGATATGACCAGCAGCAAACGCGGCGGCCCATCGGCGAGTGCCGAGCCATCGCTCGGCCGGTGCGAGAACGAGGGCAAAGAGGATGGCCCAAATCAGGAACTCATAGTTGGGGGCCCAAAATGCGCTGAGAACCAGCACCCGCATCGGACTGGTGAACAGCTCATGCAAATTGGTGCTGTGCTCTCGCAAGAGAAGAGTCACGACCTGATTGCTCGAACTCACCATGACGAGTGTCGTGATCGACAACACCACGAGATAGGAGAATGTGCCTGGCGACGCCCGAATGTATTTCACCACGGTGGGGCGGTTCCGAAACCACCATGCTTCAGCGTGCGTAGCGAAAGGCCACTCTCGCCGCCGAGCTACTTCAAATAACACAAGCAACAGGACGATGCCAAGGAGTGGCACACCTACCTCCGGTCATGCTGGGAAGTAGTCCGTGTCCACGTCATGGACATCACGCTACAGCGCCTATTTCCTGGGTCACTCAATCTGAAGGACCGAAACACCCAGAGCCGCCAAGTCGCGTCGAGAACTCACGCAATCCAGCATGCACGCCATTTGATCTCAACGCGGGACTGGAGTCACCAACCCTGCTCTCCCCTGCCCCGGTGCGGTACGAGTGCACTCCGCGAATTGTTGATCGTCAACGACGACGACCGACTCGTGAACACCGACTCGTCCCGAAAACGATGCGGCCCGCCGCAAGGCCGTGCTCACCGATCACTAGGGCACCATCGAAAAGGGCAGCGAATTCGCCGCGAACGTAGAGTGAACGAATATGGAGTCGGGAATGTCTTCTTCAACGATGGCAGCGTGGGCGGTTGGTACCCCAGGTCCGATCGACTCGGATCCGCTCGTGCGTGTCGAGCGTCCGATACCCGTTCCCAGTCCGGGGCAGATTCGCCTTCGCGTCACGGCATGCGGGGTCTGTCGGACCGATCTACACCTGGCCGAGGGCGATCTACCTGCTCGACGCCCCTTCGTAATACCGGGTCACGAGGTTGTGGGCGTAGTCGATGACCTCGGCGAAGGCTCGCAACGTTTCGCCAAGGGTGACCGGGTGGGGGCGGCATGGCTCGCGAGAACCTGTGGCGAATGCCGCTACTGCCTCGCCGGTAGCGAGAATCTCTGCACGTCGCTCACCTTCACCGGTTGGGATATAGACGGCGGCTACGCCCAGTACATCGTGGTCGACCAAGACTACGCCTACGCCATTCCCCCATCCTTCGACGACCTGCACGCCGCTCCCCTCTTGTGCGCAGGAATCATTGGCTATCGTGCGTTGCTGCGCGCGCAGTTACCCCCTGGGGGCCGGCTAGGTATATACGGCTTCGGGGGGTCCGCGCATCTCACCGCTCAAATGGCTCTGTCCCAAGGTGCGCGCGTGCACGTCATGACTCGCTCCGCGGAGGCTCGCGAATTAGCCCTCTCCCTGGGTGCCAGCAGCGTCGGCGACGCCTACGACCCTCCACCCGAGCCACTCGATTCCGCCATCCTCTTCGCCCCCGTCGGCACGCTCGTCCCGTCGGCACTCGCCGCACTCGATCGCGGCGGTACGCTCGCCATCGCCGGCATCTACCTAAGTGATATTCCGGCGCTCAACTACGAGCACCATCTCTTCCAAGAACGCAACCTCTGCAGCGTGACAGCCAATACGCGAGATGACGGCCGCGCCTTCTTGGCGCTGGCAGCGAAGATCGGTCTCCAGGTATCGGTCAGCCCCTACCCCTGGGATCAAGCTGATCAAGCCCTCCGTGATCTCTCGCACGACCACGTCAACGGTGCTGCAGTGCTAGTTAATCCCTGACAGGATGTGTCGTGGTTGGATCCGCCGGTTTACCTTGACCAACTCCACCAAGTGGACCAGCGGTGCTTGTTCACTGTCCGACTGTCCAGACAATGCTTCATCTCAGCACTGGGTTCCGATCCAAAGCCCTCACCACGTTGGCGAGACGCTGGAAGAGTCTCATCTTCTTGGCGACCTCGGTCCGGGTCTTCGCGCTGACCGTCTTTCGAAACAATTTGCCGCTCGGTGCGAAGCCTAGGAAGAGGACCCCCAGCCACCGTCCATCGGATGATCGCTGGTAGTTCGAACTCTCACGTTTACCGGGTCTTCGGAAATGAGCGGGGTCCGAAGAACTCAGCACCGTCGGTGACTTGCGGGAGTTGCCTGCCCCGGGCCGGCACTTCTGCTACGCCAACTGGTCCCGCAGTGCGAGTCAATCCAGGGGGATGGTGATCTTCGATCGATCGCCTGCGAGGTGCCGTGGTATAGCGCCAACGCCGCTGGCTCAACTCATCAATCGCTCATGGCGGGGTCCAAACCGAGCAATATTGTGAGGTGTCACAGTTCACCATCATCCTTAACGGACCGAGCAGTGTCGGGAAGTCCAGCCTCGCGACAACCCTCCAGGACGGATGGCCACGCCCCTTGATCGTTGTGGCCTTCGATGACGTGGTCTCTGCATGGCCAACTTCCTGGGACCGCGATATCGGACCAGACGGCGCTCCGAGCGAGCAGACGATCGGGATCAGAGTGGTCCCGGGTCAAGGTCCTCCACCATCGTGGTTCTTCGAGTGGGGGGACGGGATCACAAGTCTGGGCCTACAGATGGCACGAGCTTGGAGAGGTCTGGCGGACGCGGGATTCGACCTCGTCATTGATCACGTGCTAGCTCCAGGAGAATTCCGGGAAGCAACACTTGAGCTGTTTCCCGAGGCCTTCTACGTCGGAGTCACCTGCGACATCGAGGAGCTGCTGCGACGGGAATCAACTCGAGGAGACCGCTACATCGGCCTTGCGTCAGGCTCTTCAGCCGTCGTCCACGAAGGCATGAACTACGACATCCTCGTCGA
>Ga0307377_10006797_pt1 | contig 11918 bp, 5 predicted proteins | sample TR3MG_FD_202535 | JGI IMG/M metagenome (GOLD analysis project Ga0307377, IMG submission 202535) | Soil microbial communities from Risofladan, Vaasa, Finland - TR-3 | ecosystem: Environmental > Terrestrial > Soil > Coastal area > Acid sulfate soil | place: Finland: Risofladan, Vaasa | collected...
GTAGAAAATTTACGTACTACTACCTATGCTGATGATGCAGCTATAGCCAATATAACGGTAGATGGTACATGGGAATTAGATACCACAGGAGCATATTGTTGGTACGATAATGATGAAGTTACATATGATGATTATAGTCCTTTATATAACTGGTATGCTGTAAATAATGCCAGTGGATTGGTTTATTTAGAGAGAGGCGGAGTAGAGGAGACAGGATGGCGAGTACCCACAAAAACAGATTTTGATAATCTTATAGCGGCATTAGGGGGACAGACGGTAGCGGGAGGAAAATTAAAAGAGATTGGTTTGGCTCACTGGCTTACTCCCAATACGGGAGCCACTGATGAGTTTGGCTTTTCTTTATTGGGTGGTGGATATAGGGAGCTTGACGGTAGTTTCTATTTTATTAATGATAGAACACTCTTATGGTCTTCTACCCCATACGAGTTTGCCCCTGATATGCAATCTTATTATGCCATTGCTTATTCTTCTACGGCTACAGCAGAAAGTCCCGCAATTACGTTGATTCAAGGATATGGGCTTAGTGTTAGGTTGGTGAAAGATGTCCCCCTTGTAGGACTAGCCGACAAAGATGGTAATATCTACACAACAGTCACCATAGGTACTCAGAAGTGGACGGTAGAAAACTTAAGAACTACTACTTACGCCGATGACTCGGCAATTCCTAATATCACTGATGCAGGGACATGGGCTGCTGATGCTACAGGGGCTTACTGTTGGTATGACAATGACGAGGATACATATGGTGCTGATTATGGAGCTTTATATAACTGGTATGCGGTAGATAGTATAAGGGGATTAGCTTATCTTGAGAGGGATGGCGTTGAAGAGGCAGGGTGGAGAGTGCCTACTGCTGCTGATTTTGCCACGCTTTCTGCTTATCTTGGAGGTGATTCTGTGGCTGGTGGTAAATTGAAAGAAATTGGGCTTACTCATTGGGTAACACCCAATACGGGTGCTACTAACGAGACAGGATTTACGGCATTACCAGGTGGCTTACGTATATCAAATGGAACTTATTCCTCTGTTTTATGGGGAGCATGGTTATGGGCTTCTACTGCCTTTGACGCTGATAATGCCCATTTCAGAGGACTGGCTAATAGCGATGCTAACCTCTCTAGTTATAATGATAATAATGAATTTGGACTTTCTGTTAGATTAGTAAAAGATGTTTAATATGAATAGTAAATTACAAATATAGTGAGCCGTCAGATTGACATAATCGCCTTAGAATCAGGCATGCACTACCTCGTATTTGGCTACGATGCAGACGAGATTGCTACCTTCTCTATACAAATATGGATTACCAAATTTGGAGCAAGACTTGTAGATTTTGTGCAGGCCATGGGCTTAAATTTTATCTCATTTATGGGGGGTGACTTATGGATACATAACGATGAAAATCAGGATAGGTGTAACCTCTTTGGAGAGAAAAGGGACTGTATAGTAGGTGTGGTGACAAACGAAAGCCCGACAGAGATAAAACTATTAGACTCTATTGGGATTCATTCTAACGGTACTTGGGAGGTAGTCTCTATTACTATTCCGTCTTCTTTAAATTATCCAGCAGGGATGGAGTCAAAGATACCTACAAACATGTTTAAAAAGAGAGATGGTGTGTGGAAGGCTAGGTTTTTAAGGAATATGAAGTCTGTATCAGATACGGCAAGTGTCATTGATGCTCTTAATGGAGAACAGTTGCGGGGGTATGAGGCTTATTTGGTAATGAAGAACACTAGTAACAGTCAGATTAAGCTCTTTAAAATTGATATAAACAGTACTCTTAGCAGGGTATAGTAAATTATGTGTAAATTTGTAAAAATATAACGATATGGGAGGATATACAGGTGGCGGTGGTGTCACAGCAAAAGGAATAGGGTCACTTCCCTTTCTTGGAGCATTAGGAGGTGGGGCTGCGTTTCCTATTTTAGGGGCTGCGGGGATGGCAATTAATGGTGTTTCTGCTATTTTTCAGGGGATAAAGGCAGCAAAAGATAAAAAGGCATTTAATAAGGCACTATCTGAGAGACCTGATTATCAGATACCCCAAGAGTATCAAAATATACTCTCTCAATATAAGACTGCCTATGGTGGCGATATGCCTGGTTATCAAAGAGGGCTAAATCAGATTGGGCAGGTAGGGGCAAGGGCAAGAGGCTCGGCAGAGAGGGGTGCTATTAGCTCTAATGCTTTTGGTGCAAGTGTGTCCGCACAACAGCAAAAAGAGTTAGATGCCATAATGAATCTTAACACACAAAATGAGCAGTTTAAATTACAGGGAGTAGACAAAATAGCAGGAGCAGAACAGTTAATGGCGGGGCAAAAAGAACAGAAGTGGAATCTTGATGAGTTTTTACCATGGCAGACAAAAGTAAATTATCTTGGGGAGAGTGCCAAAGCAAGAACAGAGGGTGCGTATAGTGCTCTTAATGCCTTTGGTAGTAATCTTTCAGACTTAGCAGGGACTAGATATCTTATGGACGCTTATAAAGGATTAAAAACATAATGGCTGTAGATATTTTATATACAGGTAAAGGGTTCGCCCCTGAGTTACAATCAGACGGCGGAAAGGCTATGTCACGGTTATCAGACTTTATTACCAAGGCTGAAGAGATAAAATACAAGGCATTCAAAGAGAATAAAGATTGGTTTCTTAAAACACAAGAGGTAGACCCTGTAGCGTTCATCACAACAGCTAATCAAGACGCACAGAATAGGTTAATGAAGGAATATAATGAATCCTCTGCCGCAATAGTACAAAAGGCTGGTGGTTTTGATAAACTTAGTGGTGAGGCACAGTCAAAAATATTAGCAGGTAAAAACTTTCTTATCTCTGAACAGAACAGGATGAGGGCTGACCAAGAACAGTATATGCTTGAGAAGGCTATGATAGCTAAGGATGCTGATACTAATTATAGTTCAGAGGAGTTTTATAGAACAAAAGAAGCCCCGTATCTTAATGGACAACCTTATGACAGAACTCCTATACAGCCTAAAGCACAGTCTATCGCTAATGAGCTAATCGGCTTAAAGGGTAGGTTTGGAAGTACAATTACTCGTAATATTCCATCAAAGGGAGCTCCTGGTTTCTTTGATACAATGGAAACTACAGGAACAAGAGAAGATATTGCGCCATATATTACCAATAGGGTTTTTGAAGAGCCTAAGTATAAAAGAGATATGCTTGAGAGGTGGAGTGCCCTATCACAAGCAGAAAAAGATAAATATTTAGATACAGATAAAAGCGGTAGGGTAGACGAGGCAGAGAGGACAGCAGGAACATCCGTAACAAGAGATAAAGAAAATCCTATATTAAAGTTTTATATAGACCAAAATTGGCAGAACGCCTTAAAAGAAGAGCCAAGTGGTAAGCCCACAAGGATAACTACTGGGTCATCTACAGGAGGTTTCTCTGAATTTACAGGATTTGGTAAAGCAATAAAATATACACCCACGGAATCAAGAGATGCAGGTATTATAGGACAAACAAAATATGATTCTTTTCATGATCTAAATGTGCCTGTTCAGGATGTTAATGTAAAACAAATAAGGGTACTTAACCCATCGGGAGAGATAACAAAGCCTAATACAGGGCCCATAACAGCAGACCTTGTAGGATACGATGACGTTAAAGATGAGTTTATTTTTATAGCTACTAAAGATTATTATGACTTTCAACCTTTTGCTTTTGGTGGGGCAAAGGGAAAAGATGAACGGTTCGCTGTAAAAAGGTCAGACTTACCAGAAAAATACAATGATTGGGAAATAGTTAAGGATGGCAAGAGGGTTAAGGTTGGAACTATTGCTAAATCAGCACCCACTATTGTTAAGAAAAAGGCATACTAATGGAAGATAAATTACAATCATTATATAATAATCTCATAAAAGACAATTACGATTTACCTTCGTATGATGTTTTTAAGGTTGATATGCAAAATAGTGTTAAATCTAAAAAATTACATGATACATTATTATCTGATAACTACGAGTTGCCAGACTACGATACTTTTTCTAATGACTTGGGCTTAAAAAAAAAAGACATTTCTCTCGATACTATGCTCTCTGCTGCAAAGGGCGAAACTATTTTACAAGACTTTGGGCAGCCGTCAAAAGAGCCTATAACTCCGAAATTACCATATCAGGGAAAGAAAATACCTAAGACTACACAAGAGGAAACGCTTGCAGACGAGTTAAACGTATCATCTGTTTTAAAAGCACAACAAAAGCTACCTGAATATCTTCAGGGCGAGCAAGAAAGAGTTATACAAGAGGCTACGCAAGACATACAGGATGAATTATCTAAACTTGCAGATACCTATAAAAAGAAGATAGAGACTACTCCCGAAAAGTCCAAAGCATTACAAAAAGAGTTTGAACAAAAACAAAAAGACATTATAGATTTAAGGTCTGCTAATATACCTATGGCTATAGAAGGTCTTTATAAAAAGGGTAAGGACTATAAATGGCTTGACCCTACTGATGTAAAAGAGATTTCTAAGTTAGCGAGGGAGATAGCAAGTAAACCTACTGATTTTATTAAGAAAAAAGATGAATTAGAGAGCCTTAGAAATGATTTTATGTCTAAGGTTGGCACTTTACTTCCTGAAGAACAAGATGCTATTTCTAAGGAATTAAGTGATGTCATAGCACAGAGTTCTATATTAGATGAGAAGGGTTCGCCCACCGTTTTTGGATGGAAGCAAGAAGTATTAACTAAACAATCAAATATAGAGCAGTCGAGGGATAAGATGCTTGTCGATAATCCAGAACTAGCTAATATAGCCACTGATTATAATGTAAGATCAAGTAAAGAAGGCAAACAATTTATGGCTCTTGCGAGAGCTAATGAAATGTTTAATAAGGTATTAGCACTTCCTGATGATAGTGGAAGCTTTATAGAGGGCTTTAAAAGTCAAGGGGCGTCTATGCTTACGGCAGGTATGTCAGACCTTTTTGAGGCGGCTAATATAACTAAGATTCTTAGAAAACAAAATAGTGGTGAAGAGTTAACTTCTTCAGAACAGGCTATGGTTGACGCTTATGGTATCTATCAGGCAGCACAGGGAGCGGGAGACTTTAGCAAGGCATATACGAGGGGTCAAGGCATAGTAGCTAGCGTTGCTTATATGGAATCATTTGCCCTTACAGGCGGATTAGGTGGCGTGGGAGAAAAAACTGCTCTTAAGCTACTTGGTAATCAAGTTAAGAATAAGGTAGTACAGAATATAGTCAGGGGTATTGGTTCTGCGGCAGTAAGAACACCAATACTACCAGGGGGAGCAGTAGAGACCGCTAAGAGGCTTGGTGGTACTCCTAAGTTGAATAAAGAGGGTGAATGGAAGGTAGACCCTGCTACAGTAGAACCCACGATAAAAGCAATAGGTAAGGGGCTTTATTCTAACTTTGTTAACGCTCTTGGAGAGACAGCAGGGGGATGGTTAGCGGGTACTAAGGTTAGTTCTGTTATAAGTAAGGGTCTTGGCATAAATAAGATACCTAAAGGGGTTGCTAAGATATTTAATACTATTGGGATGCAACCATTAGGTGAACTCCCAGAAGAGTACTTAACTACTTTAATGGAGACTCCTGTTATGGGAGACCAAACACTTAAAGAAGCCTTTAGCGGGGAAAATGTTTGGGAGACAGCCGTACAAGTAGGGTTAATGTCGGGATTCTTTGGCGGGATTGCTTTACCGAGTGTGGTTGGAGAAAACTTACAGAGGGCACGGAATAAAGAAATAATTGACTTATTCGGCAAGGATAAGGTTGCTGAGATAAGGACTGCATTTGAAAATGATGACGAGGCGGCATTTAAGACAGCTATAGACGGGTTAGGTGATATCACTGATGAACAAAAGAGAACATTAGTTAAGTACGCCAATAGCCTTGCACAGGAGAAGGGTGCTAAGGTAGCGCAGGAGGCGGCTAAGATAGCTAATGAAGAAGCAGTAGAAGAAGCCCCTGTAGAGACTACCGACAAAGGCACAGCCACAACAGAGGTAGGTGCTTTAGAAGTGCCACAAGAGAAACCACAGCCTAAAACACAATCTCTTTATAATAAAGGACAAGTAATAGATATGCTCTTGGCGGAATATCCAGAGGATGTACGTAATGAAATGAGAGATGAGTTTGCCAAAGAGGATAATGATAAGTTTACTGAAATGGCGGCACAAGCGGGATTTAATAGTCTTGGTGCAGGTCAATATACGTTTGAATCAGTTGCAAAGACATCAGAACAAGCCCCGCAAGAGGTAAAAGAGCCTACAGGGGGGAAAGAAATAGAAACGCTTGAGCAACGAATATCTGAAAGGATATATAAAGACCCTGATAAGCCAAGTAGGTGGAGAATAAGGGGTAGCGATTTTACTTATAATTCTAAAAAAGAGGCTTCTTCTGTTGTAGAAAATGAATACAATAGAGATGTTTTTGCCGCCCAAAGTCAAAAAGAGACGACAGTAGTAACAGAGGAGAGTAAGCCTTTAGTAAAAAAAATAAAAGACTTTAAGACAGACGAGGGTAGTTTTAGTGTTTATGATATAGAAGAAGAACATAAAGGAAGGGGAGATATGTTCACCGTCCTAAAGGATAAAAATGGATATATTATCCGCAATGCCCTTATTCCAGAAAATTTACGTAGAAAAGGGATAGCAACTGATTTTTATAAACAAATTAATGAGGAAAGTATTAAAAAAACAGGCAATCCCCTACGTTCAACACAAGAAAGAAAGTTAATAACGGGAGAAAAAGTACATGAGCTCACACCAGACGCAATTTCTCTATGGGATAGTTTTGTAAAAAAAGGACTTGCCACAAAAATAGGAGAAAAAAACTATAAGTTTTTAAAGCCCGCCCAAAGCAAAGAACAAACCAAACTAAAGGAGGAAACACAAGATGCCAAAAGAATTAGAGAAGAAATTACAAAGCCAAGCGAACAAGCACAAGGGATGGTCGAAGGAGAGAAAAGCAGCCTACGTGTACGGAACGCTGAGGAAAACAGGGTGGAAACCCAAAAGGGAGAAGAAGTAAAACTGCCTAAAGGGGGAAAATTTGAACAATTTACTAACATAGTCAATGAGAGTAAAACATCAGAAGAGGCATTTAAAAAAGCACAAGAGATAAAAAATGTCCCTGCTGAATTATCAGAGGCTTTTAGAAAGCAATATGACCCAGAAAATAAATTAACACCACAACAGGCGTTTGATGTTTTTTATAATGAAGTCAAAGAAAGTGCTAAAGCCCAGGAAAAGGCTACAGAGAGGCCTTCTAAGCCAATAACTACTAAAAAAGGTACTACACCCCCAAAAAAGGAGATAACCCCAACAGAAGCCCCTATAGGGGGTAAAAATGAAAGAGAAAAGGCCCTCCTTAATAGGATGCACGAAACAAAAGACTTATCAAAGGAATTTAAGGATCAGATAGCCGAGAAGGGACTTACTTATAAAGGTATTCCAAATAGTGTTACAGCAGAGGAGACAGATTATCTTATTGCCGATAAGGGAATAGATGATGTAGAAAAAGAGGTACTTAGTGAAAAGAGTGACTTAAAACCAAGAGTTAGGGTATTGGCTGCTGCAAGGCTTATAAAAGCCCTTGATACCTTAGCCTCAAAATCAGATAATGAACAGGATGAAATAGGGTATAGACAAAGGGCAGTAAGAATAGCTGATTTTATTGATGAAACTGGCAGGGAATGGGGGCAAGGAATACAAGAGTTTGGTTCAGTAGAAGTTAATGCTATTATATCACCCAAGACACAGGCTATGCGTGTTAGAAAAACAGTAAGAGGGCAGAGAGACGCACGGATAGAGGATAACGAGCCAGATATATCCAAGAAGGCTAAGTCAATGCGTGAGGTTAATAAGGAACAGATTGAAGAGGCATTGGCATCTAAGGTTTATAATAAAGCAAAACAGGGTGTTACATTAAAACCTAAATCATCAACGGTAAGGGACGTTTCTGTTCCTAAAGAGAAAATTAAAAAAGAACAGGAGTATAGAAAGAAGCAATGGGATGTATTTAAGAAAGCATCGGGTACGGCTTCTGTTTCTGCTGTAGGACTTAATAAGGAACAGGTAGAGGCTATTGGTAATATTATTGCATCATATGTAAGAGAAGGGTTTTATAGGACAGAGGTGCTTGCAAAAAAACTAGCTACTGATTGGAAAAAAAATACAGGTAAGGATATTTCTTTAGAGGAGGCAGAAAAGATGCTGCCTAAAGAGGTAGAGGGCAAGTCATTGGATGAGTTACAAGCAATAGGAGAAGAGATAGAGGCATCAGCCCTTCTGTCTAATAGGGTGATGAGAATGTTAAAAGACCCGTCAGTGCCTAAAGATGATCCTATAAAACAAATGGTTGAAACGCTCTTTGGCAAAATAACAGAGAAGGATACTAAAGAAAAAGGTAAACCTGAAAAGAAAAGTAACTTAGAGAAGATAAAAGAAGCACTCCTTGACAGAAAAGGATATGCTGATGTGTGGGAGGAGGCTAAAGGGGAAGTCCAACAGAGAATAGAGAACAGTGAAACATTATCAGAGGCACAGAAAGCTGAATACACAGAGAGGTTACAGGCGTTCTATGATGAGGTAATAGGCAAACCTTTTAGTGAAAAACAGGTATCAGGTGCAATAAAGGATAAGTTAAAGGAACTTGAAATATCTATTGATAAAATTATAAGAGACCACTATACCGTCTATGATGCCACAAAAAGAACACTACAAGAAAAATTAATAGAGGAACTTGGTATTACAGGTGAAGAGGCTCGGATGATAGCTGATGCGGTGAGTAAAGAATTTGATAAGATAGCCATAGCTAAAAAGAGGGCTATACTTAAAAAAGGAGTAACACCTAAAGAGGTGGTGAGGTCAAAGACAGCAAAACAAGTACACGATAAACTTATTGAGTTAACAAATCTTGGGGCGTTTACTGATACTGAGTTTTCAGAGGCATATGCTGACAAGTGGGGATTCCCTAAGTTAGAACCCGAACAGGCACAAGAGATAGAAAGACTTGTTAAATTAGTACAAGATGCCCCCGAAGGGTATAATAAATTTGAAAGGGTACAAGACTTACTTGCCTATGTAGAGAATATTAAAGGCATAGACATGGGTGAGGTGGGTATGTCTATGTGGTATTCATCTATTCTATCGGGTTATAGGACACAGGCAAAAAACTTTATTCAGAACACCATAACGTCTTTATTTGAGGGTGCAATATCTACAATACAACACCCCCTTAGTGCTTTTAGGCTTATGCAGGCATTAGGAAGAGGTTGGGGTGAGGGAGTAAGACAGTTTGGTCATATAATGGCTACGGGTTATAATCCAATAAAAAACTATAAGGTAGAAACACCTAATATAATGGAGAGGTTTTCTTTCAAGGGTGGAAACCTTAATCCTGCTAATTGGGCTAAATACGTAACACGTATCATGGTTGCTGCCGATGCCTTCTCTTATGCGGGACTTAAAGAGATGCGTTCTTATGAAGTTGCTATGAATATGGCACGGGCAGAGAGAAAAAACGCCACAGAGCCAAGTAAGAGTAATTGGGCAAGGGCAACTGAACTACTTAACAGAACATCAGAGAAGATAGCTATTGCAGAAGAACAGGCAAGACAAGAGGGGTTAAGTGGAATTGAATACAGAAGGCGTGTATGGGAGTTAATGGAGCAGGGTCGTCCGAAAGAGATGGTAGAGGATGCTGCTCACTTCGCTGCACTGGGTACGTTTAACTATCAACCAGAGGGTGTTCTTGGGATGCTGACACAGGCAATAACATTTGTAACACAAGGGATAGCAATACCCGTCAGAGTGCCTTTCACAGAGAAAGTACTTACTGTCAGACCTGGTAAGTTTATAATTCCATTTACCCGTATCATAGCTAACGTCACTAATATGGCACTTGATTATTATCCCATTGTTGGACTGTCAAGAGCTGCTATTGGTGGTGTTGGGCATAAAGGATTTGAACTAACCCCTACTACTAAGAAATTTTATAGGAAATATACGGCAGAGGAAAGACAAAAGGTTCTCATTAAGGCTATGGTTGGACTTACTGCACAGATAGGGTTCTTTTTATTGTCCGAACCCGATGATGATGGTGAATCTGCTGTTGAGATAACCGCCAATGGCTATGGAGACTATCAAAAGAACTATGAGTTAAAAGAGACGGGATGGCAACCATACTCTATAAAAATTGGCAATAAATGGTGGACTTATCAATACACTCCTCTTATGCTTGCATTAGCTCCGATAGGGTATTTTAGGGATATGCAAAAATATAATAAAGAGAAGTTTGAAGAAGATACCTTTATAGCCTTAATGGGATTAGCTCATTTTAAAGGTATTCAGGTGATTAATGACATGACTTGGGCGTCTAGTCTTAACGCATTACAAGATGCCATGAAAGCTAAAGAGCCAGGTCAGGCACAGGCATATTTTACCAACCTTGTTGCATCCACATCCAAGAGTTTTGTTTATCCTAAGATAGCCGAACAAATAACTCAGGTGATTGACGCTGCCATAGAGAATCCACGAAAAGACACAAAGACACTATTCGGCAGAATGAGAAGGGATATACCTATAGTAAGAAATAAATATAATGATATGCTTAACGCCGTTGGTCAACCCGTTATATATGATCCATTACAGATGATATCCACAGAAAAAGACGATCCTTTTTGGACATACCTCGCAGAGAAAAATATAACAATAGGTAAACCTAACGCTAAAGAAATATTCTATGACGACATAACAAAGACAGAAAGGGCTATGACTGATGATGAATATTATAATTTTGTTAAGACATCGGGACAGGAGATTAGACGGCGTATAGAAGAAGATGTTATGGCGAAAAATTTATCTAACAAGGAAGCTAAGCAAGAAGTTACTAATATTAAATCACAAGTAAGAAAACAAGTTAAAACAGAGATGTTTGGGTGGGGTGAATTTAGGGCTACTGACGAAGAAGCATGGGGAATATTAAATGATTATGGTGCTATACCCGTTCCACAGACGAGCATACAAGATGTTACTATTAGTGAAAAAGAAACCTATGAGTTTACCGAAGAAGATATAACGACTATTAATAATAATGCAATAAAGTCTTATAGTAAAGAAATGATTAAGTATATTAATTCTAAGGATGGTCAGCGAACAAGTACTAGTCCACGTCCTATTATTATGACTAATGAAGGAAGGGTGTTTGAGTTTGATTATATTCAGAACCAAATATGGGCAGGAGCTAAGAGACAGGCCAAGGAAGAGAGACTTAATAAAGTAGCAACTAAAAAATAATTACCTTTGCACTAACTAAATAATTATAAGAAATGACACTTACAAACAGAAACGGTAGAGAGATTCCATTTTTCGTGGCAGACTATACCTATGAGGACATAAGAACAGCAGACTTTGACCCAATAACAACTTTACGTGACGGACATAATGTAGGGGCAGATATGAATGATTCCCGATTAGGTTGTTATGAGGCAGCAGGGTTCCTTGTTAGACCCGATACGGATGGTGTTTTATATGCTATCACATGGGATCAGTATTCCAAAGCTATACGTGCAGGTCAGACGTATGCTGAGAGAGTAGTAGTCTTGGCGGCTCTTGTGCCACAGGCTTATATAGGACTTGCGGGGGTATGGGTAGAGTGCCCTGTAGTGAAAGTATTTGCACAGTCTGATCAAAGCTATGGTAGTCTTGCAAGCTACGTCAATGTGGCTCTGGTATAGACCGCCCAAAGGTATATAACAGTTATATATTAACAGAATAGATATGAAAAAATTATTATTACTATTATTAGGAATCGCTTTTACTTTACAGGGATTCTCTCAAAGGGTATCGGACTTGCCCACAACCACGTCTGTTAATGATATAGACTGGCTCATGATGGTA
>Ga0307377_10006799_pt1 | contig 11914 bp, 20 predicted proteins | sample TR3MG_FD_202535 | JGI IMG/M metagenome (GOLD analysis project Ga0307377, IMG submission 202535) | Soil microbial communities from Risofladan, Vaasa, Finland - TR-3 | ecosystem: Environmental > Terrestrial > Soil > Coastal area > Acid sulfate soil | place: Finland: Risofladan, Vaasa | collected...
AGCGATACTCTATCCGGTTGAGCTATGGGCGTATTAAATTTCTCTCAATCCGCGAGTACGAGAATCAATTATCAATATCTTTATGTTTCTTTCCTTCGCCAAATCACTTATCCTCTCCGACAACTTATGCATCTTCTCCTTTGTATCCTCACTAACAACACCAGGATGAACTATATCCATATAATCTATAGGAATATTAATCATTGTTCCTATTATACATACATCCCAAGTAAAAACAAGTAAAAAATTGAAAAATGGTACAGGCGAAGGGATTCGAACCCCCATTTGATGCTATCGCAGCTTCCTTTACGATTAAGAGTTTAGAAAACTCCCTCGACTACGCCTGTATTAAAAATGGTACTCCCGGAGAGATTCGAACTCTCATCATTCCATTATGCGCTCTCTATTTAGGAAACAGGGCCATTACGGGAGTCTAAATTGGCGGGGACGGCCAGATTTGAACTGGCGATCTTCTGCGTGACAGGCAGACGCTTTGAACCAACTAAGCTACGCCCCCATGCTTTTAAATAGATTTAAGATTATTCCTTTTAATAATTTCACTAATTGTAGATTTAGCACAACCTACTCTCGTAGCTATTTCTATTTGCTTGCTACCATCAGCTAACATCTTTGTAACCAATTGAACATCTATTGGCTTAGGTTTTTCAATATGGTCTTTTGACCTTTTATATATTAAATCTTTAAATTTCTTGAATTTATCCACGAGAATTTGTTCTTGGACATGACAATTACTACAAATAATATCACACTTATCTATCTCTTCCATTAAATCTATAACGGGAATAGATATTTTTCTACATAAAACAGCACTAATCGTAAACCGCTTATTCTTAGCCGTATGATGAAAATCCAAACTTGCTAAATTTTTTCCTCGATATCCACATTTATAGCACTTAATCATGTCTATATTGATTAAAAGATGCTTTTTATATTGATGGTTTCTACTGTCTGGATTACAATGGATTTCTGAGTGACAATTTCTACACAACAGAACACACTTTGATAATTCCTTCTCTATGTCCGACCACCTACTCCCATTAACTAACATTTGTCCAATGCCGTACTTTTTTCCATTACTTTCTGGATGATGAAACTCAAGGCAAAATTCATTTTTGCAATTACATGTTGAACATTTGCCTCCAAGTAATTCAATAGCTTTAATTTTTTTTGCCCACTGTAACACAAATGAATAATCTCTTTTAGACAACTTCATAATGTTCATATCTCCTTTATTTAAATTATTCACAAGACATGAACTTTATTCCTTCTTTTTAAATTGGCAGGACGTAAGGGAATCGAACCCGAATCTTTAGGTTATGAGCCTAACGTGCTGCCATTACACCACCCTGCAATTAAAATTGGTCCCGGATGAGGGACTCGAACCCCCAAGGCACAAGGCATCGGATTATGATTCCGACCAGATAACCATTTACTGACAATCCGGGTTAAAATTGGCAGGGCGAGAGGGCCACGATCCCCCAACAGGAATTTTGGAGACTCCCGTTTTGCCTACTTAAACTATCGCCCTATTAAAATTGGCATCCCCGAGAAGATTTGAACTTCCAACCTCTTGATCCGCAATCAAGTGCTCTATCCAATTGAGCTACGGGAATATTAAAATGGTAGCGGGGGAGAGATTTGAACTCTCGAGGCTTACGCAGGAGCTTATGAGACTCCCCTGATACCAGGCTTCAGACACCCCGCAATAAAATTGGTACGGGCAGAGGGACTCGAACCCCCAATTGGTTTTTACACCTCAACTCCAATTACTCTTGCCTGTTTCGAAGACAGGTGAGATTATGCCCGCATGAAACTGGCCTATTATTGGGACGTCCTTCCGGATAGCCCGACCCCGCAAACAGGACGCTTGTGGGAATCTCCAACCATAACAGGCCAGTGATTTAGCCAATTTCTTTATTCAGTTTTCAAAGATCTATTTAATTATGCCAGAAAGTATTAAGCTTCTGAATGATGTTTCTATTGCTTCCTTACTTGCATAATTAACTATTTTGTTCGAAGTACTACTATTAAAGACCCTTTTGGCCTTTTTCTTCAACTCTTTTGTTGGCAGTCCTTTTTTCATATTAAAATCCATACACGAAAAAAGCCCCAAGATTTTACCCTTGGGGCTGTCGCTTGCTAAGCCGAATTTAGAGGCAGACTCCGGCAAGCAGATAGCCCGAAGGCATCCTATCCCAATCTCTACGGAACATATCTTGCCGTATAACTATTGAATTCATCACCTCTACCTTTATTTTCTACTGTATATTATACTACATTCCCGGGAAAAGCAAGTATTTTTTTCAATTATTTTTCTAGAAGTAAGTAATGCCATTAGGACCTTTTCGACGGCCTCTTGCACCACCTTGTCCCTTACCCCTGCCCTCTCCTCTAGGCTTCCCATCTCCACATGGACCTAATCCTTTGCCCCTTGACTCATCCAGTTGTTTTTCTGTCGTTCCTTTTGGATTTTTATCCTCTTTTGGAAGTTGCTTTTCAGTTACGCAAGGTCCCATTCCTCTTCCAGTTCCTTCCCCTTCACCCTTTGGTCCTGTTCTATCTCTTCCTGGCATTGTGGATCTCCTTTTTAAGACGTTTCTGTTTCATTCTAATTTGATCTATTTATTCCTTCATCATTAGTGATATATCTATAGATCTTTCTAACAAAACATCATGATCCATATAAAGCTTATGGTGTCCATTCAAAATAACCTTACTTTCGAAATTAACTTCAAACCATTTAGACGTTAAAGATTTTGAGCTAAAGATATCATGATGCATATTATCCATTACGCATAGAAATCCAAGATCTATTTCATTCTTAGCTTCTGAACGTTCTGGCTCACTTCTAAAGTCAACAGGAATGAGTGCATCTTTCCTGAGCATTATTCCGGTTTGTTCTTTCACATGTCTAACGGCCGCAAATTGGATTGTTTCCTGTTGTGCTTTAACGATGCCTCCAGGAAATCTCAACTTTTTGTCTTTCTCTACCAAGACAACTCCATTATCGATTATCAAAACTGTAGATACTGTAACGAGGAACATAGGTACCTGGTATACATACAATGGCTTACTCAACGGGATATTTAGCTCTTGCACTTCTTTGATTGTCCTTCCTATTTATATATTGAATGTTTCGTCGATATAATTTTTCCATCTTCTATTTCAATGATAGAATAATGAAGATCAAATCCCAGCTGCCCACCTTGAATAGCGAGAGTATTATAAATTTTCTGTTTCCATTTATGACCATTATACTCTGGACTCTCATGTATATGTCCATGGATAGTAAGCATGGGTTGATGCTTTTCTATGAACTCAAGAACAGCATCGCTTCCAACTTTATCACCGCTTGCACAAATATCCAAACCGACCCCTGACGGAGGAGCATGAATAAGCCAAATGCTTGATTGCATATTTTCAACTTCGGAGGCCAAATCCTGAAGGCAATTCCAAATAGGCTTTTTGCTTTCCATATAAGCTACCATATCAGGAATATCTTCGTACTCGTTGTCGCTGTTTATGATAACGGGATTGTTAGCCCAAGAAATCCGCATATTGTCTTCGAATTCAGGATGGCACCAAAACTTATAACCGAATGGATAGTCTGGTACATATGGCATTCCAACAAATTCAACGCCATCAATAGTTACTTTCTTATTGGACAGATAATACCATAGCCCATCCATTTCGTCTGCCTGTTCCATCTGAGGTATAAGAAGTTGATTATCGTCATTCCCAAGCATCAAGACAATTTTAGTACCCATCTCATTTATCTTGATTGCATACTTGGCCAGATGATCAAAGAAAGGAAGCTGAGAGAGGATACCGTTGTCTTTTGGAAACAGATCTCCGGCAACAGCAAGAACGTCAGGCTTCTCTTTTTTACAAGCCTTGACTACTTCCTTCCATTTGAACGTCATCTGATGGATATCATTAGTTACCATTATTTTCATCTTGTTTTGCCCTCTCTTCTTCTCTTTTCTTGAAACTCTCATATGCTCGATCAAATACTCTATCAGAAACTATCATAACAAGCAAGAAAAATATTCCACGATTCCATTGTCCTTCTAATGCTGAATAAAAAGCACCAAACGCAGCGCAGAATGAAACGGCCAAAAGGAGAAGCCATCTGATCGCCCTCCAAAGCCCTGTCACTATACTTTCTTCTGTCATCTCACACTATTTCCTGCCTTAGCATAACATGAATCACATAGGGTCACATATTCAGTATGAGTACATGTATTAATTTTCTCATCGTCTTCCTCAAACTTCTTGTTGCAATGAGAACAATTTTCTCTATCTACATTGTCGCCAGGATGTGTAATTTCTATTTCCATTAAAACATACTCGTCGGTCTTTGCTTCAAATGATAACTCAATTCCAGTCCAATAGTGAAACCTTCGGGGATCATATAGGCTTTAATTATATTCTCCTCATCTCTTTCTCGACTTTCACGATTTTCTCCCTGGGGATCCTCTAAAACAGGCTCTAATACTTTTACACCAACGTTGAAAGCTTCATATTCGAACTTGGTAATATCCACTCCTCCCTCCATGGCCTGATATTTAATTAAGCTTTCTCCCTCTTTAATTTTTTCAACGATCCTCTTTTGAATTTCGTCTTTTTGTTCGTCATTAGATTCTTCTTTTGACAAAATCAATTCTTTAAGCTCTTCGTCAATTTGAAGTGCTCTCTCTTTATTCTCAGGAATAGGGATAAGCCTTTCATAAAAGAAAATAAGCCTATTAAACAGTATATTCAATAGTTCATCTTTTTCAAGCATTTTATTATACACATTTTCAACCGTCTTATCAATCTCTCTTCTGCATTGCTGTGCTTCTTCTATTTCTTTTTCCGTTCTATCCTCATCATCTGGAATAGCCCTGTAAAGATCTTGAAGTCGTTTTGTTTCCTGCATAGTGTCTGAGCTATCAAGAATCAGATCGATCTTAAAAGCTGTCATTGAGCTATCTACAAAGCTTTCTACATTTCCGGCAATCCATTCTAGTACTTCTGTAGCTACTAAGTCTAGATCTATGGTTTTTGAATCCTCTATAATATCTTTAATTGGCCGATTCCCCCATTCGACATCAGCCTGAATAATTTCAAAATTCTCTGTTGGCATTTTATTTTCTCCTTATTCGTTTGAAAACCACCTATTCTGCTCCATAACTTTTTCACAATGAGGACAAGAAACTCCCTCTTCGAGTACGTCCTCAAAATCTAGCAAGGGTTTGTCGCAAGAAGGACATTTTTCTGGAATATCCGCTTTTGGTAATGCTTCCTCAAATGTTTTTGCATCTTCGTCTAGAATTACGTCATAAGACCATAGGCAGGAACACCTTTTGCACCATTTTTGAATCCTATAAGCTTCAGTGGAAATTTCGTTTATATTAGGATAGTTGATGCAAGCGTATTTTCTTCCTTTATCCCTCATTTTTACAAGTTCATCACGAAATGACTTTAGTTTCTTTACTTGTGGCAAATTTATCACAAGGCTTATTTTTCCCATCGGCCACTGACCAGTCATTACAAAACCACCTTTACTATGGGGGCATTCTGTATTTTCACATATAAAATCACATCCTGCTGGCATAACTCCTCCTTATATCTCCAACCATCCTATCGAATCTTTAGGAAGGCTTTCTTCTACTTCTTTCATCTTACACTTGTCGAAATATTTAAACCATCTTAATCGTCCACCGGGTAAATCATAATCTAATTTACCCCTTCTCAAAATTTCTCTATCAGATGGAATTGCACGGCTACGATCAAAATTTCTAATTGCCATTCTATCTCTTAAGTCATCTATGTCAAAGGAGTGAGTCGTGGAGATCGTCAAATTCGAATCATTAGCGGTTTGAGCAAGTTGTTCCTGAACCCTTCTCAAATCTTCAGGACTTGCAGATCGTTCATAAGGTATATTTTGATATTCCGTTCGAAATGTATTTTCTCTTCTTCTTTCAAGTTCTTGGTTAGGATCAAATCCAATATAGTCAAGAAGATTTTTGGCACTAGTAATCCCTCTCTCATATAAACTAACATAATTTTGTATTTCCTGTGGAGAAAGTGGTTGAAGAGGCCTACTATACTCTCTATATATCCTTGATCTGGTTTCAAATTCTGTGTAATCTATTGGCATTTTTTAACCTTTTATAAAAAGGGTATTGCATAATGTTCTACGAATTATATTATACAGAATTATTATGAAAATTTACAAGATAGCACAAGAATTTCAGATGGTTTCGCAAAACCCCGGTAAGCAAAACGACCCTACCGTTCAGCTTCAAAATCTTCAGAGTTCTCAGCAAGCGCTCCAATACTTCAAAGAAATTGCCGATGAATCTGAACAGATAGTCACTCATATAAGGAATTTGGAATCAGCATTGGGGATAACAGACAATTCGCTTGTAAAGCAATTCAAAACTACGATACAACAATATTCGATGCAAACTCCTGCCTTCAACCTACTGGCACAAATGAACCTTATTTCATCAATAGAAAATCTGATGAACCAAAATGATCTTTCAAGAGTAGAAACATTAATCCTCACCAATATACAGTCAATATCGGATCAATACAAGGCGACTGGTCTTGAGGGACTAAAATAGATACCATTGCTCATCTGTAATCTACTGGCATTTTACAATGAGATGGAACACTGAAAGAAAATGGTTTAACATCAATTCCCGATTCCCATTTATCTAAAAACTTCTGAACTTTTCTTGGCAAATATAAATTATGACCTTGCAAAGTCCGTGCTCTATCAACTCCATTTACTCGCCCGATAAACCAACCATGAAAACTTGTGCATCTATTTAAAGCTAAAGCTACAGGATCATGACAGGACTCTATGGTACTATTGTCATCTATAAGGCAATTACTGGCATCTATTGCTTTTTGACTTACGTCGATTTTAACTTTATTCACTTCCACCCCTTTATTAGATACCTACCTCAAAACAAAAATAAGTCTTAGTAGCCCAGATTCTGTTTTATCTCTATATTCATCTCTCTTGCGAGGTAGAACTTTACGCCCTACTGCCCCCACCATCTCTTCAAACGCCCGCTCACCAGCATCAGAGAATTTAGGGTTACTATCTCAGTGGTACAAGTGGCTTAATATCCTAGCATAACGAATATTTCGGCCTTCCACTTTGAGCGACTCTTGCCATCGAGTTATCTTTGTATAGTCTGGAGCTTCCTCTGGTTTAACCCAGCATAGAGTCAAGACTTATTTTTATTTGCTTTTTCTATCATTGCATTTCTACGTTTAATTCTCATTTTTCGTTTTGCGATTCTTTTCTTTCTTACTTCAATTCGTTCTTGGCGAGACATTTTCTTTTCAACCTTCTGTTTCTTTGCCTCTTCCTCTTTCCTAGCTATTTCTGCCACAACTAAATTCTTAAACTTTAACTTTCTTTTACCGCATCCCGAGCATCCCATTTATTTCTCCTTATTCTTTTTCTCCTTGTTCCTTTTATCGCTGGCCTCTTTTATGGTCTTCTTAATCCTTCTCTTGACCTCTTCCCATGGTATACTCACTTCATCGAGACGGCCTTCTTCTTTGGCCTTTTTAAATTCATCACACCTTCTATTCAATTCTTTTATTCTATCATCTCTCTGTTTAATGTTTCCGCAAAACGAAAGCTCCCAGAAAACAACAAAGAGAAGAGACAATAAAGTAATAGTCGGTTTAATATCAATATTCTTGTATATATCTTTTTTCTTCTTGTAATCTATCCAATCAGTAATAATAATCTTATCAGAAATTTTTATAGGATAATTAGCCAGTTTATACATTGGAGAAAACTCTATTGCATAAGACTGTTGCCACTTATCCTTCTTCATCTTGGCAATCTCTTTTTTGGTGCAATTTTCCATTAGGTCTTTGGGGATAACTCCCTTCTTGCCCAAACCATAAAAAGACCAACAAGTAGAACTATTTATTTTACCACCAAATTTATCTATCTCCCCAGTTAAACCAATTTCCAGGTATTCAATATCACTATCATTCTTAAATTTTTTGCTGTTTGCCTCTTTCCAATAATCAAAAATATAAGGACATTGTAAAAGTCTCTCTAAAATTCCCCTGTCTACCTTAGAATGTGTAGCAGCCCTCAAAACATCTTTCAAAGTAAACTCACAGTCTGTATCAACCGGAATCATTAGATCACTATAATCAAATTTCAAGTTCTTAGTTATCTTTATTGGCTTTATCATTAATCAACCTCCAGAATTCATAGTTCTCCCACGGAAATACAATCCATGTATTCTCTTTTACTGTCTCTGCGTAATATGTCGGCCTTCCTTTTGCAGTTTCTTTCCAAAAAAGAGTAGCCGTCGTTATATCCTCATCTCCCAAGTAGTTCAAAACCCCTTCCATCGTTTTGCCGGAATCCCAGATGTCATCTATTATTAAAATCTTAGTGTCCTTTACATCACCGCAAAAGGACTTTATACTTGGTTCATCATTTCTTTCATTTATTCCAGTGTATAGTTTAATATCTAATGCGAAAAAATCAAGCAAAATATCAAAGAAATCTGAAAATATCCTGGCCGGAACAATCCCTCCCCTCAAAAGACCTATAATTGATTGAGGTTTGTAGTTATTTTGAAGCATTTTGGCATAAATAGAAAGAGAAGCATTTTCTATCTCCTGCCAAGTAACAAACCTATAATTTGGCTGTTCCATGAGTGACACCAAGTATTTCGATAAAGCCATCTTCGTCAAAAACAAACGAGAACCCATACTCCATTAAAGCCATCGAAATATTCTCAATAAGTGATTCAGAATACCTAACAAGATTGACATCGATGAAAACGTGATTCTTATTCTTGAAGGGTGGCAAACAGACGGTACACCTGGTCATATTTGCAAGGCGATCAAGAAAATCAATATCAGCTTGATCTAATTCTGAAATCATACATCCCCATTTTCAAGGATCTTTTGATTTTCATAACTTGCAAGAATTCTTCGTTCAATTTCAGTAGCAGATTGGCGAAGTTCACCACAGAAATTTTTGTAGTTATTGTAGCCAGGTTTTACGTTCTCTTTACAGAATTTATAAAGGACATAGTTCAAATCTCCATCGGCCAAAACACCCTTAGAAACCATCAAGTCAACTATCTCATCCATGTCTTTTCTTCTGATATTCTTTATATAAGGCACAGTAATTTCCTCCTGTATTTATTCTATTATACAATTTTTTTTACAAAGAATAGACTGTAACTGAAAGATCTTTAGAACACAGATGAATATTGATTAAACCCTCTATTTTATCCCATGAACCCCCTGCCAAAGCGGATCCGAAACGAGGACAGTGTATAGAAGCTTTATTTCTGATGGCAGCAATACCAACCTTTTCCAAACATTTAGAAATCGCACCATATCTTATAGGAGGAACTTTGCCTTGAGTTCTTATCCCATGCTGACCAATCATATTACCTACCACAATATCATCTTCAACCTTGATAAACTGAACAGCACCAAGTTTAAACCCTTTACCTCCACGATACCATTTAAGATAATCGGAACGAACACTTGGCCACTTACGAGCAATCGCAGCGGCTACTCCAGCTCCCATTTTACCAATGTCGTTGCAGCAATGTATCAGTATCTTACGATCTTCACCAATCGGTTGAGTTGCATCACCTTGGATATAAGTAATGGACTTCATATAATTCTTACTTGTTTTTCTTCGGTGCTTTCTTCGTAGTTACCTTCTTAGCAGTTTTATTAGAGGCCTTCTTAGCAACCACCTTGTCTCTTGACTTAGGTTCAGGCTTAGTAGGGTCTACAACCTCATACTTTTCGATAGCCTTTTCCATGATGCCACGAGGAGAGAAGTCTTCCCCTCCAAGGACAGCCGTCAAGACAGAAGGGCTGAATCCACTTACCAAGGCAACATTAGCATGCTTCACGGTTGCTGGAGAAGTCTTGTACCCTGCAAGATTCCAATAGACGATTGTAGGACGATCATACCCTGACTTTTCCCATGCCTGCAGTCCAGCTTCAACCGAAGTCATGTTACCTTCAGTTCCTGCGTCAAACTGCATGTCAGAAATAATCAACAGACAGTTAGGAATCTGGTCATTCGTTGCACCAAACATCTTTGCTCCGTCAAGAATCTTGTCAAGAGCAGAGCGGATATTAGTACTTCCACACCATCCGTCATTATTCTTCTGAGCCGCTACAGAGAACGTGTCTTCCTTCCAATCTACAAGCCGACTGTCATCAGAGAACGGAATGAACTTCCTGTAGAAAGGATTGCCCTCTCCAAGACGATCAGAGCAGTACAATCCAAGTCCCATAGAAACGTCCATCAGTTGAACAGAACTCTTCGCGCTGATAGGTACGCCCATAGATCCACTAAAGTCGCAGATAGGCATAATTCTCATATCTGTTCCTTCCATGTAGTCAGGAAGAGCTGCGAACTGAGCGTTAGCCAACTCACTATCCTCATACTGAGTGTTGTTGCTACGTCTGGATCTACTCCATCCATTATATCTAGATCCGGTCGTATACTTGCTTCCAAGATCAGCCTTCAAGGAAAGGATAACGTCATGTGGGAAAAGAACAGAGGCATTAACCTTAACTTCGTTTCCCTCTTCATCGACACCCTTAGCCAACGCACCCTTCCACTGACCGTACCTTGCCCCATCATGCTTTGAGAAAGCATTATTGTATCGAACCATGGCCACAGAAGGTACCTTGCTGTAATCGATATCCTGCCATTCCTTCTGGCACATAGCTGTTTCAATAACGTTGGTATTCTTAACAATGAGCTTGCGGAACTGCTTAGGAGTCATCCCCGCAGTCTTACGAAGTTTGTTGAAGATTTCCCTCTTGCCATTCTTGCTAGAGCCACGAGGTGCCCACTTTGCAGCAAGACCATGGCCTTCCTGAATAGCTCTTACCCAAAACTCAAGTGCTTCGGATTCACAAGGAGTATCCATTAATGCGCTCAAGTCATCCCACCGACCAACCTCAGGAACAAAATGCATGTTGGCCTTAATCCACTCAGGATTTCTATTTGCAATCCACCCGATGACTTCCCTGAAACCACTTCTGTTTCCGGACCCGCCGCGGGCATCTCGAAGCCACATAGCCAACTGCATAGACTTGTAGCTGTTCGTTACCCACGCAGGCTTGAAAAGCTCAAGAGCAGAAGTTTCATCCCCATGATAAGAATGCTTCTTGCTGGCAAAAAGACTTCCCGCCTTAGAGAAAAACTCCACCAAGGCCTGTCCTGTGTTACTGTATGCAAAATCACCTTTATGTCCTTTAGCCATGCTATTTCTCCTTTAGTTTTATCGTTCCTACTATGTCTTTCTTAAGTCCAAATATTCTTCGGGCTTCTTCGGTTAACCCTTCTCTCTCAATACCCTTCTTTGTTGAAGATACCCAAGCCGATCCTCCTTCCAAGTAAAAATACCTTCCATCTTTCAACTTGCCGTATATTCTCCAAGGGGCTTCATCATTTTCTCCCTCTTCCATTGCATAAATTTTTACTACGGATTCCCTATCAAAAGGATCCGGATTTGCTTTCGGGTCTACACTTTGTACGTCTTTCTCAGAGGGAGAGACACAAGTTCCTGCTTCTCCTGCAAATCCAAACGCTTCTTGCCAATCATAATTATCAAGTTCTTTTAACATTATTATCTCCTCCAAACAAAAAGGCCGGTCATTTTCATAACCAGCCTGAACAAATGCAGCATAACTGCTAGTTGAACAGGTTGGTTTTTATCTTATACGTAGATAAGGGTTTTGCTGAACCCAACCTTTATCAAACAAATTTTATCCTAGTTTAATCCAGATTGATTTTAGGTTAGTTATCCTATTTTATTGCCGGATTCAATCTTCCTTTAAACCAGGATAATATTGTACT
>Ga0307377_10006800_pt1 | contig 11912 bp, 9 predicted proteins | sample TR3MG_FD_202535 | JGI IMG/M metagenome (GOLD analysis project Ga0307377, IMG submission 202535) | Soil microbial communities from Risofladan, Vaasa, Finland - TR-3 | ecosystem: Environmental > Terrestrial > Soil > Coastal area > Acid sulfate soil | place: Finland: Risofladan, Vaasa | collected...
AGATAAAGCAACGGATTTAGCAAAGCAAGCGGAAGAATCGTTTACCACAAAATTTAATTTTGATTTAGTCACGAAGGTATTAGACGAGAATTTCGAACACCCCGTCTGGCAAGAAATTAGCGAAAGTTGCATCGGCTGTGGTTCTTGTACTTTTCTGTGCCCTACTTGTACCTGTTTTGATGTTATCGACGAAAACGACGAATACAATAACCGAGGAAGGCGTATAAGGATTTGGGACACCTGCCAGTCGTGTCTTTATACCCTTGAAACGAGTGGTCACAATCCTCGTCCAGAAAAAATCCAACGGTGTCGAAATCGAATAATGCACAAATTCAGCTATTATCCTAATAATTACGATTGTTTAGGGTGTGTGGGGTGCGGGAGATGCATTATTGCCTGTCCTGTTAATAACGAACTCAGATTAATAATTGATAAAATACTGGAAATTGAAGAAAAAAGTGGTGAGAAAGCTAATGCCTAATCCGTATATTCCTATGCTAACAAAAGTTAAATCGGTGGTTTCAGAAAACGAGGTTAACGATATTAAAACCTTTGAGCTTGAATTCGTTAAAGAAGAAGAATACAAAGCTTTTGAGTATGTCCCCGGACAATTTGCTGAAATCAGTATTATCGGAAAGGGAGAATGCCCAATAGGTATAGCCTCTTCTCCAACTGAAGAAGGAACTATTAAATTCACGATTAAAAAAATGGGAACCGTTACCTCGTCATTTCATAATTGTGATATCGGAGATACGATAGGCGTAAGAGGTCCGTTAGGAAACGGTTGGCCGATGGAAGAGCTAAAAGGAAAGAATATCGTCGTAATTGGAGGTGGATTTGCGTTTTCCACACTACGATCGCTTGTGTTGTATGTATTAGATGATAAAAACAGAAAAGATTATAAGAATATTACGGTTATTTACGGAAATCGAGATTCAAGTGAGGTTCTCTATCGAGATGTTCTGGAAGAATGGGAAAAACGAGATGATATTGAGGTAGTTTTAACAATAGATCGCGAAGAGGAGGGATGGACTCGAAAAGTTGGATTTGTTGCGGCAATAGTTAAGGGAGTTGCTCCTTCTCCAGATAATGCGGTAGCAATTATCTGTGGTCCACCTATTATGATAAGAACTGCCGTAGATGAGTTAGTTAAGATCGGTTGGAAAGACGAACAGATTCTTAATTCTTTAGAAATGCGAATGAAATGCGGGATCGGAAAATGCGGACGATGTAATATTGGTGAGAAATTTGTGTGCATTGATGGCCCCGTTTTTTCACTGGCAGAACTTAAAAAAATGCCAAATGAATATTAAATTAAAATAAAAATAATTTTAAAAATTAATAGAAAATAGGTGAAAATAATTGATTGATAATGCAAGTTCAAAATCATTTGAAGATTTAATAAAAGAAGTTCATGAACCAGGATTATGTGGAGAGTGTGGGGGATGCGTTAGTTTTTGTACAGCTGGGGAAATAAAAGCTATTGAGATGTCAGAGTCAGGACCTCCAAAATATGTAAATAAAGATAATTGTCTTAAATGTGGTATTTGTTATTTTGTATGTCCTCAAACTCATGTCTTAAACGATCAATTAAATGCCAAATTTAAATATAAAGCTCCAATTGGAAATCAGATAAAAGTTGCTTCGTGTCATGCTACTTCTGAAGAAATTAGAAAACAAGCTACTGATGGTGGTGCTATTACCGCGATTTTAAGCTATTTATTAGAAAATAAGTTAATAGATGGAGCAATTGTTTGTAAAAGAAAAGGACCATTTAACAGAGTTCCATTTTTTGCTACAACGAAAGAAGATTTAATAGAAGCTGCTGGGTCTCATTATGATCTTTCCAGTCAAGTTGTTGGTTTGGAAAAGTATAATACATTTATTGCTACCAATATTACCTTGAAAAAAGTTATGAGTCCAGATTTGTTAAATATAGCTATTGTTGGAACTCCTTGTCAGATTAATTCAATTAGAAAAATGCAAGAATTAAGCATACTTCCGGCACACATCGTCAAATACACATTAGGTTTATTCTGTTATTTAAATTTTTCATTTAGCGATGAGGATAGAAAAATGCTTGAAGAGAAATTTAAGTTTTCATTTGAGGATGTTGACAGTATGAATATTAGGGAAGATCTTATCCTGTATCTCAAAAATAATGAGGTATTACATATATCTTTTTCCGATTTACACGAAATTGGACGACCTGCTTGCTTTGCATGCCCTGATTTTTCCAATATATATGCAGATATCTCTTTTGGAGGTCTCGGATCAGAAGAGAAATTAACTACAGCGATTATACGAACTAAGATTGGGGAAGAACTCTATAAAAACGCTATAAATAAAGGATATATCAAAGAGCCAAAAGAATTAAATAAACCAAATAAAAAGGATGAAATACTGGCAAAAGTTAAAGAATTCAGTAAAAAGAAAATTGAACGAGCAGAAACCACATTAAAAGGTAAAAGACCTTAAATAGTTAATATTTAAGTATTATTAATTTTCTTATTACTCTTTTTTTCATTTTCTATACTATAATTTTCAGCTAAATGCGGTATTAAGTAATAAACTACCACTAGGTAAAGAGGAATTAGCGATAATTCAACAAATATTGAAATAATGAAAGGATAGCTTGGACCGTAAAAATCCCAGACAACTCCTCCTAAAATTGGACCTATGACGCTTCCTAAAAACTGAAAGAACTCACCTGATCCTAACATTTTTCCACGATTCTTTAAAGAAATTCTACTTAATAAATTTTGAAAAATTAGTCCAGAAGCAATCATTATAGTCATATCTATCAATAGAAGAAACGAGAAAACCCAAATATTTGCTGCGTTGACAAGCAACCAAGTAACCATTGCCCCCAATAAACTCGTTATAGTTATACCTAAAGCAGGGCGGAACTTATCTACTATAATGCCTAATTTTGGAGCGAGAAGAGTAGCTACAATCCCAGCAGGTAAATAAGCCCAAGTAACTAATTGAACATTTTCTTCGATATTTTCAATAGCATATATATTTAAAAAAGGTTTTGCGATTGAACCGTTAATATTACTAAGAAATAAGACTAACATCAAGAAAAATGATCCTAATATAATAGGTCCAGCAAGTTTAGGGTGTTTTTCCTTATTTTCTTTAATGAGGGGATTAGTAAGGTTATCTAAGGGTTCGTTAAATTTAATTGATTCGTCCACTTCTCGATTGAATTTAAAGCCCGCATAAAAGTTAGCAAATCCAAACAATGGAATACTAGCGTATAAAAGAAAGGGATTACTAGTGAAAAAACTGAGTGAAGTAAGAAGAATAAAACCTATAACACCTCCAATCATTTGACCTATGGCATTAGCAGAATTTCTTTTTCCATAGGCTTCAGAACGGTTATTTTTATTTGATTTTTCTGCTATCAGGGTATTAAATGGAACCCAAAAAACACCCGCCATAAAGCCTAGAGTAAATGTTCCAATTCCTAACAATATTACAGAATTTAAAATTATGGCGGTATAGATTATGAAATAAGAAGTTCCTCTACCAATTGATCCTATTAATACGAGTTTCTTCTTTGATTTCACCCGATCAGTTAAAAATCCCGTAATTGTACCGCTAATAGTTCGACCTAATACTTGAATAGAAACAATTAAACTTATTTGTATGGCAGTTGCTGACATATTTAATCGAGCAATAATAGGGACCAAAAAGCCTATAAAAAAAAAGCCTAAGCTATTAAGAATTACGATTTTTAACATATGGGTAAAATCTGGTGTGAATCGATTTGAATCAATTTCTTTGTTTAACATGGATCATTGAAAAGTGTGTATTCTTGCATTCTGTAATAATTTATCTAATTTAATTTTTAATGTTTCTTATAATGCATTAAAAATGAATGAGTTGGAGGTAAAATTGAGTTTTTTTAAAAATTCTGACTTAGATGTCGAAGATATTACCGGAGTTGTATATTGTATCCTCTAAATCCAGAAGAATTTGTCCACCTGAAGCTATTTCTATAGCGTAATTAATACCCTCTAATACTCTTCTCATCATAAATTCATACGCTCGGAATAAATCTTCTAGCTGAACCTTTTTATTTTCAGAATAAGCACTTGAAATTGCAGGGATTAATACTGGAATAAAATCTTGGTTTAACATAATTTCTTCAGCATTAATCATGGTTTCTGTTCCTACAGAAAAAGGATTAAATACATCAATTTGTGCGAACATTACTTTACATACGAAAATTGAAGCTTTAATCTCTCTCATTATAAACTTTATTCGATTATTATCGTCTAAATATTTCTTAAAGGTTATTGCATTGATTATATCCTCGTTAGTTATTATATCTTTAAGATCTAGTAATTTACTAACTCTATCTGAGACTCTTTTCGAAGAAAGCATTAATTTAAGATTCATATTATTCTTATGAGTATAGTCCTTATATAAGGAAGATATAAACAAGTGAGGACCTAAATCTACTTGTTCTTCTGGTTTATTTAATTTAAATTCGTTGTCTTTAAAAATATCCATAAAATGCTTAATGAACAAAAATTTTAACTTCAATCTATGTAATGCTACATAAAGACAAACTCGTGTTTTCGTATAGGCTACAATATTTCCCATTCTAAATCGATCGTGATGATCCCTTTCATACATTACAATGGGTTTGAGTTTTTGGACAACGCCATCGACAAAATATTTAATAATATTTTCAAGAGGTCGGCAGTCTAAAATTTGGAAAATTTCAATGATTTTTTGACTTGAAGGTTGACTTTTTGGTATTTCTCTAATAAGATCATAATTATAGTATTCTAAGAACAAGGAAGTTAATGCTTCCATCTCCAAAATCGTTCTACAAGGTATAAAGACCTTGTTGAGATCATTTAAAATAATACTACTTTCAGGCATATTATTATCACTTCATTGTTGCTGCTTGAAAATTTTTGGACTAAACCCTAAAATATCCTTAGAGATATTTTAAATTCAATAATACAATCAAATTTATGATTATATTTGAGATATTTAAAAGTTATTGTTTAAAACAAGTAGTAAAAATTAAAAAAGAAAAATAAAAAAATTCAAAAAAATTAAGAATTTGCCCTAATGGGCTTAGAAGCATCTGTGAATGACTTGTGGTCCCATTTCTTTATATTCCCTTCTAGTTACCCACATTCTGTGGAATGTTTTCAAGGAACTTAAGATTGAACCACCAATCCATACGGAATACATACGTTCTGGAGGGGCTATAATCTTGACATCAACTGATTCTGGAATCTGTTCTTTAATTTCTTTTGTTAATCTTTCCTTGATTCCAGGGAACATTGTTGAACCACCAGAAAGTACAATATTGCCATAAAGGTCTCTACGAAGGTCGACATCACATTCTGAAATAGCACCGACAATTACATCATCGAGAGGTTCTAATTCTTTCCCGATTACTGATGGATTGAAGAAGCATTCAGGTGCTAAAAATCGTTCGACACCTACATTTATAGTTTCTCCGTCAGGAAGCATGTAGCTTTTTTCCATTCCAGCAACTTTCTTTGAAAGCATCATTTCTTTCTCTGGATCGATTGCTACATAGCAGAGTTTTTCTTTGATATCTCTAACAATTTCTTTCTCTGCAGAAGTTGTAAAGGAGTATCCTTTTTGTCGGAGTAATCTTTGTAGGTACGTTGTGATATCACGGCCAGCAAGATCGATTCTTTGGATTGCATGACTTAGAGCAAAGCCTTCGAAAATAGGTACTACGTGAGAGACTCCATCCCCAATATCTATGACGCATCCCGTTGTACGACCAGAAGCATATAGCGACAAAACTGCTTGCATTGCTACATAAAGGGCTGGAACATTAAAGGTTTCAAACATAATTTCAGCCATTTTTTCTCGGTTTGGTCTAGGGTTTAATGGAGCTTCAGTTAATAGAACCGGGTGTTCGCTAGGATCGATTCTCAAGTCTGTATAAAAAGTGTAATGCCAAATCTTTTCCATTGCGGTCCAATCTTCGATAATACCATGTTCTACGGGAAACATTAACTTAAGAACACCTTTTAATTGCATTGCTTCTTCTCCGATATAGTATTCACGAGTGTAATGCTCAACATCAGTCATTATCGATTCATATTTTGGATAGCCAATAAGAGTTGGAAATACAGAACGAGGTTGGTCTTCACCAGCGAAGCCATTCTTGGAGATTCCAGTTCCGTTATCAACCACCAAGGCTTTCGCGTTTAAAAAACTTTCTTCTTCTGCCATAATATTCAGCTTTTTAATTTATATTTATAAAAACTTTATTTCTTATTCAAAACGGTTTTTAAATTTTTTAATGTTTATCCATATTATTTTTTTAGTAGATATAATAATATCGATAAATTATAACAAATTCAAATTATCATAATAATAAATTTGGTATATATAAATTTTTTTTATTACAAAAAAAATGAGATGTCTTAGAGTGTTTCTTTCGAAGAATTAATTTTTTATCTATGAGATCGAAGTAAACAAATGCATATATTGTTTTCTTTTTTTTTTTTCTTACATTAATTTGTGTAAACAAAATATTTGCTATTGAGACCTCAAAAAATCATTTGTGTATACAGAAGATTTTAATTAAAGGAAATAATGGAAAAATACGAATTTTCCGAATAACTCCAATCATCATGGATTCTTATTTAGATAATCGTCGATCCAAAGTTCCATCATAACTTCATCATAGTAACTCGAGTCCATGTAAAATTGCTTTTTCCTTATTCCGGCCGTTTTAAAACCAATTCTCTTGTAAAGATAGAGAGCTCTCTCATTATCTAAAAAACAGCTTAGAATTATTTTCTCCTTATTGTATAATCTTTTTGATTCGCGGATAGCTTTATCGATTAAATTAAAGCCAATGCCTAAATCTCGGAAGTTTTTCTGAACAATTATGCCTAAGCTACCAACATGAGTAGCAGCGTCCCATTCGAGATTCGATATCTCACATTGGCCTAAAATATTGTGTGGACTTATCATTGTTGGTTGGAATGCTACGATACATATTTCTCTTTCTTTTTCAATATTATGAAACCATGATCGTTTTTCAAATTTTGATCTCACAGGAAATAACACCGGAAGATAGATTCCTTCATCAACAACTTCATTAAAATTATTCCAAATACCATCAATATCGGATTCAATGACATGTCTGATGAGAATTTTTTCTCCGTTCTTTAGTTTGACGACTTCTTTCATTAATTAAATATAAATTTTTATAATTAAATTTCTTATCGTATTATTATGGAAAAGAAAAACGAACACGATAAGGTGAAAAAAGACTCGGGGGATAAAGAAAAAATTCGCAATTACATAGAACAAATGGCTCTGTCTAAGAAAACTCCAGTTGCAAAAGACCTCGTCCAATTAAAACATGTCGAAGTAAAGAAACAAGAAATAAGTCCTCAGACACAAAACCTAGCAAACGCTCTTAAAGAACGATATTTAGAACACGATCAGTTTGAACGCCTTACAAATGATGAGCTTACGGTGCTTGAATCTTTTACTAGTAAAAGAATGTTCCTAACGCGAATCGCGATTATCGCTAATCAGAGTAGGCTTCCTTTAGGTTTTGAACCATTCAAAAAAGCAGATTTGGAAAAATTTTTAGATTCTTTAGTATCGAAAGGTTATTTAGAAGTTGAACTGGTCGAAGGGAAAAATGTGTACATTTTAACAGAGAGGGGTAAATATAGACTTCAATAGAACCGTAACTCTCAATCCTTCTTAAGAATCAAGCTATTAATGGAAATATCTTGGTATTCTCCGCTTGGATATTTACGCCTTATAGTTAAAGGTAAGATTTTTGATTTTAATTCTAATAATGCGATTTTAATTGGATCTATAACATTTTTTGGCTTCTGTATTAGGATAGGAGCTCCGAACGAGATTTGTAAAGCCCTAGCGCCAGTAATTCGGGCTTTTTCATATCTTGTAAGAAATATAGAACCAACTTTAATTGTTTTTCGAACTTCTTTATATAACTTCCTCAATTCACGAGATTCTAAAAAAGAAGACATAGCATAAACCTAAGAATTAGTAACTGTCTTTAAAAATGTATTTTAAAATAAAACTTTTTTGGTTTTCTTCCGATATCAATTAGAACGATTGTTTTTACGTTGTTAGTGAAAGTGCGCAAGGGGGGAATTTTTCAGTTTAAAAGAATTTTTCAGACTTTTGAACCCCCGACCGTCGAGATTGACGCCTTGAATTAGCGAAAATTTACACGGTGTGAGCGTTTAACGCTTTCCAAAATAACACGTTAGAAAGTGTCGTTATACGTCTAAACCACTCGCGCAGCCTATTGTGAATAAATACTATAGATTAATTATTAAAAAGGTATTAATATAATTTAAGAGATTCTATAGACTCTGTAACTTTAATAAATTTCTAAGCTATATCTCTTTGAAAGAGTTTCGTTATGATATTTACTGGTGATTTGAGTATCAAATAAAGAAGATTTTATATCCCACCCGCTTTTAAAGGAAAACTTTGTTCTGAGGAGAGCATACCAAGAAAATATTTTTATAAATTGTCTTAATACAAACTGCTTAGTTGTCATTCCAACGGGATTGGGAAAAACTATAATTGCTTTAATGTTAGCAGTCCACAGATTATCAGAAACACCTAATTCTAAAATAATTTTCTTAGCTCCAACCAAGCCACTCGTAAATCAGCATTATAAATCTTTTTTAGATTTAACGGTTATTCCTGAGGAAAACTTAAAAGCAATTACTGGAACCACCTTACCAGAAAAAAGGAGAGAGATATGGAAGGACTTAAAAATTGCTTTTATGACACCGCAAGTACTTCAAAATGATATCATTTCCAATCTTTATTCGTTAAACGATGTATCATTAATAATTTTTGATGAATGCCATCGGAGTGTAGGAGATTACGCTTATTGTTTTATTGCTAAGAAATATGTGGAAACCGCTAAGAACCATCAAATTTTAGGGCTTACCGCAAGTCCAGGATCTACGGAAGGGAAGATTAACGAAATAAGGAAGAATTTGTATATCGACCGTGTCGAAATCAGAACAGAACAAGATTTGGATGTAAAACCTTACATCTATAAGGTCGATAACGAATGGATAAAAGTTAAGCTCCCAAGTGAATTTATGGATATCAAAATAATAATAACAGAGAAATTAAGAACAATATATAAATGGTTAAAACAACAGGAATTATTAAATTCATCAGATATTACTAGAGTTACTAGAAAAGATTTGCTTGGGTTAGACAGAGTAATTAATGGAAGAATTTCATCTTCAAGAACAGATGAGGAGAAATCTCAACTATTTAATGCGAAAAAGTCTGTAGCAAATGCGATAAGACTATCCCATATGGATGAGCTTATTGAGACTCAAGGAGTAAGCGCATTAGATGATTACATGAAAAAAAGCATTAAAAAAATAAAACAAAACACAGCAAATAAGTCACTAAAAGAACTTTTTGGAGATTCTGGCATAAAGCGTATTCTTGAGATAATTGAAACTAACAAACAAAAAGGTGTTGTCCATCCTAAACTAGAAAAACTTGCTGGAATTTTACATAATCAGATCACCGCAAATAGAGACTCGAGAATTTTAGTATTTTGTCATTTTAGAGACTCCGTCAATAATATAGTTAAATTTATTGAAAGAGATGAGGTTATAAAGGCTCATAAATTTGTAGGACAAGTTACTAAATCTCTAGATAAAGGTCTAACTCAAAAAGAACAAATACAACTACTTGAAGACTTCAAAGAAGGAATTTTTAACACATTAGTAGCTACAAGTGTTGGAGAAGAAGGTTTAGATATAGCGGAATGTGATTTAGTAATATTTTATGACGTTGTACCAAGTGCTGTACGTTCTATTCAACGTCGTGGAAGGACTGGGAGAAAAAAGGAAGGAAAGGTTTTCATATTGATGGCTGAAGGTACTCGTGATGAAGGTTATTATTGGGCTGAAAAGGCTAAGGAACGTGTTATGAATCAAAGTTTAAAAACCATGAAAGAAACTGATTTGAGTTCTAAAGCAGGACAATCAAACCTTTTAAATTTTATAAAAGAAGGCGAAGACAGTAAGGATTCTAGTAATATTGAAAATACTTCAGATATCTCGTTTAGCCAGAGGATTGAGGGTGCTGAGGATTACATAGTAATTTGTGATGTTAGAGAAACAGCTTCTGCTGTCGTTAGAGCATTATCCCTATTGGGAGTTGGTTTAGAACTAAAACAATTAACTGTTGCAGACTATATACTCTCAGAAAGAGTTGGGATTGAAAGAAAATCAGCTCAAGACTTTAGCGATTCAATCAAAGATGGGAGATTATTTAACGAATTATTTGAGTTAAAAAACAATTTTATTAGACCCATATTAATTTTAGAAGGAGACCCTTTTATGAATTCAAATATTAGCCAAAACGCACTTTACGGTGCGATCACATCAATAATTTTGAATTTAGGAATTACAATATATAAAACAAACGATCCGTCTGACTCTGCGATGTTTATTTTTCAGCTTGCGAAAAAGGAACAATCAGACTCTAAAATGGAATTAAAGTTAAGGTTTGATAAAAAACCGATAGAAATTTCAAGTTTATTAGAATACATCGTTGCAGGTATTCCGGGCATAAATGCTCTTAGAGCTAAAAACTTGCTTAAAGAATTAAAATCGCTCCAAGAGATTTTTAACGCAGATATCGGGGATTTAATGAAAGTTGAAAATGTTGGAAAGAAAATTGCTCAAGAAATTTATAAGTTAAGTAGATTTAAATACCAAGATAACTCCTAAATTGGGTATAATTAATATTTAAACTAAGCGTTTAATCTTTTTAACACCTTCACCGACTCTTTTTAAGATCTCTTCGATTTCTTCCTCTTTCACGACTAATGGTGGCATCATTATCAGCGTATCCTTTTTATTTCCGCAATAATTTTGAAGAACACCTTCTTTTATTATGGAAAGCATCGCTAGTTGTCCGAGTGTTTCGCTATTAAACTCCACGCCCCACATAAGTCCTCTTCCTCTCACTTCTTTTATTAATTCAGAATTATCGTCTGCGATTTCTTCTAAACCCTTACCAAATAGTTTACCCATCTCCCTGACATGATTTAAAAACTCAGGATTTGATTGAATATCTAACATCTCACATGTCACGACACAACCTAAATCAGAACCTCCTGTTGTAGAAATATGAATAAACGGATCATCTTTAAAAACTGCCTTTTCTATGAATGGTTTATAACTACAACTTGATATTGGATAAATTCCCCCGCTCATACCCTTTCCTAGTACAATAAAATCAGGTATAACCTTCTCATGTTGATAGAGCCCTCCATAAATCGCCCAAAAATGACCAGTTCGCCCAAGTCCTGTTTGAACTTCGTCAATTATCATCATAACACCATGATCATCGCATAATCGTCGGACCTCAGAAAAGTACCCATCTTGAGCAATCAATACTCCAGCAGTAGCGGGGATTGTTTCCAGAATGACGCAAGCAACATCATCCGAAATGATTTTTTTCAAGCTATCAACATCACCAAAAGGAACTTGCTTAAAATCCGAGAGGTTCCAAAGAAAATTCTCTTTAAAACCAGAATCTCCAGTTGCTAGTGCAAATCCGGTATGACCATGATATCCTCCAATTGCGGAGATACATTTATTCCGTTTAGTATAAGCCCTTGAAAATTTAATAGCTGCATCAACTGCTTCACCTCCACTAACTCCAAATGTGGTCTTTGTAATTCCTGGCGGCATAAGTTCTGCTAATTTTTTCCCTAAAATAGCTCTCCATTCTGAGAGTAATAAGTGGTCACCTATGTCCAATCCACTATCCAAAGCATCTTTCAGGATTTGCACAATTTTTTGGTTACCATGACCTAAATTATAAACACCTCCGCA
>Ga0307377_10006801_pt1 | contig 11911 bp, 8 predicted proteins | sample TR3MG_FD_202535 | JGI IMG/M metagenome (GOLD analysis project Ga0307377, IMG submission 202535) | Soil microbial communities from Risofladan, Vaasa, Finland - TR-3 | ecosystem: Environmental > Terrestrial > Soil > Coastal area > Acid sulfate soil | place: Finland: Risofladan, Vaasa | collected...
CTCATCACCCCGGTAAAAAACCTTAATAAACTTTATTGAATCCCCATAATATAGTTCCGGATGGATTTAGTTCAACGTGGGCTTCATTACTGGGTGCTGCGCACCGTATGAAGCCCTATGTATTAGCAACAGGCTGTTATTCTTGGAGTTAAATCGTCAGACAACAGTCATATGAAGAACAATTAACCAATCACCCTTTATTTTTCTTAGAACTAGAAGATTGCGACCGATCACAGTAACTCCATTATTAGTGGCCTGATATATGCAGAGTAAAGTGGCAAGATTGCAAGAAATTTCACTTTTAATTATTTCAACAGAATCTATATAACCTCCCATATTCATCCCATTCTGAAAATTGTCAATCAATTTAATCCTTCCATCTGCGACCAGTCCAGTAACATGTGATGAAATATATTGAGCATCTGATGAATATAGTGGTACCAGGTTTTTAGCATCTTTACTATTGTATGCATCCTTCCATTGAAGAGTTCTTTCTTTAAAAAACTCGACCAGTTTGATAGAGTCCTGCTTATTTAGTTCCTGTGCAGATAAAATGGTAGCAAAACAGATAAAAAGAGAAAAAACAAAAAGTCTTTTTGGGTTACACATAGTCATATGAATTATGATAAAAAGTTTTTAGAATAGCAATTATTATTATTTTCTTCCACCAAAAACAATAGAAAGTATTGCTTTTAAAATTTGTAAGTTAAAATATTTCATATAAGTCTATATTTAGTTGAATTTTTGATATAGACGAGAATAATTATTTTCTGCTGCAGCTAAAAATCTTTTTGCTTTTTTAACAAATTGTCATATTGGAAGGTACGTTTTCGCTTGTTGCTGACGACCCGGCGGTATAATTAGTAAGAGTTACCCGACGCGAGCACCGGGCAGTCCCGATAGCTATCGGGACCCGGTACTTTAGCCAGAAAATTGTCACGGTGCAAGGAGGGTATGGCGCGTGTTTTTGCATCCCGATAGCTATCGGGACAGGTACAAATTTTATTGAGCATTACGGATTTGTCTTACGTGCAGGAAGGGTTTGAAAAAACCCATGACAAACAACTTACCTTTATTGTCCGTATTATGGTTAGTTGGGATTTTTTTTGTCAAGGTACAATGAGGATTTTGATCGTGATATGTTTATCATATTTTTTGTTTCTTTTTGAATGTAGTACTGTAGCTTGCTTGACATATAGTAGATTACAAGTGATTCTATATCAAACAAGCACACAGTTAGACTAATCGAGAATCAATCATATGAAGCATAATTTATAAGTTATAGTATGCTATTTTTCTACAATTTCCACTCTTCTGTTTTTTGCTTTTCCTTCATCGCTTGAATTTGTCGCAATGGGGGCCGTTGAACCATCACCGACAGCTTTTAGTTGTTCAGTTTTTACTCCATATTTTGTTGTTAATTCATTTGTTACTGAATTAGCTCTGTCGGTCGACAGTTTCATATTAGTATCAAAATCACCTGTATTATCAGTATGGCCTACAATGAGAAATTTTTTATTGGTATTATTGTTTAGATATTCTGCTATATTTTTTAAAGCATCAACAGATTCCGGCTTTATATTGGATTGACCCGTATCAAAATAGATACCGTAGATTGCAATATGACCTCTGGAAGTAATGTCTTCTGCAATATTTTTTACTGTGACCAAATCATCTTCCAAGGCTTGCACTTCGACTGCATCAAAAGTCACTAATAAATCGCCTCTTTCATTAGCTGTATAAGCTACAATGTAGATATCTTTATTATCAACTTTCTTTTTAGCAGCAAGATAGGCAAATTCGTCATCCCCTGGGTTAGCTGCTTCACGAGGCAATTTATTTAAACCATTAAATTCATCATTATATAATTGTTCTTGTAAATTAACTCCGCAATTTTTGTCATCTAACATAGTTAAAATATCGAATCCTGCTGTCTTTAAAGCGCTTTCATAGCTTTTATAAATTTCAAATACAGAATGTTCGTTTCCTACTGAATATTGAATTCTTATGATTTTCCCATCAACTTCATAGTTAGATATTTTATTATCTTTCAATGAGAGTATGAAATATCTATCAAAATTTTTATTCTGATACCATTCTATTACAGAACCTTTAACCCGACTGACCAAGGGATAGTCTTTGCTCCCTTCGATATCTGTTGTTCTTTGTGCGAGTAAATTTGTTGAGAAAAACAGTGCTGTGATTGCAATAATTAATGTTACTTTTTTCATTTTAATATCTCCTTATGTTTTTGTTAAAAGCTAAATGAGAATCCTGCATATATTGACTTGCAGCTATATTATTTTGAAAGCATTACAGACTTAAGTGCTTTTGGTGCATACCAGGTGGTTAGATTGGTTCCGTCACCATAGGTATAATAAATATCAGTACCTGAAGAATGAATAGCTACCGGTGAAGTACCATCAGGATAATCTGAGGATAGCTTACTCCAATTATTCCCGTTGTAACTATAAATCACCGGGTATGCCTCACTAGATGAGACCAAATTTAAAGAAACAATAAAAACATTGCCAAAATCATCAATGGTCAAATTGGAAGGTGCATAAAACCATGTATCAGAAGATGAAATCAGGTTTTCTGTAGAGGTTGCTGATAAAACTTTATAAACGCCACCCGGATCGGCAAGTATCTGACTTTGGGAAGTGAAATAGAGCGATGAGGTTCCGTTCCCAGCCAATTTAAGTCCCATAACATTATCAGCAGTCCAGTCAAGGTCACTGCTCCAGTTTGTTCCGGTTAGATGTTTAATATGGACTGTCGAGTTAAAATCCGAATTTTTTGTTGAATAGATCATATAAAGAGTACCTCCAATATTTTCCAGGCCAAGATCAAAAATATCTGAGCCGTTTTGAATCCATCCGTTTGCATCACCGCCTACAGTTACCCAGTCAGATCCGCTCCACTTCAACACTTTCAGATCGTAATCAGGAGCTAATGTGGCAGCCAGATAAAGTGAATTACTGATGGATTCTATATCTATTTCTGATGGTGAGTCACTCAAATCCATATTATTTTGGGCCATGTTATCACTCCATGTACTACCATCCCAGGAATATACATAAAGAGAGTCATAAGAAAGTCCGGCAAGGTAAGTATGACTGTCATCAACTGCAAAATTCATCACTCCCAACGAAGTCTCATTCATAATATTCTCAGGATATGTGCCACCAATCGTCTGCCAGGATGTTCCGTTCAGCTGATAAATTGCCGGGATCCCATTACCTGCTGCATCTGCATCTTTGATAGCACCCATGTACTGTATACTGTTATATGTCTTTAACTCAGCAAAAGAGATTCCTTCGGTTGAAGAGATAATGCTCAAATCAGTAGGCATATAGCTAATGGTTCCCGGTCCGCCACCCGTTGCGATCGATATTCCCGATTCAAGAATTGCCACGCCATTATCAGACCCCCAATCCATATTCTGAAAAGTATAATGATATTTTGCTTCTACTTTATACTGAGGATCATCTCCCGGGGAAGTATCGGTGAACGATGTATCTCCCTGGGTTGTGCCGGCAGAAACAAAATTCTGAACGGATACATTTTTACGAAATATTGTATATTCTGCAGAAGTGAAGTTCTGTAATTGGTTAAGTAAATTGGACTCGGTCCAACTGACTGTTACATCTCCATTTGTTTCAAAGGATGCTGTAACAATAACCAGTTGCGGCACATAAGTCCAGCCCTCCTGGTTGGAATTGATATAACCACTATCATCTATATCAGATGATCCGGCTGTGATACGGTACTTGTAATGCTTCCCAACCACAATTTTATTATCTGGCAAATTGAATCCATAATCGTCCACTTCTGTTCCTGAAGATGTGGCTGCGTTTATCCATTCATCGGTTTCCGGATCCTGCCTGTCAATATTATAATGTTGTGCATTAGCAACAGGGTCCCATGAAAAATGGACTACTCCAAGATATGAACCTTGTGAAACAATAAAATTCCCTGGAATATCCAATTGTTCTTCCTTGCAACTGGAAAACAAAAAAGCGATGGCTGTCACAAGGATAAAATGTACGCGAAAAAATGGTTTTGTTATAGATGTCATTTTAACAGATTTTATATGAGTGACTTTTAAGAGATTCTTAAAAGTATCTTTTGATACAGTTTTCAAAATAAAAGTAGTGATTTTTTATCTAAAAGTAAAATATTTATTCCCTCTTGGATTTACTTAATTAATTATCAAAGACATATGCGATTATATTTCACAGACTAGATCATACTATATTTTGTTTTTATTTGCAATTTCAATATTAAGGATGGATAATGGAGCAATGTTTTGTCATTAAAATGTACTGTAATATTTGAAAGTCCAGGTAGATGTATAAGGAGTATCTTTTCATTTGAAATATATCTAACATAACTAACCCCGGTAAATGGACGGGCGGTTCCTAGTCCAGATGTAATTGTCAGGATGGCGAAATTCTTGTAGAGGGGCAGGAGTTGTCTGGGTTAGGTTACTATCTTTTTCTGTTATGGTTAGTTGGTCATGGCATTATCGAACGTGCAGATAGCCAGCCAATTAACCATAATGGTTTTGTATATGAAAAGTTTGGCATTTAAAAGGGAATTCCTATCAAGCCGTTACAAATTTTTTTAAATGTACTGTCCTTAAAATTAGCACTTTCCGCCAAATATTTTATATACTGTGTTGTATGCTGGTGTTCTTTATTCAAAGACAATCCGTTAATTATTTTATAAAATATAGTGTTTTTTCTAATCAATGTGCACTGACCTTACTACTGTCCGTTTATCTATACTTTCATATTTGAGATTATTAGGATTGAAATCATTTAAACAATAAAGAGCAAAGCCAACTGTTAACCACTCTTCAGGCTACGGAGGAGAATATACTTGTAATTCCTATTCTCATAATATAGTCCCATTTATTCCAATCAGATTTTAACAAATCTATAGTTTCTGCTTTGCCATTGAGTTACATTAAGGCCGTTAACCATTCTTTGTTCATCTCTCAAAAACTCAACAGAACGCATAAACCACCAGTCGCACCTGTAACTATCTTTCCATGCTGGTGTTAGATTGGCGATACCATGCCAACGATGCTTCACAATCAGTTTTCCCTCTTTGATTTCTATAGTGTACCTTACATCCAGTTCTTCGCAATAATAATCTCCTTCAAAATCCTCTGTTATTGGGGTAAAGGTAGGTTGTGATTCTTTTTCAACCCGGGGGCATGTTCTTCCCAAAAAACTAAAATCTGTTACCTCTCCATTGTCATCTATATTAAATATCAGACTTTGATTCCAGGAATCTAAATGAAATTCAGTTTCAGCAAGAGGCTTTAAGGATTGGATGTTTTTATTTGTTTCAAGAGCCATTAACTGGTTGCCATCGCGCGAAATGGTAATATACCAGCCTTGAAAAACCTTATAGGTGCCAATATACTTATCGAGCTGATCTGTAGAAACCTGAACCTCCAGGTCGATATTATCAACCTGGTTTGGTTCTGCCAGATATTGCAGTTTATCTCCTAAATAAACATCAACAATGTCGTTTATGGTTTTATGCACATTATAATTAGTATTGTATAAAACAATCATCGAAAAATGGTACTCAGGCAGGTAGGTTACAAAGGTGGTAAAGCCTGCGCCACCTCCATCGTGACCAATTGTTTTTGTGCCTCTGTACTCGTTAATATAAAGACCACTGGCATACGAAATGGTTTTTCCATCGTTAAGCTTTCCTTGTTGAAACATTAGATTGAAAACCTCCTGTCCGCCAACTTCCTGTTGATCAAAATTAATAGTCCATTTAGCCATGTCTTCAATTGTACTGTATATGCCACTCGGACCAATCATCGCCCAACTATCAGGATTGGTATGATATTTACCATCTCTGCCCTTAGTGTATCCGTATGCCCGTCCAGGTATCATTTCAGTATAATCATTGCGAATTAAGCTTGAGCTCATTTCGAGTGGTTCAAAAATATTGGTTTTGCCCCAGGTGGGGAAAGGTTCACCACTTACCCGATTTACTATCTCAGCCAGTAAAACATACCCTGTATTAGAATATAAATGTTCAGAACCCGGCTTAAAGTTCAATCCTTTCTGATTAAGTGCAAGTGTAAGTAAATGCTCATACTTGATAACATCATTTAAATCCCTGCCGGCAAGACATAATGAGCCCATAGTGTCGCGGAATCCTGCCGTATGATTTAAAAGCTGCCGGATAGTGATTTTATACCCAAAATCATGCATTTCGGGAATATATTTCCGGATATCGTCGTCAAGAGAAATCTTTCCTTGCTGCGCCAAAATGCAGATTGCAAAAGCTACAAATTGTTTCGATACAGAAGCAAGTTTAAAAACCGTATTAGAAGTTATCGGAACCGAATATTCAAGATTTGCCATTCCGTAATAACTTTTGTGAATTAAGGTGTTATCCTGGTTTATTACTAATGCACCTCCAGGATCTGTCGAAACGGCATCTTTTTTAAAAATCATATCGGCAATCTGATTCCTTTCAGGCATTTTTATATTAGGATCTGCTCCATTCTCTATCAACCATTCACACAAAGTCTTGTTGCCACGTAACTTTGCACAATGCAAAACTGTAAGTCCATAACCAACTTTTGAATTTATATCAATCCCATCTGAAAGCAGTTCTTTTACTCGGTGTAAATTACCATCCCAGGCAGAAAATACGAGTGAATCTTCTTTCGATTTAACACTATAGGTCTCCTGGTTATTAGTATTTGATTGAGAAAATATTTCAATAGGTGAAAAAAAGTAAACCAGAAATAATGATACTACAAAAGCTTTGCATTTAAAATAGCTTATTACATTCTTTTGCATATTACAATTCCTTTCTATTGGTACAAACAATTTGATTTTTTTAAAAAAAGTGTCAACCTATTTCAGGACGAGATAGCTCGGATTCCCATAAACTTCCAGAAAATATTTTAACAATTGAATCTTAATACAAAGTCATAATTCTAAAGCCTAAAATTCTTAAACATATTACAATTTTATTATCGAATATAAAGGTAACAAATCTTGGTAAATGAGAATTCGTAATCTTAAATAGTCATATTTAATGTTGTAGCTAGTGCTTTTTCTTTTATTTACTTAATTTCAGTATTCTAAATGCTCCCTGAATCACCAAAACAAAAACGATAGCCCCAATAATCAAATCAGGTTTTCCCGAGTCTAACCAATTTACTAAAAGTCCTGCTGTTATTACTCCTAAATTGATAATCACATCATTTGAAGTGAAAATCATACTTGCTTTCATATGTGCTTCTGTTTTACTTTTTGACTTTTGCATTAAATACAAACAAATTCCGTTTGCGATTAAAGCGAAAATTGAAACAATAACCATTGTCGTAAAATCTGGTAGTTTCTCGTTTCCAAAAAATCGTCTTAAAATCTCCATAAATCCAATAATCGCAAGTGTGATTTGAAAATATCCAGCAAGTTTTGCTATACGTTTCTTTTTAATTAAAGTTCCACCAACTGCGAAAAGACTAATTCCATAAACAAAACTGTCCGCTAACATATCCAAACTGTCCGCAACAAGTCCCATTGATTTGGAAATTAAACCTGTTGCCATTTCAATAAGGAAAAATGCGAAATTTATTACGAAAACTGTCCAGAGTAATTTCCTTTGGTTCGTGTGTTCTTCAAAATTAGTTTGCTCGGTTAGTTCTGTTGAGATTTTTTTTCCGCCTAAATTTAGTTCGTTAACGGACTTTTCAATTTGGTCAATTTGTCCGTTATGGAAAACAGTCAATTTTCTGTTCGGAATATCAAAATCCAACTTCGCAATATTTGAAATCCCGTCTAATTTCATTCGGATTAAATTTTCCTCTGAAGGACAGTCCATTTTGGTAATTTCAAATATTGTTTTTTCCATTTAGTTTCTTGGTTTTCGCATTAGCTACACCAGCCTTGTTAGCACAAGTATTAATTTTAATAATCAAGGTACTGATATTCTATTTGTTTTTATCTATTATCTTAAGTAGGTCTGTATAATCACAATATACCTGCCAATGTTTTACCTTATTATTTTCTACAATTGCTTTCCAAGAGGCAGGAATTCTCCAAAAATTACTGTTTAAATTGTTTGCTAAGTTTTTATATGTAGCTTTTGCATAACCAAATAGTCCAATTATAGATTCATTTTCGGTTATGTCGGAAATCTCTATTTGATAATCAGGGAATAATTCGTAGTATCCTTCCCACCCTTCCTTCATCCCTTTTTTACCAACCGATTTATGGTCTGTGGCGTCTATGAAGATATGACCTTCCGACATCAGGTTGACTATCTCATTTACATCGTGATCATTGATAGCTTTCACAAATCTGATTACAATAGATTTATTTGATTCACTTCTCATTTTGCGTTTAATTAGAATGGTTACCAATATTCCAATTGCTATTGTAACTAACCAATCTATAGTAATTATAGCCACTTCAAAACGATAGTTCCGATCTACTCCGAATTTTATGGTGTAAAATAGAAAGGATAGTAACATTAACGCAAATTGTAAAATAAGAATTATTCGAATTGACTTTTCTAAACTATTTTTTCTATTAAAGACGGGGACCAAAAACATGAACGCAATACTCATTGTAATGTACCCTAATTCCTCAAGGGCTATGAATAATCCGTGTCCATTGTATTGCGTAATCAGTGCGATTCCTTCCGATTCCCCTTTCACCATACTGATTGGAACAACAGAGAATTGAGTAAAATAAGCAATCAACAATACAGTTGTAGCTATCAATGCAAAAACAATGCTAATGAAACTATACATTCTTTTTACAAGTGGAACGATAAAATGAATTGAGGTTATAAAGATTATAAAGGCAAATAATTGAAAAATTGCAAAATACATCCAGAAGTAATCTCTCGGGTAATAGGAGAGAAGATCAGAATAGGGATAACTCATACAACCACCTGGACAATAAGGTCCTGCCGGTGGTATAGCAACCATTGCCAATCCAAAAGTAACAAGAGTCAGAACAGTCAGGATAATGGAGGTGTAAAATCCAAATTTCAATACGGTTCTTTGGTCGAGTTCAGGGTTCATGTTATAATTTGCTATTAGTTAATGTTATACGGGGGTATTATGGTTGCACCTAACGGGAGTCTGTCTAATAACTTATTTGGATTCATATTTTATTCGGATACCCATACATGAAAAATTCCAAATATTCAATTCTCAGATAGTTCATTTTAGTTATTAGACAGTCTGACGGCCCGGCAATAAAATTAGTAGGTGTTACCTGACGCCGCACCGGGCAGTCCCGATAGCTATCGGGACCTGGTACTTTAGCCGGGAAATAGTCCCAGTGGCAAGCCAGGTATGGCGTGCTTTTTGCCTCCCGATAGCTATCGGGAATGGTACAATTTTTATTGCGTGCAGGCGTGGTCGTGGTGCAAGTTTTATAGGTGGCCGGGAAATAGGTACGGTAGATGAATTTGGGAAAAGGCACTGGCGCAGTGTCGCGGTACAAATTGTCTCGGAGGCAGAATCCCGATAGCTATCGGGATGTCATGGTGCATAATTTATATAGTGTGCAGCTGAGCGTGTCCGGGTGCCGGGTTAAGTACCGGTCCCGGTAAGTAGCTCAGAGTCATGCAAAAAGCATGACAACAGCGCCAGCCGAAGCCTTGGCGTAGGCTGGACAACTTACCATTGCCCGTGTTATAGGCTGGGCTTATTTAAATTCTATAATCATAGATCAAATAATAGGATCTTGACAAAAATCTTTTCGTCCACAGTCCTTACAGTATTTTCCCAACCATACTTCATCAAATTGCTTCATAATGGCTTGGACAATCGTCGGATCAGTAGTAATAAATCCTGATTCAAAGTTTCGATTATTTGGACTTTTAATGCCTAAACCTGCACCAGTAAGATTTGCAGAGCCAGAATAAGCAAATTTACCATCGATGATGATGTGTTTGAAATGAACTCTGGGGCATAACTGCCTTTCCATGCTATCCCATAACATAGGGTATTTGTCAAAACTTCTTCTAAAGTTGGCACCAGGTTCTTTTGCATGTAAAAGACGGATGGCAACTTTCTTTTTCAATAAACTATCAAGCATACCCAAAAAAGATTGAACCTTGCCTTTGTAATGGACATGCAAATCTTTAATGTCAGCGGTACCAATCCAAACAAAGGAAGATGCCTTTGCAATAGGTTCGATAGCTTGTTTATATAATTGTTCGTTTGTAATAAAAGTTGTGCTCATTTACTAGTCGGTGTCTGTGATGCCTTGCCTATACCAATTGTTGTATGCTGGGCTTTATTCTCCATAAACGCACGGATGTTTCAAAAATTTTCTCTTTTGTAGTGATACGATTCTCCCCATGTCATAAGAATCAAAGGAGTATCGTAACCAACCCCACTACGCCCTCCAAACCTGTCTGATCCCTCTCTCCTCTGATAAGTCAACCAGTAGGGCTCACGATGATCAATAGTGTGTCCCATCTCATTTTCATGTCCAGTGATAATTAATGCCGGACTAAAGCTTTTTGCCACCCTGACTATATCGGTTGTCCAGCAATTAGGCATAAGGACATCCACAACATGATTATTACCTACCTCATCTATCCATTCAAAGTCATTGGAATTAGATTGATCACCCATATGCGAAAATGAAAGTCCCTCGGGCGTGATGACAAGAGATACATTGTTCTCCATATTTTCACCCTGATGACCCGGATAAACTACTACTTTCAGTATCAGTTTTCCACCTTGTACAGGAAGTGATTGTACGGTATAGGGTACTCTTTCCAGATGTGTAATAAGCTTATTGATTGGTTTATCTTTCCAAACCTCGGGAGGAGCAACAACCGGCTTTCCCTGATCTATGAATGATTGCGTGACCCATTCTTCTGTATGATCGCCATGGTAATGGGAAATGAAAAGTACATCGCATTGCTTAATAAGCCTATTCATATATTCCTCACTAATTAGAAATCCTTCTGCACGCGCTGATTTTCCACGTATCAAATCAAATCCTATGGTCGCAGTTTTGGTTCGAATTACGAATCCATGATCATACAATTTCCATATGCGTGCACCATTTGTTATCTCAGTTTGCTCAATTTCCTCAATAGCCTTCCTCATTCGAGTTGTAAAGAATAGTTGAACAGGAGGTCTCTGTGGTGCATATACATCATGTAGGACACCATCAAGGAGCATTAATGCACAACGTCTGGCTGCTGGCTCTGGCCAGTTTGGTGGATAATTAGAAAAAACCTCACTCGCTTGATTGAGTAAAGCTTCAGCCTGATTATTAAGAAATTGGTTCTGTATTTTGTTGAGTGTAGTATCGATTAAGACAGAGCTCCCGGCCCGGTTGTTTTGTGCGATACAACTAATAGTAATTATTACAAGAAGGCCTGCTATTGATAATTTCTTATTCATAATTTATCCATTATAATTTCAATCTTTTAATCCATCTATTTTATGTTACTCACTCTTTTTCGCCTTGCATACAATGGCCCGGCAATAAAGAGGTCCGAGGGTTAAGTCTCGACATGTAATGTCGGGATAGCGAGGAGCCAGACTGCAGGGGAGGAATGTTACCCGCCGCCGCATCCGGGCAGTCCCGATAGCTATCGGGATGTCATGGTGCAGAATTTTTATAGCGGGCAGTTGCGCGTATCCGGGTGCCGGATTAAGTCCTGATCCTGTTAAGTGGCTCAGAATCATGCAAAAAGCATGACAACAGCGCCAGCCAAAGCCTTGGCGTAGGCTGGATAACTTACCATTGTCCGTGTTGAACTAAATCCCGCTTCGCGGTCTGGCCTGTTGGCTAAATTACAGTTTTTAGTAATTTGAGGACAATTATTAATCATTAAATCATTTCATCATGAAAAAAAAGAACTGATCCAA
>Ga0307377_10006802_pt1 | contig 11911 bp, 12 predicted proteins | sample TR3MG_FD_202535 | JGI IMG/M metagenome (GOLD analysis project Ga0307377, IMG submission 202535) | Soil microbial communities from Risofladan, Vaasa, Finland - TR-3 | ecosystem: Environmental > Terrestrial > Soil > Coastal area > Acid sulfate soil | place: Finland: Risofladan, Vaasa | collected...
CTTTAAACGATCCCTTGCCCGCGGGTTGACTATCCATTCAATTCCCTTTCACGTAGCCAGCGCAGCCGTGATTCAAGCCGGCCGCGATGGCCATTATGCTGCCTGGCAAGCAGAGCCAGCCAGGCAGCGACCTGGAAAGTACGGGCTTCGATGAAGAGGTCGAGCAATTCTTCCGTAATGGTCGCCCCATAGCCGGCTAGTGCCGCGGCTACCACTTCTCTATTCGACCCGTAGACCCGCGCGCCACTGGCCAGGCAGCCCAGGTGCCAGCCGGCTGGTCCGAGGAATGTATCCTCAAAGTCCCCCCATAACGGGCCGCGTCGCGTAGTCAGGACATTGCCAAGCGTGGCGTCACCGTGCAGCGCCTGGAGGGGCAATTCTAATGAATCGATGGCGGCGCGCACCCGCTTGTAGACCCGTTCCAACAGCGCCACATCGGCCGGTGTAAGCAGCCCTTCGGCCGCGATCAGTTTCACAAGCCGGTCGGCTTCTTCCAGGGCAGCGTAGCGAGGTAAGTCGCCGGGGTATTCGGTAAGCGCTTCATGACAGGCGCGGAGCGTTTGCCCGGCCGCCCCTGGGTCCGGCGGATTGTCGATCTGTTCCACCAACTCCCAGAAACTCAGGGCCAGGCCATTTTGTTCATGGGGACCGGGATCGATCTGCCGGCTTGGTGGCACCACTGGGGCGCCGGCCGCAGTCAGAAAAGAGGCTACCTCGACCTCTCGTCTAAGCCAGGCCGGACCCTCGCGCACCGTCCCGGTCATCGTGGCAACCCTGGCCACGACGGGGGCCGGCCGTAAATGCACCAGCGTATTGTTCGTATCGTGCAAAATAACCGGCTCATCAATACGCAGCCCTAACTGGCTGGCGACGGCGACAGCCGTCGCCACGACGCGCCGGGTAAGCGAGGACCGATCCAGTTGGAGTTCCCAGCGCGGAAACTGTTTATCCATCCCCGGCCAAAGCCTGTTCCAGGTCGGCGATGAGATCGTCGACATGTTCGAGGCCGATGGAAAGGCGCAGCAGGTTAAGCGGGGTCGTGGTCCCCGGCGCTTCGACGGAAGCCCGGTGTTCGATCAGGCTATGGGTGCCGCCAAAGCTGGTAGCCCTGGTGAACACCTTAACCCGGCCGGCGACGGCCATCGCTGCCTCTTGCCCGCCACGCACCAAAAATGAGAGCAAGCCGCCATAAGCGGCCATCTGCCCCTTGGCGATGGGATGCCCGGGATGGTTCTCCAACCCGGGATAAAGAACGCCCTCGGTTCCCGGGTGATCGGCCAGGAAACGGGCAATCAATAGCGCATTGCCGGCCTGAGCCTGGAGGCGATAGGGTAGGGTCTGGAGACCCCGGAGGGCCAACCAGCATTCGAAGGGCGAGGGCACGGCTCCGCCAATATGTTGTAGATGTTTGATCCGTGACCAAAGTTCGGAGTCGGCCGCGGTAACAACCAAGCCGCCTAACACATCGCTATGCCCGCCCAGGTATTTGGTTGTGGCGTGGATGACCAGGTCGGCCCCCAAGGCCAGCGGCCGCTGCAAGATAGGCGTGGCCACGGTATTATCACAGGCCAGCAAGGCGCCGGCCGCGTGGCTTATCTTGGCCAATTCCTGTATATCGGCCACCTTAAGCAGGGGATTGGAGGGCGTTTCCACCATCACCAGCCGGGTATTAGGCCGGATCGCTTGCCGGACCTGGCCGGCGTCGCTCATATCGACAAAGTTCACCTCCAGGCCCCAGGGCATGAAGATGTCGATCAGCAGTAGCCGGATGCCAAAGTAAAGGTCCTCTGGCGCCAGCACATGATCGCCGGGCGACAAGGCCTGGAGCACGCTCATGGCCGCGGCCGATCCTGAGGCGAAGGCGGCCGCGGCGGCCCCTCCTTCCAGGGCTGTTATGCGTTGTTCCAATGTATCGCGATTGGGGTTCGTTTCCCGGGCGTAAATATGACCCAGCGGGTAAGTACCGTCGGCCTGCCGCTCAAAAGTGGTCGACAAATGAATGGGCGGGGTAACGGCCCCCGTTGCGGGGTCTGTCTGCCCGCCGGCGTGGATGGCTTTTGTCTCGTCGTGCATACCTGATCACCTTTTTAGAGTTGATGGCGCCTCTAATGCGATGAATATTAGCGCCTTGTCAAAGATCGGCGATACCGATCCTGCTTGTAAGTTGCTGCGAGGTCCAGCGCAGGTCCTGCTTTTAGGGCAAATAATTATTGCCTGCGGCCGCCGGGGCACTCTTAGATCAGCCGGCGCTGGCTCTCAAAAACAGGCTTATTATCCAGGATGCGCTGGGGTGAGAAGATCGAGAGATCCAGAGCTGGCGGTTGGCCCAGGATCAATTCGGCCAGGTAGCGCCCTACCGCATGGCATTGTTGGAAACCATGGCCTGAGAAGCCATTAGCCAGATAAAGACCCTTGAGTCCCGGCCATTCACCCAGGATGGCGTTCCCGTCAAGGGTGTTTTGCGCATAGAGTCCAGCCCAACCGCTGGCCAATTTGAGCCGGTCGAAGGAAGGAATATATTCCACCAGTTCAGGCCAGAGCCGCTCGGTAAACAGCTCTCGATTCCAACTAAACTCATAACCAACCGGGTCATCGGCGAACGATTTGCCGCACATGAATTGGCTGCCGTGCTCGTGGATCAAATAGAGACCTGAGGGGAAGAATAAAGCCGGCAAGATGCCGTCCGGCCGGGTCTGGGTCTCAAAAACGAAGACCTGTCGTTTCACCGGCCGGACCGGCAGCTCTATACCGGCCGTCTGGGTCAGGGTGGGCGCCCAGGCCCCGGCCGCATTGACCACATCGCTGGCCTGTAAACGTTCGCCCGAAGCAAAACGAACGCCGCTTATCCGGTTCTCGTCTGTCGTCAGTTCGGCGACCTCGGCTTGAATAAATTTTGCCCCCAGGGAGATAGCCTTGTTTTTATAGGCCCTCAGCAATCCATTGGGATCCAGCGTGCCATCCAGTGGTCCGTAGGTGCCACCGACGCTGCCGCTCAGATTATAGAGCGGGTAGCGCCGAGCTACACCTTCACGGTCCAACCAGGTAACCTGGCAGCCCAGGCTCTGCTGTAGAGCCAGGCCCTGCTCGGCCTCTAGCCGGCCCGCTTCGTCGACCAGAAACAGGTTGCCCTGCTGGCGAAAAGCGACATCCGGCCGCTCACCGTCGACGGCCATCACCTCGGCGAAGCTGGCCAGGACTTCCAGGCCGTAGAGTGACATCTGGATATTTTCTTTTACATTGAATTGCAAACGGGTGTTGCCATCTGACAGCAGGGTGGAGGAACGGGCATAGCTCGGATCTCTCTCGATAATAGCAACTTTGATCCGGGCATCGGCTTTCAGTAAATAATAGGCCGTGGCGCAGCCCATGATGCCCCCGCCAACCAGTAAGACATCGTAAGTTACTTTATCCATGACCCTCACAACTCCAGTCAACAGGAAAGCTAAACGGAACGGGTAAGGCCCCCATCCACGCGGATATTCTGACCGGTTATGTAGCCGCTCCCATCCGAGATTAAGAACAAGGCCGTCTTAGCGATCTCAGCCGTGCGCCCATAACGGCCCATAGGGATCTGGCTCAATGTACTCTCTGATTCAGGGTAATTGTCGACAAAGCCGGGCAAGATATTGTTCATGCGGATGCCGTCGGCCGCATAGCGGTCGGCGTACATCTTGCTAAAGCTACCCAGCGCGGCCCGCAGAGTGCTCGATACCGGGAAGGCGGCATCGGGCTCAAAAGCCGAGAAGGTGGAGATGTTGACGATGGCGCCGCCTCCTTGCTTCTGCATAATCGGCGTGACCAGCCGGGCCAGCCGGACGACATTCAATAGCAGCAGGTCCAGCCCCAGGCGCCAATCTTCATCAGATATGTCCAGCAGCGGCCCTTTGGGTGGATGGCCGGTATTGTTGATGACCGCGTCGATCCGGCCGGTGGCTTCCATGGCCATGTCGACCATTTTTTGTAAATCACCCGGTTCGGTAACTGAGCCGGTTAAGCCGATGCCGCCCAATTCAGCGGCCAGGCTTTTCGCGCCCCCGCCGGCCGACATCAGGACGACCTGGTAGCCGTCCCCGGCCACTTCGCGGGCAATGGCGCCGCCGATACCCCGGCCGGCGGCTGTTAACAGAGCGGTTTTTTTGTCTTTCATATTTTTCTCCTGGCATCCGGCACTTTCCGAACCGGTGAATATGGGCTTGAGATAATGCCCGCGCAGTATACGTGTTTGCCGGCCGCCTATCAAGCGAACTTTGCGTAAAAATGAACGATGTTGCCCTGGCCGGCCGGTTCAAGTAGTATCAATCGTGCTGCCCTTGTAACGTCGAAACTTCTAAAGGAGACAATTAAAGACAATGATGAAACGAAGCCTTGCCTTCATCCTATTGGTCGTCCTGCTGATCACGGCTTGCGGATCCAATGATACGCCGGCAACTGCTGTGCCTGGAGCGAGCGATCCGGCCGGCCAACTCAACAATCCTTTTGTTACGGTATTTAGAGCGCCCACCTGAGGTTGCTGTGGCGACTGGATTGCCTACATGGAGGAGAACGGCTACACCGTAGAGGTGGAAGACGTTCAAGACCTGACCGCTGTGAAAAGCGAATACCAGGTCCCTCTCCAGCTCCAGTCCTGCCACACGGCCATCGTTGATGGCTACATTATTGAAGGGCATGTCCCTGTTGACGCCATAGAACGGCTGCTGTCTGAACGGCCGGATATCATCGGCCTGGCCGTGCCCGGCATGCCCATAGGCTCGCCCGGCATGGAGGTTGAGGGCTACGATCCCCAGTCCTATGATGTGATCGCTTTTGATAAATCGGGTAATAGCGAAGTTTTTGCCAGTTACCAATAGCAAAATGAAGGGCAGGCTCAAGAAACAGCCAAAACAGTTTCGGTTGTCCTCGAAACGATCGGAATTTGCCGGCCGAACCTTCATATGGGCTCGCCCGGCATGGAAATTGAGGGCTATGAACCCCAGTTCTCAGCCAGAAAATAACCATGAAAATACTTCAACTTTCGGTAGACGATCTATCGTCTGACGGATTATCATCTGACGATAGATCGTCTTTGACACGGGCAGATCAGGTTGCCGGTGCGCTAAGGACGTCGATTCTTCGCGGCATGGTCAAGCCTGGAGAGAAGTTGGATCAGCGGCAGATCGCTGCCGAATTAGGCGTGGGCCGTGCTTCGGTCCGCGAAGCTCTGCGAACCCTGGCGGCCGAAGAGCTGGTTACGCTGACTCTCAATCGCGGCGCCAGGGTGACTGAGCGCTCGATCGCGGATCTGCAGGATCTGCAATTTACCCGCTGCCTGCTGGAAGGCGCGGCCGCGCGACGGGGCGCCCCGAGAATGGATGATCGACGGTTGGAAAAGCTGGCGATAGTTCTGGAAAAGGCAGACAAGAGTAACGATATCGATGAGATCTTCGCCTTGAATAAGACATTTCACGGAACCATTTATGAGGCATTCCCTCAGCCGCTATTGATAGACCACATCCGGCTCCAACGAAACAAAATGACACCTTATAATCGACGGTACCTGGAAAGGGCCGGCAACAAGGAAGCCGCCTGGGGCGGTCACCGGCGGATTTATGAAGCATGCCTGCGCCGTGACGGCAAACAAGCTGAAGTGGAGACCATTAACCACCTGGAACAAGTATTTCAGGGTATTGTTGAAGCGACATAGAGGGAGGAAATTTCTCATGACCAATGAGGAGCAACGAAAGGAACTATCGCAGTTACTGGCGAAAACCGCCAAGGCACATCATCAAGCCTACATCGAAACAGACGGCGATCATCCGGATTGGCCGCTGTGGTACGCTGAATATTTGCTGGATAAATTACCGGCCGTGCTCGGACAAGAGCTGACGATAAGCGAGATAGTGTATTGTCTCGTCCACCTGAGCAAGGAACAACCGGCCGTCGCTCCCGAGGCCTGGTGGCCTGATTATTATGCCAGCTATTTTTTGGAAAATTACCCTAGATCTTGACAATCCAAGAGGCGGATTAAGATCATTTGCTCTGGGGCGGATTCGTTAAAGTTAACCCGCTTGATCTATAACGATTGGCTGGCGACCATGCGCCGGCCCAAAAAATCTCACAGCTCGCTCCTCCGGCCGCGGTCATAGAGCAGATATTGCCGATCTTTATTGCCTCGTCAGGCTTCTCTATGGAGACAACCTCTTACGCCAGGGCGCTTTCATCACCAGAGTCGCGGACAAATAGACATGAGGCGCCAACAATATCTATCACTTCGTTCAAAAATTTTGGATTAGAATCATTGGGTAGACCAAAAAGGTTGATATCTGCGCTGGGCATCTGGTCGAGGGCATCATGAAACGGTCTTGTAGATTAGCCAGACTCTCTTGGACTTTGAGTTGCATAGATCTCTCCGAATATCCTGCCTGGCCTCGGGGTGGATCGTCGGTTCAGGTGGCGAGGCACCTTATGGACTAACCGGTTCGGCCGCTTGCTCGCCGAACAAAGCAGCCAGGGAAGCATCTAACAGCTGCCAGGCGGTTTCCAGGTCTCTGGCGGCGGCGGCCGGGTCATCGGGCAGGCCGGCAGCAGCCAGGGTTAGTCGCTGTTGGACTTGTTCAAGATCAGCCGTTGCTGCATCTTCTTCCTGCGAATAGATGACCAGCAGGCGGTCGACCGAGGCCAGGGCAGTATCAATATCAGCTACCGCCAGTCCAACATTCTGCTCGATCAGCCGCAGCCGGGCCCGGCTCACCATTTCCCACACGCGGAATAAGGCCAGAGACTGGCGCATGCGGTTGAATTCGTCGGCCGAATAGTCGCTCAACTCTGTTTGCACTGCCTCGACATCGCTGAACAAGATGGCCAGATCGCTCTGGAGGGCATCCACTTCACCCCCCACAGCATCAATATCGGACACGTTAGTCGTGATGTCTAGTTGTAAGGCAACGAGCCCTTCATTGAGAACGGACAGGTGACCGGAAATCGTGTCTGTGCTGGCGACAAGAACGGTGACACGCTCTTCCAGGTTGGCCAGATCCTCAGCTTGTTGTTTCAGTTCAGCGTCGAGGTCATTTTCCAGATCGGCAATAACGGTAGCCTGGTCGGCAATGGCCGTTTGCAAGATTTCGTCTTGTTCCTCTCGAAGATCGCCGGCGGCCGATAAAGCAACAAGTTCCTTTTCGACCTCGTTGATGCGGCCGCCATTAAAATCTACACGCTTGGTGACGCTGTCGAAGGAGCGATCAATCTCCTGGTAAATGAGCCAGGCAACGCCCGCCAGGGCAGCGAGGGCGAGGAAAACAAGGCCTAACTTGATGAAAGCCAGCAATAGTCGCTTCAAGAAGCCTCCCAGGCGCGAAGAGAAAGCAGGTTGCGTCGATTCAAATTCACTTTGGGGCATCATATTCAATTCTCCCACAGTTGGCCGGCAATTAATTTGCTGATTATTTTAGAAAAGATGTATGTCAGCATCTGGTTTCATCCACTAATTTTGTGATTCTTTACGGCGCGCGGGTTGGCGAAGGTAACGCCAAGGGGGTTGCCGTGGGGCGCGGTGTGCGGGTTGGCGTCGTCTGTATGGATGGCGTGGATGTGGCTGAACCAGGGGTCGAGCCTGGTGCCGGAATGGTCAGCGTAGCGGTAGGGGTTGGCGGCGGCCCTTGCAAAGTGAAAAGCAGATCGCGCATCCCGTTCAGAAAGGTATCAAAGTCTTTGGCCGACTTGGCTAACAGGGTTAATCGTTCATCCAATGCGACCGACTGTTCTTCTAGAAGGATCACAGTTGCATCCAGATCGCTCAATGTGCTGTCCACGTTTTGCAGACCCTCCGTCAATGTCGCCACGTCTGATTGGGTATTGCCTAGAGACTCTGTGAGCGCCTCCTGAATCGCCGTGACTGTTGCCAATTGGCTGCTCAGCGCTCCTTGCTCATTCGCCAGGGTATCCGCTTCGCTCCCAAGATCGACCTGGCCCTGGCCGAGCACGCCGATCTCCTGTTCCAATTGTCGTTGCAAGTCGTTAGCCCGGGTATCTCCGGCAAAATGCAGGGTGCGATTAATCAGGAACAAGAATATTAACACCAGCACCGCGCCCAAAAAAGCACCAACCAGTGCGCTAAGCAAATAGCCGGCCATTGCCGGCGCCTGGCTACTTCTCTCGCCGGCCGGGGGTGGCGTACTGGCGGCCGGTTTTTCTTCAGATAGGGTTCGGCCAGGGTCTGGCTCCAGGATGGTGATTTCTTCCAAGGCCAGCGCTGCTTCTGGTTCGTCTAGAGCGATCGCTGTTTCGACAGGCTCGGGTTCGGGCCCTGGTTCCGTTTCTGGTTCGTCTGGAGCGACTGTCGCTCCGGCCAACGCCAACCCAGCCCCCGGTTCCATTTCTGGTCCGTCTGAGGCGACCGTCGTTTCAGCCAACGCCGGCTCGGTTTCCGTTTCCATTTCAGATTCGCCTGGGGTGACCATTGCTTCGCCCAATGCCGGCTCAGCTTCCAGTTCCATTTCTCGTTCGTTTGGCGCGGCCGTCGCCTCAGCCAACGCCGGCTCAGCCTCCGGTTCCGTTTCTGGTTCGCCTGGGGCGATCATCGTTTCTACAGGCTCGAGTTCGGCCGCACCTTCGACCGTCGCCTCTTCCTCGGTTGGGATCATTTCTTTTTCAGGGACATCGCCCTCCGTGGCAGGGGAGCTCTGTTCCCCTGCTGCTTCGTCCGGCGCTGGTTCGGTCGCCGCTTCCACTTCCTCTCCACCCGCTTTCCCGACCGTCAACTGATCACTTAACTCTTTGACCATCTCCTCAGAGATGCCGGGAATTGTAGCCAGGTCGGTGATTGCCGAAAAAGGCTGCTGCTTTTCACGGTACTCGATGATCTTCTCAGCCAATATTTCCCCGATCCCTGGCAAAGTTGCCAGTTCAGCGATGGTGGCCTGGTTCAAATCCACTTTTTTTTCGCTCATTCGCTCATCTCCACTGTTGAGTTTTAATACCAGGCATCATTCTGGTTGTGTGCTTCTTCTTATTAACCGTCTTTCGTTATTTTGGCTCAATGGACATCTTCGCTTGATTGAGTGTATCAAATTCAAATAATCAAAGGAAAGTGCCCCAAAAGAGCCTGCTCGTTTAATTCTGTGATGTTGATGCTTTTCAGTCTAGTGCTCCGTAAACTTAATTCTTGTACTTTGAAAATTACTTGGAGCACTTGAGGCTTTGGCAATTCGTGCCATAAAAAAGGCACATATTTTTAGTTGCCAAAGCTTTAAGTGATCTGACCGCTCTGTCATTGTTTACAAGGTTGCTTACAGAGCACTAGAGTTTGAACAATACCTAGAGCAGCGCTGGGCCGGCAAATCCAGAGGCAAACGCGGTCCGGAATCAGCCTTGTCGTTGCGCGAAGGTCTGGCCAGTATCCAAATATCGTTACGCTCTGTCTTCAATTATACGCTTATCCCAAAGGCATAAACGAATTATTGCTGGTGATAGCGCGGAGGTTTAAAACAATGGCCTCAAAGCGGCCGGCTAACCAATCATTGGTCGGTGGATCTTTATCCATATCCTTAAAACCGAAAAGCCGATCTGGAGATAAAAGCCCGGAGCCTTCAGGCGATGATGAGGTCCCTCACCGTTCGAGGGGCGGCGGGAGACAACCAGGCGCCATACTATGATGCGCCTGCCATTAAGGTGTGGCTGATGTTAGGCCTTAGCGGCTCAAAAGAGCCACTATCTTTTGATTGCCGGCTTTTCTGGCGTAATCTGCTGCTGTCTGGCCATACACATCCCGGCTACGAATTTTAGCATCAGCCAAAAGTAAGGTTTTCGCGATTTCCTCGTGACCAAAGAGAGCAGCCTTCATCAAAGGATTACACCCTTCTATTGCCGCTTCGTTGACATCTGCGCCAGCCTCAATGAGCAGTTGAACCACGGCCAGATGGCCGTTCTGAGCTGCTAGCGCTAAAGCGTGGGTGCCATCTTCCGCGCTCTTGCTGTTTACGTCGGCTCCTGCTTTTATCAACTCGGCCACAACCTGGTCATGACCATTTTGCGCAGCCCATAACAAGGCGAACTTGTCGCTGCCATCGGCGCCGGCCTTCAGCAGCGCCTGCACTTTTTGAATATCGCCCTCTCTGGCAGCGGTTTGCAATTCTGGTAATAGCTGCTTTGAGTCAGATGACTTGGCCTTGGTTGAGGGCTTTTCCATGGCCGAGGCTTTTTCCTTGGTGGTTGGTTTTGCCTCAGCTTTTTTTTCTTCTTTCTGAATTTCCTCTGTGGCAACCGCCGGTTCCGTTTCGTCGGGCTGCACGAAGAGGTAATCCGCTAATTCGCTGGCCTTTTGCTCTGAGATACCTTGAACAGCGGCCAATTCAGCCACTTCTGAAAAAGGCTGCTGCTCTTCGCGAAAGTTGATGATCTTGGCCGCCAACGCTTCTCCAATCCCGGGTAAAGCCGCCAGTTCAGAGATAGAAGCCTGGTTCAAATTCACTTTTATTTCGCTCATTCGCTCATCTCCAATGTTGCATGTTAGTACTAGGCACCATTCTGGTTCACAGTTTTTTCTGATTAATCAATGCATAGATCGTTGCGTCCTGTTTCCAATTATACACTTCTCCAGTCGCCACGTACGAATTACTAATGGTGATAGTGCGATGATTCAAAACAATTACCTTAGCATTTGGCCGACCGATCACTTTAGGAGTGGATTTAAAACTATTTCCTTAAAATCAGTTCAGAGTGGCCGATCTGGAAATCGTAGACCGGAAGCTCCAGGCGAAGAAGGGTAAACCCACCGCTCGATGGGCCAGTGAGACGGGAGGCAAGGAAGCAGAGGGCTATGATGCTCTGGTAATTAATATGTCGGTAGGCGCTTCATCGGCCAGGCCTGCCATCTTCAGTACGTCTTCCAGCGCCAGTGCCCGTCCTTCCTCGCGGCTACGCTCAACCTCTCCCGAATGCAACGCCCCCCTGGCCTGCTCGACGTACGTCCCGGCCGGGTGGTTTTCGGCATAGATGTTGACGATGCCCTCTTCTTCCGAGAAACGCTCGGCTGCCGCAGCTATCTGCGCTGCCCGGTAAGCGGAGCCTTCCACCAGCTCGGCCGCTGCCAGGCCAAACAGGGCCAGCCCGATACCCCGCAGGCTGCCCACCTCCTGGTAAGCTTGGATCGAGCCAGCGAAGGAGCTCCGGGCGGCCGTGGTATCCTCCAACTTCAGGTAGGTCCAGGCCATCTCATCCAATATCCGCGCTTCCTCCGCCCGGTCGCCCACCGTGGCGTAAGAGTCCAGAGACAGCTCGTATAATTCGACCGCCTGCCGGTAGTCGCCCCCGCTCGAGGCCAGCAAGGCCAATCCGCCCAGGCTGAGGGCGCCCCCCTCGTAGTCGCCTATTTTCCGCTGTATCGCCAGGGCCTCCTCGTATCTGGCTTTGGCCTGGTCCGGCTGGCCGCTGACCAGGGACAGCAGGCCATCGAAGGCCAGGGAGAAGCCCAACCACCACTGGTTGTCAATTTCGCGGCAAAGGGCGATGCTTTCCTTCGCGTATTTAGCGGCCAGTTCCAGTTCACCCAGAGGCAGGTGGGATACGGTCAGGCAACCGGCCGCCGCGGCTAATTCAAAGCCCATCTCCAGCTCCCGGGCCAGCTGATAACATGCCTCGTACTCCTCTATCGCCCTCGGGAAATCGCCCAGCGTCCAGGAGCACAGGCCGGCCGTCAGCAGCGCCGAGCACACTGCCGGCTTTTTCCGCCGGTCGCCGGCCGCTTCCAGTAGCTCTTCGACCCACTTTCTTGCCTCCAGGTGCATTCCCAGGATGTGCCAGAAAATCCACAGCTGGCCGCAAAGGGCCAGGCCAATATCGGCCGCTTCTTCATCCCCATCCCTAGCCGCCGTCAGCGACCAGGCCAGGGCGCTATGCACATTGGCCTCCTCCCGGATCCCGCGGGCCATCCATTTTA
>Ga0307377_10006804_pt1 | contig 11908 bp, 12 predicted proteins | sample TR3MG_FD_202535 | JGI IMG/M metagenome (GOLD analysis project Ga0307377, IMG submission 202535) | Soil microbial communities from Risofladan, Vaasa, Finland - TR-3 | ecosystem: Environmental > Terrestrial > Soil > Coastal area > Acid sulfate soil | place: Finland: Risofladan, Vaasa | collected...
CGCGGCATCCGACCTGCCGGCCTTGACACAGGCCGCGTCGCGGAAACTACGAAGAAAGGCTGCTGGATGAATCCTGCAAATCCACCACAACCACGTTCCCGTTGGCAATCTCGGTCTTGAGTGCACTGATTTCGGTCTTGCGGGAGAACCGGTTAAGGCCGCCGGCAAGAAGCGTAATCAGATCACCATCAAGCAGCACGCCGGCGCCATTCGCCAACTGTGCGCCATGCGGCGGGATGAACCCGAAAAACCGCGTTGCCCCGGAGGTATTCGTAACCAGAGTTCGAGCCATTGTCTATCTCCTTATGTTGCGTGCTGCTCCCTGAGGATGACGTAGCCACTACCAGTGGCTGCACTCATCACAATCTTGTACTCGCCCGGCGGAATGTCCTTTGCGACCCACAACACGGGGCTGCTGATGCCTGTCTTCTGCTCTGCCAGCACCCACTCATCTGTTGCCGGTAACGACGAACCGCTTGAGCTGGAAGACGAAGAATCAGCATCCCGTAAGTATTCCTGATCGATCGGCGCACGCAACCACAATTGGAGCGTGACGTTGGTAAAACCCGACGGAATGACAGCAACCAGGATGCGCGCATCCTTGCCGTACTGGTTCGTATCGCCGTTGCTCAGTCCAACCGTCGACTGACCACCGGCGCCGGTGTCCAAAATCGGGATCGACGGATCAATCACGCCAGCTGCATCTACCGCAAGAACAGTGCGATAAGATGCACGCCGGGTGATATAAGTCGCCCCTTCTTTGGCTCGTTGACCAGGCATCCTTTAACTCCCTCGATTCCCTTGGCCTACGTTACCGCTGTGAGGCGAGCAACGCGCTCAGCAGGTTCGGGTCAGCCGCGAGTTGCTGACCGATCGGCGACTGAACTTCAGCCACCTTCTCCGCTTCTTGCGGGAGTTCGGCCAGGTTCCTTGCAGCCTCGGCAACCAGCTGGAAGCCACTCTGCTTCTCATTGGACATCGCCTGTTTGACGCGCGCAGTCGTGTCCATGACAGCGTCGAGTTCATCAGGCGCCGTAATGTGGATGTTCATCTCTGCGGCCTTCACGAGGAAGGCGGGGAGGTAGACCTGGTTGAACAACGTTTCCATGGAATCGTTGTACTCTGCAGCCTTCAAACCTTCGTCTTCACCGCTCATGCGATTCACCAATGCTCCTGTTCCAAGGCCAGCGCCGAGTGAACCAAGCGCACGACCACCGTGCGCAGCCCATGGCGAAGCAGCCGCATTCTGTGCACCCAGCAACTTCAGCAAAGCAGGTAAACCAGCCGCGCCTGCCATACCACCGGCAAGACCAGTACCAGCGCCAATGCCGGCGCCAAGCCCACCACCGCCGCCCAGCGCACCACCAGCGGCACCAAGCCCAGCCGCACCAGCGTGCGGACCGTACTTCGAAAGCAAACCCCTCAAATCCATACCACCAGCTTCCGGCGCTGCACCTGCAGCAGCAGGGGCCGCAGCAGCAGCAGGGGCCGCAGCAGCGGCGGCAGGTGCTTTAGGAGCCGCAGCAGCGGGTGCTTCAACCTTAGGGGCAGCAGAAGGAGCCGCCTTAGGTGCTTCAGCTTTAGGGGCAGCAGCAGGAGCCGCCTTAGGTGCTTCAGCTTTAGGGGCAGCAGCAGGAGCCGCCTTCGGTGCCGCCTTCGGTTCTGCCTTCGGTTCTGCCTTAGGCTTGGGCTTGGGCTTGGGCTTAGCTTTCCCAGCTGACGGAGTGCCAGCGATATTGAGCTTACTATCGGGAAGCCAACTACCCGCCATCGGAACAGTATTGGATTCCTTCAGGTGCAATGCCAGCTTCTCAAGCAGGGTCATGGGTTTCTCCTTATTAGCGGGATTGCGGCTTGCAGCCTTCCCGTAAGTACCAGAACTTGTGGCGGGAGTCCCTACCATTTGGGAAGGATTCTCCTCTGCCTGTTGTTTTTTCCTTACCGGCGTCAACGCACCGGCAAGTGCACCACCAGCCCCGCCGCCAAGCAAATCGCCGACAATCTGTTTGCTGGGGTGGATCAAGCTGCCGCCAATCCCACCACCGGTGAAACCAGCCATCGCACCACCCGGCAATGCGTCTGTGAAATTGCCTCCGCGAATCTTGCTGATCAGTCCGGCTATTAACGCACCCGTTCCGGCCTGAGCACCGACACGCCCCAGCATACCACCGATCATGGATGGGGTACCTGCAAAATCGACTGATTTCTTCTCGGTAGACATCTCGCTACCTCAAAAGTGTGGGTCGCGGATTATGGCGCGACCCACACCCTTACTCCAAACAACCAGCTTTACGACACGAAGTCAACACGACCGACGGCGGCGACGTTCGCCACGCAGGCGCCCAGGCTCTCGTACGCAAAGAATTCGAGCATGTACGCGCGGCGGTCGATATACATCGTGGTGTCTTCGAGGATGAAAAACTTGCCCATGAACTTCGGCTCAGCAAACAGGAAAATCGTGCTGTCGGGCACCAGATCGCGCTTGATCGTGACGATCATGCGCACGCCCATGATTTCCCGTTCGGCGAAACCGGTCCGCAGGAGTTCCTGCGACATATCGCCACCAACCTCGTCACGGCCCCACTTCACGATGTCCCAGATGCTGACGTTGTTGATCAGCACCGTGGCCACGTTGAGGTGCGACGGGGTGCGGGGCAGGACCTTCATGGCTTCGGCCAGGGTGTCGCGGGTAATGCCGCCGCTGATCGTCACGTACTGCGCGACGCCAGTGGACGGAATCACGACGTTGGCACCCAGGAGCAAGCTGTTGAGGGTGGCAACGAACTTGCCGTCCTCGGTCGCCAGCATGTCCTTGATGGAGATGTCCGACAGGATCTGCCGGATGTCCATGTCGTACGTCCGGAGTTCATCAACGTCCTTGGTGAACTTCGGGGTGAGGATGCGGTCAAACATCACGCGGTAACGCGGCCCGCGAATGTACCGGTTGACAGTCAGCGTGGCGAACGGAACGCTGATGGCTTCCGGTGCATCCGGTTCAAGGTCGATCACCTTGACGGGCTTGTCCGTATCGACCTGCCGATCGAACTCGTCATTGGTGATGGTCACTGGCGGGATAATGCGGCGAAGGAAACCATCTTCGCGCATCTTCACCCGCGTGTAATCGTTGATCGCGTCCGACGCTTCTTTCTTAAGACCCCAATCATCCGAGGTGAGACGCGTTAACATCGCGTCATTCAACGCCTTGGTGTTGGGGACAGTCGTGTTACCCATGGTGCTGCCTCCTTGTTACTCGCGGCCTGCCTTACTGGCAGCTAACCGCACGCACAACACTGAAAAATACTCATCGCCCTACTCTCTGTAGGGCGATACACAGTCAGATTACGGCGCAGCGCGGTAGGGCAGGTAAACCGGCCAGAACCGCACGTACGTCTTCTTGTACTCGTTCGTGAGCGGACCTTTGTCCGACACGATACCGACAACCAGCTCACCCGAATTCAGCGTGGTGACCTTCAGCTTGCCGAGGTCGGCGCCGGGGGTGTTCTCGACTGTCAGCGGGATGTTGGGGTTGTAGCCGGTGCTGAGGTACTCAGTCGACTCCAACTCATAGGCACCCACGCCGACCAGGCCGACGAGGACACCACCGGAGATGTTACCGACATCGGACGAAACATCGAAGTCCGTCTGATTCGGGAACGCAAAGATGGGCATCCCGGCCCAGCTGTTGCTGTAAGGACAACCCCGTTTGATCTTGTCGGTCGTGGGGTCGATGTGGACCACCATTCCGGACAAAATCCCAGTCTCGCCAGTGGCGATCTCTTTGGACTTGTCCAGGGCATACGGAGAAGGCCAACCCTTCCGCGCATCCAGGGTGTGGTCGAACATCTGGGCCGGCGTAACAGTACCAGGCATGTTTGTCATCCTCCTTGGGATTCTTTGTTCAAACCTTCGTCAACGTTTCTCACACATTACGACATTGTCACTTACGCAACACTGAAACCCAGCCGCGCGTAGTAAGCACGGTCAGATTCTTTGACGTTGTTGCTCGCGTCCCGCCTGCTGGTATCACTCGCTTCCTTGTTCGCCGGCTCGCCCATGCGAGTAACGGTCTGACTGCCGATAAACTCGGCCGTCTTCTGCAGGCTCTCCATGACGGAGACCGGCCCCTGCAACTTCAGAATCGCCGCCTCGCGGGCGTTCGCGTCAAGCAACCCAGCCTTGACTAGCGAGTCCGCCAACGCAGGTGCGCGACGATGCATCTCCACCTGGACACGACCGGTCTCTTCGAGAAGCGCAGAACTCTTCTCAACGTAGGTCAGCATGTCCTGGAGGACTTGATCGGGAACTTCCATTGCGCTACCTCCTCGAAAATCCTCGTGTCCTATCAGGCGACAAGGCTCTTCAGAGCCCTAGCCATCTTTACCTTAGCCGAAGCCATTTTGGGGACACCTTCATCGGCACCACCACCACCACTCTCGTGTTCCGCCAATGCCTGTGCCAGCTCTTCGGGGGTCACACCGGCCTGGTCCAACGCCTCGGCCAGCTGATCGATAATGCCCTCATCGCCGCCGCCACCAGCATCGCCACCACCGTCATCAGACGGAGCACCCTCATCTTCGCCACCACCACCAGCGGCCAACTGCGCCGCTAACTCCGGGGGGAGCCCGCCACCGGCGTCTCCACCAGCGTCAGGGGGAAGGGCACCACCGACATCCGGACCTTCTTCGGTCGGAATGCCTTCGGCTTGTTTTTGGAGGTTTGCTTGGACTTCGTTGGCGTGAAGCGCGCCCTTCTGCAGGCCATCGACGAAGCTGGCGTAAAGAACCGCATCATCCTGCGCGGTCTTGACGATCCCTTCGAATTGATCAGCAGCGGCTTTCTGCAGCATCTCCCCCTGCTGAAGGTCTTGCAGGAGCGACTGGGCAGCCATATACCCGGCAGCAGCATCATCCGGATACTGCTCAGCTGCAGCCAGCTTTTCCTGCAGCTCAGCTTCTTTTTTTTCTTCTGCAGCCTCGTGCGCGACCGTCTCGCCCTTTTCCGGCTTCTCAACCGGTTTGCCGCGTTTCTTGGCAAGCGCAGCAGCCAGGTGAGGCGGCATGGCCGCTTCCTTCTGTATCTGCATGAGCGCGCTCAGCGAACCGAGCAGGCGATTACCGACACCGGCCACTTCGGAATACTTCTCCGAGAAGGTTTCGTCGCCAGGACCTTTATCCTCCGGCGCGTCCTTAATTTTCTTCGGTGTACTGGTATTGCCACCCATCGTGTCGGAAGCCATCGGCTTCATTTCGCCGATCTGCTTCTCGCTGTTGTTGGGGGCGCTGCCAGCGTCCTCTTGGCCAGTCACACCTGACTCGCCGTAAGCCTTACGAATGTCAGCCGTGAATTCAGTGCCCGCAGCACCTGCATGCATCGGCCGGGTTCCATCATCACAGCCCATAACAGGGTGTGAAGTTGGTTCGCTGGGATCAGTGGCCCTCTTAGCCATCATCTCCGACTTCTGTGCTTCTTTGATGAAGCCCTGCAGAAGTGTCAGCGCGTTTCCGAGATTCCTATCGCCCATTGGTTTTGCCTCCCGTAAGGCCAGCCGGTTAATCTCCGGCATTAAAATGTAAGGTAATGCCTCAAGACTGTCAACTCATTACTTGGCAAGTCGTTACAAGTCTCGCGTGCCGCGAAAGCCAGCTGGTACCGGGCATATTCTTTAGCCAGTTCAGCTGCTTTCACGTTCCACGAAGCTTTTTTCGTACCAAGTTGACGTAGTTTTGGCTTTACCCCACGTATGATCATCATCCGAACGCGCACACGCGCCGGACCACTACTCATTGAATGAGACCCGATCATCCGCTCGATCAGGCTCTTGATCGGGGGCGGTAACGATGACGGTGAACCGTCATAGGCGGAATCACGTGCCGCATCGTCTGCCGACCCGTCTTCTACCATGCGGCCGAACATCCCCGGCAGCATACCTTCTGCATCGTCCAAATCTTCCTCGGGAATGTCCTTATCAGACACCAGCTTGAAGAAGTCCTTCAACGACAACGAAATGCGCGCATCGTGCAGGGAATTCAACACGGATGCCAGCGGGCAACACTTCAGCTTCTTACCGTCATCGTCATCCACGTCGGTTTTCGTCGCGGAACCTAATTGCTCAACGAGATGCTTGTTATCGCTGCCCTTGGCCTTGAGTTCGATTTCCTTCTCCATGTCGGCCAACTTCTGGGCGACCGCCAACTTAGCGCGGTACATGGGGCTAAGCGGGGTTGTTGGCAGCCACAGCTTAGGCTCCGCCAAACCAATTTCCTCAGCCAGCGCGGCGCCACCCATACCACTCAATTCCGCAACCTTCTCCAACGAATAGGCAATGCGGTCAGCAGGCTTGCACACCTTGCTGATATCAAAAAAAGTGGGGCGGTCGTTGATGGCGAAAATCTGATGCCCCTCTTTTGTGATCATCGACATATGGTCGCTCAGATGATCACAATAGGCAGCGCGTGTCTTCGCCCGATTGCCACAGTAACTGCAGATGTCGTAGGCGACCTTGCAGGCCATTGAGAAAGCAATGTCCTTACCGTTAGCCAGCTTCTCCAGGTCGGCATCCCATTCCTTGCCGTGGGGGACCTTGATGATCAGCTCACCACGACGCATGTCCGGGTTGTACGCTGCGACTTTGATGTCGCCGATCCGTTTTTCAGGGTCTTTGTTCACATGGTGCTTGTAAACATGCCCATACTTAAGGAACGTGGGATGAAACTCTTCCAGCCCGCCGCCAAGCATGATGACCTTGCGTTCGCCTGGTTTGGGGTCGGGCAATTCGAACGAAGCGGCCTTCTCATTGAACCCATCCCCGTTCCTGTTCGATCCGTATGCTTCCTGGGCGCCCATGTCAATCAGGTGCAGGAACGAATGGCCCGGCTCCGGCTTAATACCCTGGATGTCGCGCGTCATTACCGCAGCGCGTTTCTGCATCCACTCAGAATCAACACCACTCCGGTGGACATCAACCAGCGAGGCCACGGGAAAGCCAAAGTCAAAGGAGCCGGATAGTACGATTTTAAGCATCCGCTTGCTCCTGTATCTTGCTGTAAACCAAGCCAGCCACAGAGGCTGCCTTCAACTCAGTCTCGGTCAAACCACGATCATGTGCAACCTCAGAAGCAGGCAGTTTCTCGATCTTGGTTGACGGGAGGTTTCCCAGAATCTTGTTGCGCAGGGCAAATTCACGCTGTGCCTGCTGCTCAGCCTTATTCGCATGGCCGCTCGAATCAAACGATGACTCGCCCCCCATCACCTTTTTGACCGCGTGGGAAATAGCGTAAGGAATACCGCTGATAACCGATCCAGCTGCGGCACCAGCCAACCCACCCACTACGCCACGCATCCCAAGGCTGTAATTGTCTTTGTTAAGCTCGGGGCGAGACAGCTGCTTGAAACTAGGAACTTTCCCGGAGGTCAAACTCCTAGCCATTGCCTTAAGCCGGCTGTCCGTTTGCGATCTGAAAAGGTGTCTACCGGCCAGTGCGCCAGCGCCAATAATGGGCGCGCGAATGAGCGTCTCAGAAATCGAACGTGGGACTGGCAGCAGTCTCCCGGTGCTTTCAACAACCGTAGGAACGATGCCTGACGGTTCGCTGGCTGATTCCGACTTGGCCAATTCACGCAGACGTTTAGCGTGATTTCGAAGATTCGTTTCACGGGCAACCGACTGGTCGAAATTGAGACGCATCTCGCGCAGCTTGGGATCATCCAAGTTTGCGCCAGACATGGCTTCTTTGGTCATCACGCAACGTGCTGCCAACGTATCAACCAGGCTGCTCATCCAGTTCGCTCCTACAGCCATTCTCCACCACTATTGCTTCTACGCCAGTTACTTCTGACCCGTATTCGAATCAGCACCCGGCATGCCACGCAGATGACGATCAACGCCTGTAAGCTGCTGCGCTTCGAAGGGTTCGATAACACCCTCCTGCTGCATCATTCGGCGCAACACGCCACGCAGTACTGCCGGTTGCTGGGATACGCTCGGCGACAGCTCAGCAACCTGATTATACGCCCTGGCCAGATCAGCCGGGTCATATGTCGACAGCACTGGGTCGTTGGAAATGAAATCGTTCAAGATGGCCTGGGTGCGAATACCCTGCAGCTTGGTCTCATGCACTGGGTCGGTCATCTCACGCGCGACTTCATCCTTTACATCCTCGTAAGGCTTCGGTTTGACACCCGCCATGCTCATCCCAATGTTGGCGATGTTCTTCATCGAGTCAGTGACATTCTGGTGAACAAATGGCACCGCCGGCATGGCTTCGATGCTTTTCTTGACAAAGCTCTCGTCATCCGAATCATCACCGCCGAGAATTGAATCCAACTCATTGCGGAATGACGCCTTGGTCATTGGCTGCCGACACCCAGTAGCCTGCTCGTACTCCTTTACCGCGATGCTGGCTTTAGCCGCCACTTCAGCTGCCTTGGCGAACTCCCTGCTTTCGCGGATCATCGCTACGACCGTGCGGTACGGGTGATCGTTCTGGTTGAAGAATGCGCGGTGGTTTTCATTGATATCCGCGCGCTTCTCAGTCAGATTGGTCGAGCCATAGATCAAGTCCATGGCCGTCTTCCCCATCGACCCGTAAGCCGCGACAATGTCCTGTTCCACTTCCGCGAACGGACGGTGTGCCACGAACCGGAATTGCGAACCGGCTTGCTTCGCCAGTCCCACGATCTCAAAGTAATGACGGCGCACCTGACTGAGGGCTTCCGCTTCCGCTTTGCGTAGGCTGGCGCGCTTAGCAAACGTGCGCTTCAGCTCAAGTTCAGGATCACCACCGTAAACTTCAGCCTTCTTGTTGAAATCGCTTGCACTCAAAAGGTCCGAAAACTTCGCGGCCACCTTGTTGAAGTTTACCGTTTCGGGTCTGTTGATTTCAGCCGGTACGAAAACCGCTGCTTCCTTGGCAGCCGTCGTCTGTGGCTGCTCTGGGTACATGTTCTGGAGGATTGTCTCGGATGAGGCAATGGGGAACGTGTCAGCGCGGGCGGCACCCTTCACATGACCCAGGTGATTGAGCATTTTGGATACGTTGTATGCCTCAACCATACGCTGGACCATGGGCGGGTTGAACCGCTCGTCCTCGGCTACCTTCTGGATCGCTTCGGTTGGATGCGTGCCATCATTGGTCATCCCGATGGCCCGCTCCAGCGCACCCAGGACGCGCCTCTCATCCTGTTTGCTCATCTCATCCATGTTTGTCTCCCTTTACGGGGATGGTTTCCCCGTACTGAAGCTGTGGCCTACTATTTTGAACCATCTGCAGCGCACGCGGCTCATTCAACTCCAACTGCGGGCCGCCAGACTGCGCATAAGGCAGTATAGTGACCTTACACTGCTGAAGCAAATTACCCATCATCGCAACAATCTCATCACGGTTACCACTACCACCACGTTGGTACTCGATGTCGATCATCTTGAACATCTGCTCGATGATCGGAATGGCTGTAAAGTTGTTAATGCCAACGCACTGAACAGCTTTCCAACCGAGCGCCAACATGCGATTCTTGAAGTTGTTCAACAGTGTCGTTCTCAAATCTTCGGAGAAGTTATTGCCGCCAACGAACTCCCTGAATGCCTTCCAGCCCATGTAGTAGGCGATCGACTTGTACATGAAGTCGTAATCGCGCTGACTCATATTCCGAAGCCCCGAAGGAGTCAGGATGCGGTTAATAACGTAGCCTTCTGCAGTCAGCTTGTCGCGAATATCGAAGAAGTAAAACTCGTACATCTTTACCACTTCTTCAGTCTGCGCGACGTATTCACCAATCTCCTTGTGTGTCGTGTTGGTCAGCAGCCCGGCTTCAACGATCCAGCGCTCACTGTTGCTATTCTTGAAGAGCCGGTAAGCCGACGTCAACTCCGGGTACTCACGCTTCAAGGCCGGCAGGTCGAAGAACTTACCAGTATTGACCCGCTTAAGGAACCGCACGCCACGGGTAAACGGTGCATCTTCCGGCCGACGGCTGGGCGTACGGTCGTTGTCGACCATGCTTCGGATGAACTCCCAGCGCCAACCTGGCGAGTTATCCAATATATCCAGCTGTTCGTCTTCCATTCATTCGCTCACTTATACAACTTTGCCAGCCTCAACCGATTGTACTCGTCGTTTGCCGCTTCAAGCACACGCCGCTGCTTCAGCAGTTTGACAGCCACACCGGTACCAGCACCCAACCCGGCACCAAGCAGCACATGCGCCGGATTCATCAACAACTTATCCCTGGCAAGCCCCTTCGCCAGGAACATTGGGTACTTCATATTGAGCATATCGGTCAGCTTCTTATGCCCACGCCACAGCGTAGCAGGAACACCAACCGCACCAGCTACACCACCAGCCGCGACGTAAGGAAGAAATGACCCGACGCTACTTCCGCCAATAATCTCCTTCAGCCGCTTCTTCACTTGTCGACGCGGTAGCCCGGCGCCTTCTTCGCCCAAATCCATCAATGCTTCCCTACCGCCCACCAACGACTTGATGCTCATCGACTGTGGCAGGAACTTATTGGAAGCCTCGTTACTAATTGCGTCAGTAACGGCTGCCATGGCACTCTTAATGAGGAATTCTGTAGCGCGTTGCATGATTACCTCACACCAATCATTTCTTCAATCGCTGGTCAGCACGTCTGTCAGCCTGGCCTCAGACGTATCACCCTTATCTGGCTCAATGGTCTTCTGCTTCAAGAACAGGGACAACTCACCCAAGCTCTTGAAGACGTTGCGCAGGTTGTCTTCCAACTCCGACATGTCCTGCGTACCGTAGCGTTCGCGGAACTTATCATTGTGCCAGTAGTACATGAACAGGATACGCCCTAGCCGGTCCAGCGCCAAAAGGAGGTCGCCAAGGTAGCCGTCTACCGCGTTATCCGTGTCCATCGTCTTGATCAACCCTGAGATCACGGATGTATCCAGTACTTCCTTCTGACCCAGCTGTGAGGCTGAATTGGCGAACCGCTTCGCGTCACCATCCACGAACCGCGCGTTGCGGTAAGGCTGATTCAAATCATCGTCTATGCGGTGGCGCATGGCCTCGCGCGCGCCTGTGTTGTCATTCTGTCCCAGATTCTGGGTCATCTGCGACGGGTACTGGGTGACCGCGTTGATGCCATGCTCCGTGCCTGTAATCGGTTCCGGGAACCAGGCAGACGTAGGCGGTTCGCCCCACGCATACTTCACGAAGAATGTCTCACCATTGCGGCGCAGGCAGGCACTCTTAATGAGCATGCTGGCATCTGCACCAGTCATTCCATGCCTGTAGACCAGGTACTTGAACGCGGCTTCCTTCGGCATGTAGCCGATCTGCTCGTCGTTCACGACCGGGATGTAGCGCAGCCCGTCAGTGCGCATGGAAATGAGCACACCCTCACCCTTGTCAGCAGCTGTCTTGAGGCTGTCACGCACGTCATCAAGCGTACCCAGCGCCAGGTTCTTCGGGCTGCAATTTTCGTTAGGTGACACTGGATGCGGGTAATTATCGCGTTTCAGCTTGGTGATTTTGAGGAACTTGAAGCCCTTCGGGACGAAGTAGCTCTCACCCACCCGGGTCAGTTTGTCGCCTTCCTTATCTGTGAACACCAGCGACTCGATGTCAGAAGATGGCGGCTGATCGGACTCGGGCCGGTAAGCTTCTTTACGAACCGTAGCACCGGAAGACAACCCGCACTTACCGTAAATCTTTACTTCAGTGCGACCGTGCATAGAGGCAACCTGGTTCACCTCAAACACGCCAGTCCCGTTGCCTTTGTCATTTATCAGGAGGCCGATGTCACCGTTCGTCACGCTATCACCAGCCGGTAGGCCATTCCACCACGACTTGAAGTCTTCCGCTCCGTACGCACGGCCAACCATGATGTCCGATTTGCCGTAGTTGCCAAACTGCTTGCTGCCTTGGTCAATTACGACTGTGAC
>Ga0307377_10006805_pt1 | contig 11905 bp, 15 predicted proteins | sample TR3MG_FD_202535 | JGI IMG/M metagenome (GOLD analysis project Ga0307377, IMG submission 202535) | Soil microbial communities from Risofladan, Vaasa, Finland - TR-3 | ecosystem: Environmental > Terrestrial > Soil > Coastal area > Acid sulfate soil | place: Finland: Risofladan, Vaasa | collected...
CGGCTGGAGCGAGCACTTGCGCACGCGCTTCGCCGGGCATCCGATGAAGTCGGTGGTCGCGTCCTTTATCGATTCGACAGGCGCGGAATTCCACCGGCAGGGCGAATTCGTGGTGACGGCGACCGGTGTCGAGGGCGGCCTGATTTATGCCTTGTCCGCCCCTCTGCGCGATGAGATCGAGGCCAGCGGCTTTGCGGTTTTGCATCTCGATCTGGCGCCAGGCTGGGAGCAGCAACGCCTGATCGACGAGCTGTCGCGGCCACGGGGTTCGCGCTCGTTGTCCAGCCATCTCCAGAGCCGAGTGGGCATCAAGGGCGTGAAGGCTGCGCTGCTGCGCGAGGTGCTGCCGGCAACGGAGTTCGCTGATCCGCTTGGGCTGGCGGCGGCGATCAAGGCGCTGCCGCTGCGCCTCGTCATGCCGCGTCCTCTCGACGAGGCGATCAGCAGCGCGGGCGGCGTGGTCTTCGAAGCGCTCGACGAGCGCCTGATGATTCGCGATCAGCCCGGCGTGTTCTGCGCCGGCGAGATGCTCGACTGGGAAGCGCCGACCGGCGGCTATTTGCTCACCGCCTGTTTCGCCAGCGGGCGCGCTGCCGGTTCTGGGGTGCTGGCCTGGTTCGAAGCCGGGACGGACGGTAAGTAATTACTTCGCAGGCTACGAAACCGGCTCGAATTTATTTATAATCACGCCATGCTCTATTGGGAAAAACACGATCACGACCAGAACCAGCACCACTGGTACTGCGTCACCTTCGACCATGATCTGCTGGGCGACCTGGTGCTGATCAAGTCATGGGGAAACATCGGTCGGCGCGGCACCCGCAAAGAGAAGCAGGTGCTGCAATCCGCCGACGACCTGCGCGCCTGCCTGCAGGCTATCGGCGAACAGCGCGAAGCAGATGGCTACGCCGTGGCGGGCGTGGGCTGGTCGGGCTGATGCGGCTCATCCGCCACTCTTGAGCATATCCAGGGCGACAGCCTCGGCGACCTTGATGCCGTCCACCGCCGCCGAAAGAATTCCCCCCGCATAGCCCGCACCTTCTCCCGCAGGATAAAGCCCCACCGTATTCAAACTTTGGTAATTCTCGTTGCGCTTGATGCGGATCGGGGAAGACGTGCGCGTCTCGACCCCGGTCAGCACCGCATCGTGCATGGCAAACCCCTTGATCTGCTTGTCGAAGGCCGGCAGTGCTTCGCGTATCGCCTCGATGGCGTAATCCGGCAGGGCGCTGGAAAGGTCACACAAATGCACGCCGGGCATGTAGGACGGCTGCACCGAGCCGAAAGCCGTGGAAGGCTTGCCGGCGAGGAAATCGCCGACCAGCTGCCCCGGCGCGGAATAATTCTTGCCACCCAGTTCGAAGGCGCGCGCCTCCCACTGGCGCTGAAAGGCGATGCCCGCCAGCGGATCGCCGGGGTAATCGGCGGGCGTGATATCGACCACGATGCCGCTGTTGGCGTTGCGTTCGTTGCGCGAATACTGGCTCATGCCGTTGGTCACCACGCAGCCCGGCTCCGATGTGGCCGCGACCACCGTGCCGCCGGGGCACATGCAGAAACTGTAAACCGAGCGGCCATTGGCGCAGTGGTGCACCAGCTTGTAATCGGCGGCGCCCAGCAACGGGTTGCCGGCATTCTTGCCGAAGCGGCATTGGTCGATCAGCGACTGCGGATGCTCAATGCGGAAGCCGATGGAAAAAGGCTTGGCCTCGATATACACACCCCGGTCGTAAAGCATCTGGAAAGTGTCGCGCGCGCTGTGGCCGACTGCCAGCACCACATGCCCGGTGGCGATCTTTTCGCCGTTGTTGAGCACCACGCCGCGCACCTGCCCGTTGTCGATGTCGAGATCGTCTACCCGGCACTGGAAACGGATTTCCCCGCCGAGCGCTTCGATGGTCGAACGCATTTTTTCCACCATGCTCACCAGCCGGAAAGTGCCGATGTGGGGCTTGCTCACATACATGATCTCGGGCGGCGCGCCAGCCGTGACGAACTCCGTCAGCACCTTCTTGCCATAATGTCCGGGGTCCTTGATCTGGCTGTGGAGTTTGCCGTCGGAGAAGGTGCCTGCGCCGCCCTCGCCGAACTGCACGTTGGATTCCGGGTTGAGTTCGCCCTGCCGCCACAGGCCGAACGTGTCCTTGGTGCGCTCGCGCACCGCCTTGCCGCGCTCCAGGATGATCGGACGAAAACCCATCTGCGCCAGAATCAGCCCGGCAAACAGCCCTGCCGGGCCAGTGCCGATTACTACCGGCCTTGAGGCCAAGTTGTCTGGCGCCTGCGCGACAAAACGGTAGCGGGTGTCCGGCGACGGCGAAAGGCGCTTATCCTTTTTCGACCGCTTGAGTACGGCCTTTTCGTTCTTCAGCTCGACATCCAGCGTATAGACAAAAAGGATCGCCTCCGGTTTGCGGGCATCATGGCCGCGGCGGGCGATCGAATAGCCGGCCAGATCCTCCGCCCTGATGCCCAGCCGCTTGATGATGGCGGCGCGGATGGCATCTTCGGGGTGGTCGATGGGGAGTTTAATTTCAGTCAGTCGCAGCATGCGGGTAACGGCCAAGCCATGTTTGGAGCCGCCCATTGTAATGCGGTTCACGCCGGCCCGGTAGGGCGGAAAGCGCGTCTTCGCTTCTCCGTCAGCCCAGAAACGCTTCCTTCGAATTGAGATACGCGATTTCCTCTGCCGTGCTTTCCCGGCCGAGGATGGCGTTGCGGTGCGGAAAGCGGCCGAATTTCCGGATGAGTTCGCGATGGTGTTCGGCAAAGCGCAAGTTGCTTTCAAGGCGGGCTTCGCCAAACAGTTTTACCGAAAGCGCCTGATCCTCAAGATTCTCGCTGTGCATCAGCGGCATGTACAAGAAGGCGAGTTTTTCCGCCGGGATGGTCTTGTGGTAGCCCTTCGCCAGCGCGTATTTTGTCGCTTCGATGGCTTGATGCTCGGTCTTGAAGCTCCTGGCTTCGCCGCGAAACATGTTCAGCGGAAACTGGTCGAGGATAATGACCAGAGCCAGACAGCCTTCCGGATTATTCTTCCATTCATCCAGTTCGCCCCTGGCTGCGCTGGCCCACAGGGATTCATAGCGGTTGCGTATCTCAGTGTCCAGTTCCGGCGTTGAGGAAAACCAGCGCGAACGCATTTCTGCCGAATACCAGAATCCGATGATTTCTTCAGGCGTGATGTTAATGGTAAGCCTCCCGGCCTTTGTGCTGAACCAGAATCCACGGATTGACCACCACCGCCCACAGCGTGGCGTCGGCATCCAGCCATGCCTTGGCCTGGGCATCGGAAACTTTCTCGACCTGATGCGCCAGCAGCCACTGCTCGACTTGCGCCTTGTTGTCGTTGGAAATCTGCACGGCCACCTCGATCAGATCCAGCTCAGCATCAACCGCAATCACGCTGCCGGCAGCAAAAAAACGCAGCAACTCCGTCCACGCGATTTGGGAGGTTTCAAGATTCAGCTTGGCGCGGAGCATTTCGTCCGGATCGTCCGATGGATTCATGGGCAAAAACCCTGGTGGCGGGCGGGCCGTTCATCCGGAATCTCGCGGTAACAGAAACAGTCCGTCATGTGGTCGTTCACCATGCCGACTGCTTGCATGAAAGCATAGCAGATGGTCGGCCCGACGAAGTTGAATCCGCGTTTTTTCAGGTCCCGGCTCATCATCCCGGATTCCTTCGTTTGCGCCGGCAGCTCCGCCAAGGATTTCCATGCATTCTGGATGGGAGTGCCGCCAACGTAGCGCCAGAGAAACGCATCGAGCGAGCCATGCTCCCGCCGGATATCCAGAACGCCCTGCGCATTCCTGATGGCCGATTCGATCTTGAGCCGGTTCCGCACGATTCCGGGGTCGGCCAGCAGGCGCTCCACATCGCGTTGCGAATAGCTGGCGATGCGCTCGCAGTCGAAGGCGTGAAACGCCCGCCGGTAATTTTCCCGTTTCTTCAATATGGTCAGCCAGCTCAGGCCCGCTTGCGCGCCTTCCAGAACGAGAAATTCAAAGAGCCGCCGGTCGTCATGGACGGGGCGTCCCCATTCGTTATCGTGGTAGGCGACGTATAAAGGGTCGCTGCCGCACCATCCGCATCTTTTTTTCATATTGTTCGGGCGGCCAATGCGGCACTGGCCGGCGGAGCCTCCGGTTTCGCTGCCATCAGCCGCGCAGGGGAAGAAGCCGGGCCGCCGTCAGGCCTGGCGCAGCACATCGCAAGGGGCGCCGCGCAGGGCATTGCTGCCGGACATCGCATCAAAACATTCTCCGTCCATGGCTGCGTTATAGTTGACGTTCCGGCCGTCGCTCCACCAGCCATAGTGGGCCCACACCGTTCCTGCCGCGAGCCTGGGATTGATTTCGGCGCGGTAATACACCTCGCCGGTCGCGGTGCGAACCATGATCGAATCGCCGTGAGCGATGCCGCGAGCCGTCGCCACATCCGGAGCGAGCTCGGCCACGGGTTCGGGCTGGCGTTTCCGCAGGCTGTCAATCTGCCGGAACTGGCTGTGGCAATAGGCCGTGGTCTTGCCGCAGGTGAGGGTGAAGGGCAGCGCGGAATGGTCGGTAGGTGGCCGCCAGTCCGGCAGGGCCGCCTCCCCCAACCGGGCGAGCGCTTCAGACCACAGCGTGATGCGGGGGATGGGCGGCTCGGCGGTCAGGTTCGGCGCAGCAAGGCCACGGCGATGGGCGCGCAGGCTTGCCGCGTCCAGCCCGCTGGGAGCGAGGATATGGGCAAGCCCGGCTTCGGTGCTGCCGCCGAAAAAGGCATCGCTCAACCCAAGGGCCTGGGCGATGCCGAAAACGATCGCGGTGTCGGCGCGCGCTTCGCCGGGCGGACGCGCCACGGCCGGGCGCAGCTGGACGCAGGTTTCCGCGCTTTCGTCCACCATGAAGCCCGCTTGCAGCCCTTCGCGCTCCCAGCAAGAGGCGGCAGGCAGCAGCAGGTCTGCCCACCGTGCGGAGGGCGTTTCGAACAGTTCGCTCTGGACAAAAAAATCCAGCCTGGCCAGCGCCTCATCCGCATGGCGGGTGGCCGGCTTGGAAACCAGAAAATTGCCGCCAAAAGAAACCAGCGCCCGGATCGGGTAAGGTTGCCCCGAAACAATGGTATCAAACAGGTCGCGGCTGGTGATCCAGCCGCGGGAAGGCGGGCCCAGCGGACGTTCCTTGATGCCGAGGGTTTGCTCGCGGATGGCGGGGGTGACCTGATCAAAAGCCGCAATGTCGTTCAGCCGGGGTTTGGCGAACCAGCGGTTCCCTCCCGGCTTACCCAGGCTGCCGGTGAGGGCGTACAAAATGTTTATGGCGCGGGTGGCGGTGGTCGCCTGTCCCTGCTGGCAGGTGCCGGTCCAGGTATAAAGGCTGACCGGCTTCGCCGTGGCAATCAGCGCGGCGGCGCGGCGCAGATCATCCTCGGGAATGCCGGTTGCGGACGCAACCCGATCCGGCGGCCAAGCCGCAGCCTGACTGGCCAAGTGCTCGAGCACGGTTCCCCGTCCGTCCGGGACAAGAGAGAAGGCGTCGGAGTGCTGGCGCAGAAAATCAAGGTCGGCGCCACCCGAGGCCAGCAGAAGATGAATCAGGCCAAGGGCCAGCGCTGCATCCGTGCCGGGCTTGACCGCCAGCCAGATGTCGGCGCCATTGGCCAGCCCGCTCTTGCGCGGGTCGATGACGATAAGCTTCGCCCCGCGCCGTTGCGCGGCACGAATGCGCTCGGCATGGGCCAGCCAGGTGGCGGCAGGGTTGCTTCCCCACAACAAAATGGTGCTTGTATTGGCATAGTCCGGCATGCCGAGGCCGCTTCCCCAGGTCAGGGCGGGGCCAAAATCCCGGTGCCAGTTACAGTTTTCGGTGGCAAACACCAGATTCGGGCTGCCCCAAACATGGGCGAGGCGATGGATCCAGCCAAAGCTGTCGGCAATCGCCGTGCCGCTTGGCGTGGTGACCGCGAAGGCGGTGCCTTCCGGGCCGGCGGCGCGCAAGCGTTGGCCGGTCAGCGCCAGCGCCTCGTCCCAGCCGATGGGCCGCCAGCCCGGGTCGGGGTCGCCTTTCGGCCTGGTTCGCAGCAGGGGGGTCGTCAGCCGTTCGGGGTGGGCAACCAGCTCCGGCGCCGCCTTGGCTTTGATGCAAAGTGCTCGTCCGGTGGGGTGGTCGGGGTCGGGAGCCACGCCCACCAAAGTGCCGTCCTCGACCGTGGCCAGGCAGCCGCAGCGGGAGATGCACAGGGCGCAATAGGTGTGGAAAATTTCACGCGTCATTATGGTGGAATCCTATAACCACTTGATGCAGGGATCAATCCTTCGAAATATCTAATCATCCTGGGGAATATTTGCTAAGCATGAGCGAATGAATGCACATCGGAAAGGCGTTTGCCCAGAGAGATTTCTGCGGTCTTCAGATCGTAAGCCGCTTGCAGGTTAAGCCAGTATTGCGGCGACTGATCGAAAGCGCGGCCAAATAACAGCGCCAATTCTGCCGTCACGGGACGCGCGCCCTTGAGGACATGCGAAATCCGCATAGGCGATACCCCGATGGCACGGGCGAACTCCGCTTGCGAGATATCCATTTCATCCAGAATTTCGCCAAGGAACTCCCCTGGATGAATTGCAGGTAAACCATTCTTGACCATGTTATTTCTCCTCAATGGTAATCGACGATTTCAACGTCGTAAGCGTCGCCATTTTCAAAGCGGAAACACACGCGCCACTGGTCGTTAATGCGGATGCTCCACTGTCCGGCGCGGTCATGAGTCAGCGCTTCAAGCCTGTTGGAGGGCGGCAGGCACAAATCCTCAATGCGAGTGACCCCATCCAGTTGCATTAACCGCATCGCCGCACGTTTGAGAATTTCCGGGGGTAGTCGGCGCGATTTGCCCGTTGCAAAGAAATGTTCAGTTTCGGGGTCGGCGAATGTTTGAATCATGGAAAATCATAAACAAAATGTTTACGAATGTCAAGCGGGTAAATTACCCATGCAGCGAGCAAATAAACTGTTGGCCTGTATTTTTTTACAGGAATGCCGGATGCTATATTTTTCAGCTTACCTCATCGGCAATCATGGAGTCTGAACATCCCCGTTGATTGCGGTCCCCTCGTGGGGTGACGTGATAAAACGCTCAGGAAAATTCGAGTCTCAGGGTCTGTCCATCGACATCGTTTGGCGGGAATTGTTGGAATGTTAGAACTGACCCCGTTGGTGCTGAATGTGACATTGCTGCAACGTAGCTTTTGCCTAACGTAAAATTGAGGGGCAGCCCGCTTCTGGGCTGTCCCTCTCGAATGGCGGGTTGGGCTGCTGTTTACTTACTTGTGGTTTGTGCCACAGGTGGTACAGCAGGTGTCGCCAGACCAACAGCCTCACCAATCTTGCGGAGTACAACGGTAATGCTGTCCGGGTAATTGAATCCGGCACCTGTATTTCTGTCGACGAGATAACCAATGCCGCCTCCGGCAAGGATATTTCCCCAGACCGCTCCATTGCTCTTTGAGACAAGAGTTTCATGGCCGACTACATTGCCGTCTTTGCTACAATCAATTGCTAAATCGCCTGTGCTCTTATGAACCGTCACACTGCCCGGAGTCGTTACGAACCATTTCCCCGCATCGTTCATAAGCGTGCATCCAACCCCAGCAACTTCTTTGTTGTCTTGAATAGTTTGCACTGATACCGGTTGCATTTTTTCCCCCGCTATTGATGCACACCCTGTAACTGCGAGTAATGAGGCCATTGCGAGCAACTTGTTCATGTAACTTTCCCCTTTCTTCTATCGCGGCAAAAAAGGCGCTGCCGCACCGCCCAACGTTAAGTTGAGGGGCTGACGCGGGCTGCTTCGCGGCAGTCCCGCTCGAACGTTAGGTTGGGCATCATGGTGCGTATACCAGCTTGAGAATTGGCTTTCGACCAACAATATGCAACAGAATAAAAATTCTCCGCCCGTTTAACGCCTTGTGCCCCCAAGAAAAATAGTTTGCATCTGCAAAATGTAGCGTGTGTGTGGCATAAGGCTCTAATCGGCGGTCACCGGAATCGAAGTCAGCACTTTCAAGGGTTTCGAAAGTTCTTTGCGGCCAACGACCGGAACAATAGAGGAGCTCCCAGTACGCGATGATGAGTGGACGATTTGAGATGTTGCGGATAAGAACTTCATTGCCAATGCTTTCACTTCCAGTGAAGTTGTGGCTGACCTCAACTCGAAAGCGGTCTCGCCAGAGCTCAAGAAGCTTGACGATTGCAAGCAGCGTGGAGAGACCTGCGCCCCACCAAGCAATTAATATTGATCCAGATTCAGCAGCAGACATATGGTGATGCCCAACGTAAATTGGCTATAAATCGCTTGGAGTGAAAAATATATTTGGACCGCCACAATTAACAAAATAAGTGTTTGGTTTGCTGACACTTTTATCAGCATATTCAACATTTGCGCACTGTCCTGAATTTAGGAATTTTGTTGCACCTTTATAAAGTATTTTAATATCATTTTCGTTAAGACCATTTTCTCCGACTTTTGGGATGGCGTCTTTCAATATACGTGGGTCTGATTTAATTGCTGGTTGAGCAAGGTCGGATGGTCGCGTGGTTGAAAGTCCTTTAATTAGAACCCAACGAGCAACTTGTCCTTTTTTACCTTCGACTTCTCCGTCATAGTATTTAGAAACGCGCGCCCAGTTTCCTTTAACTTCCAGTACATCTACTTTTTGCTGCCGATATATTCGGTTTGTGACTTTTTCTTTTGGGTTTGGCGCTAATCGTTCTTCAAGTGCTGTTTCTTTTACAAAGTAAGAGCCAATTTTAAATTCCCCAGCAAATAAAGGATGTGTAAAGAACATGGCTAATAGCAGGATTGAAACTTTTTTCATTAGTGACTCCAATTTGATTTTAATGCCCAACGTGAATTGAGCAGCTTGGCTACAACCATGAATTCAGACTTTCCTCAATTTCATACCCGTGACGAAGTCTTCCAAGGTACCGTCAGGATGAACATTGACATGATTGCCGTTCAGCAATTTGTGCTCCTTACTTCCAGGAGTCCATTCTACTTGTTCATGCACTGGATTAGATGCAGTGAATTTAGTATGTACATTAATTTTGAATTGCTCGCCTTCTGAATTGACAGCGAGATAGGAATCCGTGATTTCAACCTTATGAGCCATTACTCCCTCCAATAAGAACTAAAAATTTACGTTATCTAATATGCCCAACGTGAAGCTAAAGGGCTGCGCGAGGGTCTAGCCGACGCTTTATCGGCCAGTCCCGCTCGAATGCTTCGTTAGGCAGGATGCGTGATTGCAATACCCAGTGCCCCCCTAAATAGTCAGGCGAACTAGAAGTCTCGTTGCCCAAATATTTCGCCAGTTTTAAGAACGTAATAGATGACTTTTTTAATCTCGAAGGGTATGGCTTCCTCGGTAATGCGATCCTCTTCTGGGGAGTTTATAGTAGGTGCCTTGAATTCTCCTGCCCCATTTACAATTTGTGTATGACTCACCTTGCCTACCAAAAGACTACATAACCCACGTGAATAAATTCCTGCTCCGTATGCCCTAATACTCTTGAGCATGCGTACCTTTTCTGTTGGCATGGTAATAGTGTCGTGGTACTCATAGTACCTCCCCCCCGTGTCTGAAGAGAGTACTGTATTGAATAGGGGGCTGGTATTTGGTATAGCTATAGAAATACTAGCTCCCGTCCTTCTTTCAACTTTAAGGGAGACCCCGTATGCATTGTTGCCTATGTAACTGCTTTTATTTATTGTTTCTGCCAAAACGTGCGTAAACCAGTCAGGGCTTGTTAGACTAGATGGCTGGAAAATTGGGCCGTAAAACTGAAAACTCTGTGTGTCAGCATCATATGTATCCCGACCACTATAACAGCCTCCGCTAAATGCATATAGATCAGCTTCCTTTATAGGCGAAAGTATCGCGTCAGTGTTCGCCACCCTTTGATTGAACTCTTCCGAGGTTTCGAAATCCTTTTTCTGAAATTCAGCGACCTTGGATTTGAAAAGCTTGAAGAATTTTTTTGCATCTAGTCCTGCGTAGCCAGCTGGTAGCTGGTCAGCTTCCAAAACAAAAGCTGTAGGCTTCCAGCTCTTAGTGTCGGCTTTCTTCTTATTATTTTGATCGGCAATCGCGAGTGAGCTAATTAAAAGGCATGTGAGCAATAAGGCAGTGCGTTTCATAATGAAGATAACTCCAATATTAAAGTACGGTCGGATGAGTGGCCCAACGTAAAAGTAAGGGGCTGCGCGCTTTTGCGCAGCCCCGCTTGACTGCCGGGTTGGGCAATGCGTTATGAGCCAAAAATTGATTTTTTAACCGCTTCACTAACAACGTCAACCAATATGGATTTCATTCCATCGTAAGCTTCTGTTCCTGCCTTTTTCATCAGCTTCTTGAATCGAGTTTCTGCGACAATCGTTTTGGGAGTATTCCTGACAAGATCGGGAAAGCTATCTTTGAGTTGCTGCTTTTCTTCCTGACTTAAACCTTCCAATTCGTCTGCAAGTTCGGATGCTGCCTCAAGACCGCTGACTGTCCACGGGAAGGGTTTTCCGCAGTTAAAGCAGTAAGCGGGCTTGTTATAGTCAAAAAAACCGATGACTCCGGGCACTTGGTAGTAACCCCGAATGGTTGTATTGCATTCCGGGCAGGCTGCGATCGTTTGTGCCCCGCACTCAGTGCAATGCTTCTGATTAGATTGTGGCGATGAAGCCGCCATCGTGTTCACAACATGCCCATTTAGGCAGATTTGCGCAGTGTCGTAATAGCTATCGCTCATTGTGTGTCCTTAGTATGCCCAACGCCGAGCTAAAGGGCGCCAATGGAGCGCAGCGGAATTGGCGTCCATTTTGAGCGCCGTGTTAGAGTGTGATTTCTGCATGGACGCTCCATACATATTCAGTGATTACGACCTAAATACATTGGGTGAATTAATGGAGCGACCAAAATCTCGGTGGTTTTTCTCCGATTTTCCCAGCATTTTTATTGCACTGTCGTATCGATCCCAGTGGTTACAGCACTTCTCGCCTTGGCCAAAGAAATGGTCTTCAGTAAAGAACACATCACACGCAGAGCAATAAAAGCGAGACGGGTCACCTTCCATTTGGTCGCCATGAATATAGTGTCTTTCTTTTATCATGCTCTATCTCCTATTCACTCTAACGTTTGACATAACCGGCTGGCGCGGCTTTATCGCGCCAGTCCGTGTTGATGGATGGGTTGGGTGTCTTTGAAGCACCAATGCCAAGGCTCATATTGGTAACCACAGTTATTGCCAATGGGATAAGAGAGATAATAGCCAAATTCTGCGGCGCGCGCACTGAGCCAAGCAAACGCAGCGGTTTGCTCGAACTCAACTTCAAGCGCACGGCAACCGGGGGTTGATACGTCAATGGCTCGGCCAGTGTGGTGCTCGCTAAATCCTGGCGGGGCACAAACGGTGAGAATATCTTCGACGGCCACCCCAGTTTCAAGCTTCCGGCGAACTATCTCGGTTTGTCGGTCGATGCTGCGAAAGGCTGAGACGATGAATAGAGCGATGCCATCAACGAGCGCCGCAGCCTTGAGACGACGCCATGCTTCGGCAGCAGCTGGGGCAAGTAGATGATCTCTGCCGTCCGCTCCAACTTCGGCACTTTCGAGGCTCGTCGCTTCCTCGCACTCTCGCAAGCCGCGTGCGGCTAACAGTTCGCTCGATATTCCAAGTGCAACAAGGTGCGAGTGCATGCGGATCAAGACGCCCAACGTTGAGGTAAGGGGCGGGCGGCTTCTCGCCCGTCCCTCTTGACCGTAAGGTTGGGCATCTTACCAACCTGCTCGCTTACCGAGCCTTTCCAAGGCAACTTCACGACCGTGCTCACCGAGGAAAGATGAAAGAATGTCTGGCAAACGCACAACCCGTCCCC
>Ga0307377_10006808_pt1 | contig 11903 bp, 8 predicted proteins | sample TR3MG_FD_202535 | JGI IMG/M metagenome (GOLD analysis project Ga0307377, IMG submission 202535) | Soil microbial communities from Risofladan, Vaasa, Finland - TR-3 | ecosystem: Environmental > Terrestrial > Soil > Coastal area > Acid sulfate soil | place: Finland: Risofladan, Vaasa | collected...
GCAACATCGCCGGCGCGGTCATTTCCGACGGCGGGACCGTCATCCCGATACTCGACGTCGCGGATCTCGTGGAATCCTCGAGCTCTGCCAGTCGTGCGATTCCGACCATGGTCGAGCGAGGCGAAGACGGCGAGCGACAGCCGCGCATCCTCGTCGCGGAGGACTCCATCACCGCGCGCACCCTGGTCAAGAACATTCTCGAAGGCGCCGGCTACGAGGTAATGGCTGCCGTCGATGGCGTCGACGCGCTTACCAGACTCAAATCGGAGCCCTTCGATCTCCTCGTCTCGGACGTGGACATGCCGCGGATGAACGGCTTCGAACTCACGGCCGCGATCCGCGCGGACATAAGGCTCAGCGAGCTTCCGGTCGTCCTCGTCACCGCCCTCGGCTCGCCGAAGGACCGCGAGTACGGCATCGAAGTCGGAGCCAATGCCTATATCGTCAAGAGCGATTTCGACCAGGGAAACCTCCTCGAAATTTTACGGAGCCTGCTGTGAATGGAATGCCGAGGGTTATGCGATGATCAACGTGCTTCTCGTGGAAGACTCGAGGGTTATCAGGGATTATCTTGTCTTCCTCCTCGATGCGGACCCGGAAATCCGTGTCTGCGGCAGCGCCGCGAGCGGAGAGGAGGCCCTGGCCAGCGTCGCGGCCCTCCTTCCCGACGTGATCCTCATGGATATCCACCTGCCGGGCATCGACGGTTTCGAGACGACGCGCCGTATCATGTCCTCGGCTCCCATTCCCATCGTCGTATGCACGGCGAGCCTGAGCTACGGTCAGATCGGCACGGCGATGCGCGCCTTGGAGGCCGGAGCCCTCGCCATATTGAAAAAACCAAGCGGCCTCGATGATCCCGAGGCAGAGGCCGAGGCTGATGCCATCATCAGGACCCTCAAAGTGATGTCCGAAGTCAAGCTGGTTAAGCGCTGGAACCGCGGCCTGCCGATCGCGACACGGCCGCCCCTCCCTATGCCGGCGAATGGTCAGGGCCATGACGCCGCCATCGTCGCAATCGGCGCCTCCACCGGGGGACCGCCGGCCCTCATGGAGCTTCTCTCCAATCTGCCTTCATCCTTCCCCGTCCCGATTCTCGTGGTTCAGCATATCGCCGCCGGTTTTACGGCCGGCTTCGTCGAGTGGCTCGGCGCCGCTTCGCCCTTGAAGGTCCAGGTCGCCGTCGAGGGGGAGACCCCGCTCCGAGGCCACGTTTACGTGGCCCCCGACGATTTGCAGCTGCGCGTGGGCTTGGGAGGCGAGTTGCGAATCACTCCCGATCCGCCCTTTAACGGCACCCGTCCCTCGGTCTCGCTGCTCTTCCGCTCGGTGGCCGAACGATTCGGCCCTCGGGCCATAGGCGTCCTCCTCACCGGCATGGGTCGGGACGGCGCCGAGGAGCTGAAGCTGATGTCCGATCGCGGGGCCCTCACCCTCGCGCAGGACGAGGCGAGCTGCGTGGTGTTCGGCATGCCGGCCGAGGCGATCAAGCTCGGAGCCGCCCAATTCGTGCTTTCACCAGTACAGATCGCCGAGTTCCTTTCCTCGACCCTCGGTTGCGCCGTTGGCAAAGGAGAAATAAAAGATGCCTAAGCAGAGAGGCGGAGAGAAGATCGTTTCGATCCTCGCCATCGAGGACAGCCCCACCCAACTCGAGGCCCTGCGTTTCCTTCTCGAAGAATCGGGCTATGCGGTCATAGTCGCGACGAATGGCGAGGAGGGGCTTGTCGCCATTAAGTCGAGAGCGATCGATCTGGTGATTTCGGATATCGTAATGCCAAGGATGGACGGTTACGCCTTCTGCAGGGCCCTGCGATCCGACGCGTCGGTAAAGGACCTGCCGGTCATCCTCCTCACCTCCCTCGCCGATCCGCGAGACGTGATTCAGGGCCTCGAATCGGGAGCCAACAACTTCATCTGCAAACCTTACGACGATCTGGCCTTGCTGGCGCGCATCCAGAATGTCCTGACGAATCAGGAGATCCGCAAGGCTTCTCCCAGCGAGATGGGCATCAGCATCTTTTTCTCCGGCCAGCGCTTTTTCATCACCGCCGACCGTCTGCAAATTCTTGACCTCCTTCTCTCGACATACGAGAACGCCGTCGACCGCAACACGCAGCTTATCCACGCCCGTGACGAGCTCAGGAACTTGAACGAAGGGCTCGAGACGCGGATCGCGGAGCGGACTGCGGCCCTGGCGACGGAGGTGAGCGAACGAAGGCAGGCGCAGGAGCGTGAGCACAAGCTCAATTTGACCCTCCATGCCATACGCGAGATCAACCAGCTCATCGCCAAGGAAAAGGATCAGTCGCGGCTCGTCGAACAGGCCTGCGCGATCCTCGTGGATAAGCGAGGCTATGTTTCGGCCACGGTAGCCCTGGAAGGCCTCAGCGGACGACCGGGCATCGCCGCCAGCGCCGGAATCGATGGGATCGGAGAAGGGGAAGCCTTCATCGTTCCCATCCAATACGACGGAGTAACGCTCGGAAGACTCGAAATCGAGCCAGGCCCCGACTCGTCGATCGATGAGGACGAAAATTCCTTTCTTGGCGAGGTGGCCGACGATCTGGGCCTCGCGCTGCACCTCATAGCGATCGAGCGGCGAAACACCGCCTACGCGCAGATCGTGGAAACCCACCCGGATGCCATGGCCCTTATCGATCTCAACGAGATTTATGAAGAGGTGAATCCGGCCTATTCGCGTCTCGTGACCTTGGGCAGGGACGAGATCGCGGGGAAATCCTTGACGGAAATCCTTGGCCCCGAGTTTTACCTGAAAATCAGGCCCTACCTGGAACGTTGTTTCAAGGGCGAGCAGGTCCCTTTCGATATCACCTGGGAGATGCCGGGGGCGAATATCATGTACATCGAGGGTCTCCTGGTGGCTTGTCACGCCGAGGACGGCGCTATTTTTTCGGCCTCGGTGACCCTCCGCGACATCACCGCGCGCAGGCAGGCCGAAGAAGACATCAAGGAACAATTGGACGAACTTAAGCGTTGGCAGGATCTGATGCTGGATCGCGAAGACCACGCTCAGGAACTCAAGCGCGAGGTCAACACCCTCTGCAAGCGGCTTGGCGAGGCCGAGCGCTATCCGAGCCAGATCCCGTGAAACAGGACGGCCCGTCCACGTCGGGGACGAAGGAGAAGCCCATGGTCGAGAAAGTCTCCATCATGGCCATAGACGACAGCCTCGAATCGCAAAGCTATATCGAGGGCATACTGACCAAGGCGGGCTACGAGACAAGCCTCGTCGATAGTTGCGAGCGGGCACTGGCGGCGGCGGCCGTCCGGACTCCGGACCTCATCCTCGTCGCGGTCAAGATGATCGACGAGGGAGGGAGGGAAGCCTGCCGCAGCTTTAAGGCGGACGAGAAGACGAAGAACGTGCCCATCATCGTGATCAGCGAATTCAGCGAACAGAAGGAATGGACGACGAGCCTCCAGGTCGGCGCCGCGGACTACATCACCAAGCCCTTCCCCGCCAAGGAACTCCTGGTCCGAATCAGCACCCATCTGGCCCTGGTTCGCGCGAGATCCCAGCTTGAAGAGCGGACGGCCAGCCTGCAGAGTTCCTTGACGGAGCTGCGGGCCGAAATGGAGGAAAGGCACAAGCTGGAAGAGGAGCTCCGCAAGAACCTGGACCATGCCGAAAGATCCCGCCGGGCGATGCTCAGCATGTTGGAAGATCAAAAGCGGGCGGAATTCGCGCTCAGGGAGAGCGAAAGGAAGCTCCGCCTCGTCACCGACAACATCCAGGACATGATCTGGTTGATGGACCTCGACCAAAAATCGACGTGGATCTCTCCGTCGGTGATCAAGGTACGCGGCTTCAGCGAGGAAGAGTTCGCGACCCTGCGGCCGGAGCAAAGTCTCACCGGCCAATCGCTGGCGCGGGTGAATGAACTTATGTCCCAGCTCACGCCGGAACTGCTCGCCGACCCCGAGGCCAAGATCAGCGTGGACACCGAACTGGAAGTCTACAGAAAGGATGGGACGACCATTTGGACCGAGAATATCGTAAGTCTTTTGAGAGACGAGGCCGGGAGGCCCATGGGATTCCTGGGAGTCGGGCGCGACATCACGTCCCGCAGGCTTGCTGAACAAGCCAAGGATGCCTCCGAGGAGCAATATCGCCGCCTCTTCGAGGCCGCCAAGGACGGGATATTGATACTCGGCGCCGATAACGGCGAGATAGTCGATGTAAATCCCTTCATGATCGATCTCCTCGGACAATCGAAAGAGCGGCTCATAGGCAAGCACCTTTGGGACATAGGCCTCTTCAGGGATACCCAGGCCGCCCGGGATTCCTTCGACAAGCTCAAGGCCGAACGCTACATCCGTTACGAGGACCTCCCGCTGAAGACCGCCGGAGGGAACCAGGTCGAAGTTGAATTTATCAGCAATACCTATCAAATCCACGGCCGCGACATCATCCAGTGCAACATCCGCGATATCTCCGAGAGGATGAAGGCCCAGGGCCGCGATCGTCTCGTGCGCAAGATTCTCGAGACCCTCAATAGCGCCGAAGCCGAGAGCGACACCCTCCACGACATTCTGCGCTTGGTGCAGGAGAGCCTCGATGTCCAGGCCGTGGGTATCCGTATGCAGGAGGGTGACGACTTCCCGTTTTCCGTGACCATAGGGTTTGAGGGAAGCTTCCTGCGGGACGAATGTCTGCTCTGCGCTCGCGACGAGGCCGGAGAAGTCCTGCGCGACGCCGATGGCCGCGCCTGGCTCCAATGCGTGTGCGGGAGCATCCTCCAATCCAGGACCGATCCTGGTCTGCCCTTCTTCACTCCCGGCGGGAGCTTTTGGAGCAACTCCATAAGCGAGCTTCCGCCCTCGATAGCCCAGGTCGACAGTCCGGAAAACATGCGAAACAGTTGCGGCAAAGCGGGCTACGAATCCGTCGCCCTCATCCCTCTCAGATCGAAGGGCAAAATCACTGGTCTTCTCCAACTCAACGATCGCCGACGCGATCGCTTCGGAGTCGACTTAATAGATTTCCTCGAAGGCCTTGGCGCCAGCATCGGCATAGCCCTCCTCCGCAAGCGGGCGGAATCCGAACTGCGTTTCCGCAACCTCCTCCTCTCCACCCAGCAGGAAGCCAGCATCGACGGCATCCTCGTCGTGGACGTCAATGGCACTATCGTTTCGCACAATCGACACTTCGTTGACATGTTCGGCATCCCCCGAGAGGTCATCGACTCCAAGTCCGACGAGCTCACGATACAATCGGTCATCGACAAGATCGAAGACCCCGATGTTTTCCTGGCAAGAATAAATGAAATCAATACGACCTTCGAAGCCTCGAGCCAGGAAGAGATCGCCCTCAAAAGCGGGACCGTGTTCGAACGCTATTCAGCGCCCCTCCTCGACGCCCAAGGCAAGGCCTTCGGAAGGGTATGGTTCTTTAGGGATATTACGGCGCGCAAGCAGGCCGAACAGGTGCGGAGCGATCTCGAGGCCCAACTTCGCGGCGCCCAAAAAATGGAGGCCATCGGAAGCCTCGCCGGCGGAGTCGCCCACGACTTCAACAACATCCTCTCTGTCATCTTGAGCAACACGGGCTTCGCGCTGAAGGCGACTCCCGAAGGAGATCCGCGAAGAGACGACCTCCTGGAGGTCAAAAAGGCCGCCGAACGGGCCGCGGGGCTCACGCGCCAGCTTCTCGCCTTCAGTCGCAAGCAGGTTCTCCAGCCCGTCCCCCTCGATTTAAACCATGTGAGCCTAGGGTTGGAAAAGATGCTCAGGCGAATTCTAGGCGAGGACATCGACCTCATCCTGGTCCTCGCCCCCGACATCGGCCTGACCCGTGCCGACCCAGGGCAGATCGAACAGGTCCTGATGAATCTCGTCGTAAACGCCCGCGACGCCATGCCGGAAGGGGGAAAGCTGACAATCGAAACCGCCAAGGTTGACCTCGACAGCGAACACGCGGCCCTCCACGAGGGGATGGAGCCGGGAACCTACGTCATGCTGGCGGTCTCGGACTCCGGTATCGGCATGGATGAGCAGACCAAGGCCAGGATCTTCGAGCCCTTCTTCACCACCAAGGAAAGGGGCAAGGGCACGGGCCTCGGCCTCTCCACCGTTTACGGGATCGTCAATCAGAGTGGAGGCAGTATCTGGGTCTATAGCGAGCTTGGCCATGGGACCACTTTCAAGATTTATTTCCCGCTGGACAGCTCGGCTCCCATCGCCGCTGTCATCGAAAAGGCGGTGGCGATCGACCCGCCGCGTCCGGTTGGACGGGCAACCATCCTCGTCGTCGAGGACGAGGACGCACTGCGCAAGGTGGCTCAGAGGAGTCTTGTCGGCGCCGGCTACGAAGTTATGACAGCATCGAACGGGGAGGAGGCCCTCGAAATCGGCAGGCGCAACAGGGGCGAAATCGACCTCCTCCTCACCGACGTGGTCATGCCTCGCATGGGGGGAAGGCTCCTCGCCAACGAATTCCTGAAAATCATTCCCCTGATCAAGATCATTTTCATGTCCGGGTATACCGACGACGCCATCGTCCATCATGGGGTGCTGGAAGCCGGCACCAACTTCCTCGGCAAACCCTTTACCGAGGAGGCCCTGTTTCGGAAAGTAGGGGAGGTTCTTGGCGCAACCGAGAACAAGCCGGCCGGAGCCCTGGGCTCGCGAGCCCAAGTGGAAGACGAAAAGCCCAGTCCGGCAGCGGACAGGGAGGCCATGGGAGCCCTCCCCGCCGGACTCCTGACCAAGCTCCGCCAGGCGATCATTGCGGCCCGCTACGACGAGATGGTCGAACTCATCGAGGTCGTTCGGGGCACAAGGCCGGACCTTGCCGCGGAACTCCGCAGAAAGGCGGACATCTACGATTTTCAAGGCTTGAGGGACATCCTGGGTCAATGACCCAGAGGAGTTCGCGACATGGAAACAATTAAAACGGAGAGCGTCCTCATCGTGGACGACATCCCCGAGAACCTCCGTCTCCTGGCCACCATCCTCGGCCGCAACGGCCTCGTTCCGCGGCCCGTCACGAGCGGCAGGCTCGCTATCGAGGCGGCCCTGGCCGACCCCCCGGATATCGTACTCATGGACATCAGGATGCCGGAAATGTCCGGTCTGGAAGTCTGCCAATGGTTCAAGGGCGACGAGCGGCTCAAGGACATCCCCGTCATCTTTCTCTCCGGGCTCCAGGAAATCGACGACAAGGTCGAGGCCTTCCGCGTCGGCGGCGTCGACTACATCGGCAAGCCCTTCCAGGAACTGGAGGTCCTCGCGCGTATCAGAACCCATTTGCAGATCAGGCGGCTCAATGCCGAGCTGGTGTCGCACAACGAGAGGCTCGAGGAGATGGTCGCCGAGCAGGTCAAGAATGTTACCGCCTCGCAACTGGCCATGATCTTCGCCCTCGCCAAACTGGCCGAGGTCCGCGACGACGATACGGGCAAGCACATCGAAAGGGTCCAGACCTTCACGAGGGACCTAGCCCTCCGTATGCGCGACATGAAGCTTCATACCGCGGCGCTGACCGACGCCTACATCGACAATCTGTTCCAGTCGGCCTCCCTCCATGACATCGGCAAGGTCGGCACCCCCGACGCGATATTGCTGAAGCCCGGACCATTGACCGCGGAGGAATCGGTCGTGATGAAAAAGCATTGCGTCATCGGCGCCACCGCCCTTTCCGCGGTCCATAAGCGTTTCCCCGACAATCAGTTCCTCCGCATCGGCGTCGAAATAGCGAGGTCCCACCAGGAAAAATGGGACGGCAGCGGCTACCCCGACGGCCTTAAGGCCCAGAAAATCCCCCTCTCCGCGCGCATCGTCGCCCTGGCCGATTTCTACGACGCCCTGACCTCGGACCGCTGCTATCGTCCCGCCTTCGATCACCAAAGAACATGCCAGATGATTCAGGAAGGAAGCCGCAGTCATTTCGATCCCGATATTGTCGGCGCCTTCATGACCATCGAAGGTCAGTTTAGGCAGGTCAGGCAGGAAATGGGAAACGGCGCGTTGGCGAACCCGGGCGGAAACCAGCCTCGATCGCTCATGAGCTGAACAAAATAGAATCCCAGGTCTTGCGTCCAAATCCCAGACATGCATTTGATTGCGGAATGCCGAACGAGACGATCAGGCCCGTCTGCCGCGCCGACGCGCGGGATATATGCGGGATCTATAACCATTATGTCGAAACGACGACGATCAGCTTCGAAGAGGAGCCCGTCGGGGTAGAGGAGATGGAAAGGCGCATCGCCGACATCTCATCGACCTATCCCTGGCTCGTCGCGAAAAACGAGGGTCGGGTCATCGGCTACGCCTACGCGAGCGCCTGGAAGTCGCGCTCCGCCTATCGCCGGACCGTCGAGACCTCCGTCTATGTCGATCGATCGGCCCGAGGCAAGGGTATCGGAAGGGCGCTCTACGCCGAACTCATTCCGGCCCTGCGGTCCCTTGGCCTTCATGCAGCCTTGGGAGGCATAGCCCTGCCTAACGATGCGAGCGTCCGCTTCCACGAGGCCTTCGGCTTTTCGAAGGTGGGCCAACTCGTCGAGGTGGGTATAAAATTCGGGAAGAGGGTCGACGTGGGCTACTGGGAACTCCTTCTCTAAAACTCTGGTTTTGCCGACCCGAACAATGGATGCGACACGGCGAGGAAGATTCCTCCCCGCGGTCGCCGGCAAGGCTAAACAGAATAATCGATAATTACGCTTGACCTTGTCGCAATTCCCAAATAGTATTGGTCCATGGTTCCTATCGGAAAGGGCGTGGAGTACGCGCTCCATTGTCTCTTGTACCTAATCGAGCTCCCCCCCGGCGGCGCCCTCACCGTCGCGAACATAGCGGAGTATCAGGGCATCTCGGAAAGTTATCTGGCAAAAATATTTACCCAATTGAAAAAGGCCGGCCTCGTGACCTCGTCGATCGGCTCCAAGGGAGGCTACGAGCTCGCGCGATCCCCCGAGAACATCAGCTTTTGGGATGTCGTTGTCGCGATAGAAGGGGAACCTCGGCTCTTCGAGTGCAGGAAAATCCGCGGAAGCGGGGAGCTCTATCGTTCGGCCGTGAAAAAACCTGACTGGAGCGCCATCGGCCCCTGCGAAATCCACAAGGTCATGCTCGAAGCCGAGACCGGGGTGAGGGCCGTCCTCGAGAAATACAACCTCGAGGGACTGTCGCGCCAGGTCAAGAAAAAGGTGCCGCGGGAGGATCGGGAAAAGACCGCGCAATGGTTTTCGACGCGGATCAGCGGGATAGCCTAGGAGTCGAACATGGCGAAGATCGAAGGCGTATGCAAGTCGGTGGTGGACAAGGCGGAATGGGTCGCGATCGGCACGGCCGGGAAGGCGGGCGCCCATCTTTCGGCGACCTGGGGGGACTATGTCCGGGCCCTCAGCGATCTGGAGGATGACAGGCTCCTGATCCCCGTGGGAGGAATGGGCGAAACCGAAAGGAACCTCCTCTCGAGCGAGGCGATCGAGCTCCTCTTCGCCACCAGGCAGGTACAGGGAAGCCACGGCCCCGGCCAGGGCTGCAAAGTCAGGGGCCGGGGCCGCGTGCAATCGACGGGCGAAGACTTCGAGCGCGCGAAGAAGAGCTTCCCCTGGGCCCGTGCCGTGCTACTCGTCACGGTCGAAGAGGCCGGGACGCAACTCTAGCCCCGGCGGAGTCGACTCGAGAGTTCAAGCCGACTCCGCTTCCTCCTCGACCTCGTCGCCGTCCGCGTGGCCGAACAGTTGGCGTTCCCTGTCGTGGCGGAATTGGGCCTCGACGAGCTCGCGGTAATAGCCCCCATTGGCCATGAGTTCGGAATGGCTTCCTCGCTCGACAACCCGGCCCTCGCGGAGGACGAGGATGATGTCGGCGTCGGCTATGGTCGAAAGCCGGTGGGCGATGACGAAGCTAGTCCGACCTCGGAGAACCCGCGCGATCGCCTCCTGTACGAGACGTTCGGTCTCGGTGTCCACCGAGGATGTGGCCTCGTCGAGGACGAGGATGGCCGGGTCGGCGATGAGGGCCCGCGCCAGCGAGACGAGTTGCTTCTGTCCCGTCGAAAGAAGAACGCCGCTCTCCCCTACCTGGGCCTCGTAGCCCTTTTCGAGAGCCATGATGAATTCGTGGGCTCCCGCGTCACGGGCGGCAGCCTCGACCTCGGCGTCGCTGGCTTCGAGCCGCCCGTAGCGGATGTTCGAGGCGACTGTCCCCGAGAAAAGGAGTGGGCTTTGGAGCACGTAGCCGAGGCTGCCGTGGACGAAGGCCAGGGGAAGCTCCCGCTGGTCGACGCCATCGATGAGGATGCGGCCCCCCGTGGGCTCGTAGAAGCGACAAGCGAGGTTGACGATGGTGCTCTTGCCCGAGCCCGTCTCGCCCACGAGGGCCACGGTCGTGCCAGGCGGGACCTCGAGGTTGAAATCGCTCAGGACCTCGCGCTTGCCGTCGTAGGTGAAGGAGACATTTTCGAAACTGACCCTGCCTTCCAGGCGAGGCTTGCGCCCCGTTTCCGCCATGCGACGGGAGAACTCGAGGGCGGAGGGGCCGTCCTTGATCGCGGGCTCGGTTTCGATGAGGCCGATGACGCGCTCCGCGGCGGCCTGGGCGTATTGGAGGTCGGCGATGACGCGGGCCACGTCGGTAGCCGGATCGAAGAAGCGTGTGGCGCTAAAGAAAAAGGCGGTGAGGACGCCGAGGCTGGTGACTCCGCCGAGGACCTCCACGCTGCCCTGCCACAGCGCCGTCCCCGTTCCGATATAGCCGAGGAGAATGACGAGGGGAATGTAGAGGGCGGAAAGCATTTCCTGCCGCACGGAGACGCGGCGCATCGATTCCGAAAGGCGCTTGAAGGCCCTTCCTTGTCGCTCCTCCGCCGCGAGGCTTTTCACCGCGGCGACGCCGCGGATGTTCTCGGAAAAGGCGGCGGTCAATTTGGAGTTGTGTGCACGGACTTCGCGCGAGCGCTCGAGTATCCCTCGCTCGAAAAAGAGCGAGGCGACGACGAGGATGGGCAGGGTCGAGAGGGCGCAGAGGGCCAGGCGCCAATTCGTCGCGAACATCAGGCCCGCGGAAATGAGCATCATCGCGAGGCCCGAGACGAAATCGTTGATGCCCCAGGCGACGATGTCGGCGAGGCGTCCGATGTCGCTCGTGAGACGGGCCGTCACCCAGCCGACATTGGTCTTGTCGTACCAGGAAAATGAGAGCTCCTGGACCTTGTCGAAGGCGGCCTTGCGGATGCCGTAGTTGATGCCCATCTCGATCCGCCCCCCGACGCCGAGAAAGAGGCGCACGAGGACGGCCTGTATGGCCATCAGGGACAAGAAGAGGGCGGAGAAGGCCGGCAGGCGGTCGAGCCTGCCGGCGAGGGCGATGCGGTCGACGGCCCAACCGGTGAGAAAGGGCTGGACGGCGTCGATGGCCGCCACGCCCACCATCATGGCCGCGAGGATGAGAAAGTGCCGCCTGAAGGGGGCGGCGAAACGGAGCATCGCCCTCCAGGTGCCGAATTTGATCTTTTGTCGCGTGTCGATTTCTTCCATAACTCAACCAATTCCTTGTATTTATTCCGAAAGCACGGCGATCTCGGCCGTCACGGCCGAGGGCTTCGCCGCCTGGAGTTCGCGGACCCGCCGATACAGGCCGGGTCGCGACATGAGTTCCTCATGGGTTCCGATGTCGGCCACACGCCCCCCCTCGAGGACGAGGACGCGGTCCGCGCCGAGGAGGGTGGTGACGCGATGGGCGATCACGATGGTCGTCGTCGCCAGTCCATCCTCACGCTCCTCGTCGAGGGCGGCCCGCACCATGGCGTCCGTCTCGGTGTCGAGGGCTGAGAGCGAATCGTCGAGGACGAGGAGGTCGGGCCGCCTCGCGAGGACCCGGGCGAGGGCGAGTCGCTGACGCTGCCCGCCGGAAAGGGTGACGCCGCCCTC
>Ga0307377_10006810_pt1 | contig 11902 bp, 16 predicted proteins | sample TR3MG_FD_202535 | JGI IMG/M metagenome (GOLD analysis project Ga0307377, IMG submission 202535) | Soil microbial communities from Risofladan, Vaasa, Finland - TR-3 | ecosystem: Environmental > Terrestrial > Soil > Coastal area > Acid sulfate soil | place: Finland: Risofladan, Vaasa | collected...
TAGAACCGTAAAATACAAAGGAGAGAAGGGTGTCATCGTTAAGTCAACTGGTGAACAAATAGAAATGCTTGGGCCCATTTGTGTAAGATGGGACAATAATCGAGAAGATGATTACGAAGGGTATTATGGTCTTGGTTGTACTTTTGAAGATGATTATGAGCTTAAGTATATTAATATTGATGGTTCACTTAAACATTTTAAATAATAATACGTATAAATAAAGAAAGTCATGGAAACAGCAATTCAAAAATCAGTTTTTCAACACGAAAAATTCTTCAATTTAATTATTGAAGCGCATCAAAAAACGAACCATAAGTATGATGGATACATTCCTTATGAGTTCCACTTGCAAATGGCTTTGACTATCGGAAAAAGATACATTCACCTAATTCCAGTTGAATATAGAGCAATTGTTCTTGCAGCTGTAATTGCTCATGATGGAATTGAAGATGCAAGACTTACATATAATGACATAAAAAATATGGCTCTTAGTTGTGATGCATCAGAGAAGGAAGCTACTATGATTGCTGAAATAGTTAGAGCTGTAACAAATGATGGAAGAGGTCGTAATAGAGATGAAAGAATGCCAGATTATATTTATAAAGAGATTCTTGATACTTTGTTTGCTGTATTTGCAAAACTATGCGATAGGCTTGCAAATGTTAATTATGGACTTGTAACTGGCGGTTCAATGCCTAAAAAGTACAAGAAAGAAAACCCACATTTCAAGTCAAAACTCTATACACCAGGATTATACGAAGAGATGTGGAATGAGCTTGATAATCTTTTCGAAAAGCTATCTTAACACTCTGTTAATCAACATATTATAACTGACAAAAAAGGTGCCAAATTGGCATCTTTTTTTTATTAACATTTAGCGTTTTTTACCCCATTTCTGTTTTATTTGACTATTTATAATTGTATAAAAAGTTATACGAGTTCTTTGATATTATTAACAATTTTAATTATGAAAAAAACAGAATTTATCAGACCTGAGGAATGTGACTTAGGTGAAAACTGGGTAGACTACTACTTAGAGGTAAGTAAAATCAAAAAGGGCGAGACCCTTTATGAATGTGAAAAAGGATTTAATTATCAACTAAAGGCATTAGAGGATGCCAAAAAAATACAAGACGGATGGATTTGTAAAGTGCAAAACACTCAGGATGAGATAGTGGAGCTATATGTGTCAGCAGACACTCAACATCACGGACCGAATCTTTTTAGGGCACCTCTATATTTAACGTGTGATGAAGAAAAAGGCTCAGTTTACTTAATCCACTAAATAAATGTTTGAAACATTTAAAGTTTTATGACGTATAAAAGGGGAATCATTAATTTGGTTCCCCTTTTTTTATTTAGTAAATTTGTAAAATGAAAGAACAAACAGAAAGATTGGGAACAATCAAAATAAGTGAATTTGCACTTAGACATTTCGACCCTAAGTTCGGAGGAACAAAAATTCTAAATATAGAACCAAAGCATTTCGAACAACATCTAAACGCCTTCAAGGATATTTACTTTGACCAGCCAGAAGATAGAATGATTGATAAATCAGATGGTCATGTTCGTGTTGACATACTTGATGGATATGCTTCATTTTGTAAGCTACTTGTTATGGCAAACATAACTGATGCGAAGACTGGCTCTCTTCCAATTACAGAATCAAACTACCAATTTCTTAGACATGGATATTCTGCCAGAAGAGATGATGAACTCGCAGTTCTTGGTCGCTGGTTTGACTTTCCTCCAGGAATAAAAAAGCCTACAGCAAAATATACAATATCAATACTTTATGACAAAGCTCAAATGAATAAAGAGTTTAAGTCTGAGTATGATAAAAAAATGGCCAAGGGTGATATTGATTCTCTTGGTCTTGAGGCTCCAGAAGAATTTAGCGCTGACTGGGGCGTTGTTGCAATTCTTGGTCAGATGACCCCAAAAGAAGAGCCGATGCAGCCAATTACCATGATGAGAAACTACATGGACCTATCAATGGGTGGAAGTGGAATGAAATTACCAACTCCTCCAGAGAAACCAGTTGATTTAAAATATGATACACCAGCCACACTTCAAATAGCTCTTTCTGAATATAACAAAGCACTTGATATTTATCAAGAAGAGATTAAAGAGTTCAATGAAAAATATGAAAGAAGCGTTAAGTTCTGGAGTGAAAACGCAATCGTTAAGTAATTGACATTATGGATTACGAATACATACAGGAGAGATATAAAGTTCCAGCAGAATATGGTAGACGTGTTCGTTTAAAAGGAATTCGGGAGGGTATTATCATTAAAGATATGGGTAACTATATCGGAGTTAATTTCGATGACATGAAGCCTGGTAAGTACAGTACTTGTCATCCTACGTGGGAAATGGAATATCTCGATATAGGAGAAGTTAGGCCAATGACTCGTGGTCAAGAGCGTTATCAAAAATATATAGAATCAGAGTATAGTGGCACATTTGCTGAATACCTGGGAATTGTTTAATAGTAAAAAATACATAATATGGAATTGACAAAAGATAATGTATACGGAGCAATCGAAAGACAACTTCGTGATGAGAACTTCAATGTGAAGCATCTAATGAGAGATTTTAGAGGTGATTGGGGTGATGATGGTGGGTATCTCGTATCTATATCTGAAAAGAATGGAAAGGTTTATTTGCATATAATTTCGGTAAATTATAACGTATCAATTGATAGTAATGTCTTAGATGAAAATGACCATCGAATTATTGATGGTAGTCGGAAGGAAACAGATATACAAGACTATATAATTTGTGAGTCAATCGAAGATGCACAGACTAAGGTTAATGAGTTTGTTGACAGGTTGAAACAAGTTGTTACACTGATAGAAGAAGATGAAAACTACTTTTTTGAAAGTGGTTATATCAATATTGACGAAGATGTTCCAGCTGGATTTGAGGGTTTAGAGAGATATTATTTGAATATGCTGGCAAGTTGTTGGTTCTCATTTTCTGAATACACTCAAAAAGATGAGCCTATTCTTTTGTCTCTAACAAAGACTGAGTATGTTCCTGATTATACTGACCCAGAAGAATATATGGACTAATTGTCAAATGAGTAATAGAAAAATATATATAGGAGAAACCTATTTAACAAAAATGGGGACGGAGTTCATTGTTGAGAAAGTTGTTAAGGGTGGTCCAAATTACTCAAATAGTGACCGCAGAGCAAATCACACCAGAAGGGCAATAGATAAAGATGGAAATAGAATTAAAATCTCAAATCTATTAACAATTAAGTTTTGATAATATGAAAAAAGCAAGGTGGATAATTCAAGATAACTTGATAGCTGAGAATGATAGAAAGCAGTTTCAAGAAGCGTGTGATGCACTCGGAATAGAGCATGTCGAAGTTATCGTTGTACCATTTTCAAGTGAACTTCCAGAGTTTCCTATTGACGATGAGTATGAGAATATTTATTATGGCTCAACAACTCTTATGAATAATGTTTATGAGCAGTTAGATAAGCCAGTTGGGCTATTCTATAACCACGAGACATTCTCTATGGAGAATTATTTAGAGCAATGGGGAGAATACATGCTTTCAGCTGGAGCTGAAATAATGACAGTCGCAGAATTTCTTGATAACGATAGAAGTAATCCAGGTGTGAATTTATTTGTTAGGCCAGATGGGGATGGGAAGGAGTTTGACGGAACAGCTGCCAATGAATATGAAATAATGGATATGATTGAAAGGATGGTAAAGTATGAAGGGCCATTAAATGAGAATTCTAAGATACTTGTTGGCCCAGCATATAGTCTTGGGAGAGAGTGGAGAAATTATTGTGTAAACGGAAAGGTGGTAACCAGTTCAAGATATAGAAATAACTTCAGACTTTCAAAGTCTGGAGAAGATATTCCAGAAGATATGATTCAGTTTGCTGAGGATAGATTAAAAGAATATGCTCCTCATGAGATTATAGCAATTGATATAGCAGAGGTTAAAGAAGATGGTGAGATGAAGTATTTTATTATTGAGTGTGGTTGCATGAATTCTGTCGGATTCTATCATGCTGATATACATAAATACGTTGAAGCATTGACTAAATATATAGAAAACCATGACTGAAGAAATTGAAAATCAAAATAGGAAGTTGACAGAAAAAATCAAGAGATGTCTTGATGAAGAAATGCTAACATTCGAATTACAGGATGGAAAATTAGTAGCTGTTGGATATTTTGGAGGAGGAGCAGATACAATTGGCCATGACCAGTGTAGTATTTGTAGTTGGGAAGATTTTATAAAACACTCTTAGTTAAATAAGTCTTTTACAGCAGGGGCATTGTTTAATAGAAAATGCTCAATTATATCTTTTCTTTTTGGTTCATCATATTCATGCTTACACCAAGCCCACAGGTGACTACTTTCAAAGAAAGTTTGTTGAGACTTTATCAATTTAATTCTATTGTTTAGAGCATCTATCTCTTTTTGTTTAACATGAAATGGAATTCCAAGTTCATCACAAATAGAATACAGAGAAAGAAGGTCTTGGTTCTTATTTGCAGTTGTTGCTCTGTTATAAAGGCCATTTAAAGCATCGCTCTTAACTTTATCTGGATGTGTTTTCTGAACTATATCTCTATAGAGTTTCTTTATCTTATCGGTGTCGATTTCTAAAATTAGAGAATCTTCATCATCTTCAATTGGAGTACCAGTAAAAGGGATTAAATCAGTTCCAGAGCTAAGATTTATTGGCTCTGATTCTTTTTCAGATTCAATTGATGGACTTGGTTTTGGGTCAGGGTTAAGTTTAGAACCAAATTTATTTATACAAAGCTCTTTTATGAGAGGTTTCTCTCTCAAGAATTGTCTTACAGCTATTTCGAATTGAGTTCCATATTCCATTGCAAACTCATTCTTGAATTCTATATCTGATACAAGATAGTTGAATTCCTTAAGAAGCATCTTTGATTCTAATAAGTTGAGTTTACTTGACATTTTAATTTTTTATAAATAATTTGTAACATTTTGAAACATCTTCCGTACAACTGGGTATGAAGAAACTATTTTTTATATTATTAGTAACAGTATTGGCTTCTTGCGATAATGTTAATGTTGCTCCTGGGCCAGGCCCATTAGTTACGACTAAAGATAATAATTCTTATTCAGAAAATAAACCATTTTCTAATCCAACAGTATTTATGGGTTCTGATTTTGGTAACTTTTTCCAAACAATGTATAAACTTGGAGACTTTGATGGAATGATTGAATTCACCTCAAGCCAAAGTATTAACCAATTTGGAAAAGAAGCTATTCTTGAATTTTATAAGAATGAACTTGATTTTGGTTATGACATAGGAAAAAGACCATTGTCACATAATGTTTCTGGAGATATAATTACACTTAATTATGAGTCTAAAATCATGGCTACAAAGAAAATAGTTAGAGTAAATGTAATTGTGGAAAATGATTCCTGTAAGATTGTATTACCAGATAATTTGAAAAACTTTCCAAGCTAAAGTTTGCACATGTTGTAAATTTTAGCTTTTTTTGTATCATAAATTTAAACTTAACAATAAAAACGATTAAAAATGTCAGAAGAAAAAACAAAGAAAAAAAGCAATTGGTTCAAAAACCTGCTTTATGAATCAACAGACGAAACTACATCAACGGAAGAAGTTTCTGAAGATATAAACGTTTCAAATAGTGGGGGAAGCATTGCAACGCCAATGGCATCAACCTCAAACTTAAACGTTCCAACTTCTGGAGATGGAGTTTTTGACCAAAAATTCAACGATTCATTTCAAGAGTTAATTGCACAAAATAATATTCCAGGTATTGATTACTTCGAATTTCGTCAAGCAATTAAGCAAATGTCAGCTGTTGCTGGATTGAGTGAAGCGGCAAGTTTCCAGACAGCATTTACTACCCTTAAAGTTGGAGACCCAGCTTTGTCTAAGGATAAATTAATGAGCTCTGTTGACCACTACACTAAAGTATTGTCTCAAGAAGAGAATGAATTCAACGAAGAGTTGCAGTCTCAAACAGATGCGGAAGTAAATTCTAAGAGAAACAAGGCAGAGTCTTTAAATTCTGAGAATCAAGATTTGCTTCAACAAATCACCAACATCAACGAGCAGATTCGAAGAAATCAAGAAGAAGCAATTCAATTGAATAACGAAGCTTCTCATGCTGAGGCTAACATTAGCCAAACAAGTAAGAATTTCATCAAGACTCTTGCACATGTTAAAGCTACTCTTGAAACTGACAAGACAAAAATCAGCACTTTAATTACAGAGTAAAATCATTAACTGAAAAATAATATGTCACAGATAGATATAAAAGGAAAAAAGAACTTCTGGCAACGTCCAGAGGGGATACCAGGAGCGCTATTATTAATTGCAGTACTGGGTGGAATTGGATATGGTCTTATGCACCTGATGCCAACTCTAATAGAGCTTGCTGAAAATATGATTTACTTAGGAGCGATGCTTGGTGGATTATTCATAGTCGGCTACATGTTGCTTGACAAAAGAGTTAGAACTCTTATGTGGTATTTCTACAAAAGTATAGTTAGAAAGGCTACTGGTATTTTCATTCAACTTGACCCAGTTGCAATAATCGAAGGATTTCTTGAAGACCTTAGAGATAAGATGAAGGATATGGAAAACCAAATCGGAAGTCTTAAGGGTCAGATTAGAAAAGTCAAAATGAAAATTGACGAGAAGAATGAGAGAGTAAATTATTTTAGAAACATGGCTATGGCTGCTCGAAATAAAGGAGATAATGCCAACATGAATCTTAATAATAGAAAAGCCGAAAGAGAGCTTGACGCTGCTAAGAAATTTGGAGTTCTTGCTGAGAAAACTGAAAAACTTTATGTAGTTCTTGACAAGATGAAGAGATACTCTGGAATCATGGTAGAGGATATTGCTCACGAAGTTGAAATCAAGAAAGAAGAACGTGAAATCATCAGAACAAGTCATAGTGTTATGAAGTCTGCTGTTAACATCATAAATGGTAACTCAGATAGAAAAGTAATCTTTGACCAAGCAATGGAGTTCATTGCAGATGACATCGGAATGCGTATTGGTGAAATGGAACGTTTCATGGATGTGTCTGCAGACTTTATGGTTAATATGGACTTAGAGAATGCAATGTACGAAGAGCAGGGGATGAAAGCTCTTGATGAGTGGGCTAACAAAATTGACGAGAAATTCGATGCTAATAACTACGAGTCTCCAGTTAAAGCTCTTGAAAAAGGGAATGCTCAATACGAACAAAGAGAGAAAATTCAAGTTAGAAACACTAACACGAATACAGATACTAATAAGAATACTAACTCTAAGAGCAAGTATTTCTAAAAAAAATTATACGATGCTGAAACATTTTTGAATCAGCATCGTATAACAATTGATAAGTTAAATTAAATCTAAAATCTAAAAATTAACAAAAACAATTAAAATTATGTCACAATTTAAAGCAAAACCAAAAATGAAACCCGCAGCAAAGATTGTAATCATGCTCGGTATTGTAGCAATTGCATTCTTCGGGGTACAATACTTCTTAGGCGGAAGTGATGTGTTTACTAAAGACACAAAAGATGGCGAAGTTGCCTTAAACAGCAGCCAAACCTTATTGCCAGATGCACCTTTAGACCAACAAGGAAAAAATGTTGTGTTCGCAGGTTTACCATCATCAACACCATCAACATCAGTAACAAATTCAACTCCGATTTTATGGAAGCTTATGGCTTGGAACTCACAAATGGGGGCAATTTACTCTAATGGTGGTAAAAATACAACTCAGGGTTCTTTAATGGAGAAGCATGGAGTTAACTTAACAATCGAAAGATTGGATGACTGTGGTCAAATGCAAAGTGAGCTTATAGCTTTTGCTCAGGCTTATAAGAAAAATCCAAACGCACGAGGAACTAATTTTATTGCCATAATGGGTGATTATGGTCCAGCTTGGCTTCAAGGGGCTAACGAGCAATTGTCTCGACTTGGTTCTGAATACACAGCTGAAATAATCTTTTCTTGTGGACGCTCGCTTGGTGAAGACCAGTTTATGGCTCCTCCATCAGTTAAAATGAATCCGCAATCAGCGAGAGGAATGGTATGTGCTACTGTTATTCGTGACGGTGACTGGAATATCGTAATCAAATGGGCCGCTGATAATAACATCCCTGTTAATACAGACGAAACTACTTACAATCCTAATGCAATCAATTTTATCGCTGCAAGCGAAAACACTGATGCCTCTATCAAGTACAATACTGGATATACTGAAGAAAGAGATGTAGTTAACATTACTTCTGATGGCAAAACAGTTAAGACTGGAAAAAGAAAGAAGATTGGTGTAGACATGGTTGCCGTGTGGACTCCTGCTGATGTACTTGTTGCAGAAGGAAAGGGTGGGCTTGTTCGAATAGTATCTACGAAAGAATATTCTGCTCAAATGCCAAATGCTGTTATCGGAATTAAAAAATGGAATAGCGACCACAGAAAAGATGTAGAAAACATGATTGCCGCAATCTCTGAGGGTGGTGACCAAGTTAAAACATTCAATGAGTGCCTTGTTAAGGCTGGTGAATTATCTGCTCAAGTATATGGAGAAGAAAATGGCCAGTACTGGGTAACATACTATAGAGGTATTTCTCAATATGATAAACAAGGAAATCAAGTTGAGTTAGGTGGTTCAAGAGTGAATAACTTAGCTGATAATATGGAGCTTTACGGATTAGGAAAAAGCAAAACAAACACCTATGCTTCTGTATACAAAGTGTTCGGTGACATTGCAAGCAGATTGTATCCAGAATATGTCCCTACATACCCATCAATTGAAACCGTGCTTAATACAAGCTACATTCAAGCTGTTGCTAATAGAACAAATACTTATGCTGGGGCTGATGAAACTAAGTATACTGAGGCAACATCTGTTACTAATGTAACATCTAAGAGAGCTTGGAAAATTGAGTTTGAGACTGGAAGTGCAAACTTTACAAACTCAACACTTAAAACAATGCGAGAGTTAAATGACCAACTTGCAGTTGCTCAAGGTCTTCAAATTTCAATAGAAGGACACACTGATGCATCTGGCTCAGACGCTGTTAACATTCCATTGTCTCAGAGACGTGCTGAAGCTGTTAAGAAATGGTTACAAAACTTATCAGCATCAAATTACCCAAATAACAGATTTATATCTGTAACAGGTAAAGGTTCAACTGAGCCAATCCCAGGGGCATCAAACGCACAGAATAGACGTGTGGAGATTGTTTTAGGAAACTAAGAAATATAAATAATATATAAAGAGGGTGCAATTGCAAAATAGTTGCACCCTTTTTTTGGCCAAAAAATAACAAAAGTGGAAAACAATTCAAATAAACTAAAAGGCTCAGTGTCTACTTTCTTAAGTGGATTTAGCCCAAGAGCTTTTGCAAACACAATAATGCCAAATGCTTCAGCAAGCTTTCAGATGAAAGTTCTAATTGTAGCTCTTTGGTTGTTTGGAGGAGCTATGTACTGGAACTATAGTGCTTCTGAGATACTTCCTCAACCAGGTGAGATTTGGACATCGTTCAAGGAACTTATTTCAGAGGGAGGTCTATTGGGGGAAATGTGGACAAGTATGAAACTTTGTTTTGTTGCGATACTTCATACAATTATTATCTCTTTATTCATTTGTTATGCAACAGTTCTACCAATATTTAGACCAATAGGATTCATAGTTTCTAAATTCAGATTCTTGACTCTTGTAGGACTTAGTTTTGTATTTACTCTTATGACAGATGATGGATATTCTCTTAAAGTTACACTACTTACATTCGGTATGACCGTGTTCTTTGTAACATCAATGATGAGAGTGTTGAATGACATTACAAGCAACGAGCTTAATCATGCGAGAACACTTGGAATGAGCGAATGGAGAGTTGTGTGGGAAGTAAATATACTATCAAAGATTGATAAGGTATTTGATGTAATGAGAGCTAATTTCGCTATTGCCTGGATGATGCTTACACTTGTTGAGGGATTGTCGAGAGCCGATGGTGGTGTTGGAGCAATGCTCATAAATCAAAACAAGCACTTGCATCTCGATGCTGTATTTGCAATTCAACTTTTAATTTTATTCGTAGGTATTGGGATGGACTATATGTTTGGAATATTCAAAAGAGTAGCTTGTCCATATGCTCACTTAACTAAAGAATCTAAATCATGAGCCAATTTGAATATAAAAAAACAATTCTTAAACTTGAGAACGTTTCTCTTAAACTTGGAGATAATCAAATCCTAAGAGATTGTAACGTTGAGATTAAGGATGTTGTAAGACCAGGACACACAACAGGTCAAATTATTGGATTCCTTGCTCCATCTGGAATGGGGAAAACAAAATTCTTCGAATGCTTATCTGGGATTAGAAAACCTGATACTGGAACTGTGCTAATTGGAGAAGACCTTAAGCCAACAAAAATTGGTCGTGTTGGAGTGGTTCAGCAGAACTATCCTCTTTTTATGAACAAGACTGTTCTGGGAAATATGCAAGTTGCAGCCAGAAAACTTCCTAAGCAAGAGAGAGATGATAGGATTCATGACATCTTGACAAGATTTGGTCTTGCAGATAGAAAAGGATATTATCCAGCTATGCTTTCTGGTGGACAGAAACAAAGAGCAGCAATTGCTCAACAAATACTTTGCGCAAACAACTTCTTACTTATGGATGAGCCTTTCTCTGGACTGGACATCAATATGATTCATGAAATATCTGAAACTATAAAAGAAGTTGCTCACATGCATGAGCTAAATACAATCATTATTGTATCTCACGACATTAGTGCTACGGCTGCAATTTCAGATACAATCTGGATGATGGGTCGTGACAGAGATGTTGAAGGAAACATAATTCCAGGAGCCAAAATCAAGTACAAATATAACTTGATGGAAATGGGTCTTGCCTGGAGAGATGACATTGAAACGCTATCAGCTTTCAATAACTTAAAAATGGAAATCAAAGGGAAATTCCCGCATTTATAAATCAAAAACAAAACAAAAATGAAAAGAGTAATTTTAATTGCACTAACTATGTTTGCGTTCATAGGAACTTCTAACGCACAAGATACAATGGATGGAAGCTCTGTTGAAAAATCAGGCGTTGACGTTTATGTAGCAGCGGGATTATCAATGTCAAATACATATGATACCACGTTTGCCTATGCTTCATATCCTTCAATTGAGTTGGGTATCATGAAAAATAACTGGAGTCTTGGACTTGTTGCTGGTCGTGGAAATAATGTTTATTCAGTTAAGGATGACATCAGTAATTATTGGTGGGAAGTTAAAACAGCACTTTCATTTCCAGTAGGAAAATTCAGTGGATATGGACTTCTTGGAATTGGTAATTATATGTCAACTAAAAGAATGTTTATTGAATATGGAGCTGGTTTTTCATACATGCCTACAGACCATATAGGAATATTTTCTCAAGTTAGCAATTGGGATGGAACTTGGTACATTACACCAGGATTAAGTTATACTTTCTAAGGAAAGGATAGCAATATTGTTAATTTAGATTTAAAGGCGATAATTTGATTATCGCCTTTTTTCTTTGTATATTTGCCTCATGAAATGGATTGTAATAAAAGAAAATTGGAACACGACCAAGCATAAATTTCAAGTGATGAGATTTATGATGAAGGTATGTATAAAATTATTGAAGCGTGCCTGGGTGCATGACTTTTCTAAGTATAGCAAAGAGGAGGCTCCTTACTTTGCTGCAGCAGGAGATACAAAAGATATTAAGTATGATTCGCCAGAATATAAGAAAAGTCTTGAGAATCTTAAGTCAGCACTTGACCATCACTATGAGCACAATAGTCATCATCCACAACACTACGAAAAAGGATTTAAGGAGATGACTCCTCTTGATAGAATTGAA
>Ga0307377_10006811_pt1 | contig 11900 bp, 10 predicted proteins | sample TR3MG_FD_202535 | JGI IMG/M metagenome (GOLD analysis project Ga0307377, IMG submission 202535) | Soil microbial communities from Risofladan, Vaasa, Finland - TR-3 | ecosystem: Environmental > Terrestrial > Soil > Coastal area > Acid sulfate soil | place: Finland: Risofladan, Vaasa | collected...
CCGGTACCGGTCATTTCTACACCACGACCAAGAACAAACGCACCACGCCTGAGAAGATCGAAATGAAAAAATACGATCCCAAGGCACGCAAGCATGTCATGTACAAGGAAACCAAGCTGAAGTAATCCGGCCTGATTTGTTGCATAAAGAGAAACCCGCGAGAGCGGGTTTTTTATTTGCACGAATCTCGCGCTTCCGAACAGCACGGCTACTGGCAGGCCGTATTTATTGGAAATTCTACTTTTCGATCACCGGCAAGAACAGTGTCTCCTTGACTTCCTCCATCACGAAGTAGCTTCTCGATTCCTGTGCCCCCGGCAACGTGAGCAGGATGTCGCCCAGCAGTCTGCGGTAGTCTGCCATCTTGGGTATGCGTGCCTTTACCAGATAATCGTAATCACCGGACACCAGATGGCATTCCAGTATGTTCGGCAATTTGACGATTTCCTGTTTGAATTTGTCGAAGATCACGCCTGATTTGGCGGAGAGCTTGATTTCCACAAACACCAGCAGCGACAGTTCCAGCGCATCCGGATCAAGGCGGGCGTAATAACCGAGGATCACGCGCTCCTTCTCCATGCGTTTGATCCGCTCGCTGCAGGGCGTGACAGACAGGCTGACCTGTTCAGCCAAGTCGGTTATCGAGATACGCGCATCCTTCTGCAGAATTGAAAGAATCTTGCGGTCTATCTTGTCCAGTTCGCGGATGGCCTGGGTACGGATTCTCATTCAGTTTGGTCCTTCTGGTCGGGAGATCGGGGTATGCGGATTTTCGGAAAATTCAGAATGCCGGATACGCAATTATAGTCAAAAAATCCATAAAAATATAAAAATATAGATAAATATGCTGGCATTACAAGAATAAACTTTGCGTATTAGCTGTACTTTCAAAATAGTTATTCTGGAGGTGTGCAATGCGCGTCGTCGTGCTTGGAGGTGGTGTGGTGGGCATAGCCAGCGCCTATTATTTGGCCCGGGCCGGTTTTGAGGTGACCGTGGTCGATCGCCAGCCCGGCCCGGGTATGGAAACCAGTTTTGCCAATGCAGGCCAGGTTTCGCCGGGTTATTCGGCGCCCTGGGCTGCCCCGGGTATCCCGCTCAAAGGATTGAAATGGCTGTTCCAGCGCCACGCTCCGCTTGCCATCCGCCCGGACGGCTCGCTCTGGCAGTTGCAATGGGCCGCCATGATGCTGCGCAACTGTACAGCCGCACGCTATGCCGTTAACAAGTCGCGCATGGTCCGTCTGGCCGAGTACAGCCGGGATTGCCTGCGCGAATTGCGCGCCGAGACCGGCATCGAATATGAGCAGCGTACCCAGGGCACGCTGCAGGTGTTTCGTACCCAGCAGCAGCTGGATGCAGCAGGGAAAGACATTGCAGTACTTGCCGAATGCGGTGTATCTTACGAGCTGCTTGATCGGGACGGCTGTGCCAGGGTCGAACCGGCATTGGGTCTGGTCAAGGACAAGCTGGTCGGCGGCCTGCGCTTGCCGGGCGACGAGACAGGCGATTGTCAGATGTTTACCGCCCGGCTGGAGGAGGAAGCCAGGAAGCTGGGTGTCGTGTTCCGCTACAATTTCCCGGTAGACCGGCTGCTCAGTGCCAATGGCAATATTACCGGCGTCGAGGCGGGGGGAGAGCGCATTGTTGGCGATCAGTTCGTGGTTGCCATGGGCAGCTACTCGCGTCCGCTGTTAAAGGAGCTTGGCCTTGGTATTCCCGTTTATCCGGTCAAGGGTTATTCGCTGACGGTACCCATAACCAACGCAGCTGCGTCGCCTGTTTCCACGATCATGGACGAAACCTACAAGATTGCCATCACGCGATTTGCAGATCGGATTCGTGTCGGCGGCATGGCTGAACTGGCGGGTTACGATCTGTCCCTCAATCCGCGCCGCCGCGAGACATTGGAAATGGTGGTCGGAGACCTGTTCCCTGACGGGGGAAATATTCCCGATGCAACGTTCTGGACCGGCTTGCGCCCCATGACGCCCGACGGTACACCCATCATTGGCGCTACCCGATACGGCAACCTGTGGCTCAATACCGGCCATGGCACGCTGGGCTGGACGATGGCCTGCGGCTCTGCACAGTTACTGGCGGATATGGTGGCAAGGCGCGTCCCTGCGATTGAGGCGAAAGATCTTGGTCTGTGCCGTTACGATACCGGGCCTACGGCATGCAATGCCAAGGCTACCGTCGGTGGCCAGATGGCAGGCAGGGCGTAGTAACGCCATGAGCAGACCCGCTGTTGCCCGTATCCGTCTGGATGCGTTCCGTCATAACTACCGATTGGCAAAAGAAATACACGGCGGCCGCGCGCTTGCCGTGGTCAAGGCCAATGCCTACGGGCACGGGGCCGTCGAATGCGCGCGTGCGATTGAGGATGAAGCCGACGGGTTTGCCGTGGCTTCGATCGAGGAAGCGCTGGCGCTGCGCGAAGCAGGGATCGCCGCCCCGATATTGCTGCTGGAAGGGTTCTTTGAAGTTGCGGAACTGCCTGAGATCGTTGCGAAAAACCTGTGGATCGTGGTACATCACCGCTGGCAGGTTGAAGCGCTTTTGGCGACCCGGTTGCACAGGCCGTTGACCATCTGGCTGAAAATAGACAGCGGTATGCATCGGGTTGGCATTGCGCCCGAAGGATTCCGCGCAGCCTTCGAGCAATTGCGCAGCGTTCCGAATATTGCGCAGATTGTCGTGATGAGCCATCTTGCAAGCGCAGATGATCCGGCCAGTGCGCATCCGCTCGAGCAAATCGAAACTTTCCACACCGCGACCGCCGGCCTCGATGCGCCGTTCAGCCTGTCCAATTCGGCGGGCGTGCTTGGCTGGCCGGGTGCGCATCTGCACTGGGCACGACCCGGCATCATGCTCTACGGAGTGGATCCGTTTACTGAACAGGCAGGGAACGGCGAGAGCTCGCATAGCAGGAGTTTGCGGCCGGTGATGCAGCTCGAGTCGACTATCATTTCGGTTCGCGACATTCCCGTCGGCGAGCCGGTCGGTTACGGTTGTGCCTTTGTTGCCGAGCGGCCTACCCGGGTCGGGGTGGTGGCATGCGGTTACGCCGACGGTTATCCGCGTGTTGCGCCGACAGGTACCCCGGTCGCGGTGGATGGCAGGCTGACCCGATTGATCGGGCGGGTCTCGATGGATATGCTGACAGTCGATCTGACGGATCTGCCCGAGGCAAAGCTGGGTAGCCGTGTCGAACTGTGGGGTGACTGGGTGAAGGTAAGTGATGTTGCAGGCCGTGCCGGAACGATAGCCTATGAATTGCTGTGCAATGTCAAACGTGCCAAGTTCGAGTATTCGGACAACGATCAGGTTCTGGGCAATACATAAGAAATTCGATTGAGGCGCGGGCTCAGGCGATTTTGCTGTATCCCGTGTAAGCGCTGTCGTATTTCTGCCCGAATCGTGATGATCCGAATTGAGTGAAAAACGGCCGGGATGGTTTCCCATCCCGGCCGCGAAGACATGCTGGACTTGATCAGAAATTGACGATGGTTTGCAGCCCAACTGTATCGTTGGTTTTCTTAAATGTCCCGTCGGTGAAATTGTAGAAGGCTGCTGTCGTCGCGATATCGTGACGCACTTCGCCGCGCAACGCTACATACTGTGATAGCCGGTAAGTGGCAGATACGCTGATCGCAGTCCGGTTCGCGCCTTTGTTTGGATCGTATCCCGGGGCGGTCGGATCACCTGCTCCGAAGCCGTTCACGCCATCACCTACAACACCTGTAGCGGCGAGACTTGCATTTGGGGAAGCATTATTTGTATCATAAACATTGAACGTTCCGCCACCGTTCTTCTGGTTGTTCAGGTAGTCCAGACGTCCGGCGAAAGTCAAACGCTCCGTGACGCGTTCCGAAACCAGGGAAGAAAGGCCCCACCATCCTGCATCACCACCGTTCATCGCCGCATCTTTCTGGCGCCCCAGAGTATATTGCAGGTTGGCGTTGAAGTCGGCGCGCGTCCACCATGCATCGACTTCGATCTGGTCCAGACGGCTGGCACCACCCGCAGTCCAGTTGGCAACCCTGCCCTCATAGCCGGTGAACTCGTAGCCCCAGTATTCTTCCTTGGCATAGGTCGCGTTATAGATGAAGGTCGGGCTTGTTTTTGCTGCGTAACCACACGGCCCGGTGCAATCGTTGCTCGCCGAGTTGAAATTTGCCAGGATCAGTTTGGTCTCCCAAGGCCCGCGGGTGATATCTACGCCTGCACCAGTGTAAAAGGTCGCAGCGGTGAAATCGAACTGCAGATTTTTGGTGATGAAGTACTCGGGGAAGCCATAATAAAGCTGGTTGTCGTAGATGCTGTTGGCGCCGCCAAAGGTATTCACGAACGGCTGGTAACCCGATACGTCGGGCATTTGTCCGACTATCAGCCGGGTAGACGGATCGCCGCCGAGCGGAATCGACGCGGTCGCTTCATGCACGATATTCCCGAGGTTATAGCCCGATGCAGTGCTCTTGCTAGGCGCCAGGGTGATACGCATCTTGGTGCCATCGTCCATCTGTTTCTGGACGTCGATATAGGCCATGCCAAAGTAGGAATTGTCGTATGAATAGGAATCCGGCATGCCGTTGATAGGGGCAAGGTTATTCAGGAACTTGAACGTTCCGGTGCCTTTGTCCCGATTGTACATATACACCGGATCGATCCCTGCGCTGATACGCAGACCGGTGAGGCCGGCTGTATCCATGCTGTCCTGCATTGCGTCGACCTTGATTGAAAGCTGATCGAATGCGCCCGGATCGACCGCTTCCGCGCTATAGGCGCTGACGTACGGTAGCGCCAGCAGCATGGCGAATGTTATTTGCTTGAGTTTTAACATGGGTAGTACTCCCTTTAAAAGTTGAAAATATGACGGATTGCCAATTGCCCGCCCACGCGGTTGAAAATCGTTAGACATTTGCTCTTCCCCCTCCCTTAAACTAACAACGATGATGGATCTTCAGCAATCCGGTCATTTGTTGCATCCCTGTTGACCGTACGGCGTCGTTCCAAATATCTTCATACAGCCATTGCTTCCATACCCTCGCGATAGGCTGCGGATTGCTCCGCCGCCCGCCTGCGTTCCTGGCGGCTCATCCACAAACTGCCCGCAACCACTCCAACCGCCACGACAGCGACCGTTATTGTCGCAATTGCATTCACGGTCGGATCCAGCCCCAAACGCGCACGCGACAAGATGACCAGCGGAAGGGTCGTCGAACCTGGTCCAGAGAGGAAAGCGGTGGTGACCACATCGTCCAGCGAGATGGTAAAGGTCAGTAGCCAGGCTGCCATCAGCGATTGCGCGATCAGCGGGAGCGTGACCAGATAAAACACCTGGAAAGGTTTGCAGCCAAGATCCATTGCCGCTTCTTCGAGCGATTTATCCATTTCCAGCAATCGTGACTGGATGATGACTGCGGCGTAGGAAAGGCCGAATGACGTGTGTCCCGCCCAGATGGTGAATATGCCGCGTTCGGGCATGCCGAATAGGCGTTCGCACATCACGAAAAACAGTAGCAAGGACAAACCGGTGATCACCTCGGGCACCACCAGGGGGGCATTGATGTGGGCAAAGAAAAAGGTACGTCCGAAGAATGATTTGTAGCGCACCATTGCAAAGGCAGCGAACGTACCAAGCACGACCGAAGCGGTGGCGGTCAACAATGCGATCTTCATGGAAAGAATGAATCCGCTTACGACTTCGCTGTCGTGGGCAATGACGCCGTACCATTTGAAGCTGAAACCACCCCACAGGGTCACCATCCTCGATTTGTTGAAAGAGAAGATGATCAGGGTCAGGATCGGTACGTAGAGAAACACGTACCCTGCTGTCAACCAGAATTTACCGAGTCGGCTGTCCATGTTTCATAACCCCCGTACGCCGCCGGAGTCGGCTTGATATTTGTTGAAGATGGCCATCGGTATCAGAATCAGCACTACCATGCTCACGGCGACAGCAGAGGCCATCGCCCAGTCGTTGTTGCTGAAGAATTCATCCCAGAGCACGCGTCCTATCATCAGCGTGCTGGGGCCGCCCAGCAGTTCGGGAATAACGTACTCACCGACGCTGGGTATGAAAACCAGCATGGAACCGGCGACGATACCGTTTTTCGACAAAGGAACCGTTACCAGCCAGAAGGCCTTCCATGGTGTCGCTCCCAGATCCTTGGCGGCCTCAAGCAAGCGCAGATCCATTTTTACCAGCGTGGCGTAGACCGGCAATATCATAAACGGCACATAGGTATAGACCATGCCTATGGTCATGGAAAAGCCGGTGTACATCATCCTGATCGGATCGTGAATGACATGTAGCCAGATCAGAACGTTGTTGATCACACCGTTGTCGTCAAGCAAACCCTTCCAGGCATAAACGCGCAGCAAATAGGAGGTCCAGAACGGCAGCGACACCATCATCAACAGGGCGGGTCGTTTGCTTGCAGGCGATCTCGCCATGAAATAGGCGAACGGGTAACCGATCAACAGACAGATAAAGGTGTTGATCGCGGCAAACTTGATTGAAGACCAGTAGGTCTCGATGTACAACGGATCCGAAGTCAGAAAGATGTAATTCGACAACTTGATCTTGAGTTGGAGTATGCCATCGGCATAACTGGTGAGGTCCTGAAAATGTATTCCGAGCGCATCCGTGCTTGATACGCTGATTTTCAGCACCACCAGAAATGGTATCGAAAAAAACAGGATCAGAAAGCCATAGGGAATGCCAATGACGGTGCGCCGTCCCCAGCCGCTCCTGAAGAACCGGACAATGCCATTGTTGCTGATGTTGTTTGCAATGTTCATGGTCTGCGTGTCCGGGGCCTAGTTTGCCAACACGACGACATCACTGCCGTCCCACCATGCATAAACCTGCTGACCACGAACCAGTTGCGTTTCTTCGTGACGTGCCGAGTTCTCCCGGGAAGCTTTTATTACCATGCCGCTATCCAGCCTGACGTGGAACAACGTGAACTTGCCGAAGTAGGCGATCCCGTCTATCGTTCCGCGGGCAGCGTTATAGCCGTTTTCCGCGGGGGAATCGCGCTGTTCGATGGCCGGCTCATGACTTTGCAGGCATATCTTTTCCGGACGCAGCGCGATACTCAGCTGCATGTCGATCGTGCCGGTAATGCCGTGGTTGACGTAATGGCGACACTCGGGTGTATCGATGACGACATGGTCCGGTTCATCGACCACAAGCTTGCCCTTGAACAGGTTTACATCACCAATGAAACCCGCCACGAACATGCAACTGGGCGTCTCGTAAATCTCGCGCGGTTGTCCGACCTGCAGAAAGCAGCCTTCCTGCATGACCGCGATCCGGTCGGCCATGATCATGGCCTCTTCCTGATCATGGGTCACCATGGCGCAGGTAACCCCCACACTCTTGATAATATTAACCAGCTCGAACTGGGTTTCCTCGCGCAGCTTGCGATCCAGCGCGCCGAGGGGTTCGTCAAGCAGCAGCAGTTTCGGACTCTTGGCCAGACAGCGCGCAAGTGCGACGCGCTGCTGCTGTCCGCCCGAAAGTTGATGCGGCTTGCGTTTGGCATAAGGTTTGAGTTTGACGATGCCGAGCATGGCTTCGACTCGCTCGGCGATCTGATCTTTGGGCATGCCGTCGCGCTTGAGGCCAAACGCGACGTTCTCCCATACAGTCAAGTGCGGAAACAATGCATATGACTGGAACATCATGTTGATGGGCCGCTCATATGGCGGCATTTTTGCTATATCTTCACCATCGAGGTACATGTTGCCTGAAGTTGGCAACTCGAAACCTGCCAGCATCCGCAGGAGCGTTGATTTTCCGCAACCCGAAGAGCCGAGCAAGGCAAATATTTCGCCTTTTTTGATATCGAGAGAAACATTGTCGACTGCTGCAACTTCGTCGAAATGCTTGCTCAGCCGGTCAATTCTGAGGAATTGTGAATCGTTCCCGCGACCAGTAGAGTTCGCAACAGAATCTGCCATGCCCAGCGCCCCTTTTTACTTTCTTGGTTATATTAGAGTGGCTGCAACAGCCACTCCCTGATATTAGCCCTGTAATCAGAGGCCAGTTTTGAACGTGGTGTAGAGCCTTGTGCGTAAGCGACGGATGTCATTCGTAACCATATCAGGCGGAACCATCCGGGATAATTCTTCCGGTGTCATGAATACGGTCTTGTCGGCCCGGATTTCGGGTTTGATGTACTTGGCCGCGCTTGGCACCGGGTTGGCGTAATGGACCTTGTTTACCAGGCCTGCGTTGACTTCCGGGCGATAAATGTAACTCATCCACTTGTAGGCGTTTGCCACGTGTGGGGCATCAGCCGGGATCGCCATGGTGTCAAAGAACAAGATGGCGCCGGTCTTGGGCAACAACACCTGGATATGCACGCCGTTCTTTGCTTCCTCTGCACGCCTTTTTGCAATGCTCATGTCGCCATTCCAGCCGAGCGACACGCACAGGGCTCCGCTGGCCAGGTCGTTGATGTAGCCGGACGATGAAAACAAGGTGACGTATGGGCGAATTGTGCTCAGCAATTGCGCGGCAGCCTGGTAATCAGCCGGACTAGAGCTGTATGCCGGTTTGCCGAGATAGCGTAGCGCGGCAGGAAAGACTTCGTCGCCGGAGTCAAGCATCGACACACCGCATGATTTGAGCTTGCTGATATATTCCGGTTTAAAGAGCAGGTCCCATGCATTATCCGGCATGGGCAGATTGCCCAGGGCTGCCTTGACCTTGTCGACGTTGATGCCGACTGTGGTAATTCCCCACATCCAGGGTACCAAGTACTGGTTTCCCGGGTCCATGGTGGCCAGATTCTTCATGATGTAAGGATCGAGGTTGCCGTATGTGGTGATCTTGCTCTTGTCCAGCTTCATCAACAGGCCGCCTTCGAGCTGTATTTTTGCCCAGTTTGATGAAGGTACGACAATGTCGTAACCTGTTTTTCCTGCCACCAGCTTGGCATGCAGTGTTTCGTTGCTATCAAATGTATCGTAGCGAACCTTGATGCCGGTTTCCTTCTCGAAATTCTTTATCGTGTTTTCGCCGATGTAATCAGACCAATTGTATATATTGAGTACATTGTCATCTCCAGCCATGGAAATCCCAGGCCAGCCAAGCGACAACAAGACCGTTGCCAGCAAAGCGCCAAGCAGTCCCATTCGATTCTTCAGGTTGCTACCGAACATAATATTCTCCTTAGTTACATCGGTTAATTAAGCCCAACACCTCAGGCGATAGTCGTGAATGGAAAGCTGCTAAGCGACTACTGATCTGAATTCGCAATCACATCACGGATTGAGGGAATGCAAGTTTTGCGCCAATTCCCCCATACATCCAATCACTGCCACCAATTATACTTACCCAAATAAATATAAATCCAATGAGTCAAAATAATTCAAAAATGCCCCTGTCCATCAAAACAAATTCAACACGCTAATTTTTATAGGATATTTTTATTATTTGTTGATGTGAGGTTGATTTTCCACTGGAATTGGCAATCAAACAAGAGCCATTTGGATAATTTTGACGGTACCATATCGTTTGCCGTAAACCGAGCGTGGCCCGGCCCCAAAAACATGCACTTTTGGCCGTCAGGCGCACTATATAGATCCGGCGAAATAAATCTGCAATCAACATATCCTGCACAGGGGTATGCCGTCATTACTTGGCTGTATGTGAACATAGTCAAGGGAGGCCTGTGGCGTCTTGATGGAAGTCATCTGTGCAGGGCAATCGCGGAAATTGCGGCAGAACAACCAAGGTTGCCGGAGCCGGTTGAAATTCATTACTGCCTGGAACCTGAAGTGCCAAGGGTTCTCGCCCAAGTTACCGCTTCGCTTCAGTATCAATCAATTTTGTCGGGCTGTGCAAAATTCAAACATACCCCTTGCTTTTGTAGTTGAAAAATATAAAAGTGCCTGTTGCGGGATAAATGCGGTAACGAAATTAATTCTTCAAATTAGTTTGCCTCATGGCCTTTCGTATCACTACTACATTTAAGGAGATTCAATGAAACAAATTCAAACTCATGATGCGCCAGCGGCAATCGGGCCGTATTCCCAGGCAATGGTATCGGGCGATCTCATGTTTACCTCCGGGCAAATACCGCTTCGTCCAGATGGCAGTTTGGTGGAAGGGGGGATCGAGGTGCAAACGCAACAGGTCTTCGACAATTTGCGCGCGGTAATCGGGGCTGCCGGTGCCACGCTGGGGCAAGTGGTGAAAACCACCGTGTTTCTCAAGGATATGCAAGATTTTGCCGCGATGAATGGCATATACGCGAAGGCATTCGGCACCCATTGCCCTGCGCGTTCCACAGTGCAGGTTGCTCGTCTGCCACGTGACGTGCTGGTTGAAATCGAAGCAATCGTTTCGCTGTCAAAATAGGATTCGCAAAAATATGCCCGCGTTTAAACGGATAGATTCAGTCGTCGATTTTTCCACACATTCTGCAGTTGTTGAGGAGACAGTAATCGCTCCTGAAAGAATGGTGACTCACTCTCCCTGTCATACCCAGACATGGAATCACTATACGGATCCGACTGCGCAATTCTTCTCCGGAATTTGGGCCTCCAGTGTCGGCGCATTCAAGGTTTCATATAGCGAAGAGGAGCTTTGCGTGCTGATTGAAGGTCGAGTCCGGCTGACCGATAACAGCGGCCAGTCATGCGAATTCGGCCCCGGCGGCGCTTTTGTGATTCCGGCCGGTTTCGAGGGCGTGTGGGAAAATCTGGAGCCGGTAAAAAAGATTTATGCCATTTGGCAGGCACCGAATACAAGTGCATGACTTCCGATCGACGCATCGACTGGCGCACGATCACTTTTCTGAATGCCGTTTCGCTTTTGTCGCAGATTGGCCAGTTCGGCATCGGCTTTGTGGTGTTGCCGCTGTGGCTTACCCAGCATGGTCTGAATGCCGCGCAACTGGGTGTATTTGCGTCCACTGAATGGTTGGGCATGCTGGCCGGTCTGGCTGTTGCACCGGGATTGAACCGCAAGTTCGGATACCGCATGGTCATTACCTTTGGTGCGCTCGCCAGCATGCTCGGCCTCGCGGCAGTACCGGTTGCTGTTTGGCATGTCTGGATACCGGCTGCTGCCCTCGTCGGTCTGGGCATGGGCTTGCGCTGGATCGGGCTTGAGCCCTGGCTATACCGGATCGCGCCGAATCATGCGCGCGGCCGGCTGGTCGGCTTTCATGAGACGCTGATCGGCCTGGCACCGATAATTGCGCCCATTTTGACCAAGTGGTTCGGCTTCGCCGGAAATGCGCCCATATTATTGGGAATGGCTTTCACGGGCTCGGCATTGTTACCGCTTGCGTACGCTCGCCCTATCCCGGTTGCACCGATTGAGCCGCGAAGCAGTCATGACTCCGATCCCGCGCATAACAGGAAACTTGCTTTGGGCGTAGCGGTAGGCGTCATTGCCGGAATCACGGAAGCCGCGTTCTCCGGTCTTTTTCCGATGTTCGGCCTGGGCCGCGGCCTTAATGCTGACCAGATGGCGAACCTGCTTGCAATATTTGGCCTGGGAGGCCTGCTGCTGCAGTATCTGGTCGGCTGGCTTGCCGACCATCGCGGTTTGGCGTTTGCCATACTGGCATGTTCAATCAGCACCGTTGTCATTGCTGTGATTGCAGCTCTCCCGCTCGGTTTCAGCGGTTTAGCCATCACAATTTTCTTTCTGGGTGGCACCATCACCGCATACCTCACCCTATCCATTATTGCTGCTACCAAAGCCGGAGACGGTGACTTGTCGGTCAATGTCAGACGTGTCTCGATGGCCTACACGGCAAGCGCAATTTTCGGCCCGCTCATCGCCGGTACGGCCATGAAAACGCTTGGCAGCGAGGCTCTAATCTGGCAGGTCGGCGTGCTGGCTGCTGCTCTGTGCGGGTACG
>Ga0307377_10006812_pt1 | contig 11900 bp, 9 predicted proteins | sample TR3MG_FD_202535 | JGI IMG/M metagenome (GOLD analysis project Ga0307377, IMG submission 202535) | Soil microbial communities from Risofladan, Vaasa, Finland - TR-3 | ecosystem: Environmental > Terrestrial > Soil > Coastal area > Acid sulfate soil | place: Finland: Risofladan, Vaasa | collected...
ATGAATATCAGAACTTCCCATCAGTTGTTTCTGCATATCTGTATACTTATTCAGAACTTCAGTGAGATTTTTAATTTCTTTTTTATCTCCCTCTTTCATTGCCTGGGCTAATTTCAGCTTATGTTCTGCAGCTGTTGTTGAAATCCTCTTCAATCTTCTAGCTTTATCTGTATCACCATTATCTTCAATTTCATAAATCTTTTTATTCACACTTATAGACGAAGGTGATTTATTAAAAGATTGTGATGCTTTGGCTTCATAGTCATCTATCGAGTCATCACTGCCTTCATAAGTTAATCCCATTAACTCTGCTGCTTTTCTTCTCATTCCTAATACATCAGGAATGAGATTTAATAATTTCTTGCTTATTTTATCTTTCAAAGTTAATAGAAAACCTTTAAAAGAGAAATTACCAGCTTCATTAGTGTTTTCCGTAATACTGTCTCTTGTATCATCAAACAACCCAATTAATGGTTTTACAATAGGCATAGATGTCGCTATTTCGATTAACCCCTCTTTATATTGTCCAGAAAACACTTTTTGAAAACCACCAACCATTTGAATTAGGTCCTTTACACCGGGGATTTTTTTAACACCTTCAAATAATTTTGCAAGAGCGCCCTTAAATGTAAAATTACCAGCTGTTTGGTTTTCTTTAGCGATTGTTTCGTCCGACTTTTTGGTGTCTCTAATAGCGTTAAATACATCTATACCTATTGAAATAGCAGTACCGATACCAGGCACAAGTCCAACAAGGCCACTTGCCAGTTCTAATAAACCACCCTTCCAATCACCAGCCTTAAATCTTTGAAAAGCAAACGCCCCACTAATAATCAAACCAAGACCCGGTATCCTTTTAAATACCTTCAAACCCTTTGCAAAAAATTTAGCCATTTTACCAGAGAGAATTTTGAATATCCCTTTGCCACTACTTTTGCCTAATACTTTACCAAAGGTTTTTCCTATACTTTTCTTCATTGATAAAATTATATTATCTAAAGAACCTCTAAGGTTTTTAAATAAATTACCTAAGGGTTCTAGAAGACTGGTAATTTTTTTACCCAATGGTTGAAATTTCTTCGCTAGGTCAGGTCCTATTTTTTCAAAAACACCAACAATCATTTTATTAATAGGTTTTAAAATGTTTTTATCAATTATTTTACCAATTAGTGAAAAACCCCTAAGCCCTGTTTTTAACATATTACTACCTAAAAGTTTCAACGTACCTCTCCATTTAGAAGACTCTGTCAGACCTTTATATAAAGCATATATACCACCAGCGACCATTGCAGAAGATCCAAGAAGGAGTTTGGGTATGAATCCCAAACTTTCATCTACAGAACTTTGTTTTGTTGCCTTATTTAAATTTTTAGGTGATGTATTAATATATTTGCCGAGTTTTAATAGTACAGAGTCAGATATATCAATAATTTTAACAGGACTTGGTTTATCGTCCTTGAAGAAGCTTTTTTCTTTCCCTATTTCAGGATCTCTTTCCTTCAATGAAGGGGGTTGTTTTTTAACAGGAGTAGAATTATTCGATGTATTATTTGTTTTTGATAAATTTTCTAATTTCTTTCTAAATTCTTCTCTATCTTTTCTTGAAATACCGAGAACATCAGCCATTGAAACTGTACTTTTTGAAATACTATTCAATCTATCTGTTATGTTTTCTATAGATTTTTTGAGAGTTTTAGATGTAGATTTTTGTAGTTTTTTATCAGATGCAAAGAGTGCACCAATAACTCCATAAGGAGAAAGATCTGTAAAATCTATTTCCTTTAATATATCTCCAACTGTGTCTTTGTCAGCCATATAATTATTTATATGATAGGAGTGTTATAATCTAAGTATATTCATAAGGAGTGTGGTTGTGCAAATTCTGTTGTTTGCTTTCATCCTCTGCTTTTTTGCTTTCTTCGATAAATTGACGATGTTCGGCGAGGAGTATATTTAATTCTACTGGTGTTATAGATTCTAGATAACTCGCTTCAAACCCTGCCAGGTGTACTAATAAATAAATTTGTTTATATACATCGACAAGGTTATTACCAACAATCAATCGAAGAAACTGGTAAAAAAAGTTGCATCCAGCGTTAACTGGTATTCAAACTCCTCTGTTTCTCCGCCTATATTTGTTTTCTTATTGAGAATTGTAATTTTTTCTATCTCGTTATTAATTTTTTCCATATATTTAATTACATTTTCAACGGTTTTAGAAGGCATCTTTTCAACAATCTGTGTTCTCTCTTTAAACGAATATTCATTTAACTCAATTACCACAGGATCTGCATTGGTAGAAGATATAACTTCAATTTTTTCAATATATTTAATTAGTTCACCTATAAATTTTTCCCCAAATTTTTCCCTCAACTGTTCTGGTGTGGTAATTTCAACATCATCATCGAGTGATCTCAACTCTTCTTCCATCCTTACTTCAGTTAATATGTTGGGTATATTGCAGTGTACTACATAATTACCAATCTTAAAAACCTCTTTTTCGATGTTATTAACATGTTTTTTGGCTTTTTTTAGAACATCAGAAATTTTAAAAGAAGATTTATATTTCTTCCCACTTTCTTTCTTTGATTCTAATTCAATTTTTATCTCATCACCTATACTAACACTTCTAAGATGTAATAAAATAAACATTTTATCGATTAATGTTAACTTATCTACTTCGATTTCTTCTGTACAATTTTCTTTTATAATATGATAAAACGTTCTAATAAAAACACTATTATACAAAGGCTCATCAATAGTACTTTTTAATAGTCTTTTATGTTGGGCTGTTGATAATTCCCTAAAATATACATCTTTTGTGATGCTGGGAATATAAACAGGAAATGAATAAGATTCATTATTGCGATCTAAAATATTTAAAATGTTTTCTAGTTTGTCTTTTTTTTCTTCAGTCATAAAATTTTTTCCTATGCAAATACTTACATGCATGTTTTATTAAGTCACCGCTGGATTTTATTTGTAAGTTTCAGGAGTGTCTTTTGAATTGGGAATATGATCATCTTTAACCCCTGTAAAAAATACTGGTGTATCAGATTGATTTATCTTTACATCATCAGAATATGATCTTAATGTGTTTGGTGTATCATTTACTGGAGGTAATACCTGTGCAAATTCTGCGTCGTTTTTAGCAATATTTACCTGATCGTTTACAACATCATTTAAATTTCTATTTGCAGTACCTCCTTCGAAACTTACATTTGAAATAATATGATCATTTTTTGGAGGTATGATTTCGTCATTATTATTTAATCTGTTGAACACCGGTATATCACTTGGATTAACGTTCACACTACCTGCAAGAGCCACAGAAGTTCTGTTTACAGACGCAATATTGTTATTGTTAGATTCCCCTTGTAATCTTCCCTGAAAGGCTGCTGTTGATGTGCCTACTAAGTTAGTTACCGTATTTGAAATTAATCCAGTGGCAGCAGATATTGCAGATGACTTTATTGTTTTCAACAGCGTATCTGTGTTAAACACCCTATCCAATGTGCTTAAAAGATCATTATCATTTATAAGCTGTCCTGACTTCATTGTATAAGAATCATAATGCCACATAACCTCCCGAACGACAATGTCATTACCAGAGTATGTATATGGTTCTGATTCTACGCTAATAGGTACACAATTATGGAGTGTAATAATTTTTCGAGGTTTAAATTGTGTATTTGTCCCCGCTTTGGCAAAGTTAATCATGGTTATGTTAACTTTTGGAGCAGATTTTAAACTAAGATAAGAAGCCACAATTTGCCAAGGTCTAATTACAAAATCTGTAAAGCTATAGTTTGTTTCAAGATATGCAATTTTTGCAGGTTCGAGAGGTGTTCTTGCCGCTCCTATACCACCTCCAAGAAATCCTCCATTTATTGCATTGCGAGAAACCTCAAACGAATCTCCAGGTACTGAACATTCTTGTACTAATAAGGCGGCTTTGGCACCTCTAAAATCTATACTTGACTGAGAAGCCGTAAATCCTAAAGATAAATCATGCGAACCAGCCTGATAGTTTAGATCTAATTCTTCTGCTTTCGAAACTATGTTTTGAGGTATTGCGTCTAAAAAACACAGCCAAAGAGGTTTTACCGGTACTGTGTTACTAGTTTGTAATAGATTGCCTAAAAAATATCCATAAGCGTCTTGAATGTTTTGTGAAACTATTTCAGGTCCACCATCACCTAAAACAGTAGAAAGCCCTTGATTGGCTAATCGCCTACCAAGAGCTTCAAATCCGCCAGGTTTTAATGTATCATTAACTGTATCTAGTAATCCCATGTTAATATTTAGGGATTAAAGATAATATTATTGATCTATTCTGTAATATTGATATGCAAAGATTGCAGGCATAGTTAAAATAGTACCAGCATCTGTTACATTATAACTAAGTTCACCCACAGTAACTGGGTATAAACCAACAAAGGTATATCGTCTTAGAGGTTGTAAATCTTTACCAAGCAAATCAAAGGTTGCTTGCTCAACAGGTACACCATATTTACCTGTACTTGTTTCATCGTCCCAAATTTCTTTAACGTAATTTTCCATCTTTTGACGAATATTTGCACCCTCGTCCACTCTGAAATTAACAGTCCACGCAGAACTATTATCATATTTCACAGTACCTGGTACGTTAAAGTCTAAACCGAAAAACGGAACGGTTTGGCTTTGGATTGTTTTGCCTGGAAGAGTTGTTGACTCGACATAAAGCAAGTCCTTCTCCGTAAACGGACCTAGGGTTCTTACCTTAAATTGGAAGTTACGGGCGAACTCTTTCTCTTGGACTGCTGCATAAAAATCTTGAATTGACATATTTAATTTTCTCCTATGTGATTATACTTATGGAAAATGGTGGAAATTGATTAATATTAATAAAACAAAACCCTAATCTTTCGAAAAGGGGTTGAATTTTTGTCTGCTAATCTTTATAGATTCATATGCTTCACTTAACAATTTTTCATCTTTACTTTTCATGATAATACTTATGAAAAAACAATCTTTTAAACTTTTTAATAAAAAAACCACTCTAAATAAATAGAGTGGTTTTTATTTGGTTTAGTTGTAAGAATTACACTCCAATAAGTTCACTGAAGTCATCACCTGTTCTAGTAGCGATGAAGTTGATAAGAATAAACTCTGCAGCTCTTACTGGTTTAAGGTAAATGTCAACAGTAAGTTCGTTTCTATCAATAACATCTGGTGTGTTATTACGTTCGTCGCAAACAATCAAGTAATCATACACACCTTGGTTATTCTTTGCATTTTCAAAGATAGGTGTAAGTACATTTACTAATCTTGTACGGGTGAATACTGTATTTGGTTCAAATACGAAATACTTCGCAACTTGTCTTGTTGCTTTTTCAAGTACAAGGAACAATCTACGAACATTAATTCTATCCAATGCAGAAGGTTTGGCTTGAAGTGTCTTTTGACCCATCACTACAAAACCATCACCAGGGAAGTTTGCAATTGGGTTAATGCTGTATCTGTAAAGCAAATCTCTCTCTTTTTGATTAGGGGAGATTGCAACATCTACAATATTACGAATAACACCGTTATTGAACCCTGAAGGGGCAATCCATGGTTGCAAGTTCGCATCTACACGAGCCATGATTGCTGCTTGGAATCCAGAGAAAGGAACCCAGTAGAACGAATCTGTTGTTGAATCATAATTCTTAACCCAGTTACCATATACCGCTCCATAATTGCTATTGGTTTGGTTAATAAGGTTTCTCAACGGAACAAGAATGTCTTGTGAGAATGAGCTTGTTTGAGCTGCCAATACTTTTGTATCTTTACCTTGTACAAAGATATTACGAAGAGGATCCATAATAAACATACAATCTTTACGTGTTTCTTTACAGAACGTATTAATTGAATTGAATACTTCTTGCCATCTTTCGTAAGAAGGATCTCCTGTAGCAACAGACTGGTTTGCGTTTTTAAGAGCAGATAGTGATACGAAGATTGTATCATCGAAGATATCTTGTCCATTTAAGTGTTCTGAACCGCTGCGTGAGTTATCAATGTAGTTAGATACAGCTTCAATTGTTGAAATACCTGCGTCAATTACAATGTCAAGAGGAACAAGATCTTTGTTATCCGCAAGTTTAAAACCGCGGTCTAATTTTGCAATACTATTACCGATGATTTTATATTGGGAATCAGTGCAAGGCTCATACTCACCAAGGGCTACAAGCTCATTGGTTGCATTAAGGCCACTGACTGAAGAAGCAATGGTTTGTATTTGTGTTGCATTAAGACCAGACAAGCTAAAACCATATATGGCAGAAAGATCACTAACATTTGTAAGTCCATCACCAGCCATTCTAACAATCTTACCAGCAAAATTACCTGCAAGAACTGGGTTAGTTTTTACTGAGATATAATCTTGTCCATATCTATCCACAGTGTTATCGAGGAACATTGTTCCTGGTTGTGGATTATAAGGTGTTAATTCTGTTCCAACTCTGGTTACATCAAGGGAACCAGGAATGGTAGATACCAATGTTTGACTCAAGACTGTTTTAGTTGCTCCGCCAGTTGATTGAAGGAAGTCAGGACGGAGTCTCATTAGAGTAAATTGAACCATATCATTATAACTTTCTTGTTCAAAGTTAAATCCAAGAGATGTTTCAATAATTTCAGATGTACTAAATACACTTCCTTCTGAAGTCAAATTGAATGAAATAGAAGAACTTGGTAATGTATAATCGCCACCGTTATTACGAGTTTGAATTGATTTAATCTTTTCGTATGTGGTGTCTGTTAATTCTGTATTGTCAGTTGCCGCTATGTAATAACCTGCAAATGTTTTTTCAACGTTTGACTTATTGTTATTTGTAACAATGAACGCACCATTTTGTAAAGTGGTTTGGTCATTTGCTACAATACCAGAAGCAGAATTATAAGTTGTAAGCCATGAAGAACCTGTTACAGTACCGATATCTCCATTTTGAAGTGCTTCAAAGGCACTAAGGGGAAGGGTTACTAAGTTAGGAGCTCCAACTACAACACCTTGATATGTTTGTTCATTTACCAAGTTAACATTATATGCTGTGTTTCCTGCTGAAAAAGTAGCAGATACATTTGGAATTACAGTATATGGATATACAAGAGCTGTATAATCATTACCTGTTCCTTCACCTGCGTCACTACCATAGGGCAGTCTATTAAATATTACATTGCCGGGGGATTGTAATACCTGACGGACGCTTGTGTATGCATATCTTTCTGCTGCATTAGTTGGGTAACCATAAATGCGTTCAAACTCAGAAACACTTGTAATGTTTAAAAGCTCATGTGTTGGACCTGTAGCAGCAAATCCTTGAATAAAAATGTTAGTACCCACAGTAAGTTGAGAGATATTGCTCAGATCAATTTCATTGATTTCAACACCTGGGCTTTCGATTGTTCTTGCCATAATTTAGTTTTCTCCTTTAAATCTTAAAACGATATACGTCTTTATAGATACTTATAGTTTTTTAATCGAGTTAGTTACTTTTTATACGAATAACATAAAACACCTTCCGATTAAAGAAGGTGTTTAATTGTTTAGGATGTTTTATGTTATTTATCAGTGTTTATATTTAACCTTTCAGTTCCAGGAGGATTATGAAACTTTTTTGGATCTTCAAGATATCGTTGATCGTTTTTATTTCCTTTAATATAAGACGATTGTAATTTTAGAATATATAATAATCGTTTAGCTTCAATTTCATCAAACCCTTCTGGATATTCTGGAATTTCTCGCAAGGCCCCTTCCAAATCCCCAGACACCAAACGATTATAAACAGCATCGACAACTAAAGGATCAGTAATACCAAATTCATCCAGTGTATTAATTACTTTTTCATGTTCATCCTTAGCTGGTGGGTTATCATATTTTGGCAAATTTTGTAAATTTTTAACGTCTCTTTCTCCAGAGGAACCACCAAAAAGTATATATTCTCCATCAGTTACTTTTTGAAGCTGATATTCTCCATCCCAAGTTGATGCTACGTCTTTTTCAAATTTTGTATAATTTTTACTTTTTAAAATTTCCACCTCTTCATCGCTAAAGTGTGAATATTGTTCATAAATTGAAGCATATGCTTCTTCTATTAGTTGTGTGTCATTTTTTCTTTTCATAAATTCTCCTGTTTAAATACTTATATTGTTTTGTTTTTTTAGCAAATCCCTACTAATTCCGCTTTAAGCTGGCTAAACGCAAAGCTCATACTACATTGTGCTTCATCTGGATCTCTATAACTATAATTAATTTCACCAAGGTTTGTAATAAAAGCATTTGTATATGTGAATTTTATTTTTTTATTGTTATATTCATCCAACCCAAATACAACCATATCTACTTGATAATCGGGATAAACTGATTTTCCATTTACTTTATTTACAATTTCATTGTGGGTTACTTTTTGAACAGTGTCTTTAGCATCTCTTGATGCTAAAATATTTGTTTGATCAAAATTTTTATATTGATTGAAATATGGATCCATGCCGGTATCTTCTACTTTATTCATTATGTCTAACCACTTCCACAAAAACCAATAATTCTTAAAATCATTATCAATGGTAAAATCCACATCAATTTCATCATAAGATTCTCTAGACATAGATGTCACTTTATATTGTTGTCCTTTCCAATCCACTGTTTCAGCAGGAACACTGATTCTAGGGACAGGAGAACCAAATATACTAATCTGTAAATCATTCAAGCCTAATTCTTTTGCAGTCTCTGCTAGTGCTAATGGTGGAGAGATAACAAGAATAAACTTGTCATTACGTGCTTTATTCGTAAAACTTTGTTGGGAAGTGCTCATACTATTATTTAGAAGAAAGACCAACCTTGTTGTAATAAATCAGCAGTTTCTTCATCTCCGCTTCCATTATCCATAAAATGTGCAGGAAGTGGTGCATTGTCTTGTAAATAAAAAGAATCTAACCGATAGAACTCAGGACCTTCTACATTCTCTTCTTCTAATTTTAGAGGCTTGCCATTATCATCCCAATCGAGAATGTTATAATATCCAGGTGCTACTTCTTCGTGCAAAATAAACAAAGCCCAGACCAAAGCCATTACTCTATCGTCTTTGTTATGTTTTCCATTAGCTTTTTTCCAGGTATTATTATTATGACGGACAAATGTTTCAAGCTCATGCACTAATGCAATATCTCTTACCTCAACACACCGCAGACTATTCATCCAATATCTCATGTTTGTAACACCTGTATATTTTGCATTGGTGTGGCTATACACACCCAACATATTAAATTTCTTTCGTGTTTCAGGATTATAAGATATTAATTTTTCATAATGGTGTGTTTTGGTTAAACAATCAATTACTTGACCACCGCAATTATTTCTTTCTACAGATATCCAAGGCCTTCCCCATTGATTGCAAAGTTTGAAAACTTCAGCTGAAAAATGATATGGGTCTAATTTTTCATTATGATATGTTGCAGCTTGCCTAATATCTTGAAGATTTGTTATATCTAAAACTTGACAGACAGAGGCCGCTTCGCCAACACCTTCACATACATCAACACCAATGGTATATATATGACCAGGAATTGGTTCTTCCCATATCTTATAATGACCATCATCCATTATAAATTTTGGGTCTAGAGAAGTTGATCTAAATGTTTCAATTGCTCCACCTCCAATTGCAGTTTCGCCCTTTTCAATAAAACTGCAATTAAATTCCTGTTCGAAGGCTTCTTCACTTCCAACGTCAGCCAGCATCATTTTTTTCCATTTTTTACCCCGGCCTGGAATTTCGTGCCAATTTATTTTTTCCATGTGCCAACCGTTCTCGCCCCTCTCTGCCCCAGTATACAATTCGTGGAATTTATTATTTGTTCCATTTGGTGTTGAGACCGCAAAAATCTTTGTATGTTTCGAAGAAGAAATTACAGGTATTACGGATTTCCAAAATTCATCAATTATATGTTCTTGTATATGTGCCGCCTCGTCAATCATCAAAATGTTTATTGACTGGCCACGAGCAGCAGAGCTTGATGTAGAACTAATTATAATACTGCTGTCGTTTTCAAATACTACTTCTGTTTTACCCCATTGTTTCACACCAGGTTTTAGCCAATTTGGCAATTGTTCATATGCCATTCTAATTCTTCTTAAAATCTCAATTGCAGTATCTTCTTTGTTTGCAACAATAAGTACTCTTTTATCACCCCAAAAACATGTATGCCAAAGCGCAAAAATGGTTAATATAGTTGTTTTTCCAGCTTGTCTGGAGCTAACTAGCACCATTCTATTATACAGAGCAGATGCTTTTAATACTTTTTTCTGTGCTGGGTATAAATCAATACATCTTTTACCTTCGTCCAATGTTGTAATGTAAAAATAATTTTCGGCAAAATAATCTATCTGATTAAAACATTTTTTATATTCCCTACCCATTTCTGGTGTAAAATTATATGATGCGCCCTGTGAAGGTAGGTTAGGATTATTGTTAAATATGTTATTATTCTGTGGCATGTTATGAAAATACTTATTATATAATTCAAAAAAGTAAACTAAAAGAGAGACTTTGGTGGGATTTTTTATAAATAATTACATGAAGAAAAACAATGACGAACAAAATATCCTTTCTGTCTATGAAAAAATGTATGGTTCAAAAAACACACCTGAGCAGGTAAATGAAGCCTTAGAAAATGCTCAAAGTGAATTACCCAAAAGAAGACGCCACAGAAGGGGTAGAAACAAACAAGTTTCTCAAACACCGACGCAAGAGAACGTAGTCATTGAAGAATCTAAATTGACCGACAATGGTCAAACATCTAAAAATAAAGGAGAAATTAACAACATGTCAAAATTTGATAACTTATTCAAAAAAGTATATAACGAACAATTCGAACCAGCGGCTGATGTCGATGTAGGTTTAGAATTCGGCGGAGAAGAAGGTTTAGGCGGAGAAGAAGGAATGGAGGGTGAAGACGATGTAACCCTTACAATCCCTCGTGAGCTCGCAGAAAAACTTAGCGAATTGCTAATGGGCGTCCTTGGTGGCGACGAAGAAGGCGAAGAAGGCGAAGATGAATTCGGAGACGAAGGCATGGACGACGACTTTGAAGAAGTGGAGGAAGGCGGCTTTGGTGAGTCTGCAATGGACAACACTGAAAAATTTGGCGAAGAAAAAGGTAAAACCCTTCAAAACGGCAATAAAGTAAAAGCACCTGGAAAGGGTCTAGGTGATGCACCTAATCCTCAAGCAGGAAATCGCGGAGCTTCTGCTTCCCAACGTCCTCAAAATCCAACACCTGCTCCTAAGCACCATGGTGGATAATAAAAACTTTTAGAAGTTTGACCAAAAGCCCCTTTAGCAATAGAGGGGCTTTTTTTATACAAATACATAAATAATTATATGGATAAACTACATTCAATAAATGATCAGAATACAGGTGTACTAATACCTAGATATAATTTAGACCCAGTATTATTCGATATACCTGATATGGGTCAACCAAGGCTAAATGGACAGTGCAAGGTTCACGTCCTTAGTGGTGTGGCAAGGATTTCATCTGTATGCCCCACAGAGTGGGCTGTAATCTTTGGGAAGTGTTTGACAGAGCCAGATCAAACCACCTTTGTAAATGTCTTAGTGGGTTTAGATAATGACAGAATGAATAAAATCAATTCCATGTCTCTTAATATGATAATCAGAGACTTGAATGATAAATATGTTGTAGGAACAAGACATCCAATCCGTTATATTTTAACTACAGAACCTTTAAAGAAAGAAGAGTTTGATCAGCTATACGCCCCGCTAGACGATAGATGGCTCAAATATATTATCAGAGACCAATATAACACACCTAAAATAACTCCAGTATTTTTAGAAAAAAAAAATGAACCAGAAGAAAAC
>Ga0307377_10006815_pt1 | contig 11898 bp, 12 predicted proteins | sample TR3MG_FD_202535 | JGI IMG/M metagenome (GOLD analysis project Ga0307377, IMG submission 202535) | Soil microbial communities from Risofladan, Vaasa, Finland - TR-3 | ecosystem: Environmental > Terrestrial > Soil > Coastal area > Acid sulfate soil | place: Finland: Risofladan, Vaasa | collected...
CGGCGCCCGAGCAGGCGCCCGCGGTGTTTTAGGTATACGGAGATCACAACAAAGGTCTTGAACGTGAGGTGATGATGGCAACAGACGTGCCGAAAAGAGCGGACGAACAAAACGAGATGAGGGCGCTCCACTCGGCCTCACTCACTGGTGACAAGGTTCCGGCACGAGTACTGCTGACGCCGTGGGGGTCGGTGGACAGCACGAACGGCAGTTTCGTCGTGGACGAGGAGGCGGTGCAGCTCACGGTTCAGGCATTCGACGAGCACGGCACCGACTTGCCGATCGATTACGAGCACCAGACGCTCGGGGGCAGTTACTCGTCGCCGACCGGCCAGGCGCCAGCGGCCCCGGCACGTACCGGCGGCCCGGTGGGTGAAGCGTGCTTTCGGCGAGGTCGGTGTAGGCCTGCTCGCGGACATCGAATGGACCGATCAGGCGGCCGAGGGACCAGTCCCCGTTGCTCCGGCGGTACCCTTTGCTGCAGGGCCGGGTCGGTCGGATATTCTCAATGCCGGGTAGCGCCGAGCGGGCATACCAGAAAGCAGACCCACTGCTGCGCCGTGGCGGAGCCCTTGACACAGGAACTTCCGAAAGGCACCCTGTGCCCATGATGCATCGATGCGACAGGAAGCTGCAAGGGCAGTGCGTTTATGCTGGACTGATGAGATTGGGGGAGGCGCCGTCAAAAGCGTGTAACCACGGGAGGAGACCATGACTAGACGCGATCATTCGATTTGCCCAGTCTGTGGGCTCGGGGGTAACCAACCAAAACAGATACCGTCAGCGGTTCCATGGAAGAACACCCCGGAGATGGAGGACAGAACGCACTGCGATGATGCTTGGCTCTATGAATGCTCAGCCTGCGGATCGTTTGCCATTACCGACTGCGACGCCGGGGATGCTCGTGCCAGCGAGCGTGTGTGGACGGGACGGAGTCGTGCTCAACTGTCGGCGTTGCTCCGCGAGCAGGCCATTCGACCTCTCCCGCCCTACTGGGTGCAGTTCGGACTCGAACCGTACGGGCCGCTTAAACTGGCTGAGCTCGTCCCAATCGACGTCGACGAGCTGTTAGCACAATGGCCCCGAACAGTGCCGGAACGGCTGGATCGTATGCTCTGCAACTTGGCGAGGATGTCGGAGACAGGCGGATTTCGCGTTGAGATTCGGGGAGGCGACATGCCATTGGCGTTTGCTCAGACGCCAGAAGAGGAACTGTACAACGCTCGCTGTCTTGTGGAGCTCGGGTATTTGGACGATACCGATTCTGCTTCGGAAGTGGGACGTCTGATGCTCACCGCCAGTGGATGGGAACGTTTTGAGGAGCTAACGCAGAAACGTAACTCTCCAGCCGTCTGCAATGCAAGCCCGTGACGGAATGTTAAAATAGGCAAGCTTGCGCCGGGTGCCTTGCGCTGGTATGCAATGGCTCATGCAGCCAGGGAAGGCAAACTCGGTTGAGGGACTGATCGACGCAGTCGTGCGCGGCGAGTTGGGCGAAAGGGAAGTGCGTTTGCTGTGTCAGCAGGCGCCCGAACTCATCACGCTGGCATTCCTGGCGGCAGGCAAACGCATCGCGGAACTGCAGAAACAGTCCGGCAGTGAGCCGCGGTCACCATCCACACCGTCGGCCATGGTGCCGGTTTACGAAAAGCCCAACACCACCAAGCGGCGCAAGAAACCCGGCGCCAAAGACGGCCACCCCGGCCGGCGACGCGAGAAGCCCAAGAAGATCACCGGCCGGCGCACGCATCGCCAGAAACGCTGCCCCGACTGTGGTGGGCCGCTGCAGCGGTGCGATCACACGCGCAAGCGGGTCATCGAAGACATTCCCGAGACGGTCGAGCCGGTAATCACCGAGCATACGATCCACCGCGATTACTGCCCCAACTGCAAGCAGCACGTTGAGCCGGTCGTGCCCGACGCGATGCCGGGGGCGACGCTCGGGCACCACGTGATCACACTGACGGCCTGGCTACACTACGGCCTGGGCGTCACGATCGCTCAAATCGTGTCGATTCTCGGTTATCACTTCCAAACGAAGCTCACGCCGGGTGGATTGGTCAACGCCTGGCGGCGACTGGCCGAGGTTCTGACCGCCTGGTATGAAGAGATCGGACAGCAAGCGAAGACATCGGCCCGATTACACGCCGATGAAACGGGTTGGCGAGTCAATGGCGTGACCTACTGGCTATGGTGTTTCGCGAATACGCGTGTGTGTTACTACGTGATCGACCGGTCGCGCGGCAGTCCAGCGTTGCAGAAGTTCTTCACCGATGTCTTCGAGGGCGTTTTGGTGACCGACTTCTGGGCGCCGTACCTCTCGGTATGCGCCAATGACCGGCAGTACTGCCTTCCTCACCTCCTGCGCGAGTTGGAGAAGGTCGACAAACGCAATCCGTCGCCGGAGTGGCAAGCGTTTGCGAAGCGCCTGCGCCGGCTTGTGCGTGACGGGATCCGGCTGCGCAAACGGCCCGACTTCGCACCGGGCAAGTTCCAGAGCCGGGTCGACCGGCTGAATGCACGAATCGGTCAGATGGCCCACGAGACCTACAGCGATGCGGACGCCCGGCGGCTGGCCAAACGCCTCGTGAAGTACGGGGAATACCTCTTCACATTCCTGGACTACGCGGACGTGCCGTTCGACAACAACCTCGGCGAGCGAGAGATCCGCCCGGCCGTGGTGTTGCGCAAGAACAGCCAATCCAACCGAAGCGCCTGCGGTGCGGCCACCCAGTCCGTGCTCATGAGTGTCTATCGAACCCTCAAGCTCCGCGGCCTCAACCCCACTAAAACCATCGCCGACGCCCTCAAAACGTACCTCACCACCGGCCAACTACCCTCGATCCCCGACGAGAACATTGCAGACGGCTGAAGAGTTACGCAGAAACAAGGCACACCGGAGAACGACGTGTTCGTTGCGATGTGGTACGGGGGAAAGGAAGACACGGAAGACGGCGGAAAGACTCAGCAAGAGATGAACCGCATATACGAAGACGGCATCAAGCCCGCCGTTGAGGATGCCGGTTATCACGTAATACGCGTTGATCTCGTCGAACACAATGAATGGATCATGGATCAAGTTCTCGGACTGATCCGGCTCGCGCCTTTCGTCGTCGCCGATTTCACGGGCCATCGACACGGCGTCTACTTCGAAGCCGGGTTCGCTCGCGGACTCGGGAAGCCCGTCATCCAGACATGCGAGGAGGGCGACCTGGACAAGGCGCACTTCGACACGCGACAGCTCAATCATGTGCTGTGGACCAAGCCGGAAGACCTTCGCAAGAGACTGTACAACCGCATCATCAACTCCGTCGGGCCAGGGCCGCACTGTGCTGCAAAGGGATCGCGCTCATGCTAGACGAGGAAGCCGCAGCCCGTTCTTTCCAGGACTTTCACCGGGTTTGGGTCGAGCCCGAGCTGCATCGGCGGTTTGGGAAGGCAGGGCCACCGCCAGACTTTCGTATCTTCCAGTGCCTCGTTCGGCTGCCACCTCACAAGCCAGCAATTGTGGACTTCAATGACGACGTGCCCTGGAAGATGCGCTGCAAGATGGCCAATGGTACGCGCGTCGACAAGGGCGACCCCGTATACCTCGATCAAATAGAATACGTCGAGTCTGTCGCTCCTCCTGAATGCGAGGGAGAGCGAGTCGGATTCGTCTACATTCACAGAATCGCTGGCGGCGGCTTCAGAATGATCTTCGAAGGCTCCGCTGCATTGCCACGAGCCGACGCACAAGGGGAAGAGTCGAAATGGAGTCTCAGCGATGCCGTATGTGAGTATCTGAACGCCGTGTTCTTCGAGAGGACAATCCGCTTTCACGACGAACAACAGCAAGGTCTCGCATTGATCGGTATATGGCCGATTCCGAGCCTGATACCATACCCGCTGAGCCGCTGCACTGCCTTAGCCCAGAAGGGAAACCACGAGGAGGCAAGACGGCTGCTTGTCGGGCACTGTTCACCCGAGTGGCTGGAGGCGCAGCTTGACCGATGGTTGACCGTGCGCGAGTTAGCGGAGCGCCGGGAGCTTCTGAGTCAAGCCCTGGCCGCGCACCGCGCAGGTCAGTACATCTTGGCGATACACGCAATCGTCCCACACCTGGAAGGAATGGTAAGCGATAGGCTCAGCCGTAGCTTAGTTCCGGAAGCAATGCACTTCCGCCACGACTCGAAGCTCGGCCAATTGCGGGATATGGCCCTGGAAGGTGACCAAGTTGCCTTTAGCTTTCGTCGCGTAGTCGAGTCAACCGTGGACTTCATCCTCAAGGGGCCGGTTCTCGAGACATTCAAGAATTGGCTCGACGACCCGAACTGCATGTTTCCAAACCGCCACGTTGTCGGCCACGGTAAGTTCATTGAGACGCTGTACACCGAGGAGAATTCCGTGAAGGCGTTTCTTCTGCTGGATACTCTGGCGCATATCTTGATTGCTATGGGCGCTCCGGACGGCGGATCCCAGGCCCCGTAACCTCGGCGTCGTGGCAGACCTAAGGACAACAGCTCGCCCCCGGGAGCGGGTCATCCGCTCCTGGGAATGGCTTTTCGGCTGGAAGGACTGACTCATCCGCCGCGGGGAGCGACTCATCCGCTCCGGGCAGTTGCCCGTCCGCTCGTGGGAATGGGCCGTCCGCTCCGGGCAGTTGCCCGTCCGCTCGCGGGAGTACCCGGCCCACTGGGGGGAGTGATTGCCCCGCTGTGGCCAATAATCGGGCCAATCCTGCCGGGTAGGGGGTCGCTGAGGGCATCCCCGGTACGCCTGGACTGCCACCCCACGGCTCCCAACCCCCCTCAGACACAAAAAAATGGGGGCACTGCGACAACAGTATGTCAGTCTGAGAGTCTGCCAGATTTAGTACTTGCCCTGATATCGGGCAAGTGTTAAATTGGCCCCTCACTTTAGCGCGGCCGTGGTCGGGGCAACTCCAGGGCCCGCATGACAAGGAGCAGTCGACATGGCAGACTACATTCCCGGCGCCGATGGGGCGTTCCACTCCTGGCAGGACAACTTTGCGACCTACGTCGCGGCCAACTTCGCCGCGTTGGGTCTTGATGCGCTGGAGATCGTTGACTTGAACGGGGCCCGTGCGGCGTGGAGCACCGCCTACCCGGCGCATACCGCTGCCCAGGCCGCGGCGGAAAGCGCCCGGGAAACCAAGGACACCGCGCGGCAGGCGTACGAAGCTGAGATACGGCCGCTGGTACGGCGCTTACAGGCCAGCCCTGATGTGGACAATACAGAGCGGGCGGCGATGGGAATCACCGTACCCGACGGCACGCCGACGGCGGCGGTACCGCCTGCCACCCGGCCTGTGGTGACCGTCGATACCGCGGAGCGCTTGCGGCACGTGATCGCCTTTCAGGATGAGGCGACGCCTACGCGCAAGGCCAAGCCGCAGGGGGTGATGGGGGCGGAAATCTGGGTCAAGATCGGCGACCCCGCCCCGGTCGATCCGAGCGAGTTGGACTTTCTGGCGGTCGACAGCCGCACCCCGTACACGACTGACTTCGACGGCGCCGACGGCGGCAAGACCGCACATTATATGTTGCGCTGGGTAAACACCCGCGGCGAAAAAGGCCCGTGGTCGGAAACGGCGAGTGCCACAATCGGCGCATAGGCGGTTCGGTCCGCGATCCCGGCTCAAGACGGACAAACGTTGACCGAATGTGAAGGCTATCCTTGGCACGAACAGGGGGAGATGACACGCAAATGCGCCAGGCAAGATTCTACGAGGTCGCAGTAGCGGCGCAGCTCATGCATCCGAAGGACTGTTGGGCTGTGGACGAGCGGCAGCGCAGGATTATTTCCGCGGGGTTGCTCCCCCCGCGCTGCGGCGAGCTCGCCGTACAACTCGGCATTCTCAAGCAGAGAGTCGTTGACCGCATTCTTCAACTTGAGAGCCAATACCGGGCGGAAGGGAAACATCCCGCCGACCCGTTGGCTGCAGCCCCGCGCTTCGATCAGCGTATCCCCCTGGCCCGGCGACGCGCTGTGGCGGGAGTGGTTGTTCTGATTGTCCTTGGCGCCACATGGTACTGGTTCCGAGACGGCTCCGCTGTGTTCGGGGTGGCAAGCGTCATGGGGACTCTCTGGGTTGCCTTGGAAGCCGTGTTCCCCGCGGGCTTTAAGGGCCCAATCGCGCTGCACCGGGGCATCCGTGTTTTGACTGTTGTGCTGGCTGGGATTTGTCTAATCTATTGTGGTTATGTGACTTATCAAACGTACATTTTGATTGACTCCGTTCCCGCAGATCAACCGATATCGAAACTAGACGGCGTAGCATCGTTGTGGCGCCGGTTTGCTGCGAGCGCTCTGATATTGGGCGGTTGCGGTATGTGTTTCTTTGCGCTCGCGCTTGTCCGGCGGGTGGAGATCTGGGTCCACGAAAACCGGAACGACTTGGTCCAGGAGCTTGTTCGCAAAGCGTGCGCCGGACTCCAGGAAACGCCCGCATTGCCGAAACCCGAGCGGGAAGAGGCTCGGTTCAAGTTAGCAGAGGACGTCTTGCGGACCGCCGCCTATGCGGTTAGCCTGAATCCCTGGGATAGAGTCCTATCGTGGCTGCTTCCGTGGAAGCGGCCCATCGGAGCCCCGTCGCTCTGGTATCTTGAGCCATGTACTGACCCGCAGAAGGGCTTCGATATCCGGATGACGGTGGTCCCCGGCGCTTCGTTGGAGGCGTGGCATGCCTTCGAAATGATCCAGAAGAACCACCACCCGGTTGCCTTAGACAAGGATGCGTTCCGTAAGGCAATGCAGGACTGCACGAGCCAAGGTGAACTGGACGAAGTAGCCTTCAGAAGGCTACGTGACGACCAACAGTTCGTTAGCCTCAGCGGTTTCGTCTTTGGCTATTGTCACGGGATTCCCTACGGGGATTTCGATGGTTGTCTGGCGGTAGACCGAACGTATATGGGCGCTCTTGAGGATGCACCCCTGCCGAAGGTCGTTGCCCGGTGGCTGAATTTCGCCTCCTTTGCGGCGTATCCCGTTGTCGCGGGTTCGGACGGTGACGGGAAACCAATAGGGGTCGTAATTGCATTCAAGAACGTTCCGAATGGTATAACTCCTGAAGACCAAAGCGTTTTGGTGACCTGCGCTCAGCTGCTTGGGCTTCTGTTGACAAAGGCGACTGAGGAGAGAATCCCATGTGTGGAACAGACCACGACAGCGCTGCCATCGTGCGCGACCTAGAGAAGCACCTTGAAGACGACACTTTGTCATTGGCTTTCCACGCGCGCATGCGCCGGTTACGCAAGGGCAGCCCCAATTTCATACACAACCTGCTGATCCCGATGGCCCGTCTGCTCTGGTCTCACGACCGGGTACCGTCGGTAGGCGAGCGACCGGCACGGAAACACGGGCGTTCGTGCTGCGCGTGTTGCATCGTTCGCACCGGCAAATGACGCCGCCGACTTCGCCGCCGCTTCGCACAGTCACGACGCCTCAGATATTGACAGCGGCACCTTCGCCGATTCCCGCATTAGTGCCAAACATCGACAGCTCGCCCATCAGTGGTATCTGGAGGACCCAGAAGTCGGCGATGCATACATCCTGTGCAAAGTGCCGGCCGCCTCGACCATCAAGCGAGTCAATCACATAGCCATCGGTGCGGAGAGCTCAGCCAACTTCAACATTGAGATTCGCAACGAGGCCACACCCGAAGCCGGCGGCACGGATGTATGGAGCACGGACAAGACAGTGACCGCCACACACGCGATCGAGACCACTTTCAATAACGCGACCGTCGGGCAATACCAGATTCTCGTGATAACGATTGAAGCGGTAGGCGCGACCGTCCCCGACAGGGTGTGGATCGGCCTCGTTCTGGAATACGATTCGGGCTGATGGAAATTCACGTCAAACCGGATTTGGAGGGTGAGGAATTCCCCGACGAAGTATTCGCAAATGTGATCGAATTCGCCCTGGTCGGGACGCGATCCGAGGAGGGCTTTCCGCATCCGATAAGGCGATCGCACGTGCGGCAGGTCGGCGAACCTTTTGACCTCATAGAGAAACTCGAAGGATTGAAAACGCAGCTCGTTTGCTATGCCTGTAGGATCGACAAAGGTTAGGGCATTCTGGCCGTGGGATACGGCGGCAAAGCCGCTGCCCGCCGGTTGGACGCGCGACAGCGCGTTCGACGACAGGTTCCTTCAGGGTGACAGTGCATCCTATGCCGGTCCGGCCAACGGAGGCATCGCGAGTCCCGGGCACAATCACTCGGAAGCAGGCCACACGCATGCAGGCAATCAGCACGTGCACACCGTCAGCGCTGCGGAGGTTGTTGCCGGAGGAACAAACGCAAACCAACCGACCAAGCCGCCGCCGACGTTCTGGGTGGCGCGGTGCACCCATGGTCATGACGCAGAGAACTCCGCGCCGACGGCCATCACCTATGCCCAGACGGTAATAACCGTGAACACGGCGGATGCGAAACCGCCGTGGGTCCGAGCGATTGTAATCCAACCTGCCGGCCCGCAGAACGACATTCCGAATCACGCCATGTGTTTCGGCGACGACGGCACTCTTCCACCGGGGTATTGCAAGACGGACGGTACCGGCGGAACACCGAACTTGAGCGGGCGGTTCGTCATCGGTGCGGAAAGCGGCGGCGTTGGTGGTGCTACCGGCGGCAATCCATCACATACACACGACTCGCCGGAACATACGCACGGTGTTTACAACCACGGCCACGCCAGCGCCCAGTGCGGCCAGGCGACGTCCACCACCACGATATCGAGCACGACCACGGCACGATTGGTGCGCCAGCCGCGTCACCACAACGTCACCCTGAGCACCAAGGCACTTGCCGATCTCTCGACCGATGCACCGGCGATCCAGGCCGAAGGCTCCGAGCCCGGCTACGTCAAGTTGATGGGCATTCAGAACACCTCCGGTAGGGCCACAACGCCCGCGGGAGTCATCCTCGCATTCGTCGGTACAACCGCGGAGATCCCGAGCACCTGGGTGCTATGCGACGGAAGCAACGGGACGCAGGACTGTACCGACCGGCAGGTCAAGATCACGACGGCCGACGGCGAGATCGGCTATACCGGCGGGAGCAACAGCCACAGCCATACCGTAGACGCGCACGGCCATTCGCACACTTCGGGCCATGACCATGCGGCCACACAGACCTGGCAAGGCGTGCCCGGAGACGCGGGGGCGCTGACCGTGTGTGGCGGATTCATGGATCGGCACGTCCACTCGTGGACTGTCGGCGACACGGTGCCGACACTTCAGACGACCGAGATTACCCTCACTTCGACGGACAAGCGCTACCAATACCGCACCGTGTTGTGGATCAAGAAAGTCTCCGTGCAGCGCAAACGGGTCACCGCGGGCAGCATTCACAAAACGGACGAGGTAGTCATCGCCGCCTGACGCTTCAAGGGCAATCCGGGCCCGCTCAAGGCCACATCGGATCCCGCACGGGATTGCTTGAAGAGCACTGGCACACCAAGCCGAAGATCCAGATGTGACGGAGCATTAACCCGCGCGGAACCTCGAGCCGCGGGCGGAAAGAAATCCCGACCTTTCGGGAGCCCGCGCGGTGTCCCGAGGCGCGAGCCTTGGATCGTTCTCGGCTATCGCGTAACGCACCCCCTTTCATCCCCCCTTGACAAGGGGGGAAAGAGGGGGGTCGAGCGACACACAAGACCCGAGTATGGTCTAGCCCGCGCGGTGAAGTTCCGTAGCGGCCTGCGTCTCGCAGGCCGACGGCCGGAATGTGTGCCACTGCCCTCCGGGCAGTGCGGGTTTCCGGTGAACCACGTGTTGGAAGACACTGCTCGCAGAATAGTGGCATACAGCCCCGAGAAACACTGCTGGCACAGCAGTGGCACACGGCGCGCCGGGCAGTGCCGGCTCACGGCGCAAGACAGTCAACACTCCGTAAGAAGAGAAGCGGTTTATGATTACGATTGACGGTTCATTCGGCGAAGGCGGCGGGCAGATACTGCGGACGTCGCTGGCGCTTTCGCTGGTGACCGGGCGGTCGTTCCGCATCAACAAGATTCGCGCCGGGCGTAAGAAGCCCGGCCTGATGCGACAGCACCTGACCGCGGTGAACGCGGCCGCAGCCGTCGGAGGGGCGACGGTCCGCGGTGCCGAGGTCGGCTCGCTTGAGGTCACCTTTGAGCCGGGTCCACCTTCGCCGGGAGAATACAGATTCGCCGTCGGGACGGCCGGGAGCACGTCACTGGTTATGCAGACCGTGCTGCCGGCATTGCTGACCGCTTCGGGGCCGTCAAGGCTGACCCTTGAAGGTGGGACACACAACCCCTTCGCCCCGCCGTTCGACTTCTTGGACAAGGCCTTCCTGCCGATCATCAATCGGATGGGGGCGCGGGTTTCGGGCGAGCTGGAGCGACCGGGGTTCTTCCCGGCCGGGGGAGGGAAGGTTGTCTTCGAGATCACTCCGTGTGACAAGCTTGCCACACTTGACCTGCGGGAGCGGGGGGCGATTCGGCGCACCCTGGCCCGGGCGGTGGTGGCCCGCCTCCCGCGGCAGATCGCGGAGAGGGAGCTGCGGGTGGTCCAGCGCGAGCTGGGTTTGGAGGATGAGTGTCTGCGGGTCGAGGAAGTCGAGTCCTCGCGCGGGCCGGGCAACGTGGTGACCGTGGAGATTGAGTCGGAGCACGTGACCGAGGTATTCACCGCGTTCGGGCAGCGCGGCGTCCGGGCCGAGGTGGTGGCCCGCAAGGCGGCGCGGGCGGCCAGGCGGTATCTCGACGCGGGCGTGGCGGTGGGGGAGTGCCTGGCGGATCAGCTTCTGCTGCCGCTGGCCCTGGCCGGCGGCGGGTCGTTTGTGACCCTGGCCCTGTTGCAGCACGCCGAGACGAACCTTGCGGTCCTGCGCGAGTTCCTCGACGTCGAGATCGGCTGCGAAAAAGTTGGCGACGATGTCCGCCTCGTCTTGGTCAAGTCGAGGAGTGGATGACGGCGCGGGCGTCGGATGCAGTACCGGCGCGCTGACGCCTGCGCGCAAGACCCGCCTTTCATCCCCCCTTGGTAAGGGGGGAAAGAGGGGGGTCGGACGGTCCACAAAAACGGGATTTGCTCTATGTGTAGCGCCGTCCCTCGTGGGCGGCGCCCGAGTGCGCTGTTCGTCACCCACAAGGGGTGACGCTACAGAACAGGGGAGAGCGGGATAGGACGACGGGACCAGTCCATCCCCCACCCCGTTCGCCTGCCCTTCGGGCCGACGAGACGGAATGGGGCACCCTGCGCGATCTTCGTCACCCACAAGGGGTGACGCTACAAAGAGGAGCAAAACGACGGTCCGAGTCCGCAGTTGTGATTACGGCCCGGTCATGGCGGATTGGAAGCCGGCGAAGTCTGTCAGGTCGACCAGGCCGTCGCCGTTGAAGTCGAACGGTTCGCAGCCATCCACGTACGGGCCGTCGCTCGGGCCGGTCATACAGGCCGCCCAACTGTAAGCGCTCGGTGAAATGCATCTTGAATTCGGCGGGGTCGATCTGCGATGATCGGGCCGGAGGTACTGACGATGACGGATCGAGCGAAGTACTGGCAGCGGATGTTGACCACCTGGGAGGCGAGTGGTCTGACCCAGGCGGAGTTCTGTAGGCGGCGCGGATTGAAGGCCGTGACGTTTGCGTGGTGGAAGCGGCAACTTGTGGGGCCGACCGGACGTGGCGGTTGGGGCCGTCGTGCTGGCCGTAAGGCGTGCTCTGTTCAGAGCAAGTCGTCGTTCATTGAGGTCTCGCTGCCTGGTGGCGAGGCCACGGGGCAATCGATGCAAGGCGTTGGCTCCGGCGCCGATCCGAGCGAGGCGGGGTACGAGGTAGCTCTGCCGTGCGGCACGTCGATCCGGTTGCCGGCCGACTTCGATGTGGACAAGGCTTCTCAACTTATCCAGGCGGCACGGTCATG
>Ga0307377_10006816_pt1 | contig 11896 bp, 7 predicted proteins | sample TR3MG_FD_202535 | JGI IMG/M metagenome (GOLD analysis project Ga0307377, IMG submission 202535) | Soil microbial communities from Risofladan, Vaasa, Finland - TR-3 | ecosystem: Environmental > Terrestrial > Soil > Coastal area > Acid sulfate soil | place: Finland: Risofladan, Vaasa | collected...
TCCTGAATCTGATATATGTCCTATATACCTTGTATTAATAACCTCTAACTTTCGACCATAGTAATGAGTTAGATCTACAAGATTCATAAGAGAATTAGGTATGTAAGCATTGCCGGACTTTACATCAACTATAGGAGCTCTAGTATCAGGACTAAGTGTACTTTGAATGGTATTAATATTATTAATAGTAAGGAAGTTTTCTGTGTGAACATACTTAAGATAGTCTATACCAGTTTTACCTGCTTGTATATCTTTCCCTCGCTGTTCTATATTACGAAGTTCCCGTTTTACTCCATTATGTTCTTTAAGAGAGTAAGTAAGTTGGTCCATTATTTCAGAAGAATGAGACCCTATAGAATCATATAATATATCTATGTCATCTATTACAGAAGAGAAGTTAGTTGTAATAACATCAATATATACATCATCCATTCTCTTACTACTAGTGATTGGGTCATTGTTATCCTGAGTTATCTCATGTATCTTATCATTAACTTCTTTTTCCTCAGGTATCTTTGGTACTCCATACTTACCTGTTATAAAATTCTGGAATACTTTTTTATACAGTAGTTCTATCTTATTGCTCATTATTCATTCCTATTGCATAATTTCTGTCTGTAACATGACATTCATAATATAATATAGCAGGAGACACATAGTTAATTCCTGTAGAAAAACTCATGTCAATTTCAATTTTTATTCTAAATGAGTAGACGGGAAAATTGTATATGTGTTGAGATATTTGTGTAGAGATATTTCCTATATTAAGTTGATCTAGTACCAGAAATTTAGGTACTACTACCCTGTTATTAAATTCGTCACCCCTATTAATAGGGGACACCCTTATCCAATCTTGATCATGAAATTGCACATAATATTTAACTATATCATAAGGATGTACATTAACTATAGTTGGAATTGTTTCTCCTACACTCATTGAGAATGTATATATAGAGCTATCCATATTATAGTATTGAGAGACATAGCTTCCTTTTTTTGAATATTGGGTATTAACTGTAACTATATCCTCTATACCAATCATTAATCTTTTCTTAGTTATAACATCGTTCTTTATAGGTATTTCACCTATTTTTTTTACATTAATAGATTCGAATAGATCTAATTGTCCCTCATTAAAGTCATCAGAGGATGTTTTTATATCTTTAGTATTAAACAGTATACGAGGAGATTGAGTTCCTTCCTGATCTATATTTATTAATGATATATCATACTCATGGGCTGAGTTCATAGCACCACTTAGGTATGGAAGAGATAAGAACATACCTGATGGCACTGAATCAGAGAAATAGTTACTTCCATTATATTCACTACCTATTATATCTCCACTTGGATTATAGTATACTTGTTGCTGTATTCCACTAATAATAACAAGGTAAGGGTCCGGTGCAGACAGATCATAGTTATTAAGTTCAGAAGTTCTGTATATTCTTAACCATAGGTCTGAAGAACTTACTTCTTCCGAGTATAGATTAGATATTACATTAATATTATCTGTTAAAGGTTTATTAGCTTTTGTAAGTACTAAATCTGATAAAGATGAAGCCACAGGTTCGTAGACTTGTTGTTCTCCATAGTCATCGGCAAAGTATAATATATACCCCATTGTATAATGTTGGTTAGCATGAGACTTATTTATATTATGTTCTCTATTATAGACAACTCCAGAACCATCAAATACAAAACTTGAACCATAGTAATATCCTGAGTTAGTTATGTAATTATTCAGTCTGTATATATTACCATCTGATAATAAGTCTATAAGATCATCTCCGCTCCACATGTCCCCGGATGGATACATAAGTGTCTTTAACATCATACCATCGGGAACATTTCCAGAAGAATGTACCTTAATTAAAGGAAGTCCAGTTTCATCCCAGATTGATTCAGTATAAAGATTAACATCAGTAATACCACTGGTGTATACATCTATAAAAAGATCATTAATGAAAGGCATGTGTTCTCCTAGTATTTAAATGAGCTCAAATGAGGAGTCTCATAATTGTTTACATTACTAATACAATAACCTGTAAAATTTCTATACCCATCTGGACCCATGTCACTTATTATAATAAATGGTGCCCAGGAACCTTGAGATACAGTAACATCTATAGTATAGGTATCTTCACTGAATGTTCCATCTTCAGGAATCTCTGGATTGCCTGGTGTAAGTTTATTCCATATGATACCTTCTGTAGTTGCTGTATGTGGTGATCCAGTACATAGTTCAGACATACTTTTAGCTGCAGAAGAAGATATCTTAGGGAACTTTGATAGTTCGGTAGGAGTGTTCCTATTAGCTATTATAACATCTTCTTTTATTTTAAGGAATGTACTATTTAATGTAGCATTAACTAATCCTTCAATAGGTACAGCAACCAACCACATATCTCTAGGATATGGGTTTATAAGTCTACTCACATCATTAAAGTCTATTGAATTACTTTTTACTGTAAAATTTGCTATTATCTTTACTTCTCCTACTGACCTAAATTTCTTATGTAACTTGTTACTATATACTATTCCGTCTGTCTCTGTTAGAAAGTTACTAGTATACTCAGTATTACCTAATGATGGGTCTGTTCTAACTCCACTCATCGTAAGTGTTATATCTTCTATATCAAAGTAACAATTATGTATAGGAACCACACTGGAAGAAGCATTATAAAAGTCATCGGCTATGGTATTATAGTAAGACCTAATCTGACAGCTTTTACCTAGAAGGTAGGTATGCGATATATCAAAGTTAACTTGTTGTAGATTTTTAACGTCTATTATTTGCTCATTAGAATTATTATCGTTATAATGTAACTGCATTTTATTTAAAGCGGCGTTATCAGGAGTCTTTATGTACATACTTGGTATAGAGTAGTACCCACTTAACATTGTATCTGCGTCTGAATAATAAAAGTATCCAGTTACTGTAGGATGGGTAAAAGTAGCATCTGCAGCTAATGATAGAATATTATATGGAAGCCCTGTATATTTAGATACTAACATGGTATGCATGTGTGCATCTAATGTCCAGTTTTCAGATATGGATGCTCCAGTTATGTCAGAGTATTTCTGGTCATTCCAAGGAAATGAAACGTCGTATGTAGCAGGATAGTAAGTGTACGCCATATCTTTCTTAGTGGTTATTAAATGACTAACACCATCATCATATAATTCTGCTTCTACTCTAGCGATACCAAGGGAGTTTAAAGTGTTTAGATTATTAGTAGAGGTAGTAGTCAATGTAATTGTCTTCTCTTGTACATCATCTACAACAGATATAGTACCATTATGACCCATGTCTATGTCATGGTTATCATATACGCAGAGATCTGCTGTATCTATATCGTGATAATTAGCATTTAGAATAGAATATAAGTACCCACTACCTATTGGTAGACATTGGTGATTAACAGCTAATGATATTCTTCCCCATGCTTCATTATTAATGTCGTTATAGAATATAGATTGTTTAGGTCCAACTGTGTACTCATCTGTTCCTCGTTCTTGATACCATTGATAAGTATTTATTATAATTGATCCAAATGCTTCGTTCAGGTATATATTAAATGTAGCATTATCAACTGGAGCTCCACCAGTATATTCATTATCTATATATTCTCTATCATTAAAAGTATGGGCAAATTTAAGATACCTCTTAGCTTTGGTATTTACTCCATAGCGGTCAGTAGAGTTGTTAGGGTTATAGTTTGTCCTCTTAACAACAGTTTCTTTTAATATATCATGAGAGATACCAGTATCAGGTGCTCTAGTAGGGGCTGAGTTCGCAGCTAGGTTAGCTTCTGTAAACATATCTAGATAGACCGTAATGTCGGTCTCTATATATGAGAAGAAAACTCCGCTGTTAGCTATGGTTGCTGTTGATGGTATAGCTGGCATTATGGGGCCTCCCATAACGTTGGTTCTTCTTTACCTGTGTACCCAAGTACTTCTCCGAATCCACTATTTGTAGACACGGTAAGAGTCTCAATAGCAGATGAAGATAGCGTAGCATCTGAAGCTACCTTGAGTAGCAGAGTATTCATTTTTACAACGTTATTAGTTATAGTATCAGTAGAAACTGCTATTATATAGTGTCTATCGTACTTCGTAATACTGACTTTGTGCACATTATCTATTGGAATCGGTGTTATATCGCTTAGGGATCGATTAACTGGTCCAGAATCAGGGACAAACGTTAAGGAAGATGATGTGTCAAAGTAACTAACGTATAACTTAAAGGTATCCGGTTCTGTACTTGGATCGTTTGCTGAATTATTAGCAGTCTCATATGCATATACAACAACTAATCGATTATTATCTTCATCATATAATGAATCCATAAAGCACCTATTCCTACTAGGAATTAAGAAATTAGTACCATCAGAAGCTGGAACGTTCTGATAAGGCATAACTTTAGTATTCCATGAATAGCTACCACTCTTAGAACTATCAATCTTATTAGTGTAATCTGCAAAAGGGTATCCTGCACCATCTATAACAAAAGTATTACCATCGTAAGTATAATGTGCTATCACAGGGGTTTCCCAAGCTAGCTCTATCTGAGCGTTATATGCACTATTTATAGTTATAATAGGAGCTTCTTTATACGTCCTGTGGTGAAAGTTAACACTACTTGATGTTCCAAAGTCTCTAGTTATTCTCTCGTTCTCACATTGAGCAATTAGCTTAGTTTTATTATTGTACACCACGTACAATTCGCCATCTGTTACACTATAAAGTTGTGCTGTAGTAGGATATGATACAAGTTTTATAGGATTACCTTCATAGTAAGCGACGTCTCTAGGAGTATCTGTGACGTTCTTTGAATATAACGCTGGATATATATGTCCCCATTTAACATCCATAAATAACTTATCAAATCCTGGTCTATCAATAGTTAATTCATTATAATGACCAAGAGAAGGAGTGTCATCAGTACCTATATTCAATCCAAAGTCACTATTACATGCAGATATAGCACCCGGGAAGTAATAAGATCCCAGAGTAGGGTGAGCAAAGAGAGCACTATAAACAACCATCATAGGGTACCTGAATGGTAGGTATACATTGTTGTGCTTAAGGGCGTCTTTCCTATATAATCCTTTATTAAGAGTAGATTCTTTTTCTGCTACATATATACTGAACGGGTTATTACCAAGTGAATGATGTCCAGGACCTATCTTTGATATATCGATGTTGCCAAAGTAGAAATAAGTAGAATCACTTGTAGAGCCTTTGCTATTTATAGTTTCACCTATGAACATTATTTATCTACTCCAGTCAATCTCATTACTAAATTAGCCTTCTGTTCTTCTTTACTACTATCACTTATAGAATCAACAAAAACCCAAGCTACTTTAGTTAAGATTGTAGTTATTGAACTTCCATCATTAGTAGTAAGTTCAAATGTCTTCTTCTTCTCAAATATATATCCTGACATATAGTACTCTTTTAGGTCTGCCCAAGTAGTATTAGCATAGGATATTATTATATCTGCTCTTGAAGGAATAGAGGGCACCTTAAGATCTAATTGATATCTACCAGTCTTATTGTATTCAAATAACTTTTTATCGTCTACTGAATTAAACTTTACTATGTTACCATTGACTCCTTGTATAAAGGAATTATCTAGATCTACTGTAGGAATTACATTAGAATCATTAGCTTCGAAGTCTATTACTATTGATGTTGTTAGAGGAGTATTACGTGTAAAAGGTATAGATAGTTTTATCCTAGGCTGCACAGTAGCGTAAGATATGTCGTCTTCTATATTCTCCAAGCTAATAAAATTACCATTAAGTGCGTTGGCTCTATCCACCATAATAAAATTAGGATGAATTTGAAAGTAGTTACTTATTTCATTTTCTATATCAACTCTAATAGAATTAGACTTGTCATAAGTATACACGGCTTCGAATTGAGTTGAGCTTACATTAGAACCATTAGGATCATCTACCATTAGTCCTTTATAGTACTTTATGTCATTTTTATTAGAGAAATGAGGATCACTTTTACTACGTTTCCAGTAGGACCCAACACTTAGTATCCTATTATTAGGATACATATTAAATTTTTTATTAGGAGTTTCTATAAATATACCTTCTACATAATCTATATCAATGCTGTCTCTGTTCATATTCTTAGCTATAGTAGATAGAGTTAGACATTCTTTTGTAAGATTAATCTCGATTCCTTTTGAATCATTAGTTAAATGATCATCTTTAAAGTCTTCACGTATGGTAGTTGTTCCTGTGATGCCTTTCTTTGATTTTATATATGCAGAGTAAACTTGCCGTTGAGCTCTAGTTAAATTATTAATCTGTTTTTCTCTTGCTATACTATTGAAATTAACCAAGTTTTGGACATCGCTTTCAATAATACCTTGAGCAGTATAAATTTTTTCTATATCTATATCTATGGCATCAAGCAAAGAGTTATGTTTTTTAGTATCAGGAAAATCATTACGGGTTGATATAGATTTCTTTGAAGTTGCTCTTCCTGAAATTATTCTGAATAATCTATTTAGTTCATCCAGTATAACTTTCATATACATGCTCTCGCTACCTCTTACAAGAGTTCTAAGACCAGAAATTACCCTGTTCTTAAATTCTTTAATATATTTATCGTTTATCTTTTTTATATATGTGCTCATTAGAGGTTTTGCCCTGTTAAAGATACTATGTAGTAATCGACTATAGGGGTATAGTTATTCATACTAGTAGTATTTGTATTCATTCTAAATTTAACATTTATTCTATCAATGTTTGTCTTATATGTAAGAGATATATTCTCAATGTCGTACTCATTAAGGTCTTGATTAGTATATATAGTACTATTACGATCATAGTAAAATTCTTTATTCTGTTCCGGATTAACATGGTTTATCTTAGGAGTCACATTAGTAATACCAGTATAATTACTTATATCCGTGAGACCTATATCGTTTATTTTTAAAGATATAGGGGAGTATTCATAAAATGAGAACTCGGATTCGTTAAAGTAAGCAGTACCCAGCCCTTCTTGAGAATAGTACCTCGGAGTATCTAAATTCCATTTACTACTGTATATATAGTCTTGTTCAATGACATATTCTCCAGGAATATACTTACGCCAGAGGCCTCCAAACTCGTCCACATAGTACCATTTTCTTCTTAGAAAATCATATTTTGATAAGTCTATAAAAGGTACAGTATTAAGCGTTATTATAGAAGTTAGACCTCCAGTACCTGTAGCAAAAGTAAAATCTTTATCATATATAAGTGTGCCATTTTCTGTACTAACATTATTAGGCATAAAGTAATCAGGTATGTATATCGAATTTATTAGTGAAGAATTGGCGTACATTATATAGTCCTCTCTATAGCTGTAGGAACTGCTGGTACGTTAGCAGACCCATAAATATTATTAGTAACATATCCAACAGAGAAAGAGGTATAGTTAACAGATCGAAAGTTATCAACAACGTTCTTTTTAAAATTATCAGATATAGGCATGTAAGTGGTATTAATACTACTGGACATACATATATTGGAGTTATTAGGAAAATACATATCATACTCAATTCTAGTACATAATGCTTTCTTAACATTGTAGGTATTATCCATAGCATTCTGATTTATAAAGTACTTTAAAAGGGATCGTCTAGGAGAAACTACTAAGTACTCTGATGGAGAAGAAGAAGTATATCTAGTTGTTTTATCCATAACGTATACACTTACTGATGTGTATAACGCTGGCATATATTCTACGACGTAGTTCTTCTTATATGGATCATCAATATTTTCTATATACAAAAGAGTACTATTAAGTATATAATAGGTAAAGTTAGATAGATAAATTAATTGACCATCTACATATATCCGGAAGTAATCCATAGTTGATAAATTCATAGGAAAATCAAGTTGCACTAAATAACCTGCTGTCCATCCAAGATCTTCATAGTACTCTGGTCGTATAATATGTGCAGGTTCCTTCCGTACTATATTATTATTCTCTATAATAGGTACATTGATTTCATAATCTGGATGAGAGATATACCAATTACATGTATTATGTCTGATATCTTCTTGTTTTGTATTAAGTGATACATTAATTAAAGATTTATCTGGTATAGTATAATCTCCTGAATCAAATTTTCCAATTCCTTGATATCTCTTAACTGTTGGTTCTATGGACCACATACCTATTTCATACTTAAGGGTCTTATTAAAATCTATCTCATTTACTTTAATTGGAGGTTCTAGAATATCTAGTATATCCTTAAGTGTTCCTTCGATACTTCTACTACTCTCTATGATTTCTACTATTTTTGAATACAAAGAATCTGTGCTAGAGCCGGTATATTTCAGAGGTTCATCATTTTTATTACTATCTAAGGATACTATATTATACCTACGTTCTGAGAAATCTTCGTTAATCTTATCTTCCATAGATATGTTCGTAAGCTCGCTGGAATCTAAAAGTTCATAATTCTCTTGTGATATTGCTATTCTTACATAGGTTGCTCTTGTTAGTTCCATATTTGATACAGAGAGAATGTCAAATTCAGATAAAGATTTAAAATCGTCTATTTCTTCAAACTGATTAGAAGAATTAAGAAATGTAGTAATCTTTTTAACAGGTATCCAATTCTCTGCTAAAGAATTTTTAGTAAATATACCTAAAAGAGTTACTGGATATTCTCCAAATATATCAAATTCTATATTGTTCATCTCTATAGGATAGTTATATTGTATGTCAATTATGGATATAATACCATTTACATTTTTATACATAGGACTATTAGAATTTTCGATTATATCGTATTTAATCTCTGGGATTTCGTTGCAGAATAATTGGGCTTTCCATAATCCATCCTCTAGCATATCACGAGTACCATTCTTATAATTTTCTTCATATGTGTTCAAAGTATTAGTGGTATGTATAACTCCACCATCTTTATTATGTACTGGAAAAGTTTTAGAAGTTACACTCTTAATTAGGTATCTCTTATTCTGTACAATGTGTACTTTTGGACTAAGTTTTATGTACCCGGTTTTCTTGTCTACTAATAAATTTGAATATTTGTGTCTAGAAGATATGTTCGAAAACGATTCAAAGTAAGATTCATGAAACACAGAATTATCACTTATATTCATTCTTGTTATATCCAACTTATTCCATAATTCTCGCATTCGTTTTTTAAGTACAGAAAAGAATTTTTTATTTCGTTCCAGATTCATATTAAGGATATTTTCAATTAATGCAAGGTCTTCATATAGAGCTTTAAGGTCTATGAATAGACTTTGGAATAGATCGTTAAACTGATTAGTAGTTATTAAAGACTTAGGTTCTACATAATGCTTACTAATATTAGTAAGTTTATCACCAGTAGCATTGAACTTATCACTATAGGATTTTAGGACATCTCTTATAGCTTCCTCAGATTTGAGCAACTGTATATTAGAGTCATCTCTTATAGATTCATTTATAAGTAAGTTTTGAATAGGTTTAATATTGTTCTTTATACTAAATTGCTTATACATTTAAATCCAATCCTATCTCATTAAATTTTTCATCTAATAATATGTACTGTGTTCCTGCAGATATATATTTTTTAATTAACTGATCTATATAGTGACTAGCCTGTTTCTTAGCCCAATTATTTCTCATAGAAACAAATGGGTCTTTAACTTGGTCTCCAGTTGTAGGAGATACACCATTTACAAGTTTATTATAGTATTCCGCATATTCTCCACTATTAACGGCACCAAATGCTTTAAGTTCTTCAACAGTAACATCTGTATACATATCGACATTAAATAAATCTGAACCTTCCCACTTATCTACAAGAGAAGTGTAGGTTCCACTTGGAATATGTATAACTAAGAGACTTGAATGAGGTAGAGGTTCGCCATCATAGTATCCTATCTCTGAGTAAGAATTTAATTGTTTATTATCTAGTTTGTACATATCTCCTACATGTGTGCCTCCGCCTATTACTCTAGCATCATTAATTGTAAGAATATCAGGAGTTAGTTTATTAACAGATAAGTGATACAGAGGAGTAAACTCTCCACTAACATTACTATAAGAAGTGTAAGGATTATTAGTAAGATATCCATTAACATTTAGACCAGATAAGTTAGGAACATATGATCCTCTATAGAATATTCCGGAACCTTCACTATTAATTTCGTCAAAGTCAAAGAAGTAAGGAAATTTGTAAGCTCTAAGAGCTTCTGTTTCATTAGGAACTCCATCAGCAGGGGACTTCCTAATAGCTATACCTATATTACTAAAGGATGTAACACAGCCTGGATTAAAACCATAATCTCCAGATATCCTAGGATTAAGTTCTAAATTGCGTATATAAAACTCATCAGATATATCTGTGTACAAATGTAATCTTATGTCATCTGTAGAAGAGATAGCATTATTAAGAAGAAGATATCCCTTATTCCTATCTATTGAAGATATACCTATATTAGTTGTATTAACTCCATCTATATCAATACTTATATAACCAGATGGAATTTCCATATCATCTGTAGTTTTTGCATAAATATTTATTGTATAGTTTGGATAAGTGTAGTCGTTTTCTTCTATGTATACAGGTTTTTCTTCAATCTTAAGTATATTTTTACCTATAATCTTAGGTTTAATATTCTTCATATACTGATATTGATCATAATCGGTCATCAACCCAGATATATCAGGTGGGATATAATCTATACAAAAATAGTCATTATCGGCACCTATATATGAAGCATTAGTTATAAATTCTCCATCTGACATCTTCATATTCCAGTTGGTATTCACTTCTTTTTGATATGTTTCTCCTTGAATACTATGGATTCCAGTAGAAGTTATTCTTTTTGCAGGGTCTTTAATTATATAAAGATTATTAATTGCTCCAACTGGTATCTTAGAATTAGCAGTAGGTATTATATACTGTCCGCTACTTATAAAGTCAGTATCTTGAGTATAAAGGTTATTAAATTCTATGAGCTCTATATGATTAGAATAATTTATACCATATAAATGTTTATTGTATCGTATAGTATAGAATTCGTCTTTATTCTGTACATCTATTGGTAGTAATACCCGAACTCTATGAATATCATAAGAAGAATTAAAGGATGTCCAAATTATACCACTGCCATATCGGTCCATGTCTGAATCTTTAGTTCCATAATAATTATTACCTAAGGTTGATGTGCTATATTCAACTTTGTAATTATTCTTGGATACCTGTGTCTCATTATTTTTATATATCTGTACTGTGGAGTCGTTAGTTATACCATAAACATCATACTTTAGTTCATATGCATAGTACAACGGTTTAGTGTTTAAGTTTACTTTGTCTGTAACAAGATAATTTATGTAATAGTTATCATTAACTTGGTAATAAGTAATCATATACCCAGATATAGATCCGACCATGTGTCCAGATATGGATTCGTCATCTATATAAGTAGGAGATAATTTAGTAGACTTCAAGTAATATTCACTGTTTTCATGAATATCATTATCGTAACTTATAGTATTAATTATCTTATTAGGAGTGAATCCCGTAACTTGTACGGTAGCTATAGGACAATCACCTTGACTATAAGTATAAGATTGTTTATTAAAGTTAGCATTATAAGGCATTATTACTCCAGTGTAACTGTAGCAGTATTTGCTACAAATTGTATATTTATTGTACTATGATTAACAAGGACATCGACCGCAATAGCATGTGTGCCACTTTGAAAATTAAGACTAACCGCTGAGTGAGTAATAGTGGGAGCTTGTATAGCTACAGAATTACGTAGTACCATGAAGTACTTGTCATAAGCTATGTTATTATCGTTAAGTGGATTCATATCAGCGTTAGGATCATTACATACACAACCAC